>WNGI01001014.1_pt1 | contig 33741 bp, 35 predicted proteins | sample 5400621 | NCBI WGS metagenome assembly WNGI01 (sample SAMN13153374, study PRJNA577476) | soil metagenome | isolation source: 20 cm soil or saprolite under Garry oak tree replicate 1 | place: USA:California | collected 2016-06-15
CACCACGGTCAGCGCCGCCGGCGTGGCCGCTCGCCGATGACGACGTCCACCGGGCGCTGTTCGCCGGCACGGACGACGTTGAGACGGAGCCGCTTGCCGACCGCCTCGCCGCTCAGGACCTCCAGTAACTGATCGAAGCTCTCGAGGCTTTTGCCGTCGAGCGCCACGATGACGTCACCCAGCAGCAGTCCGGCTTTCGCCGCGGGGGCGTCCTTCTCGATCGAGACGAGCAACAGGCCGCCGCCTTCGTCGAGCCGGACCGGTTGCATGGCGGCACCGATCCAGCCTCGGGCGACGTAGCCGCGCTCGAGCAGCTGAGTCACAACGCGATTCACAGTCTCGACCGGAATTGTGGTGGCGAGCGGGCGACTCAACGCACCGGAGTTCACGCCGTGAATTCGCCCCGCCGAGTCGACGAGCGGACCGCCGCCAAAGCCGGGATAGATCGTGAGATCAGACTGGAGCCAACGGTCGATCTCGCCGCCCTTCCACGAGCGCCATTTGCCGCCGGTCGCGCTGACAGCGCCGAACGCGGCGCGCGCACCGCCCTCGTCGAGTCGCGCCAGCGCGAGCACCAGGTTGCCGGGACGCAGCGCCGCGGGATCGCCCAGCGTGGCGGCGGGCATCGAGCCGGCTGGGATTCGCAACACGGCGAGGTCCGTGCCACGGTCGCGCCCCGCGAGTGTCGCCGGAACGCGCTCCCCAGCGGGGAGTGTGACAGTGATGTCTTCTTCCTGCTTGACCGTGCCTTCGGTCGTGACGATGACGCCGTCCTTCCAATGCACGCCGGACGATGGCAAGCGGGGCCGGGCGTGCACAGCGACGAGTGACGCGCCGGCCGCGGCGACGGCGTCGGCGAGCTGGTCAGAGAGAGCGGCGATATTGGAGCGAGAGTCAGTCATATGATTCACCTGTTCGAGAAGTTGTGCCTGCTCTCGAATGGTGTGTCGCCTGACTCGAGCGCACCACTAGCTAGTTGGTTAGGCGTCGCTCTCCTGAGCGAAGCGGTCTACTCCGCGAGCACCTGATGCACCGTCGCCACCGCAATCGAGCCTTCCCCGACGGCGGACGCGACGCGCTTGGTGCTGCCGCTGCGGACGTCGCCGACCGCGAGGACGCCCGGCAAACTCGTCTCAAGGAGATAGGGCTGTCGCCGCAGCGGCCATTGCGCCGCGGCGAGATCGTCGGCGTTCAGCCCTGGTCCCGTCTTTATGAATCCCTTGTCATCGAGCGCAAGACAGCCGGCGAGCCACTTCGTCGCCGGTTCCGCGCCGGTCATGGTGAACACGTGCCGAATGTTCTGCGTCGCGACCGGCCCATTCCGACCCTCGCGCCAGGAGATGCGCTCGAGGTGGCCGTTGCCCTCCAATCCGACAACCTCTGTGCGCGTGTGCTGGACGATCCGGGGATGCGCATCGATGCGACTGATCAAATAGCGGGACATGGTGCTCGACAGCCCGCCGGAGCGAATCACCATGTGCACGCGTTTCGCGGTCTCCGCGAGAAACACCGCCGCCTGCCCCGCGGAGTTGGCGCCGCCGACGACGGCGACCTCTTCGTCGCTGCACATCCGGCGCTCCATCTGCGTCGCCGCATAGTACACTCCGGCGTTCTCAAACCGAGCGAGATTGCTGAGCGCGAGCTTGCGGTAAGCGACGCCGGTCGCGACGACGATGGCGCGCGTGATCAGCACATCGTCTTCCCCGTCGCCGAGGAAGACGCGATACGGTTTCCGGTCGCAGTTGATTCTCACGGCATGCTTGGCGATCAACACGCGGGCGCCGAACTTGAGCGCCTGCTCGAACGCTCGCGCCGCCAGCTCCTGGCCCGGGATACCGCTCGGAAAGCCGAGGTAGTTCTCGATTCTGGAGCTGGTGCCCGCCTGGCCGCCGGGGGCATTGGCTTCGACGACGACGACTTTCAAACCTTCGGAGGCCGCGTACACCGCCGCGCCGAGTCCCGCGGGACCGGCGCCGATGATCACCACGTCCCAGATCTGCGTGCGATTGAGCGTGGGGTTCAGGCCCAGGCAGTCGGCGAGCTTCTCGACGGTCGGGTTCTTCAGCACGACGCTGCCGCGGCAGATCACCACGGGGACGTCGGCGGCAGTGAGATGGAACCGATCGAGCAGCTCCTGGCTCGCCGTATCGGTGTCCAGGTCGACCATCTTGTACGGATGGCCGTTGCGCGTCAGAAACTCGATAATGTGCAAGAGTCCGGAGCAGTGATTCGATCCGAGAATGACGACGTCACCCTGTTCGCGGTCGATGAGCTCGAGCCGCCGAAGAATGAACGCGCGCAGGAAGATGTCACTCAACTGAGTGTCCGTCGCCATGACGTTGAGCAGTTCGTCGCGCTCGATCTCGAGCACCTCACTCGGCACCGTGGCGGCAATCCGGCCGAGAAACCGCCCGCCGGACAGGATCGACCGCTCTCCCGTGAACATCCCGGCGGTGAAATTGATAGCGGGGGTCGTCGAGAGTTGAACGGTGGTGTGCGCGAACGCATCCAGTTGACCAGACAGAACAACGAAGATCTTGGCCACTGGCTGGCCCGGCTCGCCTACCACTTCCCCCTCGGCGAGCTTACGGCGGTGACCGTGCGGCTCGAGCCGCTGGAGTTGGGCGGGCGTCAGCTCGGGGAATGCCTCGGCCTTCTGAGCGCCGGCTTTAGCGGGCGCGGGAACCGTTGACGATGTCATATGCTTCCTTCAAGTCATAACCTACCTGTCAAGGAACGACCGTATGGCGCAGCAATGCAAACACCTTTCGCACGTTCACAACGTCACGCCCAAAACGCCTGACGGCTGCGAAGAATGTCTCGCGACCGGCGACGAGTGGGTGCATCTCCGGCTCTGTCTCGACTGCGGCCACGTCGGCTGCTGCGATGATTCCCCCAACACCCACGCCACCAAGCACTTTCACAAGACCAAGCACCCCATCATGCGCAGCTTCGAGCCTGGTGAAGATTGGGGCTTCTGCTACGTCGATGAGATCATGTTCGAGCCCGCCCCCGCCCCGCGGTCTCCACGAGCGCCATGATGTTCCCCTCTGTGTCTTTGAACCACGCGGCCTTGTTGCTTCCCGTGGACGCAATGCCGTCCCTGGTTTTGAGCCCCGGCATGTCGTACTCCTCGAACCGCACGCCCCGCGCCTTCAGCTCGGCCACCTCGCGCTCGAGGTCGGCAACCTCCCAGAACGCCTGACTCGCCTTCGAAGTCCCGGCGTTCGGCGTTGGATAGAGGAAACACGCTGTGCCGTCGGCGAACTCGTACATGACGCCGCCGGCCGTCTCGCGCGCGGGCGTGAACCCCAGCTTGCCTTCATAGAATTCCCGGGCGCGCACCACGCTCTGGGCCGGGATGTAAGCGTACATCGGGAATTTCTGCAGCATTGCTCCTCCGTTTGGCCTAGACCTGGACGGCGGTTACCTGGATCCCCGACGTCAACGTCCGATGCACGGGGCAGCGCTGCCCGATCTCGAAGAGTCTCGCTCGCTGCTCCGCGCTGAGCGACCCGTCGAGCTTCACCTCTGTGTCGATCCGGTCGAGCATCGTGTCCTTGTCCATACAGTCCTCGCAGTCCTTCATGTGACTGCGAAAGAACCGCAGGCGTATCTCCACGCCGGCGAGCGGCCACTGCTTCCGTCGCGCATACAGCGCGATGGTGATCGACATTCAGGTGCCGAGCGCAGCCGCGATCATCTGGTAGGCATCGGGTCCGCGATCCGTGCCGCCGGCGCTCGTCGGCTCGTCGGCGATCAGATGATGATGCCCGATCGTGATGTCCTGCGCGAAGCCCTTTACCCCGCCGCGCACGATAACAACCCTATCGGTGTCAGCCATTACTCCTCCCTGGTGAGTCACGGTAACCGATTCGCAAGCCATTCGCGCGCGATGTCGGCGATATCGCGATGCTCGACTTCCGCCAGCGCGTTCAAGCGACGCATCTCGGCGTTGGAAATCCTCCCGCCCAGCTCGGCAAGCGCGGCCCCGACCTGGGGGTAGCGCTCGAGCACCTCGCGCCGAATCACGGGTGCCGCCTGATACGGCGGGAAGTACCGGCGGTCGTCGGTCAGCTGCACCAAATCGAGCTCGACGATCTGCCCGTCCGTCGAGTTCCCGGCGATCACGTCGACTTTGCCGTCTGCCAATGCGCGAGTGGTCAGCCCCAGATCCATCGAGGTCGGCGGCTGAGAAAACCGCAGGCCGTAAGTGCGCGCGAGTCCAGCAAAACCGTCCTGGCGCTCAAGGAACTCGTACCCGAACCCCGCTTTCAGGCGTGACGAGACGGCGGCCAGATCGGAGATGCTCTTCAGGCGGTACCGCGTGGCGTCGGCGTGCCGCACGAGGATGGCGAACGTGTTGTTGAATCCGAATGGCGCCGTCCAGCGCAGGCGAAATCGCCGTCCGTACTCCGCGTTGACGAAGCGCAGCACGCTGTCGGGATCCGAGATCGGTGTCTGCTTCAGGATGGCTGTGAAGGCCGTGCCGGTGTATTCGACGTAGGCATCAATTCCGCCTGTCGTGATCGCCTGATGACACACGAACGTGCCGCCGAGGTGCAGCTTGCGTTCGACCGGCAGGCCGGTCCGGCGCTCGATCTGCTGCGCCACGATTTCGGCGAGCAGATCCGATTCGGTGAAGTTTTTCGATCCCACGATGATCTTCTGCTGTCGACCGCAGGTGAGGGTCGCGGTCGCAAGCAACAGGGGAATCAGCGGCTTCAGCGCGGCCGCCACACGAGCCTCCGCTCTGCGAGTCCGAGCAATCCATCGGCGAGCAGCGCGAGCAAGGCGGCGGGCAGCGCGCCCGCCAGAATCAATGTGTCATCGACCGTGGCAACGCCGCGAAAGATGTAGACGCCGAGCCCGCCAGCACCGATCGCGGCCGCAATGGTCGCGATGCCGACGCTGACCACGACTGCGACGCGCACACCGGCGAGGATGACGCCGGCCGCGAGCGGCAGCTCCACGAGCCGCAGCAGCTCGCCATCGGTCATCCCCATGCCTCGGCCGGCCTCACGAATCGCCGGATCCACGTTCGCGATTCCGGCATAGGTGCTCCGTACGATCGGGAGCAATGCGTACAGAACGAGCGCGGTGATGGCTGTCCAGGCGCCGATGCCGAACACGGGGATGAGCAGGCCGAACAGCGCCAGGCTGGGGACTGTCTGCACGATATTGGTGAGACCGAGCACGGGTCTTCGCCACGCGGGACGGCGAGCCACCAGCACGCCCAGCGGCAGCCCGGCAAACAATGCGACACCCGTCGAGACCGCCACCAGACCGACGTGCTGGCGCAGCAGCAGCAGCAACTCGGCGACGTGGTGCCGGTAGAACTCGAACAGGCTCACGCCGCCGCCATGAATTGGCGCACTTCGGGCAGCGGGCTCGCGCGGAACTCATCGGGCGTTCCGAGGAAAAGAAGTCGCCCGCCGTCGAGCAATCCGATCCGAGTAGCGAGGAGCAATCCCTCCCGCACATCGTGCGTGACGAACACCATCGCTTTGCCAAGCCGGCTCTCGAGCGCCGCGAACTCGTTCCGCAGCTCGACGCGGGTCACAGGGTCGAGCGCGCCGAAGGGCTCGTCGAGCAAGAGCAGCGGTGGATCGATGGCCAGCGCGCGGGCCACGCCGACGCGTTGTCGCTGTCCCCCGGAGAGCTCGTGCGGATAACGCCGCGCGAAAGCGCCCGGCTCCAATCCGACGAGCTGGAGCAATTCTCGAACGCGCGTTTCGATCCGATCTGTCGGCCAGCGCTCGAGGCGCGGCAGCAGGCCGACGTTCTCTGCGACCGTCATGTGTGGGAACAACCCGATTTCCTGGATGACGTAGCCAATGCGTCGTCGGAGTCGTGTGAGATCCTGTGTCGCAGCGTCCACGCCGGCGACTCGCACCTCGCCGGCCGTCGGCTCGAGGAGTCGGTTGATCAGCCTCAGCGTGGTGGTCTTCCCCACCCCACTCCGTCCGAGCAACACGAGCGTTTCGCCGCCGGCTACGGAAAACGAGACTCCATCGATGAGGAACCTGCCGTTTCCCGGGAGTCGGTACCGAACGGCGTGCACGTCGAGGACCGCACTCACGACCTCAGCGCGCCTTGTAGCGCCTCGAACAGCGGCTCGGTTCCGTGCGGGCCGTCGTAACGCTCACCGTTAATGAAGAAGGTGGGCGTGCCGTTCACGCCGCTCTTCAGACCGCTGAGCGCGTCCTCTTTGACTCGCGCGCGGTAAGTCCCAGCTTGCAGCGCATCACGAATCCGATCGGCATCGAGGCCGAGCTCCGTGGCGTACTCGATGAGATTGTCGTCCTCGAGCGCGAACTGTCGTTCGAACAGCCGGTCGTGCATTTGCCAGAACGCGCCCTGGGCTGCCGCAGCCTCCGCAGCCTCAGCCGCGCGCGCCGCGTTGGGATGCAGCTTGGTAAGCGGGAAGTGGCGAAACACAAATCGCAGGTTCTTGCCGAGCCGCCGTTGCAGCTCCTTCACCATCGGCCAGGCTTTGCGGCAGGAGGGGCATTCGAAGTCGCCGTACTCCACGAGCGTCACCGGCGCCGTTGCCGGGCCGGCGACGTGGTCTCGTTCTCCTACCGGCGGTGTGAGGGTCCCCCGCTCGGCCCGGACCTCGGACATCTAGCCGGGATGGCGCGGGTGGCCGCGGAGTGCCATCGCGGCTTCGTCGATGCGCACCAGGTAGGCGCGTGCGGATTCGTCCTTGCCTCGCCGCGGTAACACGAAGTGGCGATCGTCCGGGCGCGAGCTCTTGAGATCGTCAACCATCAGATCGCCGCCATGCGCTTCGACGGCCGACTCGAAGCGCTCGACGGCCGAGAGCAGGTCGGCGAGCTCGTCCGGCTTTTCGGTGCCCGTAAGGGCGATGCCGCGATGCCGCAGCCGGTCGGCGACTTCCGCAGCGACGTGGCGTCGCTCGCTCATGCTTGCTGGTGCGCTTCGACGAACCACAGCCACTTGTCGACGCCGCGCGAGATCTCGGTGAGCACGTCGGCGCTATCGGCATCCTCGAGCTCGTTCATTTCTTCGATCGCGATGCGCGCCGCGCGGCCAAACGCGCCCAGCGCGTCGGACAATGCGGCGACGTGCTCGGGGCCGGTCGCAATGCCGATCGGATAGTCGGGCAGCTTGGAGCGCTGCTGAGCCGCTCCGATCGTACCCTCGGCCACGCCGCCCAGCTGCACGACGCGCTCCGCGATGAGGTCGACGTAGTTCTCGACATCTTCGTTCACATCGTCGAATAGCTTGTGCAGCGCGATGAACGACGGACCCTTCACGTTCCAGTGCGCTTGCTTGCACTGCGTCTGCAGATCGATCGCTTCGGCGAGGCGCTGATTGAGCAACCCGATCACCTCGACGCGCTTGTCTTCGGGCAGATCGTTCTTCGTTGCAAACAACTTCGTGTCCGCGCTCGGCGGCGCAGCACCTTCCGTCACGCGGGGACGCGCGGGCGTCGTCGCTGCGCGCTTCCGGGATTTTCCCCCATTGCCGCGCTGGGTCGTGGTGCGAGCCATGTCCTAACTCCAGTCGTCAAAGTGATGTGTCAGCCTGAACCATCAAGACGCGCTGCTTGTTCCGACCCCGCAACATGGAGTCGTGTCGCGCGGCGGGCTAGTGGCGGAACCTGATACTAAAGTCTATGCCGGCGTATCGACTCGATCGACGGGTGAGTCCGGACGCTCGCCCAGGAACTCGACCCACGCCGTCTTGGCGCAGGGATAGTGCTTGGCTGCTTCGGCGAGATCCATGAAGGCGGCGATGGTCTGATCGAAGCGGTCGGCGAGCTTCGGATTGGCAATGTTGCCTTGCGCGTCGAACGCCTGATGCGCCTGCGCAAGGGAGAACATGTCGGGATACACGCGCGCGCCGAGGTGCTCGAGCGGCACGCGCAGCGCCCACAGACCGCGATTACCACCCACCATCGACGGCGACGCCGACAGCAGCAGCGCGTGCTTCGTGTTGAACGGCTGGGGCCGGAAGCGAGATACCCAGTCGATGGCGTTCTTCACCGCTCCGGGCATCGATCCATTGTACTCGGGTGACGCGATGACAAAGCCGTCGTTGGCCTCGAGCCGGTTGCGCAGCTCCGTGGCACCGGGTGGAACGCCCCCCCCCGTCGCCTGTGCGTCCTGGCTGTAGGAAGGAGCGTCGAACGCGCTCATCGCCGCGAGATCGGCCTTGCCCTCGTGCCGCTCGATCGCGGCAGCAGCGAGCTTCGCTAACTGGGTGTTGAGCGAACCCGCCCGCAGCGACGCGGAAAACACCAGGAAACTGACCGGCCGGCGCGTGCTCATAAAGCCTCTCCGGGAGGGATGCGGAAGAAAGTAACACGGGCCTCACCCGCGGTCAGACCGCTGGTGAGGCTCGCAATGACGAAATCCCGGTTAGCTTGCTTTCTGTTGCGCGGGGACCTTGCGACCGGCGAGCTGCACTGCCCCACCGATGACGCCCGCCAGCAGCGCGGCGAGACCCCAGACGGGACCGGCGTCCTGCAATCGCAGCGCGGCATCAACCGAGACGGGACCCGCGCCGATGATCGCGACGCTCAACGCGACGATCGCCAGCGTCAGGTTGTATTCGTAACCCTGGTTGTGATTGAAGAACCCGTGTTTCAGGTGTACGGTCGCGATCGCCACGAACATCACGCTGATGATCAACGTGGCCGCGAGCGGCGTCGCGAAACCGAGCGCCAGGAACAGGCCGCCCACCAGCTCCGCCAGGCCGGCAAACAGCGCGTGACGCTTCCCCGGGAAGAAGCCGAGCTGCTCCAGGAAGCCACCCGTCCCGGTCAGGCCGTAGCCGCCGAACCAGCCAAACAGCTTCTGCGCACCGTGCGCCGCGAGCGTCAGCCCGACGAACAGGCGCAGGATCAGGAGACCGATAGCCATACCATCCCTCAGACTTTCCGTTGGAGTGATGCTATCTAACGGGAAGTATATTCGCCATGTTCCTGCCGATTGTCAAGTAGCTTCCCTTTGGGAAGTGACTGGGCTAGATTGGGGCATGCGGAAGCCCGTCAATTCCCAGTGCAAGGCGTTCCAGACGGCAATCGACATCCTCGGAAGCCGGTGGAACGCGTTGATCCTCAACGTGCTGCAGGAGGGACCGCTGCGGTTCAGCGAGCTGGCAGAGCAAGCCAAGGGCCCGGGGGACAAAGTGTTGTCAGCCCGGCTCAAGGAGCTGGACGCCGGTGGCCTGCTCGTGCGGCGGGTCGAGCCGGGCCCGCCGGTACGCGTGAGCTACGAGCTGACGCGCGCGGGCCGCGAGTTCGGGGAGCTGGCGCAGGCGATCGAGCGCTGGGGTCGCGAGCTCGTGCAGGCGAAATAATCACCTACTTCGATTGGAGCGTGAGGGATGTGCAGGTTGGTATCGACAGCTTTGCCGCGGCCTATCTGGATGACAGTCGCGCGGAAAACCCTTCTGATCGCATAAGAAATCTCGTCTCGGAAATCGAGCTCGCCGATCAGGCCGGGCTCGATGTGTTTGGTATCGGCGAACATCATCGTAAGGATTATCTCGATTCCGCACCGCCGATGATTCTGGCGGCTGCGGCGACGCGCACGAGCCGCATCCGGCTGACCAGCGCCGTCACGGTGCTCAGTGCCGCCGACCCGGTGCGGGTCTTTCAGGAGTTCGCCACGCTCGACCTGTTGTCGCAGGGCCGGGCGGAAATGATCGTCGGCCGCGGGTCGTTCATCGACGCCTTCCCGCTGTTTGGGCTGCCACTCGAGCATTACGACGCGCTGTTTGCGGAAAAGCTGGATCTACTCCTGAAGATTCGGGAGCGCGAGCACGTCGATTGGTCGGGGAAATTTCGACCGGCGCTGACTGGCCAGGGCGTATACCCCAGGCCGGTGCAGGACCCATTGCCCATCTGGCTGGGCGTGGGTGGAACGCCGCAGTCATTCATGCGGGCCGGCGCGCTGGGGCTGCCGCTCATGGTCGCGATCATCGGCGGCACGCCCGACCGGTTCCGTCCGCTCGTCGACCTCTATCGAGCGGCTGGGTCGCAGGCCGGTCATTCAGCCGCGCAACTGAGGGTGGGCGTGCACGCGCTCGGCTACGTGGCGGCGACGAAGCAGCAGGCGGCGGACGACTACTATCCGGGCTACGCCAAAGCGATCGACAGCGTCGCCAGGGAGCGCGGCTGGCCGCCGATGACCCGCGCACGCTTCGACGCGCAGCTCGGCCCCGAGGGCGCACTGCTCATCGGCACGCCGAACGAGGTTGTTGAGAAGATTCATCGTTACGATGAGGTGTTGGGCGGGATTTCGCGCATCACGTTTCAGATGAACGCCGCATCGCTTCCGCATGGGAAGCTAATGACGGCCATCGAGATGCTCGGCGCTGAGGTCGCACCGGCGGTGCGCCAGGCTGTAGCGGCCTAGGCCGCTACAGCCTGTAGCACAACAGTACCTGCAACAACTCGACGCATAGGGTCCCTCGGCTGGGGTAGAAGTGAACGTCCCATGCCCAAGAGACCACACCGTTGCGACGCTTTGACCAGGTTTGCGTAAACGCTGCGTCACGAACTCCGAAGGGCTGCGTTCAATCGCGCGACGTAGAGGTCGCCGCCGTAGCTCGAAGGTCGCGTTGCGGTAATCGACGGCTCCGATAATCCGGCTGCGGTGGCGATTTCTGACAGACGCCTCATCCCAATCGGATATGGCACCCACCGATTCGCCGCGCGGCGATCGTATTCGACGATGACAACTGATCCGCCAGGCCGCAGCCATGCGACCAGCCGACCGAGCACCACCTCGGGCTCACTCATGTAATGCAAGGCGTTGGCGAACAGCATTCCGTCAATCGGGGGTAACGGGCTTCCGATGAAGCGTATGGGGTAGGTGAAGTCAGCGACAAACGGACGAAGCTCGACGCCGGGCACCTGCACCGACTGCGCGAGGCTCGCGATCGCGCGGGGATCCCGATCGATCGCGTACACCGTGCTACCCGACCCCAGCAGCTCAGCCAAGGCTCGCGTGAAGGTGCCGTCGCCTCACGCCGACGCGACCTTGCGGACCGTCTCCCAGGTGCGCGTGGTGACGTCCTCGCCAAACGTCTTCTGAATCAACGTCATGAAGACAGGACCCTTCGGAGTCGGCAGGTAGGCGCTGAAGATCTCGCCGTCTTTCATGGCGAGAATCCGCGCGCCATGCATCTCGACCGGAAGCGTGATGTTGGCTTGCGGCCGGCCGCGTAGAAAAGTGACGATCCGTTTCGCTTTGGGACTGACCTTGAATGGCTGGTACGGATCAGTGGCCAGAATCTTCTGGAGCTGCTCGACCGGCCGCACGATCGGCAGGAATACGCGGCCGAGGTTCGCGTGCATCGCCGCCTCGGCTTTTTGCTGCAGTTTTTCCTCGGAGGCGCTCCGGGCGTCGAATACGACGTTGCCACTCCCCAGCACCGTCTTTACTTCAGTGAAGCCGGCGGCCTCGAACGCCGCCTTGAGCGCCGGCATCTTGCAGTTGGTCGGCATGACGCCGCGGAGGAACGCCGCATAGCGTGGCACGCCTGAAAGTTAGCGTATTGTCGAAACCTGAGGACCTCAGACGACTAGAAGGTGTGACAGGGACATATTTCGGACTTTCCAGGAGGAAGCGATGAAATTCTTGTGCCTGGTTTACCAGGAAGAAAAGGAAGAAGCGAACGTCCCCAAGGAAATGATCCAGCAGGCAAAGAAAGACTACTGGGCGTTCGCCGAGGACATCAAGAAGAGCGGCAACTACGTCGGCTCGCATGGCCTGCAGCACACCGATAAGGCCACCACGGTGCGTGTTCGCGACGGCAAGCTCTCCACCACCGACGGCCCGTTCGCCGAGACCAAAGAGCAGCTCGGCGGCTACTTCCTGATCGAAGCGAGGGATCGGGCCGAGGCGATCCAGATCGCGAGCCGCATCCCGTCGGCAAAGTGGGGTTCGATCGAAGTTCGTCCAGTCTGGTCGGAAAACGGTAAATAATCACGTTTGGGAGGGACCATGAGATACCTGTGCCTGATCTACGAAGACGAGCAGTGGTGGGAAAAGGCTACGGAAGCCGACCTGCAGAAAGGCATGGCTGACTACAACGCCTTCACCGCAAGCATCAAGAAGGCCGGCAAGTACATCGGTGGCGAGGCGCTTCAGCCCACCAAGTCCGCGACGTCGGTGCGCGTCCGCAACGGCAAGCTCTCGACGACCGACGGACCTTATGTCGAGACGAAAGAACAGCTCGGCGGCTATTACCTGATCAACGCGAAAGACTTGAACGACGCCGTGCAGGTGGCGTCGCGGATTCCCGGGGCGCAGCACGGCACCGTGGAGGTCCGCCCGATCATGGAGTTCAACCAGCCGTAGACACGATCGAGTCGGTTTACCGCGCCGAGTCGCGCCGCGTACTCGCAACCCTCATCCGCCTCCTCGGCGATTTCGATCTGGCCGAGGAGGCGTTGCAGGATGCGTTCACCGCGGCGGTGGAACGCTGGCCGGTCGAGGGAACTCCGGCCAATCCGCGCTCGTGGCTGATCTCGACCGGGCGCTTCAAAGCCATCGATCGCCTGCGCAAGACGCGACGCGAGTCCTCATCCCCTGACCCCGTCTCCTGGGAGGAGAGGGGGGACGATCGCTCGGAGCCCGAGGACTACGACGTCGTGGACGATCGGCTGCGGCTCATCTTCACCTGCTGCCACCCTGCGCTGAATCCCGACGCGCAAGTTGCGTTGACGCTGCGCGAGGTGTGCGGACTGACGACCGAGCAGGTCGCGGCCGCGTTTCTGACGACTGCGCCCACCCTCGCCCAGCGCATCGTGCGCGCGAAATCCAAGATCCGCGACGCGCGAATTCCGTACGAGGTGCCCGAACGCCCCGATCTTCCCGAACGACTCGCGAGCGTCCTGCACGTCATTTATCTCGTGTTCAACCAGGGCTACTTCACCCGGGCGGACCTCGCGACGGAAGCAATTCGGCTCGGCCGGCTCCTCGTCGAGCTCTTGCCCGAGCCTGAGGCGGTCGGACTGCTCGCCCTGATGCTGCTCCACGATGCGCGCCGAGCGACCCGCATGAATGCGGCCGGGACACTGATCCCCCTCGAGGAGCAAGACCGCTCGCGATGGAACGGAGAGCAGATAAAGGAAGGGACGGGACTCGTCGAGCGCGCGCTGACATCGCGCGGATTCGGACCGTACACGCTGCAGGCGGCGATCGCCGCGCTGCACGCCGACGCGACCAGCTCCGCGGCGACCGACTGGGCTCAGATTGTCGGGCTGTACGATGTGCTGCTTCGGACCGATCCGTCGCCGGTGATCGAGCTGAACCGCGCAGCGGCGGTGGCGATGCGCGACGGACCGGAGCACGGACTTGCACTGATCGACGCGATTCTCGCGCGAGGTGAGCTCGAGACCTATCATCTGGCGCACGCCGCTCGCGCAGACCTGTTGCGACGACTGGAACGTAGACCTGAGTCTCGCCGTGCCTATGAGCGCGCGCTGGAGCTCGCAATCGAGGATCCCGAACGCCGTTTGATCCAGCGGCGACTCGAGGAGCTATGAAGAAACCCTGCGCTGGTACGCCGCTGGTTCTAGCGCATCAGGGACTGACGCGTCGCATCCGCTCCGTTCGATTCAGTTCCCGAGGGTCCCGTCGGATGTCACCTGAATCACAGGATCGTCGGCCTCGAACCAGTCGATGCCCCGCTGCTGCACGCGATCATGCACGACGATCGTATCGCTCGTCACGCGAATCACGACTTCGTGGGTGTCCGGTTGGGCGACGGAGACCCAGCGCCCGATGAACGGGGTTGCTTGCTCCGCCGTCGGTCGGCGCGCGGGGCGGTGGAATCGCCGAGAGCAGTGCTTCAGCCTCATCGATAGTCATCGTGCTCCGTCACGCACTCGATCGCAACAGCGCAGCTGGCACCGATTGTTTCGTTTCCGCCGGAACCATCACGCACCCTGGAGTCGTTTGATGAGCTGTACCTGACCCGCGTGGTAGATCGCGTGACATGCGATCCCAAGTACCAGATTGAACCGCTCGGTAGCGGCGAGTGGTGAGCTTGTCGTGACGGTCTCGACCGAAGCGATCAGCTCGCCCAGACGCTGTTGCTCCAGCTCGAGCGCAAACCGAACCTTGGCCCAGGGAATTGCCTTCTCATCGTTGACCTCGAACCATTCCTCACCGGGCAGGACGAACGGCTCGGCGGGCCGACCGGAGATCCGGGAACGGACGGAGCGAGCGAAGAAGGCATGATGCAGCGCGATCTCGGCGATGTTGTGGCGGCCCGGCGCCGGGCGCCAGAAAGCGACGGCCGGCGTCACGTCGGCGAGCGCGGCTTTTAGGTCGGCGCCGTGCCAGGCGCCGGGACCCCATCCTTCACTCAGGACACGGGATTCAATGCCAACTGGTGCGGTGGTCGCGGTCCTCATACGGTCTCCTGTTTGATTTCACGCACGTTAGAGCAGCACGCGAGGTAAGTCTTGGCAAAAATTGCGGTGGCTCTGGAGCAGGCGCTGGCGCGCCGTCGATTGAAGGGGGAGGCTGGCCGTACGGCGCGGCGCGCCATTGCCGGCGGTGACGGATGGTCCGTGGCGGACGTCGTCTGCACATCCGGCCCGCAGGATCGGCCGTTCGAGGAACGGCACACGCAATACGCGATTTCACTGGTCCTCGCCGGCAGCTTTCAATACCGCTCGACACTTGGCGCCGGACTCATGGCGCCTGGATCGGTGATGCTCGGCAATCCCGGTCTGGCGTACGAGTGCGGCCACGAGCACGCCGAAGGGGACCGGTGCGTGGTGTTCTGGTATGAGCCCGAGTATTTCGAGCGATTGGCCGGCGCCGGATTCAGAGTCCCGCGGCTGCCGCCCCTGCGTTCGCTGGCGCCGCTCGCTGCCCGCGCCGCCGCGGGCGCCATCGGTGCCGCCGACATCGACTGGGAAGCGCTCGCGGTGCATGTGGCGGTCCGCAGCACGGCACTCGCCGGCGAGCAGTCGTCAGACCGGGTCGCCCTGCCCCTCAATGCTGCGGCACGCGTGACCCGCGCGCTGCGAGAGATCGATCAGCATCCCGACGCGTGTCTTAGCCTCGCGCTGCTGGCGCGAGAAAGCCGGCTCAGTCCGTACCACTTCCTGCGGACGTTCGAGCGGCTGACGGGTGTCACGCCGCACCAATACGTATTGCGCGCGCGACTGCGGGACGCGGCCACGCGACTTGTCGCTGAGTCGCGCAGAGTCATCGACGTCGCGTTCGACGCGGGGTTCGGCGACGTTTCGAATTTCAACCGGGCATTCCGTGCTGAATTCGGCGTGAGTCCCCGCGCCTACCGGCGCGGGATCCTCAGCAAGAGGGAATCAGTCGGTCGAGTCGAGGTCAACGCCGCCATGGCCGGCGAGTGAAGCCTCGGCCACCGACTCCACCAGCAGCTGCGGCCTGAGGGCGCTGGAGCCAAGCCGCCACCAGGCACCCAGAGCGCGCAGCTGCTGGAGATACAGGTCGGTTGGGACGTTCTTGCTATCCATGCTCCCACCCTGGACTCTCGTCAGAACGAGAGCGTCACTCCACCCTGCCAGGCGACGTCGTGCTGGGTCTTGTCGTAGCCGTAGCGGTCGAACTTGTAGACATAGTCACGCGCTTCGGCGCGCACGCCGATGCGGCTGAAGCGGTACTCGATTCCCGCTCCGAAATTCCCGGCGAACTTCGTCCACGTGCTGTCCGAGCCGAGCTGATGCAGGCTCACGGCTCCGGCGCCGCCGAGGACGTAGGGGATGAACGTGCCGGTGCCGGCCGCGAGCGGATAGCGCAACACCACGCTGGCGTCGTACGCGAACTTGTTGAACTTCCCGCGGCCCGTGAGAGCGGCGCCCTCCAGACTGTCCTGCGCCCACGTGCCGCCCACTCGCACGCCGATTTTGGGCTGAATCCAGTAGTTGGCATCGATCGAACCCGCCCAGCCGAGCTGCCAGTTCGCCGCGCCCGTGGGGTTCACATCGGCGGCACCGGAGTGGCCTCCGAACGCCGCGGCGACGGTGAAGCGATCGGCGAGGGAGCTGGGGCTCTGAGCATTCAGCGCCGTCGGTGCCACCGCGGCGGCGAGAGCGAATGCAAGAAACAGCGAACGCCTCTGCATAGACTCCTCCAAAGAGTGTGAGACGCTGTGGATGAACGACGGAGTGAACAGGGCGGCGCGATCACGCTGTTCCACCTTCAGGTCCTGCGTGTACGCCGAAGCCGTGACGATGTCGAAGCTGCAGGCCGGCACTCTGTACGCTCCGTTCTCGGGACGACCGAAGAACGTGTGCGCAACACGTAATTGTTCCCGCGTGTCAGTCGAGTGGGACGAGCGCTTCCGTGAGGCTGGTGAGTTGCGTGAGCTGCGTGCTACTGAGGGACTTCGTCAGGCGCCGCGCCGCTGCGGCGATCTCGGGATCGATGCGGTTCAAAACGGCGCGGCCGGCGCGCGTGATCGTCGCGATGGAGCAGCGACGGTCGCCCGGCGCGGGGCCGCGCTTCGCGAGCCGCTGGCGCACGAGACGATCGAGCATGCGTGTCATGTCGGGCGAGCGGCTGAAGATGCAGCGCTCGGCGACCTCACCCCGCGCGAACCCGCCGGGGGGCGCCTCGCGCAGGATGCGCAGCACCTTGTACTGATCGGTGGTGACCCCGTAGCGCTCGCAGATCTCCGCGAACGTCGTTTGCAGGTGGTCCGCGGCCATCAGGATGCCAACGGCGGCCTCGACGGCAGGCGGGATAGTGCTTGCCTTGCTCATACGGTGCCGAACGGCCATGCTGCAAAATCTGTTCCCAACACACATTGTCAAGCACCCCGACACGCGCTTGTAACAAGAATTCCCCGCCGGAACAATTCCGTGTTGTGAACACGTTCTCTCGCCATGCACAAATCAGCCAACGTCCGGCGAGGGGTGTCGACAGTGCCGCGACATGAGACTGCCCTGTCGATTCAGGTCTCGCCCATTCGACTAATCGGTGTCGCACCACTCACGCAGTCGGGAGTCCACTCGGAGGTCGTCGCATATGCGTAGTCGCATCTTTGGAGAGCACGGGCGCGGTTCGGCAATCCTGATCGGTGTCATCCTGTTCATCGGTGTGGCGCTGGCCGGCTGGAAGGTCGCCAGCGCACGCGCCGCCGCGATCGCGGCGTACCGTCAGCCCGAGCCGGTCGAAGCGGTCACCACGGCGATCGCCGAGGAGCAACAGCATCGCGCGACCACCACGTCGATCGGCACCGTTCTCGCGCTCCGTTCCATCACGTTACGGACCGAGTTGTCCGGCACCGTTAGCCAGGTCGCGCTAGTCCCGGGCCGCGTGGTGGATTCGGGCGCGGTGCTGGTGGCGCTTGACGTCTCCGTCGAGCAGGCGGACCTCCGCGGCCAGCAGGCGCAGGCCGTCCTCGCGCAGACGAGCCTCGCCCGCCTCGAGCGGCTGCGCGGGGCCGGCGGCGCGTCGGAGGAGGAGGTCGACCGCGCTCGCGCCGAGCGGGATATCGCGCAGGCGCAGATCGCCCGCACCGAGGCGATCATCGCCAAGAAAACGATCCGTGCGCCGTTCCGTGCTCGCGTCGGCATCACCGACGTGCACCCCGGGCAATACCTGACTGAAGGCACTCAGCTCACGACCTTGCAGGGCGTCGAGAGGGCTGCGCACGTCGATTTCACTGTGTCACAGCAGGTCGGCGCGCAGCTGCGCCTGGGCCAACAGATCGGCGTGCTGGTGGGCGAGGCGACGCCGATCGCGGGCCGCATCGTCGCGGTGGACTCGCGCGTCGATCCGGCGACCCGTACCACGATGGTCCGCGCCACGATCGCCGGCTCCAGTGTCCCGGCTCCCGGTTCCTCTGTCCGCGTCCTCGTGCCGGCGGGGGCGACGATCGACGCGGTCGTGATTCCCGTGAGCGCCGTCCGCCGCGGGCCCGGAGGCGACCACGTCTTCGTGATCGCGCTGGACTCGGCGGGCAAGCTGCGCGCGCACGAGCGTCCGGTCCGCGCCGGTCCCGTGCTGGACGATGAAATCGTGATCCTCGACGGCCTGAAAGCGGGCGAGCAGGTGGCCGCCTCCGGGTCGTTCAAGCTGCGCGAGTCCGTTCTGGTCGCGCCGGCCGCACCCGTTGCCCCCGCTGTCCCCAAGGGAGCTCAGTGATGCGCTCGTTCACCGATACATTCATCCGTCATCCGGTTCTGGCGGTGGTCGTCAACCTGGCGATTGTGCTCGTCGGCTGGCGGGCGCTCAGCAGTCTGCCCGTGCAACAGTACCCCAACATCCAGAGCTCGTCCGTCGTCATCACGACGGTCTACTACGGCGCCAGCGCCGAAGCCGTGCGCGGCTTTCTCACCACGCCGATCGAACGCTCCGTCTCCGCGATCAGCGGCATCGACTACCTCGAGTCGAACAGCCGCGCGGGCGTCAGCACGGTCACCGTACATCTCAAGCTGAATCAGAACAGCACCGCCGCACTCGCGGAGGTCACCGCGCGCCTGCAACAGGTTCGCGCCGAGCTCCCGAGCGAGGCGCAGCCGCCCCAGGTCGAAGTGCAGCGCGCCGACCGTCCGTATGCGTCGTTCTATCTCAGCTTCTCGTCCAGAGAGCGCGACATCCCGGCGATCACCGACTGGCTCACGCGCACCATGCAGCCGCAGCTCACCACGATCGCCGGCGTGCAGCGGACCGATATCGTCGGCGGCCGGCCGATCGCGATGCGCGTGTGGATCGATCCCGATCGGCTCGCGGCACATAACCTGTCGCCGGGTGACGTCTTTGCCGCGCTGCAGCGGAATAACTATCTCGCCGCGGTGGGCCAGACCAAGGGCAACCTGGTCCAGGTCAACCTGCTCGCGAATACGGATCTGCGGTCTACGGCCGAGTTCGAGAACCTCATCGTCACCGATCGGGACGGCTCGGTGGTCCGCCTGTCCGACGTCGCCAAGGTGGAGCTGGGCGCCGAAGAGGCGGATATGATCGCGAAGTTCAACGACGAGGAGGCGGTCTACCTCGGCGTGTGGCCGACGATCGGCAGCAACGAAATCGAGGTCTCGCATCGGCTGCACGCGGAGATCGCGCGCATCACGCCGACGCTGCCGCCCGATATCCAGCTCCGCGTTGCCTACGACGGCACGATCTTCATGCAGGACGCGCTGAAGGAGATCACCAAGACGCTGATGGAGACGATCCTGATCGTCGCCTTCGTGGTCTTCCTCTTCCTCGGCTCGGTTCGCACGGCGCTCGTGCCGCTGGTCGCCATGCCGGTGTCGTTGATCGGCGCCGGGATCGTGATGATGGCGTTTGGATTCAGCCTCAACCTGCTGACGATCCTCGCGATCGTGCTGTCGGTCGGCCTCGTCGTCGATGACGCCATCGTGGTGGTCGAAAACGTCGAGCGCCACGTGCGCGAGGGACTGACCCGAGTGCAGGCGGCGCTCGTCGGCGCGCGCGAGCTGGTCGGTCCGATCATCGCGATGACGATCACGCTCGCGGCGGTCTACGCGCCCATCGGGTTCCAGGGCGGGCTCACGGGCTCACTGTTCCTCGAGTTCGCCATCACGCTCGCCGCAGCGGTCATCGTGTCCGGCGTCGTCGCGGTCACGCTGTCGCCGGTGATGAGCTCGCGGTTCGTGCATGCGGAAGGGAAGGAAGGCCGGCTGACGAAGCTGGTCAACCACGCGTTCGAAGCCGTCAAGCGGACGTACGCGCGCCTGCTCGACGGCGCGCTCGAGATGCGCCCGGCCATCGTCGTGGCCGCACTGCTCGTGATGATCGCCGCGTGGCCGCTGTACCACTTCTCGAAGCGCGAGCTGGCGCCGGTCGAGGATCAGAGCCACATCAGCCTGTTCATGGATGTGCCGCCCGACGCGTCGCTCGCGGCCAACAACCGCGCCACCATGGACGTCGTCAGAGCGGTGCGGTCCTTCCCGGAGGCCAAGTTCATGTGGTCGCTGACGGCGTCGTGGGGTGCCTTCGGCGGCATGGTAGCCAAAGATTGGCACGAACGGGAGCGCTCGACCCAGCAAGTGTTCCCCGCACTGTACGGCGCCGTGTCACAGATCCCGGGCGTCCGTGTGTTCCCGCATCTCGACCCGCCGCTGCCGACGCCGGGGCAATACGACGTCGAGCTCGTGCTTCAGAACGACGTCCCGCCCGAGCAGATGCTGCAAACGGTGGGTGCCGTGGTCGGCGCGGGGTGGCAGAGCGGGAAGTTCCTGTACGTCGACACGGACCTGAAGATCGATCTGCCGGAAGCGCGAGTCGTGATCGACCGCGATCAGATCGCCGATCTCGGCCTCGACCTGGCCACGGTCGGACGCGAGCTGGGTACGGCGCTCGGCGGCGGGTACGTGAACCGCTTCAACTACTTCGATCGCAGCTACAAGGTGATCCCGCAGATCGGTGACGATGACCGGAAGACGGTCGGGCCGCTGCTCGATCTGAAGATCAAGACGCCCTCAGGCCAGCTCGTACCGGTCTCGACGTTCACGCGCATCGAGGCGACGACCGCACCGCGCGCGCTGACGCGATTCCAGCAGCGCAATTCGGTGCGTGTGTTCGGCGCCGTGCAGCCCGGTGTCACGAAGGAAGAAGGGCTGCGGGTGCTCGAAAATGCCGCCGCGGCTGTCAACACTCCGGGCATGAGCGTGGACTACGCCGGCGAGTCGCGTCAGATCCGGCGCGAGGGCGGGACGCTGACACTCACCCTCGGCTTCGCGGTGATTCTCATCTATCTCGTGCTCGCGGCGCAGTTCCGCAGCTTCCGCGATCCGCTGATCGTGCTGCTCGGCTCAGTCCCGCTGGCGATCTCCGGGGCGTTGATCTTCAGCTACCTCAACCTGACGACGCTAAACATCTACTCGCAGGTCGGGTTGATCACGCTGGTCGGACTGATAGCGAAGAACGGCATCCTGATCGTGCAGTTCGCGAATACGCTCCAGGAGCGTGGGCTGGCGAAGATGGCCGCGCTGCGCGAGGCGACGTTGACGCGGCTCCGCCCGGTCTTGATGACCTCCGCTGCCACGGTCTTTGGCCACTTCCCGCTGGTCCTCGCGACCGGACCGGGATCGGCGGCCCGCAACAGCATCGGCATCGTGCTCGTCACCGGCATGACGCTGGGCACGCTGTTCACGCTGTTCATCGTGCCGGTCTTCTACTCTCTCATCGCTGCCGAGCATAAGCCGGCGCCGGCGTACGAGCCGGCTGGACAGGAGGTATTGGCATGACCCCCCTCCGGAGACTTCTAGGATCAGCAATTCTGCTGCTGCTCGCCCTGGGAATCACCAGCACCCGGGCGTATGGCCAGCAGACCGAATCCGCCCCTCCGATCGCCTTCTGGCAGAGGTTCGGCGACACGACGCTCGAGCGGCTAGTCGGTGAAGTCGTGAAGTCGAATCACGACGTGATAGCGGCGGAGGCGCGGTTGCGTGGCGCGCGTGCCGCGCGCACGCAAACAGCGCTCGACTTCGCACCGACCGTGTACGCCACCGCCAGTTACACGCGGCAGCGGTTCGCGAGCGCCTCGTTCCCGGGCAGCGTCGGCGGGGCGGGGCCTGCGGCGTTTCCCGATCAGACGGTTTGGGACGCCGGGCTGCAGCTCTCCTGGGAGCTCGACCTGTTCGGCCGGATCCGGAAATCGACGCAAGGGAGAAACGCGCTGGTTGGCGCGGCCCAAGAGGACGTCCGGGACCTCCAGGTCTTGCTCGCCTCGGAGCTGGCTGTCAACTACTTCGAGCTGCGCGGCGAGCAGGACCGGTTGCGCGTCGCGCGCAGAAGCGCCGAGAATCAACAGCACACTCTCGACGTGACCCTGCAGCGGCTCGAGGCGGGGCGGGGCAACGAGTTCGATTCGGAGCGGGCGCGGACGCAGCTGAACTCGACGCTCGCCGCCATTCCTGCGTTGGAAGCGTCGGTGAGCGCGGTGGCGCATCGCATCGCCGTCCTCGTCGGTCATGAAGTCACGGGACTCGACCAGCAAGGCGACGATCGCCCGACGCTGCCGGCGCTGCCCGATTCGATCGTAGTGCCGAGTCCCGAAGTCGCGGTGCGGCGCAGGCCGGACGTCCGGAGCGCCGAGCGCCAGCTCGCGGCGGGCACTGCGTTCGTCGGAGCTGCCAAGGCGGAGTACTTGCCGCGCATCACGGTGGGCGGCGCCGCCGGGTATGTAGGCGCGTCCTTTGACGCGCTCAGCAACTCCAACACGCCCCGCTACGCCATTGGGCCGGTGATCTCGTTGCCGCTCAACATCGGCCGCGTGAAGGCGGGTGTCGATCAGGCGCGCGCGCAGGAGGCCGAGGCCGACGCGAACTATCGCAAGACCGAGCTGCAGGCGCGCGAAGAGATCGCCACGTCGGTCGTCGCGTACAACAAGGCGCGGCAGAGTCTGGATTATCTCGAGGCGGCCGCGAAGGCCAGCGAACGCGCGGCGGCGCTGGCGCGCCTCCGTTTCGATGAGGGCGCGAGCGATCTGCTCCAGGTGCTCGACGCGGAGCGGACGATGCTCGCCGTACAGGATCGGCTGGCGGCGGGGCGGACGGCAGCTACGAACGGGCTGGTAACGCTCTATCGCGCGTTGGGAGGATCGCTGCCCTGATGGGCCGATAGGCGGTCGAGGATCAACCAGCATGGCGACGCGGAGGTACGTTGAGCCCATGCGCGCGCGAATCGTCGCCCCTGCCCTGCTGCTGTTGTGTGGACCTGGGTGTTTGGCCGCGCAGCTCTGCGTCGGCAATGCCTCCTTTGCGCTCTCGCATTTCACGTCGGCGGCGAATTTCGAGTTCGATCCCATCGCCCAGCGCTACACGCTCGAGGCCCGGTACCACACTCACCACGCTTTTGCGGCAGCGGAATACGGAGTGAGAACCTGGGAGACGACGAGCCTCAACGGCATCTCGCAAGCCTATAGCCTGAGCCTCGGTTTCGACGTGTCGTCGCTGAAGTCCAAGATCGGCTTGTGTCCGATGGTGCGGTGGAGCAGGCTTTCGGGCCCGCACGACGTCAATGGGACGCCCTGGAATTTTTCGGAGCGGGCAATTGCGGGAGGGCTCAGCCTCGGCTTCCTGGTGGTCCGGTCAGGGCTGTGGGACTTCATGCCAGCCGCGAATATCACATTCGGGACCGGCAATCCCCAACTGACGACGGCCGCCGGTGGGAACCTCGATGAGTACCAGGACTACTGCTGCGGTGAGCAGAGCTTTACGACGTTCCGACTGGGCATCGGGCTTGGCTACTCCGACGAGCTGACGCTCATTCCCTCGATCACCTGGCCCCTCGACAACGGGAGCAGCACGCAAAAGGGCGCGCAGAAGACCTACGGCGTCCGAGCCACACTCCGGCTCGGCAAAGGACTCTGACGCTCTAAGGGTACCAGTTCTTGTCCCACGCGTGCTGCTCGAGCTTGGCCAGCATCGCCGCAGGCAACGCTCCCTTCCTCACCGACATCGCGTTCTGTCGCACGTGCGCCGGCCGGCGCATGCCTGGAATCACCGTCGAGACTTCCGGCCGAGACAGGCAGAACCGCAGCGCCAACTCGGGCAGTGTCTCCACCTGCTCGTCCAGCACCTGAGCCAGCGCGTTCGCCCGCCGCTCCGCTTCCGCCTTCCGATCACCTTCGAAGTATCCGGCCCGCCAGTCACCCGCGGGAAAGACGGTGTTGGCGGTGATCTGGCCGGTCAGCGCGCCCTCGTCGAACGGGACGCGCACGATGATGCCGAGCGGCTTCTTCTTGGCGAGCGCGAACAGCGCCTTTTCGGGCGTGCGGTCGTAGATGTTGTAGATCACCTGGGCGGTTTCGAAGATCGGGTTCTCGAGCGCCTTGAGTGCGGTTTCGGGAGCGTGATCGTTGATCGAGATTCCCCAGTGCAACACCTTCCCCTCTTTTTTCAGCCGCATGAGCTGCTGGAAGGACGCCTCCCAATCGGGATCGGAGAGCCAGGCGTCGTTCCAGACGTGCAGCTGCTGCACGTGCAGGGCGTCCATCCGCAGGTTCTTGAGCGATTGCTCCGTGCTGGCAGCGATGTACTTCGCCGGGAACACGTCGCCGAGCGTGTAGCTCGCCTTGCCGGGCCACTCGCGGTTCTTCGGCGGGATCTTGGTGGAGACCACAACCCGATTGCCGCGAATCTCGTCCTTCAGCGTCTCACCGATCACGCGCTCGCTGTGGCCGCCGCCGTACGCGAGCGCGGTGTCGAAGAACGTGATGCCCTGATCGAGTGCCTCGCGCAGCGCGCGCCGTCCCTCGGAGTCGTCTACGCCGCGCCACATCTCGCCGCCGATGCCCCAGGCGCCGAAGCCGACTTCGGAGACACGGTATCCGGTGTTGCCGAGTGCTCGCTGTTTCATCGTTCCGTTCCTATTTGAGAGCGATTCGGGCAGTGGCGGCGGCAAGTCCCTTCCCTTCCGCGGTCAGCGTGATTGTCCCCGGGCTCCGGCCCGCGCGCACGATGACAAGCCCCTTGCCGTTGAACAGCCGCACCTGTTTCGCCTGGAATGATGTGTGGCTGATCTCATCACCGTTGTCCACGCCGACGATCCGCGCACCACCGCTGACGCGGAACCGGATCAAGGGCTCCGCCGTCGGCACGGCGAGCCCCCGTCGATCGCGAACCGTGACGGTAACAAATGAGAGATCCTCCCCATTCGCGCGGATGCGGGAGCGATCGGGCGCAAGCGCGACTCGCGTGGGCTTACCGGTGGTCCGGACCACGGCGCTTGTCGTCACGAGCCCCGCGGAGCGCGCCACGGCCCGTAGCGTCCCGGGTTTGTACGCAACGCGCCACATCAGGTGGCCGACCTTCTCCTCCTTGCGCCTCACGCCTTGAAGGGCGCCGTTCAGGTACAGCTCCACCTGCTCGGCGTTCGTGTAGGCCCATACGTCGACAGAATCGCCGACGGTCCAGTTCCAGTGTGGCAGCAAGTGCACCATGGGCCGCGCCGACCACACGCTCTGATACAAGTAGAAGGGATCCTTGGGGAAGCCCGCGAGGTCCACCACGCCAAAGTACGAGCTGCGCGCCGGCCATTCATACGGCGTGGGCTCGCCCAGATAGTCGATTCCCTGCCAGATGAAAATGCCCGACAGAAATGGATAGCGCTCGAACAGCCGCAGCGATTCTTCGTGCAGCGAGCCCCAGAACGCGTGGCTGTTGTCGTACGATGAAAGGCGGCCGTTCGCGGGCGGCTGCGGGCCTTTGGTTTTGTCGTAGGGCCAGTAGTAGTTGGCGACACTATCGGACGGCTGCTCGTAGACGCCGCGGGAATTCAGATCCGACATTGCTTCGGTGATGATGAACTTGGCCCCGGGGTACTGCGTCGGGAAATCCTTCCAGACCTCGTGATGGTAGTTGTGACCGAGCAGGTCGAGGGCGCCCGCGTGGAACACAGGATTGGCCGGGCTGCCGTTGTTCGCCGCCTGCGTCACCGGCCGCGTCGGATCGAGGCCGCGCACGATTCCGGCCAGCGCGCGGGCGAGCGGCGCCGCGGTGCTGTCGCCGTCGTTCCACTGCTCCATGACTTCGTTGCCGATGCTCCAGATGAAGACGCTGGGGTGGTTGCGGTCGCGGCGCACCATGTCCGACAAATCGCGCACGTGCCACTCATCCCAATCGAGATGGTAATCGTATTTGGTCTTCTCTTTCTTCCACATGTCGAATGCTTCATCCATCACGATGAAGCCCATGCGGTCGGTGAGGTCGAGCAGCTCCGGAGCCGGCGGATTGTGCGATGTGCGAAGCGCGTTCGCGCCCATTGCCTTCATGATCTCGAGCTGGCGCTCGATCGCGCGGGTGTTCACCGCCGCACCCAGCGCACCCAGATCGTGGTGCAGGCAGACGCCGCGGATCTTGACCGCCTTGCCGTTGAGATAGAAACCTGAATCGGCTCTGAAGACGAACGAGCGAACGCCGAACCGCGTGGCGTAATTGTCGCACGCCGTGGAGCCGCACATCACGCGCGACACAACGCGATACAGATACGGGCGCTCGAGCGACCAGAGGACCGGGCGCGAAATCGTGAGATCTTGCACGAGCTCGGCGATCGAGTCGCCTGCGACGCGCCCCATGGTGGCTACGGCCGCCACCTCCTTGCCTGCGGAATCCAACACGACCGTGCTGAGCACGATCGGCTGCTCGCCGTGCCGCTCGTTGCGGAGGCTCGTTCGAATCGTGACTTGGCTCGATTCCGCGCTCACCGCCGGCGTCGTGACGTACGTGCCCCATTGATCGACGTGAACGTGATTCGCCTTGATCAGACGTACGTGCCGATAGATCCCGGACCCCGAGTACCAGCGTGAATTCGGCTGTTGGGAGTTGTCCACCCGCACCGCGATCACGTTACGTTGCTTGCCATACCGAAGGTGCGGGGTCAGCTCGTAGCGGAATGAGCTGTAGCCGTAGGGTCGCTTCCCCAGGTACTTGCCGTTGATCCAGACCTCGCTGTTGCGATACACGCCATCGAACTCGATGAAGACCACCTTACCGGTGTCGCCGGCGGGAAGCGTGAACGCCTTCCGATACCAGCCGATGCCGCCGGGCAGCGCGCCGCCAGCGACGCCGGCGGGATTCTGCTCCTTGAACTGGCCTTCGATGCTCCAGTCATGCGGCAGGTCGAGGGCACGCCAGCCGGAATCGCCGAACGCAGCCTGTTGAGCGCCGGCGACGTCGCCGAGATGGAATCGCCACGCCTGATCGAAGTTTGTGGTCTGACGTTGTGCTACGAGCGCCAGCAGGAGCGCGAGCACGGGTCTAGCCTCGGAAGTACAGATACGCCGCGAGAATCAGCAGCAGCACCACGGCGGACGCGATGACCTCGCGGCGGCTCCAGCTGGAACGAGACTGCGCCTGGTCCTCCGCCGTGACCGTCCCGTAGGTCAGACCCGCGAGCTGCTCCGGGCTGGGTGCGGCGGTGGCATAGCTCACGACCACCATGACGAGCACGGAGACCACGAAGATGAAGAGGCTGTAGTACTGGAAGTAGAGATTGTTGACGATCCACAGGAACGACCCGGGGGCGTACCCATCGGCGAATCCGGACAGGTGCAGGCTGATGGGCGTGTCCACAACCAATCGGAACACGCCGAGTGCGAATCCAACGAGCAGGGCGGCGAGGCAGCCCTTCGTGTTCAGCCGGCGATTGAAGATGCCGAATACGAACACCGTGAAGATCGGCGGCGCCAGATACCCTTGCACGCCCTGGAGATAATCATAGAGGCTGTGCGCACCCTGAATCACGGGAATCCACAACAGACTGATCACGACCATCGCCGCGGTAGCGGCTCGACCCACCCACACGAGCCGGTGCTGCGACGCGTTGGGCCTGAACTTCGTGTAGAGATCCATCGTGAACAGGGTCGAAGACGCGTTGAACGCACCGGCCATGGAGCTCATGAGCGCGGCGAGCAGACCGGCGACCACGATCCCGCGGAGACCCGCGGGGAGCAGGTCCTTCACCATCAACGGGAACGCGGCTTGCGCCGCCTGCGGGATCGCGTGCCCTTGCGCATCCACGATGCTACCGAGGCCCGGCACCTTGCCCGTTTTCGCGAGCGCGAGCGCGATCAATCCCGGAATAATGAAGAGGAAGACGGGCGAAAGTTTGAGATACGCGGCAAAGATGCTGCCGCGCCGCGCCGTGCGCTCATCTTTCGCCCCCAGCGCCCGCTGCACGATGTACTGATCGGTGCACCAGTACCACAGGCCGATGATCGGCGCGCAGAACAGCATCCCGAGCCATGGGTAGTTGCCGTTGAAGTACCACGCGATGCGGCCGGTCTCCTTCACCGGCGCCCATGTGCCCTCCATCCCCGCCGGGACCAGCGGTTTCCACAGATTGAAGAGATCGGGATCCAGCACGCGGCGCAGCTCGTGCCAGCCCCCGAGCTTCGCGAGCCCGAACAACGTGAGTAGTCCCGACCCCGCGATCAGGATGAATGTCTGCAGCGCATCCGTGTACGCCACGGCGCGCATCCCACCGAGCACGGTATAGAGGCCGGTGAGGAGCAGCACGGCGACCGATCCGATCCAGAAGCTGTTGAACGTGGCGCCGCCCAGCCGGAGCGAGACCTCGGGCAACAGCGTTGCGAACACCACGCCGCCGGCGAAGATCGAGACGGCAAACTTGGTGAATACGTGCGCCACGAGCGTGATGACCGAAAGCACCCAGCGCGCCGTCGGGGAGAAGCGGCGCCCCAGAAACTCCGGCATGGTGTAGACGAGCGCGCGAGAATAGAATGGCACGAACACCCACCCGAGTACGAGCAGGCACCAGGCATGGAGCTCGTAGTGGGCGAGTGCAACGCCACTCGTGGCGCCGGCGCCCGCCAACCCGACGACGTGCTCGGAGCCGATGTTGGACGCGAAGATGGACGCACCGACCAGGAACCAGCCGAGGTTTCGGCCGGCGAGAAAATAGTCGTCGGCGGTGTCACGGTTTCGTCGCGCGACCCACCAGGCGACGCCGAGCAGGAGCGCGAAATACAGCCCGATGATGAGCCAATCGAGTCCGGTCATGGCGAAGCGAGATTACACCTCGCCGACTCCCTGTCAAGAAAGGCCATCCGATGGATCCGATCACACGCCGTGAGTGGCTGAAGACGATGAGTGCCGCCGGCGCGGGGGCGATGCTCCCCACGACTCCTGCCTTCCACGCCGGTCCTCCCCCTCCCATCCTGCCGCTGACCTCGACGAGCGAGGTGTTAATCCCTCCGCGCGGCCGGGCGTTCATGAAGTTCAGCTTCGACTTTCCCGAACCGTCCGTTGAATTCGCGGGGTTGCGCTTTGGATTTCTGGTGTTCACGCGCGAAAACACGTACGCGCTTGACGCGAGCACCATGACCGCCGACGCCACCGGTGACGCCGTCGCGATCAAGGCGACGGGCCTCACCTGGGCGGGCGGCCAAGTCAAGGCAGCAGGAGGTGTGGACGCGCGGCTGCAGAAGGATGGCGATGTGGTCCTCTGTGACGTCACGGCACACATGGATCAACCGATCAAGGCGGTGACGGTCGTGGTGCGCGGAATTCCACGCGGCAAGCTGTCGTCGGGCGGCGGCGCCCCGTTCGATCCGAAAGATGACGAAGTGTTGTGGGGATATCCGTTCGGCGCCGGCGATCTGTTCGGCGACAACACCGCGTGGGGGATGGGCACGCCGCTCACCGTCGTGCAGGCCGGAGAGCAGTATACGGCCCTCTCCTCGCTCGACGACACAGTGCGCGCGAAGCGGTTCTACTTTCAGCCCGGGGAGCAGGGCTACCGAGTCGAGCTGGTGCACGAAGTCGAGGGGTGGCTAGATCGGCGAACGGTGCAAGTTCCAACGTGGTGCGTGCGGCGTGCGGCGTCGCTCGACGCAGCGGTCGCGCCGCACTACGCGCACCTGGAAAGAGCGTACCACTTCCCAAAGTGGGAGACTCGCACGGACGTCCCTGATTGGCTGCGCCGCACCGAGCTGGTCGTAACGCTGCACGGCATGCATTTCACCGGCTACATCTTCAACGACTACACGCGGATGCTCGACATCCTGCGCTGGATCGCGACGCAGCTTCCCGCCGACCGGGTGCTCGCCTTCATCTCTGCGTGGGACGGGCGCTACTACTGGGACTACCCGACCTATCAAGCCGCGCCGCGCATGGGCGGCGAGGCGGGATTCAAGCGCCTCGTCACCGAGGCGCAGCGGCTCGGCTTCAAGATCATGCCCATGTTCGGCGCGAATGCAGCAAACCGAAAGCTCCCCAACTTCAGCAACTTCGCCGACGGCGCGACCGCCCGGATCGACGGTGACCCGTTCGATTTGAACTGGGTGGACTGGGACAACGACCGCCATCAGGAGGGGTTCGGCGTCTACATGAACCTCGGCGTCGAATCATGGCGCCGCTGGCTCACGGATCGCATCGCCGACGTCATCCAACGCTACGGCGTCGATGCGTATTTCCTGGACATCATCGGCGGCTGGGTGAATAACACGAAGGCCGACATGCACGAGGGCGCGCGCGCGCTCATCTCCGATTTACGCAGCCGCTATCCACGTGTGCTTGCCTGCGGTGAATTCCTGTACGACGCCCTGCTCGAATTCATTCCGCTGTATCACGCCTCCTACTCCCCCCATCACGTGCCCTATGCCCGCTTCTTCTCGCACCTGTCGCATCCGGCGCCGGGACGCGGCTCGTCAGGCGTGCACGAATCGGGCTTCAGCAAGTGGGACGCCACAACCCTGTCGCTGTCGAAGCGCGAAGGCCTGATTCCCACCCTGAACGTGGTGGACGACACCTTCGCCAAGTATCGGGATCAGATGGCCGCCGTCATCGCGCAGGCGAAGGCTTGGGGATAGGGCGAATCATCCGCAGCCCGAAGACCGTGGCGATCTGACTGCCGGTCTTCGCCTGGAAGCGCACCGTCACCTTGCTCTTGCCGCGCACCAGCTCGGCGGGCACCGGGTATTCGACGTCGAAAAAGCGTTGCGGATCGGCGAGCCGCAGCTCCTGGGCGCCGACCCGCTGGCCGTCCACCTGAATCTCGAAGTCCGCCGGCGTCGCCCGACGGTCGCCCGAGTAGTAGGTGGCGATCAGCGTCATCGGGTACGCCGGGTCCACAGGAATGTCGTAGGAGAACCAGGTCGTGCCGTGCCTCCCCGGCCTGCCCAGCATTCGCTGCGGGACCGCACCCTCCCCCGCCTGATAGTTGAACTGCCGCTCGAACACGGTCTCTCCCGGCTGGAGCCACGCGACCGTGGCGGCTTCGAGCTTCCGCAACCGCTCCGCCTCGGCCGCATACTCGGCCTTCTTGGCATCCCACTCGGCCGGCGTGAACAGGTCCCAGTACGTCGAGTAGGTCCGCCGGTGAAGACGGAAGAACGGCACAAACGCGACGTCGTGCACACGGGCCGCGGCATCGGGATCGTGACCCACGTTGTCGCTCTGAAACCGGCCCGGCGGAGCGGGGGGACCCACACCCTTGAGCCACGTCGCCAGGGGTTGCTCCGCTGCGACGAACACCGGTGCGGTGGGAAGGGGCGTGCGCGCGGGCCGCGACTCGTCGTTCGGATCCTGGTCACGCTCGGGTTCGGGCCCCAGGTCTCCGGCGAGCACGAGCGGGCCCCACAAGAACGACGCGCGGCGCGGATTGTCGGGCAGCGGCTCCAGACGCAGCGACTTAGGGAGCGCGACCTCCACCACGTCGCCCGTCTTCCAGACACGCTTCAGCTCCACGTACGAGCTGACGTCCGCGTCGGCATCGCGGTATTGGCTGCGGCGCCGTGCGTTGCTGTCCGGACGCTCCGCGGCCGGGGCGATTGGTTGGCCGTTGAGCTTCACCTGAAATCCCGCGCCCGTCCAATACGGGCGGCGCAACGCCAGCGTGAATTCCCGCGGCGCCCGAACGGTGAAGGTGAGCTTCGCTGTCTCGCCTTCGGGGAAGCCGGTCTCGACGGCGAGACGTACACCGGCGGACGCCCACTCGGCGGTGGAAGGCGCATACAGATTCACCCACAGCCGATCTCCGGCCTCATAGTAGATCCCGTCGCCGTGAAGGGCGTGACGCTCCATGCCGGTGCCCACGTCGCACGTAAAGTCGCGGAACATGTCCTGGTACTCGTGCAGTACGCCCTGCCGCGCGCCGCCCACCGGGACCATGTAGCACACGCGCCCGTCCTCGGGATCGATGGACGCGAGCATGTGGTTGAACACCGCCCGCTCGTGATAGTCGGCGTAGTGCGGATCGGGCCACACGGAAAACAGACGCCCAGTCAGCTTGAGCATGTTGTAGGTGTTGCAGGTCTCGCACGTCCGGCCGTCGATCCAGTCACTCAGCTGGTCCGCCGGTCCGAAGTATTCGTCCTTGCCGTGGCCGCCGTTCGAGAAGCTGTGGTGCTGAACCACCTGGTCCCAGAAGAAGCTTGCAGCGAGCAGGTCTTCAGGCCTGCCCGCGTACACGAACCGCGCCGCGGAGCCGATGAGCTTGGGCACCTGGGTGTTGCCGTGTGTGCCGGCGAGGTCGTCTTCATGGCGCTGCAGCGGCTCGATGAAGGCCCGGTGCTCGAACTTGTACGAGAGCGCGAGCCAGCGCGCGTCGCCCGTGTCCGCGTAGAGGTCGGCCAGCACTTCGTTCATGCCGCCGAACTCGGTGTTCATCATGTGCTGCAGCTGGGCATCGTCCAACCCCGAGAGAATCTTCTCGGCCCACCCCGCGAACTTGATCTCGACGTCGAGTGCGGTCCGGTTCCCGGTGTGGCGATAGGCATCGCGCAAGCCGGCGTACGTCTTGTGCAGCGTATACCACGGCGACCACTCGCCGTTCAGGTCGAAGGCAGCGGAGCGGATCTCGCCGCGCGCCAGATCGCCGAACGCTTTCCGCCCGCCAGCCAGGGCGCTCAAGTAACCGTCGCCGTGCGCGTCCTGCACCGTCTTCAGCTCGCGGACGATGTAATCGGCGCGCTCCTTGAAGCGCGCGTCACCGGTGGCGGCATACATCAGGCTCACGCCGGAGAGATAATGACCGGCGATGTGGCCCGTGAGGTTGCGGCCGTCCCCGTCCCAACCGCCGTACGGCTCCGCCTTCGGCTCGAGGCCGGCCCGTTTGCGGTAATAGGCGAGCATCCGGTCGGGCTCGAGCTGAAGCAGATAGCGCGCGGACAGCTGCTGCGCATGCGCGAGCGGCCCGCCCGTGAGCCGGACAGCGCTCAGAGGGAGCGGCTTGGCCTTCACAACCGCTGAGTCCGGCACACGGGGGGGAGGGGGGGGCGTGTCGACGCGATCCGCAGCGAGCAGCTCCGGCTGGCCGAGCAGCTGGAATGCGCCGGCACCGAGGCCGAGCTTCAGGACACTTCGGCGAGACAATGTCATGGCAACCCGCTCCCGACCACATCCCGCAGTGGCGTCCGCCGCAGCTCGACGCCGAACTGCGGCACAGTCTTGGTCATCAGCTCGGCGAAGCGGGTCGAAAGCTCGGCGAGCCGCTGCGCCAGGACGTCATGCACCGCGAGCTGCTGCGTGGTCGGTGCGAAGTCGGCCCCATTCTCCGCCATGTCGGACTGCAGCGCGGCGAGCCGGCCGTAGAGCTGCATCGGGTTGCGGAACGCATCTTCCCGCGCGCCCGTGAGGTTGACGTCGAACAGCCCCGCTTCCACCCGGATGATGCGGCGCTCCAGCGTGTCAGCGAGGGCGGCCAGGCGCTTCGCCGCGGAATCGGTCACGAGCGCGGAGTCGCGTAGTTGCGCCGTGAGATCACGCACCTGTTTCCGTACCCACTCGAGACGGTTAATCATCCGCGCCACACTGTCCTGCTCGGCGCGAATCGTGCCCGCGAGCTTTGCCTGCGCCTGCACGTCAGCATCCGTGCCGGTCGTGTTCGGATCCTTGCGAACGGTGAGCGACTGGGTCGCGGTCGCCGGCGCTGCCGTCGAGTCCGCGGCCGCGACCTCGAGACGGATGGTATACGTCCCCGGCTGAACGAGCGGCCCGCGCAGCGACAGGTCGAGATCCCACGTCACCAGCGGGCGCGTCCCGTCCCCGCCGACCCGCACGAATGTCTTGCCGGGCGGCGGCGTGCGTAGCCGTGGGCTGGTCGGAGATTTGTCGCGCAGATCCCAACAGACGCGGTTCATTCCCTGCTTCCGCTCACCCTGCAGTACGCGCACCGTGTCGCCCTGCCCGTCGAGAATCACGAGCCGCGCCGGTTTGAGCGGGCGGCGAGTACTGTCACCGGGCGATCCCGCGCCTCCAGCACCAGGAGCCGGACAGATGGGGCTCGATGGGGCGCCCCCGCCCCCGCCCCCGCCCCCGCCGCC
>WNGI01000328.1_pt1 | contig 33731 bp, 36 predicted proteins | sample 5400621 | NCBI WGS metagenome assembly WNGI01 (sample SAMN13153374, study PRJNA577476) | soil metagenome | isolation source: 20 cm soil or saprolite under Garry oak tree replicate 1 | place: USA:California | collected 2016-06-15
AAGCTGTCTCCCGAGATGTCCACGAAAGCCATCAACATCGGTGAGCAGCTGGTCTCAGTCGCGGAGATCCCAGCGGGTCTGCACGCGCAGGGCACGTGGCAGGGCGCAGTGCTCAACAATCCACGCGGCCGCCGGGTTGTGGCCCAGCTGCTCGGTGCGGCGTATATCGACGACTGGCGTTTGATGAACGTCAACAAGGAGGCCATCGACCAGGCCGCCGAGGCGCTGATCGTGCAGGGCGAGCTGGTTGGCGACGAGATCAGCGGGCTGCTCGACTCGGTCGGCCTACGCGAAGCAACCGCCGCCGATCCGTATCCGCCTGACCTGCCGATGGTCCCCGACCAGCGCGCACCGATCGCGGCCGTCTCGGAGTCAGCCTGATTCGAGGCGCAGCGGCGGCGCTCGCGGCGCTAGCGGCAACGCTGCTGCCGGCAAACGTCGCGGCGGTCCACGCGCAGGACCCTGGCCTCATCCCGAATCCGCGCCATCAGGCGGCTCGCATCATTGCCGCCGAGCTGACCATGAGCCAGGCGTCGGCCGATCTCCAAGCGCTCAGCAGTCAACAACCCTCAGGCCTGGCCGATTCGTTGCGCAGAGACCTCGCGATGGAACGCGCCGCGTATTCGTTTCGCGCCGGCGCGCGGCAGGAAGAGCTGCGCCTCTACGAGCTGGCGGGTTACGCGAGCGTCGAGAACGCGGTGATTCCGCTACTGCCCGCGAACGTCCAGTCGCCGATGAAGTACACGATCGCCGGCCTGCACTCTCTTTACATCCTCGCGGGAATCGACCAGTACTACCTGGTCAACGTTCATTTCACCCATGTGTACACCGACACCGATTCCCTGGCCGCGCTTCGGTCTTACTACAACGAGGCAGCGAGGCGTTATGGAATCGACCCCAGCTACCTTGCCTCGATCAATTTCATCGAGAGCAACTTTGGCCGGGTCAAAGACACTTCCTCGGCCGGCGCGCAAGGTCCGATGCAGTTCTTGCCCAGCACGTGGACTGAATACGGCCAAGGCGGAGACATCCACAATTCTCACGACGCGATCCTTGCCGCGGCGCGCTACCTGGTCCGCAACGGCGCGCCGTACAACATGCGCAACGCAATCTTTCAGTACAACCACGACTTCGACTACGTCGACTCGGTGGAGTATTTCGCGCGGGCGTATCGCACAGATCCGGGCTGGCTCGACCACATGTATTACTGGAATACATACGGATGAGCCTCGTCAAGATCACGTCTGCGCTGACGCTCGCCTTGCTGATTGCAGCCGGCTGCACGGTTCGCCCCATCGGAACCAGCCGCACGTCACCGACAGCGAGCGCCAAAGCGAGCCCGACCGCGGTCGTCCCCATCCCGGTGGTGAGCCCGGCGCCAGTGGCAGCGGGCACGTTCGATCCGGCGCACGTGGTCCAGGTACTCGGCCCCGCTGTGGCGGAGCTCATCGTCCGGCAGAACGGCGGCGGAGGCGGCATCGGGAGCGGCTTCGTAATCGCGCATGACAGCGCCGCGAGCTACCTTGTCACCAACAACCACGTTGTCGCCAACGCAAGCAAGGTCATCGTCTTGATGCCAGACGGTCGCCATTTCACAGCCACGGTCCAGGGCACCGATCCGATCCAGGACATAGCGGTGGTCAAGGTGAGCGACGCCTCGCTGCCACCGGCACAATTCGGCGACTCGACCAAGCTCAAAGTCGGCCAGCAGGTTGTCGCGATCGGAAGTCCGCTGGGCAACCAGGCCTCGGTCACCTCAGGAATCATCTCAGCGCTGCACCGCACCATCACTGCGGGCGCCGGCGGCGCCGCCGAGGACCTGCCCGACGTCATGCAGACCGACGCGGCGATCAATCCAGGCAACTCGGGCGGGCCGCTGGCCGACGCTGAGGGAAACGTGATCGGCGTGAACACCGCGACAAATGCTGCCGCCCAGGGCATCGGCTACGCCATCCCCAGCCTCATCGCGAAGCGCATCGCGCAGGACCTGATCGCCGGCCGCAAGCCCGGGCATCCCTACATGGGCGTCTGCTACCAGTCGGAGGATTCCTTCCTGGCCGGCGGCAAAGACGTCGCGGGTTACGGCGTGCTCGTCACGGCAGCACTGGCGGGGACTCCCGCCGCCAAGGCCGGCCTCAAGGCAGGCGACCTGATCGAGAAGGTGGACGATCTCGAGCTGAACAACGGCCAGACGCTCGGCGGCGCGATCCAGCCGCATGCGCCGGGCGACACGGTGCAGCTTTCGGTGCTGCGGGGAGGGAGCGCTACCACGCTGTCTCTCACTCTGGCCGACCGCTCAACCGCATCGGCTTCGGCGAGCTGCCCCGCCACCCCCTAGCGCTCGTCGGACCACTAGAGTAAGTACTCATGGAGTACCGGATCGAACAGTTGGCGCGCTCGGCCGGCGTCGCCGTGGACACGATCCGCTTCTACCAGGGCAAAGGCCTGCTCGAGACGCCGCGCCGCGAGGGCCGGGTCACCTGGTATGCGGACAGCCACCTCGAGCGGCTGCGCCGGATCAAGGAGCTGCAGCAGCAGGGATTCACGCTCACCGTGATCCAGCGTTTCTTGACCGGGGAGCTCGAGCGGTCGGATGAGGCGCTGGTGGCGGCGGTCACCCGGCCCGCGGCCCCCCAGACCCTCACCCTGAGCGAGCTCGCCGCGCGCAGTGGCGTGGCCGAACCGCTGCTCATGAGCCTCGAGCAGGCCGGCCTGCTTGTCCCGGTCGAGGGAGGTGAGGAACCGCTCTACCCCGCAGGCGACCTGGAGGCGATCGCAGCCGGAATGAAGCTGATCGCGGCGGGCGTGCCGCTGGGCGCGCTGATGGAGCTGGCCAAGGAGCACGCAGCCGCGGTCGACCGCACGGCTCGGCAGGCCGTCGACCTGTTCGACCGCCATGTGCGCGAGCGGATCCAGTCCGAGGGCGGCACGACCGAGGCAGCCGAGCGCCGGCTGCTCGAGACGTTCAACGAGCTGCTCGAAGCCAGCGGGACGCTGGTGCGGCATCACTTCGAGCGAACGTTGCTGCGGGCCGCCCGGGAGCACATCGAAAAGCGTTGATCACGAGCACGTCGGTTCGCACCTGGGAGCTGGACCGCACTCCGGACCTGGTCGACCTCGTCAGCGCCGCACGAGACAACGGACACGAAGTTCTGCTCATCGAGCGCCCGATGCCGGACGCGGTCAGCATCGCCGCACTGGGGAAGACTTTCGACCTCGTGGCCGCCAAAGGTGGTGTCGCGCTGGAGGATGCCGCAGGCAAGGTCGTCGACTTCGAGGCCGGCGACGACCGGCTGAGGGCGGCATCGCGACTCTGGCGAAGAGTTTGCGAGTCGCTGGGCGGCCCAATCGCAGTCGGGGGATTTGCTTACCGGCCCGATCTCGAGCCGGGCGGCCCATGGTCAGGCTTTCCCGCTCTTCTGCTTCGCGTGCCGGCGCTCGCGGTCACGCGAGTCCGAGGCCGCACCTACGCGACAGCGATGACCGCGGATGCGGAAACGCTGCTCGAGCTGACCCCGACAGGTGTTCGGGCGCCGGCCGCGCGCAAGTTGTCGCTGACGCCCGTGCGCAACCCGGTCGCGTGGGCGGCCGCCGTCGGCAGCGCCTCGGCTCGACTTCGCACCGGCGAGGCGGCAAAGGTGGTGCTCGCCCGCGAGGTGCTTGCGCGAGGTGATGGTGTCGTGTCGGCCGCGATGGTCGCGCGTTCCCTGCGCGCCGCGTACCCGTCTTGCTTCACTTACCTGATCACTGGCGCGGACGGGACCGCGTTTGCGGGAGCCTCGCCCGAGCTCCTCGTCCGCCGGTCCGGCCGGCGTGCCTTCTCTCAGCCGATGGCGGGGTCAGTCGCCCGCGGCACGACCGAGGCCGAGGATGAGCGGCTGGCGCGTGAGCTGGAGGACAGCGCGAAAGACGCCGTCGAGCATCGCATCGTTTCGGATTTCGTCGTCGATGCGTTGCGCCCCTTCGCGCAATCGGTGGCGGCGCGACCGCCAGAGGTCGTCCGCTTCACCAACATCCAGCACCTGGCGACCTCTGTCAGCGCCGAGCTGGTCGATCCACCGGCTGACGTCCTGCAGCTCGCTGCCGCGCTGCACCCCACACCCGCTGTCGGCGGATGGCCACGGGCAGCTGCGGACGCGCTGATCGACGAGCTCGAGGGGATGGAGCGCGGCTGGTACGCCGGGGCTGTGGGTTGGATTGACAGCCACGGCGACGGTGAGTTCGCGGTGGCATTGCGCTGCGGGCTGCTCTGGGAGGATGGCGCGCGGCTCTATGCCGGTGTGGGCGTCATGCCCAACTCAGATCCCGCTCGCGAGCTGGAAGAGACCGAGCTCAAGTTCAAAGCTCTGCTGACGGCGCTGATCTGATGGACGTGACCATCAACGGAGCCCGCATCCACTACGAGCGTTCCGGCACGGGATTCCCGCTGCTGTTGATCCACGCGGGAATCGCGGATTCGCGGATGTGGGAGCCACAGGCGAAGGCCTTCGAGAATGAGTTCGACATGATCCGGCCGGACATGCGCGGCTTCGGTGAGTCCGAGCTGCCGCCGGCACCATACTCGACGCGAGCAGACATCATCGGATTGATGGATCACCTGGGAGTGGATCGAGCTCACGTCGTCGGCTGCTCGATGGGCGGCACCGTCGCGATTGATCTAACCCTGGAACATCCGGATCGGGTTGCAAAGCTGGTGGTCGTCGGCGGCGGAATCAGCGGATCGAACCTTGGCCAGGAAGACAGCGCGTTGTTTGCGGACGTCGAAACTGCAGACAAGGCGGGCGACATGGATGCGGTCAATCGCGCGGAGGTGCGGCTGTGGGTAGACGGACCGCGACGGCCCGAAGGCAGCGCACCGTCGGCGGTGCGAGAGCTGGTGCTCGACATGAACGGCCGGTCACTGCACACCGATTGGGCCTCCGCTGAGCATCAGAACCTCGACCCGCCCGCGATCGGGCGATTGCACGAGATCTCGGCGCCGACGCTGGTGATCGTCGGCGACGAGGACCTGCCGCACGCAGCTGCCAATGCCGACGTCATGACGTCGCAAATCCGAGGAGCCCGCACGGTCGTCATCAAAGGCGCGGCCCACCTGCCGAGCCTCGAGCGGCCCGACGAGTTCAACCGGGTGCTGCGCGACTTCCTCAGCCAATAACTCGTGAGGATCAATGGCGCGCGAATCCACTACGAGCGCGAGGGCCAAGGCCCACCAGTCGTCTTCTTGCACGCCGGCGTCGCGGACAGCCGGATGTGGGAGCCACAGGTCGCGGCATTTGCCCAACGCTTCGATGTCATTCGGCCGGACCAGCGCGGCTTCGGTGACTCGGAGCTGCCTCCGAAGCCGTGGTCGCCGGTGGCGGACCTCCTTTCCTTGATGGACCACCTCTCCGTGGAGTCAGCTCACCTGGTGGGCTGTTCGATGGGCGGCGCGCTCGCTATCGACTTCGCTCTGGTCCACCCGGAGCGCACCTCAAAGCTCGTACTGGTCGGGTCGGCCATCGGGGGTTTCACCTTTCGGCCCGAGCATGCCCACGTTTTCGCTGCGGCATCCGCCGCGCGCGCCGCCGGCGACCTTGACGCCTTGAACGAGGCCATGCTCCAACTTTTCCTCGACGGTCCGGAACGGCCGCGGGGCTACGTTGCGGAACCGCTGCGCAAGCTCTTTCTCGACATGAACGGCCATGCCTTGCGCGTCGACTTCGGCAAGGCCCCTGGCAAGGAGCCGGACCCGGTGGCCGTCCGCCGGCTGCACGAGATCGATGCGCCGACGCTCGTGATCGTCGGCGACAACGACGTGCCGACGGTGAAGGAAGCGGCGGACCTGCTCATGAACTCGATCCCAGACGTCCGCAAAGCGGTCATCGACGATGCCGCGCACCTACCAAATCTGGAGCACCCCGAGGCATTCAACCGCTTGGTGGTTGACTTTCTACAGGCGGAATAACCCGCCGGGCCCGGCACGCGCTCCCTCCTACCCCTTCAGCGCCGCCGCGGCCGCCTCCCAGCACAGCCGATGCCCGTTCACGCTGTCCTCGCGCTTGAAGCGAACTACGACCATCGTCGGCGTCGGCGCGGCGATCGCATCGGCGATCGCGGGCTCGAGGCCTGAGCGATCCGTGACCGGGCTGAACACGAGGCCGTAGAGGCGAGCGACCTGCGAGAGGTCGAGACCCAACGGCGTCGCGAACAGCTCCTCGAAGACGTCCTGGTGCTGAGCCTGCGGAAGGAAGTTGAAAACGCCCCCTCCCTCGTTGTCGCACACGATCACGGTGGCGCGGATACCGTGGCGGCGGAGAGCCCACAGCCCGTTCATATCGTGGTACAGCGACAGGTCCCCCAGCAGCAATACCGTCGGCATGTTGACCCGGCCGGCGGCGAGACCCAGCCCGCTCGAGACGAGCCCATCGATACCGCTGGCGCCCCTGTTGGCGAAGAACCGCTGTTGTGGGCGCGCCTGCGGCCAGAACGCCTCCGCGGCGCGAATCGGCATGCTCGAACCGATGAAAACCTGTGCGGGATCCGGGAGCCGAGCGCTCAGCGCGCGCACCACGTGCCCCTCGTGCATCGGCGTGGAAACCATCGTGGCCGCGATGGCGGCGGTGGCGCGCTTTCCGGCCGCCACCCACTGGTCGCGCCAAGCGACGCGTTCGAGCGGCGGCAGCGCCTCCATCAATGGCTGCGGGTCGCACGCAAAGATGTTGGTGGCGACGTGGTCCTGGTCGCGCCAGGCGCGTTCCGGATCGATCAGAAAGGTCGGCGCCGACGCCGCCGCGAGCCACTTGTTCAACGCGCTCGAGGTCGGCATGGCGCCCAGCCGTATGACGAGGTCGGGGCCTTGCTTCAGAGACCACCCCGCTCGCAAGAGGGCCTCATAGGATTCGATGGCCGCCCCAGCTTCCGGACGACGAAGCTGCGAGGTCGGCTCGGCCAGCAACGGCAGCCCGAGGCGATGGAGCGCGGGAGCGAGCCGATCCCCGTCCCGCATCTCACCGGCGACCACAAGCGGGCGCTGCGCTCGCTGAAGCGCCGAAGCCAACGCGGCGACCTGGCTCGGTGAAGGCAGCAGGCGTCCGCGGATGGTGGACTGGCCGGGCACCCCCAGCGGGGCCTGTACATGGCCTGGCTGGGGAACCAGCGGCTCGCGAAATGGAAGGTTCAAGTGCACCGGACCGTCCGCCGCTTCCGCGTATGCCCGGGCCGCCAGGCGCCGCCAAAGCCGGGCGGCGTTGGGCAGCTCAACCGGCGCGCCAGGATCGACGAACCACCTGACCGAAGAGCCGTAAAGCCGCTGCTGGTCGATCGATTGGTTGGCGCCCGCTCCTTGCAGCTCGGGGGGCCGGTCAGCCGTGATGACGATCAGCGGTGTGCGCGAGTAAGAGGCTTCGACCACCGCGGCGTGAAACTCGGCAGCGGCCGTCCCCGAGGTGCTCAACAGGACGACCGGCCTTCCCGTCGCCTTGGCCAGGCCGACTCCGAAGAAGGAGCCGGAGCGCTCGTCGATATGCATCAGCACGCTGATCTTTGGGTGGTGCTGCAGCGCCATCGCGATGGGCGCGGAGCGCGAACCTGGAGAGACGCACGCGTACTCGACCCCTTGAGCCGCCAGCTCATCGACGAAAGTTGCGGCGAACGCCTGCGTTACATCCATAGCATTGAGTCGCAGTGATTCTCGAGGGTGAGGACGTGCGATTGAGCTACTTCGTGACCGGCGAGGGCACGCCGGTCACCCTGCTGCACGGCTTCACGCAAAACGGCCGAAGCTGGCTCGAGGTCATCTCCAGGATGCCTGCCGGCTACCTGTGGATCGTGCCGGACCTGCGCGGACACGGTGAGACGCGTACGAGGCCTGGGGCGCCATGCAGCATGGACGCCTGCACTAGTGATCTCGAGATTCTGTGGGACCACCTGGGCGTCGACAAGACCCACCTTGCCGGCTACTCGATGGGCGGGCGACTTGCTCTTCACGTCGCAGCCACGAAGCCCGAACGCATCGCCTCCCTGCTTACCATCGGCGCCCATGCGGGATTGGATGATGACGCCCGGGAGGGGCGAAGGCGAGGCGACGAGGCGCTGGCGGAGCGGATCGAGACGGACGGGCTCGAAGCTTTTGTCGATCATTGGAGCAGCCTGCCGCTCTTCGCGGGCCTGGAGCGCCGCGGGCCCGGCTTCATCGCACAGGCTCGCGCGGAGAGGATGACGAACCACGTCGCCGGTCTCGCCTGCTCGCTGCGAGGAATGGGCGCCGGGGTCATGGACCCGCTGTGGCAGCGGCTTCCTGACATGACTTTCCCATGTACCTTCGTGGCCGGACAGCTCGACCACGGCTACGTCAGCTCGGCACGCCGGCTGGCCGCGACGGTACCGAACGGGCGCGTCGAGGTCGTCCCCCGCGCAGGTCACACCGTCCACCAGGAAAGGCCCGAGGCCTTCGCGCACCTTTTCGCCGCTCACCTGGCGGCAGCGGCCTCGGGCATCTCCACGCGCGAAGCCGAGGCTGATCCGGCCACGGGCGACGATTGGCCTTCGAGCTCGACGTCCGCCTGAAGGCCGGCCGCGTAACGAGCCGCGCCAAGCCGCTCCTGATCGAGCATCGCGCCATCATCGAGCCGGCTCAAGACGAAGTTGTGGCAACCCGCCCTGCTCAGGCGCTCAACATCACGCGCGACGTCCTCGGGCCGGCGCAGGGTCACGTAAGCGGATTTCACAGCAGCAAGCCCAACGTCAAGAGCAAGGCGTAAGCGAGCTCCGCCACCGCCATCCGCTTCAGAGCGGTCACCAATGCCGGTGGATCGGATGTCGCGAAGGCGGTCCGGACCGGAACCGCGGCGATCGGTATGGCGAAGTGGACGGCCATCACGGTGACGGCCGCAAGCTTGGTCGTGAAAACGATGATCGGGACGGCGAACGCTGCGCACACGAGCGCGAGCAGCAATGCGAGCGTGGGGCCACGTCCGATGCGGGTGGCCAGGGTGAGCTTGCCCGCGGCGCGATCCGTTTCCAGGTCACGCAGGTTGTTGAGGATGAGGATCGCAGTTGCCAGGGATCCCATCGCACATCCGACGAGGATGGCGAGAGGAGTGACGCGGAGGGTTTCGACGTAGACCGTTCCCACCGTAGCGACTAGGCCGAAGAAAACAAAGACGAAAACCTCGCCCAACCCCAGGTAGCCGTAAGGCCTGGGGCCGCCGGTGTACAGCCAGCCCGCGAGCAGGCATGCAGCTCCAACAAGCAGGAGCCTGGGGTCGGCGGCCACGCTCAGCACGAGGCCTGCCACGGCGGCGACGGCGAATGCTGCGACCGCTGCCAACTTGACCCGTTCGGGCTTCACTATCCCGGACGAGGCAGCGCGCACCGGACCGACCCGGGCTTTGTCGGCGCCGCGAACATGGTCCGAGTAGTCGTTGGCGAAGTTCACTCCGAGCTGCATCGCAACACCCACCAGAAGGGCAAGCAGTCCCGCGCCCGGCCGTGGTCCCCCTTCGCGCACGGCGATCGCCGTGCCGGCCAGCACTGGCGCGATGGAGGCGGCCAACGTGGCGGGGCGGACCGCCGACCACCACACCCGCGTGCGGGTCGGAGCTGTCGCGCTGGCGATCATGGTCGCTTGGGAAACTTCGAGAAGTCGGGCTTTCGCTTCTGCACGTAAGCGTCGCGACCTTCCTGCGCCTCTTCGCTCATGTAGTAGAGGAGTGTCGCGTCGCCGGCGAGCTGCTGGATGCCCGCAAGGCCATCGTCCACAGCGTTGAGGCCCGCCTTCAGCATGCGCAGCGCTAGCGGGCTGAGCTCGAGCATCTTCCGGCACCACGCGACCGTTTCCATCTCCAGGTCCGCAAGCGGAACGACCTTGTTGACCAGTCCCATGTCGAGCGCCTGCTGCGCGTCGTACTGCTCGCACAGAAACCAGATCTCGCGTGCTTTCTTCTGGCCCACGATACGTGCGAGCAGGCCGGCCCCATAGCCGCCGTCGAAGCTGCCGACCCGCGGTCCAGTCTGGCCGAAGCGGGCGTTGTCCGCGGCGATCGTCAGGTCGCAGACGACATGCAGCACATGGCCGCCGCCGATCGCGTAACCAGCGACCATGGCCACGACAGGCTTGGGAAGCCTGCGGATCTGGACCTGGAGGTCGAGCACGTTGAGGCGCCCGGTGCCCTTGGCGTCGACGTACCCGTCCTCGCCCCGAATCCTCTGGTCGCCTCCCGAGCAAAACGCCTCGGTGCCGGCGCCGGTGAGGATGACGACGCCAACCTCAGCGTCGTCGCGCGCCATCTCGAATGCCTTCGACATCTCGAAGACCGTGGTGGGACGGAACGCGTTGCGGACCTCAGGCCGGTTGATCGTGATCTTGGCGATCCCGTCCCAGGTCTCGTACCTGATGTCGTCGTAATCGCCTGCTTTGACCCAGCCCCGATCTTTCAAGCTTCCACTCCTAGAGCGATCACTAGCACGAATGAAATGGTACGCCGTCAAGAGAAGAAGGTTCCCCCCTCACCGGCGAGGATCGCTGCGCGATCCTGGCCGGAGCTCCCCACATGGTGGGGAGCCAGGGGGAGCCAAGGGGAGCCTAGGCGCGCTGGCGGGGCTTCTTTCGTGGAAAGAGGCGGACGATCTTCGCGTAGTCCTCGGGGGTGTCGATGTCGTCGGGGCGACCTGGCGCCGGAACCATGTCGAGCAATTCGGGGTGCCCCTGGAGGATCTGGCGTGCGCCCGCGTCACCCTCGAGGGCGAACAGCTCGCTCCAGAGCTCACGAGCCAGTACGACGGGCGGAGCCCACTCGCCATGCGCCTGGGCCACCGCGACCGCGGGCCGCGAACCCTCGCGCCGCCAGGCGCGCATGAGCGCGGCAATCGTGCGAGATCCAACCAGTGGCTGATCGCCGAGCAGTACGACGGCCGCCGCGATCTCATCGCGCATCGCGCGCAGGCCAACCTGCAATGAGGACGCCATCCCGGTGCTCGCCTTTGGGTTATGGATCAGCTCCGCCCCGCCATCGACAGCGTCGCGCACGTCGTCTGTCGCGTAGACGACGACGACCTGGTGACAGCCCCCCTCCGAGGCTGACTCCATCGCGTGCCGGACCATGGGCTTGCCATCGAACTCCAGCAGCAGCTTCTGCGAGCCGGGCATGCGCGAGCTCGAGCCGGCGGCGAGGATGACCGCACCGACCGGCAGCAGTGCCGAGGCCAGGCGCTCGTAAGGAGGACGCGCCGAGCGAATCCACTCGACCTCGATGCCGGCGCGGATCGCGCTTTCCGCAAACTCGCGCAGGCGCTGGTTGTCGCCATCGACCAGCAGCAGGCGGCGGCCGGCCATGGATGACATGTCAGGCACCGCCCCGGGCAGGCCGACGATGGCCAGGGCCGTGCAGTCGGCGCGTGACGCCAGGTGCTGCAGACCCGAGTCGAGGTCGGTGCCTCGGACGACAAGGCTGTGGGGTCCTTCCGGCTCGCGATATGTGCGTCCCCTGACAGCCAGGTCGAGATCGCCCATCACGAACACCGCCATAACCACAGTTCAGCATGCCAGAAGGGACGGGCCTTAAAGGGCACAAGTGGCGCAGGCCCCCTGGTGGGAAACCACCTTTCCAACGGATCGCTTTCGCGGAGAGGGATCGCTGCGGTCGCCAAGCCGGCTCACGTGGGGAAGTACTCTTTTTTGAATGCCGCTTCTCGGAGCGCACGTAGATTCTTCCGGCGGCCTGCACCTCGCTTACGAGCGGGCTCAGGCGATGGGGGCCCAGGCGATCCAGGTTCACCCCACCCCGCCAGGGTTCTGGGGCTCACCGAAGTTGGACGAGACCCGTATCGCGACGTTCAAAGAGGCGGCCGCGAAGCACGGCCACCCGCCCTTTTACTTTCACGCCGTCTACCTGATCAACCTCGCGGGAGATGACCCGACTCTGCGCCAGCGTTCCGAAAGCACGCTCGCCGGATATCTCAAAGCGGCGGATGACCTCGGTGTCAACGGCGTGATCTTTCACACCGGGTCACACAAGGGCGCGGGGTTTGAGGCTCGCCTTCCGTCAATCCTCGAACACCTGAGGAGCGTCCTCGAGCGAGCGAGTCCGAAGTCGGCGCACCTTTTGATTGAGAACAACGCCGGGCTGGGCGGATGCGTGGGCGCACGATTCGAAGAGATCGCACAGATGCTGGCCGGACTGAACGACACGCGTGTCTCGGTGTGCTTCGACACCTGCCACGCGTTTGCATCCGGTTACGACGAACGCACTCCCGCCGACGTGTCGAAAACGTTGGACGAGCTCGACCGCGTGGTCGGGATGTCCCGGGTCGAGGTGATCCACTGCAATGACTCTGTGACCGGGCTGGGCTCAAATCGAGACCGCCACGCGAACATCGGCACCGGGCAGATCGGCGAGGAGGGCTTTCGTGCCCTGCTCCACGAGCCTCGCCTCGCGAGGCTCCCGTTCATCCTCGAGGTGCCCGGCGCCGGCGATGGGCCTGACGCGAAGCAGGTCAACGTGTTGAAGCGCCTCGCCGGCTAGGTATGAGGGAAAACCCGCATGGTTTTCCCTCATCGGCGGGCGCTTCGCGCCGGCCTGCTCCCATTCCGGCATACGGATGGGACTTGTTCATGAGAGGAGTCGGGTGCGCATCGCGGCGCTTGGCGACCAATGAGACAAAGTCATGGCCGGGGAAACCCCGGCCAACCCGGCAACGCCAGGCATCAGGGGAAAATCCGGCCGTTTCCCCCCGTCCGGCGCGGCGGCCGGCGCATGGCCAGCCCGGCGACCCACCAGGCACGCTCAGCCCAGCTGCGCAACAGGCTGCCGAGGCCAGGTGCCGCACCCGCGATCAGGCGATTGTTCTCCATCTCCCGCTGGAGGTCTTTCAATCGCTCGAACGCGGCATCCTCGTTCATGTAAGGGTACATCTCCGGCTCCTCCTCTAACTGGTGTGATAGCTACAGTGGTTAGTATAACCTATGTTAGGCAGATGCTGGTTATGGATATACTGCGATTCGATGACTGACCGGCAAACCGCGAGCGGCGACCTCGGGCTCATCCAGGCTTTTGTCAACACGGTCGATCTTCAGGACGGCCCGGAGGAGCTCACCGACCCAAACACGCTCAAGCTCTGGTTGGTTGCACACGGCCTGATGGAGACGACCCAGCACGTCGACGACTCAGACCTCAGGCATGCGATCGCCCTGCGTGAGGCGATCAGAGGCGTGATCGGAGCCAACTCGAGCGGTCATCTCTACCCGGTCGAGGTCGCCACGCTGAACGGCGCCGCAGCCGCGAGCGGCTTGCGCGTGAGATTTGGCGCCGACGGCAAGCCGCGCCTCGAACCAGCCGTCTCAGGAGTGGTCGGCTCTATGGGCCGCATCGTGGCGACCCTCTACACCGCCATGGAGGATGAGAGCTGGACTCGCTTGAAGCTCTGCGGTTCGGAGACCTGTCGCTGGGCGTTCTACGACCGCTCGAAGAACCACTCCAGCCGCTGGTGCAAGATGGCCTCCTGCGGCAACCGAGAAAAAGCGAGGCGTTTCAGAGCTCACGCCACCGAACGCGCCTGAGACTCACGCGCGTGAAGCCCGTACCTCCCGCATCCCGGCCCCAGTTCCGCCAAATCTCGTGGACGTGATCTCGGCAAGGATTCCGAGCGCGGTCTCTTCAGCGCCGCGCCCGCCGAGGTCGAGGCCGATCGGGCCGTGCACACGTGCGAGCTGGTCCTCGGTGAATCCTTCGGCGCGCAACGCATCGAACCGGTTCTGGTTGGTCTTCCGGCTGCCGATCGCCCCGACGTAACCAGCCCGCTTTCCCAGCACTGAGCGCAGCGCGGGAAGGTCGAACTTCGGGTCGTGCGTGAGGATGACGACATAAGACGAGTTGTCGATCTCGAGGCGCGCCATGGCTTCGTCCGGCCAGGCGACGATCAGCTCATCGGCCTCGGGAAATCGCTCCTTCGTCGCGAACTTTGCGCGCGCATCCACGATCGTGACGCGGTAGCCCATCAGCTTGGCGAGCCGGTGAAGGGGGATCGCGATGTGGATCGCGCCGATGATGATCAGGTGAGCCGGCCGGCGGAACGGTTCGACGAAAACGTCGCCCTCGCGACGGGCCAGCTCCGATCCTGAGGGAGCGCCTTCGACCAGCTGAGCCTCGCCCGTGACCAGGTTCGTACGCAGAGTCGCCGGCGCATTGCGCTGCAGCAACTCGATGAGCTGTTCGTGTACACGACCAAGCGGCTGCACGAACACCTCGATGTGACCGCCGCATGCCAGGCCCACATCAAACGCAACATCGTCCGCCACGCCAAATGCGGCGACTTTGGGCTGGCCTGACTTCAACACCTTCTGAGCTTCCTGGAAAACAGCTCCTTCAATGCAGCCGTTCGAGACCGAGCCGGCCATCTTCCCTGAGCGCGTGACGGCCATCTTCGACCCGAGCGGGCGGGGGCTCGAGCCCCAGGTCTCGACGACGGTTGCAAGCGCGACCTCCTCGCCGGCCTTTACCCATTCGATCAGCTCGCTCAGGACTTCTCGCATCCCTAGCGCGTCCTCGCGCGGCTGTCCAGGCCGGCGAGCAGTCGACCCAGGTCTTCCAGTGCGGCGACGTTGTGGGCGGCGAGAAAGTCGTCGCACAGCGGCAGTGCGGCGGCCATGCCTCGCGTCAGGGGCTGGTAGCCGTCCGACCCGAGCAGCGGGTTGAGCCAGATCAACCGGTGCGCCGACCGTCTCAGATGGATGAGCTCGGCGGTGAGCTGCTCAGGGTCGCCCCGGTCCCAGCCGTCGCTGACGATGATCACCACCGCCCCGTGCCCCAGCACGCGGCGAGCCCAATGGCGGTTGAAGTCAGCCAGTGCGTCGCCGATGCGAGTCCCTCCGCTGAAATCGTGGACCCCCTTGCTCACCGATTCGAGGGCGCGGTCCAGGTCGCGATAGCGGAGCAATCGCGTGATTCGCGTCAGGCGCGTCGAGAACACGAACGCCTCGAGATCCTCGCGGCGGTTGATCGCGTGCGCGAAGATCATCAAGAGACGCGAGTAGCGCTCCATCGAGCCGCTCACGTCGCAGATCAGAACGAGCGGCCGCCTCCGGACTCGGGGCTTGCGGTGGAAGAGGCTCATCAGCTCCCCGCTCGACCGAATCGCATGCCGCGCCGAACGGCGAAGGTCGATGCGACCGCCGCGGGCCGGACGCAGGCGGCGTGTCTTCCGTTCAGCCACTCGCCAGGGCGACTGCTCGAGAAGGCGGCGCACCTGCTCGGTCTCCTGCCACGTCATCTGGTCGAAGTCCTTGTGCCGGAGCAGCTCGTCAGCGCTGTAACCGCTCGAGCTGGCCGGCACCGCGGTGGGGTCCTGCTCACGATTCATCTGTGAATTGTTAAGGCCGAGCGCATTGGCCCAAGCCTTAGCGCGCTCAGGTGACATCGGCAGGGCGCGGCTGCGTCCCGGGAGCACTCCTGCCGACGCGCGGGGGTCGGGCGGCGCCCAGAAGATGTCAAAGGCTGCGTCGAAGGTCGCGATGTCCTCCTTGCGGCTGACGAACACCGTGCGCAGGGCGTTCCGGAAATCCGCCTGCTGCACGATGTTGATGTGGACCAGCGCGCGGGTCGCGTCGGTCAATCGCCTCGGCCCAGCCTCGATGCCGGCGTCATGCAGCAGCCGCGCGAACGCCCCCAACCTCGGCAGAAGATCTGGGCTTTGGTCAGGCACCTCTCGCCTTCTCGACGAGCGCCGGCACCTGCTCGCGCACACGCTCCAGGTCCTCCTGGTATTTGAGCGCCGCCCCCAGGGTCGCGTTGACGAGCGTGGAGTCGATGCGGGTCGCGCCCAACGCAGCGAGCGATCGCGCCCAGTCCAGCGTCTCGGCAACACCGGGCACCTTGTACAGGTCCATGCCGCGCAATCCCTGGACGAGGCCAGCGACCTCTCGCGCCAGGCCGTCGGCGGCTTCCGGCGCGCGGGCGCGGACGATCTCGACCTCTTTCTCGAGGTCCGGGTAGTCGATCCAGTGGTACAGGCAGCGGCGCTTGAGCGCGTCGTGCACCTCGCGGGTCCGGTTTGAGGTGATGACGACGAACGGGGCGCGCTTCGCCTTGATGGTGCCGATCTCAGGAATCGAAACCTGGAAGTCCGACAGCAACTCGAGCAGGAACGCCTCGAACTCTTCGTCCGAGCGATCGATCTCGTCGATCAAGAGCACCGGCGGGGTCGCGTCATCGTTGTCGATGGCGTCGAGCAGCGGGCGGCGAAGCAGGAACTCCGAGCTGAAGATCTCGCGTTCCGCGACTCGGCGATCCTCTCCCTCGCCCATCAAGCGGATGTGCAGCAGCTGGCGCGGATAGTTCCACTCGTAGACCGCGTGCGCGAGGTCGATTCCCTCGTAGCACTGCAGGCGGATCAGCCGTGCACCCAGCACGTCCGCCATGACCTTCGCCGCCTCGGTCTTGCCAACGCCGGCCTCGCCCTCGATGAAGAGCGGCTTTTCCAACTTCAGGGCGAGAAAGATCGACGTCGCCAGGGCGCGGTCGCCGATGTACTTGCGCTCGCGCAGACGCGCCTCGATGTCCTCGATGCTCGTCGGAGCGCCCGCAGTCACGCCCAAAGGTTACGAGGCTGATGGCCCGGCAGGATGCCGGGCCATCCTGCCGACCTAACCCGCTTGCTCGATAGCCCGCTTGGTCAGCACCCGGGCCAGGTGCTTTTTGTACTCAGGGCTCGCGCGCAGGTCACCGGACGGGTTCAAGCCGTCTGATGCGTGCTGCGCCGCGTCTTCTGCCTTGGCACCGTTGTGCAGCGCTTCCTCGACAGCCTTGGCCCGGACCGGAGTCGGCCCGACGTTGGTCAGGCCGATGCGCCAGCCGCCGTTCATCTTCTGGGCCGCAGCACCAACGATCGCCCAGTCGAAAAGGCGCCGCCGGAACTTGATGTACTTGTGGGGCCCGTTCGCCACCGGGAACACGATCTCGGTGACGATCTCGTCCGCCGCAAGAGGCGTCGTGAAAAGGTCTTTGAAGAAATCCTTGGCGGCGATCGTGCGCTGATTGGTCACGATCTCCGCATCGAGCATCAGGGCGATGGTCGGATAGTCGCCCGCCGCGTCCGCGTGCGCGACCACCCCGCCGATGGTTCCCATATTGCGCACCTGGTTGTCGCCGACCTCGCCCGCCACCTCGGCCAGAATCGGCAGCTTGTCTTTGACGACAGCGGAGTTCTGGATCGTCACGTGACGCGTCAAGGCGCCGATGTGGAGCTTCGATCCCTGTTCCTTGATCTGGTCGAGGCCTTTGATGCCGTTGATATCGACCAGCGCCTTCGGCTGGGCGAGGCGCAGACGCATGAGCGGGATGAGGCTGTGGCCGCCCGCCAGGACTTTGGCGTCCTCGCCATATTTGTTCAAGAGCTTTGCCGCCTCCTCGACGGAGGAGGCGCGGGCGTATTCGAATGCGGCCGGGATCACTTGCGTGCCTCCTTTCCACCGTTTGAGTGTTCGCGCGCCTGTTTGATCTGCTTCCAGAGCCGATCCGGGCTGGCGGGCATGTCCACGTGCTTGATGCCGAACGGCGCCAGCGCATCGCACACGGCATTGATGACGGCGATGGAGCTTGCGATGGTGCCGGCCTCGCCGATGCCCTTGACGCCGAGCTCGTTCGTCGGTGACGGAGTGATCGTGCGGCCGAGCTCGAAATTGGGGAACTCGTTCATGGTCGGAACGAGGTAGTCGATCATCGTTCCGGTCTTCAACTGACCGGTCTCGTCGTCGTAAACGACCTCCTCATACAGGGCCTGTGAGATGCCCTGCGCGATGCCGCCGTGGATCTGTCCGTCGACGATCATCGGGTTGATGATGTTGCCGCAGTCGTCGACTGCGATGTACCTCTGTAGGTCCACCGCGCCAGTTTCAGCGTCGACCTCGACGACGGCGATATGGGTGCCAAATGGCCAGACGAAGTTGCTTGGGTCGTAATAGGCGACAGCCTCAAGGCCGTGCTCCATGCCTTCCGGGAGGCCTGCTCCGAACGATGCAAACGCAATCTCTCCGAGCGCCTTTCGCTTGTCGGGGCTGCCCTTGACATAGAACTGGCCCTGATCAAACACGACGTCTTCCTCGGCCGCTTCAAAGAGATGGGCCGCGAGCTTCTTCGCCTTGTTGACGACCTTCATGCTCGCTTTGTGGACGGCCATTCCGCCCACTGCGAGAGAACGGCTTCCATAGGTTCCGTAGCCAAAAGCCGGGCCTTCGGCAGTGTCGCCGTGCCGGAGCTCGATCATGTCGTACGGCACCCCAAGGGTGTCGGCGACGATCTGCGGGAAGGTGGTGTCGTGCCCCTGCCCGTGTGAGTGGGTGCCCACGTAGACGGTGACCGATCCTGTCGGAAAGACGCGGACCTGCGCGCTTTCGACCAGCGCGACGCCGCCGGTGGCGGGGGCTGTTGCGGCACTCGGCCCGAATCCGCAGATCTCGATCCAGGCCGAGACTCCGATGCCGAGGTATCGCCCCTGCTTTCTTCCTTCCGCTTGCTCGCGGCGGAGCTTCTCGTAGCCGGCGATCTCCATCGCCATGTCCATCGCCTTCTCATAGGCGCCAGAGTCGTAGACGAGCCCGAAGTGGCTTGTGTGCGGAAACTCCGTGATGAAGTTCTTGCGCCGGAGCTCGGCGGGATCCATACGAAGCGCGTCAGCCAACAGGTCGATCATTCGCTCGCACAGATGGGTCGCCTCGGGGCGACCGGCACCGCGGTACGGGTCGGTGGGCACCCGGTTGGTGAGGATTCCCACGGTCCGAGCCGAGACGTGCTTCCAGTTGTAGGCGCCGGTTGAAAGCAGGCACGCGCATGCTTGAAAGGCGCCGAATGTCCCCACGTACGCGCCTATGTCCAGGTATTGGGTGACCTTGAGGGCGACAAGCGTCCCGTCCTTTTTCGCCCCTGCCTCGACGTCGAAGTACTGGCCGCGGCCGTGGGTCGTCGTCTGGATTGACTCAGTCCGAGTCTCGATCCACTTCACCGGGCGGCCACTGAGCTTGGCGGCGGCCGGCACCAGGTAGTCCTCGGAGTAGGGGCTGATCTTGCTGCCGAAGCCCCCGCCTACGTCTGGTGAGATGACCCGAATCCTCGTCTCAGGGATTCCAAGAGCGCCGGCCAGGAACAATCGAATGAAGTGTGGGTTCTGGCTCGACATCCAGATGGTCATGCTCTGATCGGGTCTCGAATATTCGGCCAGGACGCCTCGCGGCTCCATCGGCGTCGGCGCCAGGCGTTGCTGAAGGATGCGCTGCTTGACGACAACGTCAGCTTCCTTCATGACGTTGGCGTCTTCTGGAATGAAAGTGAGGTCCCAGCCCAGGTTGTCAGGTGCTCCGCTGTGGGCCTTGGGCGAGTTGGCTTCGAGGGCCTGTTCGAGATCCATCACCGCCGGCAGCGGTTCGTATTCGACCTCGATCAGGTTCGCGACGTCCATCGATTGGTATTTGGCTTCGGTCAACACGACCGCCACAGGCTCGCCCTGGTAGGCGACCTCTTTGTCGGCGATCGGAAAACGTGGCGGTATCTGCTTTTTCTCAGGGACGAACGCGGGCGCCGCAGGCATCGTGCCTGAGATCACCTTGGCAAAGTCCTTATGGGTGTAGATCGCCACAACACCTGGCGCCTTCGACGCGGCGGTGATGTCGATGCTCTTGATGAGCGCGTGGGCATGCGGACTGCGGACCACTGAGAGGTAGACGGTCCCTGGCCTGGTGAAGTCGTCTATGTAGCGGCCTTCGCCGCTGACCAGACGCGGGTCCTCACGGCGATGGATCTTGGCGCCGATCATGGTCGTGACTGCCATGGCGTCAGCTCCTCCGGGCTGCGGGCTGGCCCGCGGGTTGCGCCTTGGCGCCACCCATCGTCTTGGCCGCGGATTGCACTGACTTGACGATGTTCACGTAGCCGGTACAGCGGCACAGGTTCCCTTCCAGCCCCCGGCGGATCTCATCCTCGGTCGGGTTCGGATTCTGCTCGAGGAGATACGCGGCGGCCATGATGAAGCCCGGCGTGCAGTAGCCGCACTGGAGCCCGTGCTCGTCCCAAAAGGCCTGCTGGAGGGGATGCAGCTCCCCATCCTTGGCCATGCCCTCGATCGTGGTCAGGCTGCGGCCTTCGGCCTGGACTGCGAACATCGTGCAGCTCTTAACGGCCTTCCCGTCGACCAGGATGGTGCACGCGCCGCACTGGCTGGTGTCGCACCCGATGTGTGTGCCCGTGAGACCGACCACGTCGCGTAGGTAGTGCACGAGCAATAGCCGTGGCTCGACCTCATGCTCGTGCTTGTGTCCGTTGACTGTCGTCGCTACCTTGTGCTTCATACGCTCCTCCTCTTAACCCCACTGAGGGCGGCGGCGCCCGGGACCGCGCCGGTCAACCAGGCGAGCTGAAAGCGAACCCCTCTATTGCGCTACTTTTAGCTTGGAAATGCAACTAGAAAATTCGTTCACGGTCGGCGCACCCCCCGAACGGGTCTTCGCCTATCTGCTGGATGTCAACAAAATCGTCGGTTGCGTTCCCGGCGCTGAGCTCTCCGAGGTGGTCGACCCCAGCACCTTCAAAGGCAAGGTCAAGGTCAAGGTCGGCCCGATCACGGTGGCGTACAACGGCACGGCAAAGATCGCCGATCGAAACGACAGCGAGCGGACCGCCACGCTCGAGGCGGAAGGCCGGGAAACGACGGGGCCTGGCTCGGCCCGGGCGAAGGCATACATGAGCGTCCTGCCCGAAGGCGCGGGATCTGTAGTCAAGATCGTCACCGATTACAGCGTCGCTGGGCGCGTGGCGCAGTTTGGGCGCGGCGTCATGGAAGACGTGTCCCGCAAGATCGTCAACGAGATGGCCGCCTGCATCAAGTCAAACGTCGAAGCCGCCGAACCAGCGGCCGGCGGCGGCGCGGGAGCGGGAGCGTCGGCCGCGAGCGACGCGCCCAAGCCGGTGGAAGCCACGGCCAAGCCCGTCAATGCGTTCGGCCTGCTGTTTTCGGTGTTCTGGTCGCGGGTGCGGGCCGTCTTCTCGAGGGGATCAGCCTAGATACAGCGCCAGCATGTGGTCGCGGTTGACCAGGATCGACGGCTGGGTCCAGCTCTTGCCGGCGACCCCGAACACCGTCACGGTCACGTCGACCATCGGCATGAATCGGGACTTGAGCAGGATCTCGTTGTGCATCGACGGTTCGGTCACCTTCGGAAACTCGGCGGCGCCTGTGACCATGAACGTTCCGGCCTGAAACATCACGTAGCGGCGGATGAGCTCGATCACCTGGTCGGGCAGCGGGGGCTCGGGATCGATCGTGCGAATTCCTCCGATCATGCCCTTGTTGAACAGCCCCTCCGGCACGCCGTTGAGGGGTACCGCGCCGGGAAGCAGAGGCTCGGCGCTCACGTTCCGCAAATGGAACAGCGGTTCGGGGTCGTTCATGGTTTCGCGCAGGCGGGCGCGGACCTGGATCTCGGCTGTGATCCGTTGGTATTGGGTCAGCACATCGACCTTGTTCCAGGCCAGGTTGGCAGTGAGGGCACCGACCGTCGCCGACATCAGTGTCGGAGGATAACGCTCCGGCGCGAAGGACACCCGAGAATTGCCATATGGATTTGACTGAGGCGCGCCGGCGGATCCAGGAGCAGGCCGACCTTCATGCTTTCATCTCGATCTCGGACGAGGACGGCGCCGGGACGGTGGTGGCGGTCAAAGACCTGGTTGACGTCGCCGGCATGGTCACCACCGCCGGGGGCGTCATCCTGCCCAACGAGCCGGCCGAGCGGGACGCTCCGGTTGTAGCGCGCATCCGGCGCCAGGGCTGCGTGGTCGTCGGCAAGACAAACCTTCACGAGTTCGCATTCGGCGTGACGAGCAACAACCCTCACTACGGGGCCGTCCGCAATCCTCATGACCCCACGCGAGTGGCCGGAGGATCGTCCGGCGGCTCGGCCGCGGCGGTGGCCGCCGGCATGTGCGACTGGGCGATCGGCAGCGACACCGGCGGGTCGATCCGTATCCCGGCGTCCCTCTGCGGCGTGGTCGGATTCAAGCCCAGGCTCGGGAGCATCGACATCGGTGGTGTCATCCCGCTCGCCTGGTCGCTCGACACGCTGGGCCCGATGGGCCCTGACGTAAGCACGGTCGCCCAGGCGTTCTCGATGATGTCAGGCGAAGCGCTGCCCGAGGAAAGCTCCAACCGGCCTCGGATCGCCGTACCCAGGGCATGGGTCGCCGGCCTGGACGACCCGACGGAAGAGGCGTGGCTCCGGGTGTCTCGAGGATGGCCGGAGATTGATTTCGTCGATCGAGACCGGATGTTCAGCGCCGGGTTGACGATCCTCTTGGTCGAGGCCGCCACATACCATCGCCTCTGGGTAGCCGAGTTTCCGGAAAAGTACGGCGCAGACGTCCTGGCCCACCTCAGGCGAGGCCTCGGCGTCCCGGGGGTCGACTACGTGGAAGCGATGCGAGAGCGCACGCGACTGATAGCGGAGGCCCAGAGCGCGCTCCACGACTTCGACGCACTGGTGCTGCCTGCCACGGCAATCGTCGCGCCGCGCATCGAGGCGGGCGACGAGGCGCGCGAGCCGCTGACACGTTTTACGCGTCCTTTCAACACCACGGGCCAACCGGTGGTCACCCTGCCGGCGCCTGCCGCAGGGCTCCCGGTCGGCATCCAGGTCGTCGGTCGAACCAACGCAGACACGCTGCGGACCGCGGCATGGCTCGAGCGAGAGTGGCAGAATCTCAGCGCTTGAAGTCCAAGGACCTATTTCCGGCTGTGTTCAGCCGTCACGCGCTCGCTTATGAGCGGCGCCTCGAGGACGTCATGGCACGCGGCGAAGCGATGGGCCGTCTGCGCGTCATCGAGCTGGTTGCCGCTATGCCGGGGATGCGCGTGCTGGACCTGGCCTGCGGCCCCGGAACGCTGAGCCGCAGGCTCGCGCTCCAGGTCGCGCCCGGAGGCGAGGTGGTTGGCGTTGACCTCGCTCCCGGGATGATCGAATTGGCCAGAGCCGCGGCTACATCCAACGCGCGGTTTGAGGTGATGGACATCGAGCAGCTTTCATTTGCGGATGAGTCTTTCGATGCCGCTGTCTGTGGGCACGGCCTTCAGTTCGCGCCCCACCTGGGTCTGGCTCTTCGTGAGGCCAGACGCGTGCTGCGTCCGGACGCCAGGTTCGTGGCGAGCGTCCCGCTGGAAGGGATGGCGGCCGCGGTTTGGCTGTTGCTGGACGAGGTGGTCGATCGGTGGCTCGGACCCGCGCCGAGTGCCATCGATCAGAAGCCCACTCGGGCTGTTGTGGCTGATGGAAAACAGCTCGCCCAGGCTGCGCTCGACGCAGGATTCGCGTCGGCCGGCGTTGAGGTCATCGAGGAGACGGCGCGCTGGGGCTCGGCCGAGCAGATGGTGTCCATGTTCACGAGTTGGTGGGATTGCGCGGCGCGGCTGGATGGTGTCGACCCGGAGCGACGCGAGGGGTTCACGAACGACGCGATCACAGCTCTGCGGCGCGCGCATCCCGGCGAGATCGTCACCACTGGCCGAAACCACGTTCTGTTTGCGGTCGCTTGAGACTGCATCTCACGGGGTCCCTTTTTCTCGTCATGGTCCTGGGCGGCTGCGCGCCTGGCTCACAGGCGTCTGTCGCAACGTCGCCTTCGCCACAGGCGCCGGCCTCCCCTTCACCAATCGCGTCGCCAAGCCCCGAACCTCCAATCGCGTACGGCACACCTCAGTACCGGGCGATGTGGGTGGACGGGTTCAACGACGGCATCAAGTCACGGGCTCAGGTTGAGAAGCTGGTCGCCGATGCCCACCGAGCCAATCTGAACACGCTCATCGTCCAGGTCCGCAAAAGAGGGGATGCGTTGTTCAACCGGTCTTCTGAAGAACCCCGCGCAGTCGACATCACTGGGTCCCGCGGGTTCGATCCGCTCGGATACCTGATCCAGGTCGCGCACGCGTCACGGCCTTCTATCCAGGTGCACGCGTGGCTCAACACTTTCTTCGCCGGCGAGGAGAGCGGCGTCTATCGGAAGCATCCAGATTGGGTCAACCGCACCAACGACGGCGCGACGGGTGGATTTCTCGACCCCGGCAACCCAGACGTGCAGGCGTACACGCACAAGATATTCATGAACGTCGCACTCAACTACGACGTGGACGGCCTGCACATGGACTTCGTTCGTTACGCGGGGGCGACATGGGGTTACACACCCTCATCTCTCGCTCAGTACAGGCAAGACACGGGCGCAACCGGCACTCCTGCTCCGGACGATCCTCGATGGCAGGCATGGCGCCGCGACCGCGTGACCACATTCGTGCGCGATCTGCATGCCGACCTGCAGCAGCAGAGGCCGTCCGTAAAGCTCAGCGGCGCGCTCATCTGCTTCGGTGGCGGTCCAGCGACCCCGGCCGATTGGATCTACACGTCCGCGTACACGTCAGTCTTTCAGGACTGGCGCGAATGGCTTGCCAAGGGTTACATCGACTTCGGTGTCCCGATGAATTACGACAGCGACTGGATCGGGCGCGAAAAGGGCTGGTTCGATCGATGGCTGAATTTCGAGAAGGACTCGGGCTTCGCCAATCGAGTCGTGACGGGGATGGGCGCCTTCTTGAACTATCCGGAGGACTCGCTCGCGCAGATTCGACGGGTCCTCGCGCCGTCCGCGCGCGGAAACCAGACCCTGGGCGTCGCGATCTATTCGTACGCGGCGACTTCCGTCTATGGCAACTATTCCTTCTACCATTCGACGGACCTGTCTCCGGGCCTCCCGCGCCAGCCCTATCCGGGTGACATCACCACCCCTGATGGGCTGGAGCAGCGGGCGCAGACATTCAATGACTCGTTCATGACCCAGCTGTCACAACCATCCGAATACCGCGACGTCCAGATCGGCGTCGTTCATACCCAGCCGGTTTTCACGCAACCCGCTCAAGTCCCGCCGCTCCCGTAATGGAGGTGGGACCGGAGGGCAGGCCGAGAGATTTGGCGGATCGGCGGCCCATATGGGAGGAGCCGCCGAGCACTGGAGCGAGCGCATCCGTTGATGCGTGAGCGAGGAGCGCAGAAGGCGACGATGCAGATGGGCTGCCTAGACGCCAAAGATCCGGCCTGCATCTCCGGGCCCACCTCCTAGATGCCGCCGGCGAGCGCGATGCTGCGGCTGCTGGCTTTCGCCGTTCCGGCGGCACTTGCGGCCGCCGGCGTCCAGCCGCTGCTGGGAGCCGCCGCCGGCGCCGTTCAACCCCGGTGGGCGATCGGCCTTGCGGTGCCGGCGATCTTCGTTTCCGCGCTGGTGTTCGGAGCTGGCAAGCTGTTTGACCGGGGCGACGTCGTGCAGCCGCCGTGGTACTCGGCGTGGATTCTCTTCCCCGGTGCGTTCCTGCTCGCGGGCGCGGCGACGATGTGCATCGTGGGGGCGCTCGTCGAGCTCTCTTTGATCACGTGGACGATGTGGGTGCTGCTGGTCGCCGGCTCGTTGCTCTGGGCCGCGGCGATGGTGCTCGTGCGCGCCGCCTCGCGCTGAACCGATCGTCGCTGCTGCTACGACTCTCGCGCCGCCCCGGAGTGTGTCATGCCCGCTCCGCCTTCCAGCGTCCGCCGAAGGCAAACGCAGACCCACATCCGATAGGGCGACCACTTCTCGGCCAGCTGCTCCAGCGTGGTCAGGTCAGGGTCGTGCGAGAGGCCGTATGCGGTTCGCACCGCGCCCATCAGGCGCGGCTCCTGGGTCGGGAGCTCGTCCACGGCGCTCAGTGCGCGGAGTCGCACCAGCTGCGACCCAAACTCACCGATGCCCGGCAGCTTCTTCAAGCTGGTCAGCGATTCCTCACGAGGCATCGCGCGCAGCGTTTCGGTGTCCACGTCCCCGGAAAGCGCGGCCCGCCCGAGCGCGTTGAGATACTCAACTTTGCGGCCGAACAGCCCAGGAAATTTCTCGAGGTGTGCGAGCTGAGCCGGACCTGGGAATGTCCAGAGCCCGTGCCCATGGATGTCGATCCGTTGACCGAGCTCACGTGACATGCGGTCTTTGACGCCTTCCCCCTGGCGCATCGAGATGCGTGAGGAGATGATGCACCACGCGGCCGCCTCGTAAGCATTCGACCAGTTGACCGGTCTGAATCCCGGGAACATTTGCTGAAGCCTCGAGACCACGGGATCGCGCCGCGCAACGGCTGCCCATCCTGAGCCGTCGATGTCGAGGCTGAGAATGCGCTCCGCCTGCTTGACCACGGCCGACCTGGGTGCGTCGCCATGAATGGTTCCCAGGACTCGACCTGTCGTGTCTTGCTTCAGGCAAACGCCGACGGGCGTCCAGTCGCCGTCGGTGAGGAACGCAAGGTGAAGATGACCGTCGGGCTCGCCTCCTTCAGACGGTGCGGGGTGCCACCCACCGATAAAGTTGGCGCCTTCTTCGAGCGAGAAATCGCCGCGAGGTGCGATTTCAAACGAGCCGCGCTCAGTCTTCAAGAAAGTAGCCGGCCGCTACCCTGCGACCGGCATCGTCTCGATTTCTATGCGAGCTTGATTCGGTTCGCGCGCGGGCCCTTCTGGCTCGGCTCGATTTCGAAATTGACCCGTTCCCCGCCCGCCAGCGAGTCGAAGTTCACGGTTGAGTCGAGGCCTGTGCGGTGGAAGAAATACTCCCGCCCGTCTTCGGCTGCAATGAACCCGAATCCGCGGTCGGAAACCAACTTCTTGATAGTGCCTGTCGGCATCTCCCCCTCACTCCCTTCTCGAAAGCAATGTCGCGAACGCGCGGGCCCTTTCGAGAAGCTTCGACGACCGCGGCGCACATCGTCCGCCACCCGGGCGACCGGTCTACCTTACCACTGGAGCTTCAGCTGTTCTCGACGGCTAAAGGGCGAGCAAAGCGACCCCAACCAACGTGGCCAGAGCACCCGACAGCTTCATCGCCGCGCCCCTGGTTTCGCGCAGTCTCCATACGCCCCAGATCGCCACGCCGACAACAGCCGTCTCGCGCACGGGCGCGACGACTGACAGGGGCGCCAGGCTCAGGGCCCACAACACCAGCAGATAGCCAACCCACATGAACAACCCGATCATCACCGCCTGACCAAGAGGAGGCGCTGACGCGGACGAGCCGCCGACCACCGCGTCTCGGGTGGCGCCCAGCCGGTCCGCGACCCACATGGAGACGGGCACGCTCACCGCGAGCAATACCACCAGCAGCCAGCCGTAGAGCCATGGGGTTGACAGCCGAACACCGACGCGATCGACCGCCGTGTAGGCAGCGATCGCGACCCCTGTGAGCAGGGCAGGCACGGTCGCCCTGCCGTTGGCCTGCGACAGCGTGACGGCAAGGATTCCGAGCAGCAAGAGCCCGACGCCGGCAAACTGCGACGCAGTCAACTTTTCATTGAGCAGACCCAGGCCGGCGGCGACGGCAAGCAGCGGCGCGGAGCCACGCGCGATCGGGTAGACGGCCGAGAGCTCGCCGCGACGGTATGCGGCCGACAGCAGCCAGAGATAGGCCAGCTCAAATGTGACCGACAGGGCGCACCAGCCCACCGCGGCGAGCGAGAGACCTGGCCGCCCCGCGAGCTGCCACACCACCGCCGTAGGCGGGGTAACGATGAGTGCTGCGGCGATGGTGGCGCGCCGAAAGGTGGCCATCGGGTCGCCGCTCACCTTGATGAGGACGTTCCATATGCCGTGAAGGGCGGCAGCGGCCAGCGCAAGCGCGATCGCGGCCGCGATCAGGCGGGCAACCCAACTGAACGCCGGGGACGCGCAAGCAGGCGGCCGAGGAGGCGATACACCTCGGGGTTGATCACCAAGCCGTTATGGCTGCCCCAGACTGAGATGGCCGGTATGTCCGGTCGGAGACACGAGCGAAAGTTCACCACGTCGTCGGAGCGCGTGTAGATAGAAGTTGTCGGCACCACGGGCGGCAAGCTCAAGTCGTGAGAAAAGCGTCCTTCGGCATTGAAGCTGCGTCCGAACGCGATCTCATTCGCGGTCCTGACCACCCCTACCGCGTGGTGGGTCATCAAGGCCAGGTCGGTCCAGTCGGCCAGGGGGGCGCCCAGCGCGATCACCTGCTCGACGCTCTGCGGCTTACGCTGGGACAGCACCTTGGCCAGCAGGCCACCACGGCTGTGTCCTACGAGACTGACCCGCGATCCGGTCTCCTTCTCGATCTGAATCAGACGATGACGCAGGCCCGCCAGCATCTTCTCGGAATGGTGGACATTGAAGAGGATGCCCGACAGGTAGCTCTTGTAGCCGATGCGCTCGAGCCAGGTCTGCATCACGCGGAGCGACCAGTCGCCGGAGAGGAACCCAGGGACCAACATGACCGGCCGCCCATCTCCGTGACGAACACCGCGGCCGCGAAAGACCGGGTCGCGAAGGAGCGCAGACCATTCGCGCAGAGCGAAGGGATCCCAGAGCTTCACAGGCAGCGATGGTAGGTTGTCGGCCCACCCAGGTCGGAGCCATACCCACCTACGAATTCGAAATCCGCCATCCTCAATTGATTGTACAGACAGTGTGTTAAGTTAAATGGATGAGCGGGCGGAGTTACCAGCTCGGTCGGCGTCGAGCAGCGGTTGACCAGACCCGATCTGCCATTCTCGCCGCGGCGCGCGACCTGCTCACCGAGGCGGGTCCTGGCTCAAGCCTCGGCAAGGTGGCCGAGCATGCGGGCGTCTCGCGCATCACCGTCTACAACCAGTTCGGCTCCAAGGCGAAACTCTTCGAGGCTCTCGCGGCAGCCGCCAGGTCAAACGTCATGCGGCATGCAGCCGCCCGCGACGTGGCTCCTCGAGAGCAGCTCAAATCTCGGATCGCGCAGGCTTGCACCGCATGGGCGGCGGATCCCGCCCTGTACCGTCGCCTACACCAGCACGTCTCCTGGGCTGGGGAAGACGCTGAGCTGGACCGCAAGCTTGCCGAGGACCTTGCGACCGGCGACCAGCTCAGGCCAGGTTGCTCGATCAAGGAAGCGGAAGACGTGATCGGGATACTGACATCATTCGAGGCTTTCGACCGCCTCCACAAGGGTGGCCGGCGCTCACCCACCGCGGTCGCTGAGATCCTCACCCGGATGGCGGCTTCAACAGTGCTCATTCAAGGTCCCAACGCGTAGGATTGACGCGTTGCGCCATAAGACCGCCGCGATTTCGTAACGGAGAAGCGCCTCAAGCATCACCGTGGCAAGCGTCCAAGAAAATAATCCCGACAGGCGTCGCAAACGGCTGGGTATGGCGGCCTCGCTGGTCCCTGACCACCGCCGTAAGGGTCGCTTGGACCCAATCCCTCCGATGTGGCTGGAAGGGCGGGTCTATCTCGAATACTTGCGCCTCATCCGCGACCCTGTCTTCCGCGGGGTCGAGGTCCCGCCGGGCAACGGTAAGCCAGTCATGCTCGTGCCCGGGTTCCTCGCCGGAGACTGGACGCTGCACACGCCGTTTCAATGGTTGCGGCGGATCGGTTACCGGCCGAAGGTCGCGGGCGTCACTTTCAATGTCACGTACTCCGAGGTGATGCTGCGGCCGCTCATCGATGCGCTTGCCGAGCTGAACCGGAAAACCGGCGCGCGCGTCTCACTGGTTGGACACAGCCGCGGAGGGGTGCTGGCGAAGGTGCTTTCACACCGGAAGCCGGACCTTGTCGAGCAGGTCATCACGCTCGGGTCGCCCCTTCAGGATCCGTTCGACGTCCATCCACTCACCATGGCCGGCGTACGCGCGGCGCACATCTACAACGTTTTCCGGTACGGGCATCCAGCCTCGGTCGAGGCGCGTTTCCTGCGCGACCTGGCAGCCGCGCCACGCGTGCCGACAACCTCGATCTATTCGCGCTCCGATGGCGTCGTCAACTGGAAAGCATGCCTGCGACCGGACGTCAACGCGGTCGAGGTAAACGGAAGCCACATCGGGCTGGCGCTCAACCCCGACGTCTACCGCATCCTGGCCTACCTCCTCCCCGCCCCCTGGCGCGAGTCGTAAAGCCCGGTAAGATCACCGCGTAGCGGGAGCTCGCGAAAACGGGCTGAGAGGGCGCCTCGCGCCGACCGCATGAACCTGAACTGGGTAATGCCAGCGGAGGGAGATTGATGGGCGACATCAGCGCTCAAACCGTCGACTCGGATTCTTTCGGCAAGGTCGAAAGCCGCGGTATCGACTCGATTCCTGCCGCCGAGCGGCATGGCGTGCCACGTGAGCTGGCTTTCCTTTGGGCCGGCGCGTTCGTCAACTACACCAGCCTTTTCACGGCCAGCCTCTTGACGACTTACTACGGCCTTGGCGTATGGGACGGCCTTCTGGCCACAGGACTCGGAACAGTAGCCGCGGCGGTGATCCTCGGCCTGCTCAGCAATACGGGTCCACGCTCGGGTCAACCGCAGATCGTGTTCACGCGCCGAATCTTCGGCCTCAGAGGCTCATACCTAGGCGCTGCCCTCACTCTCTTCCTTGCCGTCGGATGGTTCGCCGTGGACTGTGTGATCGCGGCCCAGGCCGGGGCGCAGCTGATCGGATCGGGCAACCGGTGGGTGACGTTTGCCCTGGTGATCGTGATCGCGGCGATCAGCGTCGCCGTCGCGATCTTTGGACACCAGACCATCAAGGTGCTCGAGACGTATGGCGCGATCGTATTCGCCGCGCTCTCAGTGGGTTTGTTTGTGGTGCTTGCACCTCAGTTCCAGTGGAGCCTCAGACCATCCGCATCGGGCGCCGATTACCCCGGCGCTTTCGTCCTTGGCTTGATGACCTGCTTTGCGCTGGTCGCGTCCTGGTATCCGTTCGCAAGCGACTACTCCCGCTATATCCCGACCTCGAGCTCGGCTCGCGCGGTCACTTTCTGGCCGGTGGTCGGGGTGACGCTGCCGATGCTCCTGCTAGGCCTGTTCGGTCTTCTGTTGCCGACCATCGACCTCAAGCTGGCCGCCGACCAGGGCGTGCTGGCTGTCATCAGCCGGCATGTCCCCGCGTGGGTGGCGTTTCCGTTTTTCTTGTTCGTTGTACTGGGCGAGATATGGGCCAACTACCTCGACGTATATACGGCCGGACTGGTCACGCTGGCGATGGGAATCCGCCTCCGACGGTGGCAGACCGCCCTGGCCTGTGGAGTGCTCGGAGCAGCGCTGGCGGCATACGCGGTGCTGGTCAGCGACTTCCACATAGCGTACGAAGACTTCCTCATCCTCACGTATCTCTGGGCTCCGGCCTGGGCGGCCGTCGTGCTGCTCAGCCTGTTTCTCTTCGAGCGACGACCCAAGCCACGCCTCGCCCTGGTCTCGTGGCTCAGCGGCACCGCGACCAGTCTTCTGTTCGTCAACTACGACAGCCTGTTCAGCAACCTTGTCCCTGCTCACGGGTTCTTCAACAGCGAACTCATCGGCGCGCTGCATGGGGCGGACGTCAGCGGCATGGTGAGCATCGTCGTCGCCGCAGCTGTTTACTGGACCGGCCAGCGCACGAGCTCCAGGTGAAGCTGCCCGTCGCGCTGACGATCGCCGGCTCAGACTCCGGCGGGGGAGCGGGAATTCAGGCCGATCTGAAGACCTTCGCCGTGCTTGGCGTACACGGCACATCCGCCATCACGGCGATCACGGCGCAGAACACCGTCGGCGTCACCGACATCCTGGAAATTCCCGCGGCGCTTGTTTCCGCGCAGATCGAAGCGGTGATGCAGGACATCGGTGCGAGGGCGGCGAAGACCGGAATGCTCGCCAACACCGAGATCATCGATGTGGTCGTCACTGCGATCCAGCATTACTCGATCAGGAACCTGGTCGTCGATCCCGTGATGGTGGCCAAAGGCGGCGCCCGGCTGCTGCGCGACGACGCGGTCGACGCTCTCCGACGACGGCTGCTTCCGCTGGCCGCCATAGTGACGCCGAACCTTCCGGAGGCCGAGGTGCTGCTGGGCAGGCCAATTCGAACCATGGATGAACGCCGGCAGGCGGCGCGCGACCTCGTCGCGCTTGGCGCCCGCTCCGCGGTCGTCAAAGGCGGGCATGCCGATGAGCCTCACTCGATCGACCACTTTTTCGACGGCGACCAGCTGGTTGAGCTTCTGAGTCCGCGAATAGTGACGCACAACACGCATGGGAGCGGCTGCGTGTTTTCAGCTGCGCTTGCGGCGGGCATGGCCAAAGGATCCGATGCGCTGGCGGCGGTTCATGAGGCGAAGGCGTTCATCACCGCCGCGATCGAGAGCTCGCTGGAGGTGGGCCGGGGACACGGGCCGGTCAACCCGATGTTCAGGATCGTGAATTGAGCGCCCAATTGCTCGGGGCGTGGCTCAGTTTCTTAAGGAAACCTGTTGGTCTTGGAGGCGGTTAAGCTGTGGCCACATGAGCAAGCGAAAGCGAGCCAGCCTCGGCAAGACGCCAGCCGGAGCGGACCAGAAATCCGGTGACGAAGGTGCTGCCTCGGCCGCCGACGTTGCCGCGAAAGATGACATGGCGCACGTCAGCCCGGACCTCCTGGCAGGCAGCCCCGACATCTTCGCCCCCAAGTGGAATGACCCGCCCGCGACGGAGCCGTCCGAGGTCGTTTCCGAGCCTGTAGTTTCCGAGACCGTCCCCGAGACGGCGATCGAAAAGCCCGGCGAGCCAGTTGTTGCGGAGCCGGTGGAATCCAGCCCCACCTTTGCGCCCGCGGCGCCACCGCCACCAGCGTATCCAAGAGCTCAGGCCGAGCGGCGACCGGGCGGCGGATCCAGCGGGGCGCTTGGGATCGTGCTCGTGGTGGTCGGCCTGTTCGCCCTCGGCGTCGTCCTGTTCGGAATTGACCTGACCCAGTACGGCTGGCCCCTGTTCGTCATCATCCCCGGCCTGACGCTGCTCGTGGTCGGTTTTGTCGGTGGCGGGCAGGGCGCCTCGATACCCGGAGGCATCGTGACCATGCTCGGTCTTTTGCTCGCTTACTCGAACAGCACCGGCGACTGGCCGAGCTGGGCGTTCGCCTGGTCCTTGGTCGTCCCATTTGGAGTTGGGCTCGGCATTTACCTTCAAGCCCTGCGTGACCGCGATCTCGTGGCGCTGAAACGAGGTCGTACCCTGATGTTCGTCGGCGCATTGATCTTCATGATCGGATTCGTGCTGTTCGAGTCCATCCTCGGGATCAGCGACATGGACTACGGCGTCTTTGGCAAAGCGGCGCTCCCAGGCCTGCTGGTCGTGATCGGCATCATCCTGCTCGTGCGCAGCATCCAGCGCAGCCGCCGAGCGGCGTAGCACTGCTCCCATTCCGGTACATCGATTGGACTTTCTGAAGCATCCGAAGCCCAGCAACGATTGGGCGCAATAGGGAAAAAGTTTGCGGATGGGTAAGACCCAGCCGCCCGAGCGGCGCTGGAATATCAGGTTGTGGCCAGGGCCTTTTGGCGCACCGCGAGGGCGTCACGGCTGATCTGGTACTCGGTACCGACTCGGTACTGCTCGAAGCCCATCTTCATGTTGATGGCAAGCATCGGCGCGTTCGACCCGGCATTGTCTGTGACCACCCACTCAGCCATGGGGTAGAGCTCATGCATGTGCGCGAGCATCTTGGCTTTGATCCATTTGCCAAGGCCGCGGCCACGTGCATCCGGCCGTACGCCGGTGAACCGTTGCTCAACGATCGTGGGGCGGCTCGGATCCCAGGATGTGTCGGTGATGGCGGAGATTACACCATCGGGTTCGCGCGTCAGTATGGTGTGCTGAAGCACACCGGTGAGAGCCATCCGCTGGTCCCAGTCCCGGATGTGGTCGGGCGTGACAAGGATCTCGCCGATG
>WNGI01001787.1_pt1 | contig 33702 bp, 30 predicted proteins | sample 5400621 | NCBI WGS metagenome assembly WNGI01 (sample SAMN13153374, study PRJNA577476) | soil metagenome | isolation source: 20 cm soil or saprolite under Garry oak tree replicate 1 | place: USA:California | collected 2016-06-15
AGCCCGGCGTGATACGGCGCCGTCCGCACGCTGCACCGCAACAGCGCCCGGGTCACCAGCTCCACGAGGCGGCGGGTCGGAGCGTAGACGACGACCGCCCCTCCGGTCGCGCGAATCGCCTCGCGCAGGCGCGCGAAGCGCTCCCGGTTGTCCCGCACGCGCTCGATGGCGAAGCGCAGATTGGGGCGATCGAAGGAGGCGACGACCACCTCGGCCTGCGCGATGCGCAGCACGGACAGGATGTCGGACCGCGTCGCCGGCGTCGCGCTCCCGGTGAGTGCGAGCGTGGGGGGATCGCCCAAGAGGTAGCGCCAACGCCCCAGCTGGCGGTAGACGGGACGGAATTCATTGCCCCACTCGGTGATGCAGTGCGCCTCGTCGACGGCGAGGAGCGCCGGCCGGATTTCCGCCGCTCGCAGCCGCCGGACGAGCGCGCCGAGCCGCTCGGGAGCGCAGTAGAGGAGGCGCACGCGGCCGGCGAGCGTCGCGTCGAGGATCAGGCGCCGCGTCTCTTTGGGGAGCGCACTGTTCAGGTACGCCGCGGCGATGCCAAGCCGCCGCAGCGTGCCGACCTGGTCCTGCATCAGGGAGATGAGGGGGGACACCACCAGGGTGAGGCCGTCCGCCATAAGGGCGGGCACCTGATAGCACAACGATTTCCCGGCGCCGGTCGGCAGCACGCTGAGGACGCTGCGGCCCGCGAGCAGCGGTCCGAGCACGCGCAGCTGCGACACCCGAAAGCCCGGGTGTCCCCAATGGCGCGCCAATACCTCCCGCGCCCGCGCCAGCCCTCCGGGGAATCGCCCCGCCACCCCATACGGAAACGGGTCCCGCGCGCTCGAGCGGGACCCGTTTTACGCCGCGTGTAGCGATTCTCCGCGCCTAGGGCTCCCCCGCTCCTTCGCGCACCAGCACCAGGATCGCCGCTTGCGGCACGACGAGGTAGCTCTTGTCCTCGAACGTGATCTCGACCGCGGCCTTGCGGAAGAACAACGCGTAATCGCCCACACGCGCCTGGACCGGCAGGTACTTCACTTCGGCGCTGCGGATCTTCCACGGCTCCTCATCGAGCGTGGCGGGATCGCCCATCGGAGTTCCCGGGCCCGTCGCGATGATCCGGCCGCCCTGCACTTGGCGGCCCTCGAGCGCCGTCGCCGGAAGATAGAGCCCCACGGTGGTGCGCTCCTCGCCCTCGGCCGGAGCGATGAGCACTCGGTCGCCGACGACGATCAGGCGTTTGGGAGGGGGGGGCTCTTCAGGCACAATACTGGTCGAAGGCGGCGGTCAAGTCCGCCGCGATGTCGTGGGGGCCGCGGCCTTCGATGTTCCGCCGCTCCAGCATGTACACGAGCCGGCCGTCCCGGAACAACGCCATCGACGGCGACGACGGGCCGTAGCCCGTGAAATACGAGCGGGCGCGGGCCGTCGCCTCGGCGTCCTGACCGGCGAAGACGGTGTACAGCTTCGCGGGCCGCACCGTGTGCTCGAGCGCCAGCGTCGCCGCGGGGCGCGCGTTGCGGGCGGCGCAGCCGCACACCGAGTTCACCACCACGAGCATCGGGGCGCGCTCCTGGGCGAGAACCGCGTCCACCTCCGTGGGCGTGTGCAGCTCCGTGAAGCCGATGCGGGTCAGCTCCTCGCGCATCGGCTGCACGAGCGCGGGGTCGTAGAGGGGGACGTTGAGGCCGGCCATGCCTCAATAATAACCAAGGGGGACGGGCCGCGCCTCGTTGGGAAGCGCGGACCGTGGCCTGCACCGTTTCTCCGCCGGGGCGGTGCGCTCCCGTTCAACAGCCCAGCACGGCCTGAATCCGTTGCGCCGTGGCGATCAGCGAGGCCGCATCCCCCGTCGATATCTTCTTGCCCGCCTGGGCCTGCGTCTCGTTGATGAAGTCCTGCAACCGCGCGCACGCGGTGGCGACGTCGCCCGCATTCGCCGCGGCGAGTGCCGCATCCAGCTTTGTCGTGAGGCTCGTGGCGGTCCCGCTGGGAAGACCAAGGCTGGTCACGGTGTTCTCGACGTTACTGAGCTGAGCCTGGGGAGACCGCACGGTGACATGGAAGATCCTGCCTGTCCCGTTCCCGCTTGGGTCCGTCGCCTCGCAGGTGACGGTGGTCGTCGCGATCGGGAAGGCAGTCCCTGACGCCGGGCTGCAAATTAAGCTCGCGACGGCCACGTTGTCGCTCGCGCTCGCAGTGTACGTGACCACGGCACCGGTGGGGCTCGTGGCGTCGATGGCGAAGTCGGCGGGCACCGTGAGCGCAGGTGGCTCTAGATCGCGAACCGTGACCCACTGCTGTGCATTCTCCGCCTGTCCGTGGGTGTCGGTCGCGGTCCACGTGATGATGGTGCGGCCGACCGGGTAGGGCGCGCTGAGTGCTTGGCCGTCGCTACGCGTGCCAACGACGGTGACGCCGGGACAGTTGTCGGTGGCGGTGGCAGTGCCGGGATTGAGCGACGCAGTCGCCCTACCCGGGTCGGTTGGAACGTCTAAGAACGGTGGCGCTGTCAAAGCTGGGCGTGTCAAGTCCACGACGGTGATTTCCTGCGTGGCGCTCGCCGTGTTGCCGTCTGCGTCGGTGGCTGTCCACGTGACCGTCGTCGTGCCGACAGGATAGGGTGGCGGCGGGCTTGCGCCAAATGTGACCGGCGGAGCCCCGCCGGTGATCGTGGGCGTACCAAGGTCGACCCGCGCATCGCAGCGCACCGGATCGGACTCCACTATGATGGGCCCGGGCGGCGTGATGGCCAGGGGCGCGGCGGACAAGTCGAACATGTAGATGTCGAAATTCCCGCTCCGGGAATCCGTCCACACGATCCGGTCCCCTGAGACAGCTGGACCGAGCTGGTCGTTCGGGTCGGTAGTGATCCGACGCTCGGTGCTGGTGGCCAGGTCGAACATGTAGACGTCCCTGTTTCCGTTCCGGTAGTCCGTCCACACGATCCGTTCCCCGGAGATCGCTGGACTCTCGGCCCGGCCGCTCGTGGTGATCTGGCGCTCGATGCCAGTGGCCAGGTCCAACAAGTAGATGTCGATGTTCCCGTTTCGGTCGTCCGTCCAGACGATCCGGTCTCCGGAGATTGCTGGACTTTGGGCCTTGCCTGTCGTGGTGATCCGGCGCTCGGTGCTGGTGGCCAGGTCGAACATGTAGATGTCCGGGGTTCCGTTTCGGACGTCCGTCCACGCGATCCGGTCCTCGGAGATCGCGGGAAATTCGGCCCCGCCGCCCGTGGTGATCTGGCGCTCGGTGCCGGTGGCCAGGTCGAACATGTAGACCTCAACGTACCCGTTCCGGATGTCCGTCCACACGATCCGGTCCCCGGAGATCGCTGTGTAGCTCTGGTCGTTCGGGTCAGTAGTTATCTGGTGCTCGATGCCGGTGGCCAGGTCGAACATGTAGATGTCCCAGTTCCCGTTTCGGAGGTCCGTCCACGCGATCCGGTCCCCGGAGATCGCTGGAGCGAGCTGGTCGTTCGGGTCAGTAGTGATCTGGTGCTCGATGCCGGTGACTAGGTCGAACATGTAGATGTCCCAGTTCCCGTTTCGGTTGTCCTGCCACACGATCCGGTTCCCGGAGACCGCTGCACAGCACTGGGTGTTCGGGTCGGTAGAGATCTGGTGCTCGGTGCCGGCGGCAGTTACCACGTCGGCCGCGAGGGGAAGTTTGCGGGCTAGGGCTGGCTCGGTCGCGTCGCGGCAGGCGGCGAGAACGACAATCCCACAGAGCATAGCGATGCGACTGATCATAAGTCCTCCGAAGGTCTGGCTATTGGTCGTCGGGCGCGTTACGGCCGCCAGCGAGGCGTGTCGAAAATGCCTGACCCACTCACGTCGACCGGGACCAGCGTCACCCCGGTGCCGTCCGCGTTCATGACGAAGATCTTGTGCCCCCCTGCGCGGTCCGACGTGAACGCGATCTTGGTACCGTCGGGCGACCAGGCCGGCTCCCAGTCGAGGGCATCGCCCTCCGTCAGCCTCGTCACATTAGTGCCATCCGCATTCATGACGTACACGTGAAAGTTCCCGTCTCGCGTGGACGTGAATGCGATTTTCGTTCCGTCGGGCGACCAAGCGGGTTGGGAGTCATCCGCGTCGGTGAGTCGCCGCACCTGTGTGCCGTCCGCGTTCATAACGAAGATTCTGATAAGTCCAGTTCGATCTGACGCAAATGCGATCTTCATCCCGTCGGGCGACCATGTCGGTTCGAAATCAAACCCAGGGCTGTTAGTGACGTTCACAACGCCTGACCCGTCGGCATTCATGAGATGAATGTCGTAGTCGCCATCGCGCGACGACTCGAATGCGATCTTTGCACCGTTCGGCGACCATGCGGGGTCGAAATTGGAAGAGTTATTCGGGGTCAGCCTCACCTCGCTCGTCCCGTCGGCGTTCACCACGCAGATCTCGTCGTTGAAATCCCGACGACACGCGAAAGCGAGTCTCGTGCCGTCCGGCGACCACGAGGGCATCTGGCCGGACGCCAGCGGAAGCAGCCCGCTCCCGTCCGCATTGACTAGGGAAATGACGCCATCCTGGCTGAACGTGATCTGCGACGCCACCGTTACGTGACTCACCCCGGCGACCCCGGCGAACGTTGCGACGATGTCCACCCCGCCGGGCATCACCCCCGTGACGCTGCCGTGCTGGTCTACGGTCGCCACGGCGGGATCTGTCGTCGCCCACTCGGCCGGGCCGGCCAACACGTCCCCGTTCGCCGCCGTGATCGTGACGGAGAGCTGCAGCGCAGCTCCGACCTGCACGGTCGGCGCCGTCGGCTGCACCACCACGCTCACCGGGCCGAGCGTCACCGTGATGGTCACCTGTCCCGCCTTCGACACGACCGGGATCGAGACCGGCGGGTTCTGTCCCGGCTTGACGTCGATCGTCTTGGTCCCTTCGGCCGTGATGTCACCGTCCGAGTCGTAGGCGTCTACGGTGATGATCCGCTGCGTGCCGGGCGGGAGGCGGATGGTTCCCTGCGCGACGCCGTTTTGTACCGCCAGGTTGAACACCAGGGGCGTGGGGATGTCCGAGGCCGTCACGCGCACGACCAACAAATCGATCGGCGTGCCGACGACCAGCGCGCTGACCCGAAGCTCGGCCAGTTGTGGCGTACTCGGCCCGCTGAGCGGTAGCTCACAGCTGCTGCTCAGTACCAGACCCGCGAGCGCGCATGTGGCGGTCCATCGGAAGCGACTCATGGCGTACTCCTTTGCGTCCGGGACGCCTCCCGCGGAGCCGTGCGGCTCCTTGTGAGCGTCGGTCCGGGGTGTAGCTTATGCCGCGACCAACAGTCACAAGTCAGCAAAAAGTCAGCAGGCCTATGCCCTTTAGGCTCAAGACGTTCGGCGGGCTGGCGCTCGCCGGCGCGCGCGGTCCGATGACGGGCACGGTGACGCAGCGCCGCAAGTTGGCCCTGCTTGCCGTGCTCGCGACGGGAAGAGAGCATGGGGTGAGCCGCGATCGCCTGCTCGCCCTGTTTTGGCCCGAGCGCGACGCCGAGCATGCGCGCCACGCGCTGACCCAGGCATTGTGGGCCCTGCGGCATGAGCTCAGGAGCGACGAGCTCTTGCTCGGCACAGCCGACCTCCGTCTCAATCCCGCCCTCATCGAGAGTGACGTAGCCGCCTTCGAAGACGCCCTCGAGCGCGGTGAGCTCGAGCGCGCCGCCGGGCTCTACACCGGCCCCTTTCTCGACGCCGTGCACTTGGATCACGGGGACGAGGCGCCTGAGTTCGAGCGCTGGGCCGATGCGGAGCGGACTCGCCTCCGCGGGCTGGCGGCGGACGCGTTGGAACGGCTCGCTTCGAACGGGGGCGACCACCGTACCATCGCGGGATACTGGGAACGCCTCGTCGCCATGGACCCGCTCGATGGGCGGCTGGCCCAGCAGTACGTGACCGCACTCGCCGCGGCGGGGAATCGTGCCGGGGCGGTGCGGCACGCGCGGGCGCACGCGGCGCTGGTTCGACAGGAGTTGGGAGCGGAGCCCGAGCCCGACGTGCTCGCGCTGGCCGAGCGTCTGCAGCACGAGCCAAGGTCAGCGGCGGCGGTGCCGAGCGCCGTCGGGGCGTCTATCCCCTTGCCGGGTGTGCCGCGGCATCATCACCGGGCGGGCGCCGCGCTCGTCGTTGTGGCCGTCGCCGTCGGCGCTTTGGGGCTGCTGCGCGCGACCCGTCCGCCGGGGCTGGATGCCGAGAAGGTGGCAGTTGCGGTGTTCGAAAACCGCACCGGCGATCCGAGGCTGGATGTGTTGGGGCCGATAGCGGCCGACTGGCTTACCCAAGGGCTGGCGCGGACAGGCCTGGTGAAGGTGGCCGACGTGCGCGACGAGTTGGCGGCGTCGCGTTTCGCGACGAGGGTCGACCGACAACGCCAGACTCTGGTGGTGCAAGATTTCGGAGTCGAGACCGGCGCCGGCACGGTGGTGCGGGGCTGGTACACGCAGCAGGGAGATACGCTCGAGTTCACCGCTGAGATCGTCGACGGTCGTCGCGGCAGCTCGTTGGCGGTGGTCCGCCCCACGCGCGCGGCGCGGCGCGACCCGCTCCGCGGCTTGGTCGCCCTCCGCCCGGAGGTCACGCGCGCCCTCGCGAGCCTGCTGAGCCCCGGGCTCGCTGCGTGGGCGAGTCTCCCGGATCGGCCACCCACGTTTGCCGCGTACCGGGAATACCTCCAGGGGGTGGAGAAGCTGCAGGAAGATCGAACAGGCGCCGCGCGACATCTCAAGGCCGCGTTTGCGTTCGACTCCACCTTCACGAACGCGTTGGTCTTGGCTGCGGAAGCAGACGCCGGGGCCGGAGAGATGGCGACGGCCGACTCGCTCATCCGATTCTTGGAGCCGCGCCGACGACAGCTCACGCCGTTCGAGCGATACCGGGTCAACGAGTTACACGCGTTGAACCGCGGGGACAACCCGGCAGCCTTCGAGAACGCCCTGTTGGCTCTGGGAGTCATGCCGGGATCCCTGGACGCGATTATCGACGCCGCCGGCGAAGCCCTCAACACGAATCACCCGCGCGAGGCGGTCCGCCTGCTCTCCGAGGTCGATCCCGAGCACGGTTGGCTGCGCGGCTGGGAGCACTACTGGTGGATGCTGACGTCGAGCGAGCATATGCTGGGGGATTACCGTCACGAGCTCGCCGACGCGCGACGCGGCCGTCGCCTGTTCCCGAATCTGCTGCCTACGCTGGCCAATGAGATCCGCGCCCTGGCCGCCCTCGGCCGCGTCGACGACGTGCAGCGGGATCTGGACGAGAGTGTGAGACTGCGGTCGTGGGGATGGTTCACGCACCTGTTCCTGATGGTGATGACGGGTCAGGAGCTGCGGGTTCACGGGCATGAAGCGGCGGCGCAGCGAGTCTTCGACCGCGCGCTCACCTGGTACACAGCGCTCTCGCCGCGAGACCGACAGGCCGATGAGTGGGCGTATGCGGGGCTGCTCGGCGCCCTGGGGCGCTGGAAAGAGGCTCGCGTCCTGTACGAGAAGGTGTGGGCGAGCGACCCACACAACCTGCAAGACGCCGGCTTCGTCGGCGAGGCGGCGGCGGCCATGGGCGATCGCCTCGGAGCGATGCGCATCGGCGGGGTGTTGGCAGCTTGGCCGTGGCCATACCGACTCGGTCTCGAGACCGAGGGGCGCGCCCGAATCGCGGCCGCGCTCGGTGACCGGGAGCGTGCCGTGTCGCTGCTCCGCGAGGCGTTCGCCCAGGGCCGCGTGTACACCGTGTACACGCACTGGTCCATGCCGGGGTTGTGGGGCTACCCGCCGTTCCTCCAACTGCTCCTGCCCAAGGGTTAGCCCTGGTCGCGTGTCTTCTTTTCCGCGAATCGCGCCAGGAACACGACCGCGAGGACCCCGACCGCCACGCCCACCAGGAACCTCACCCTCAGCGCCATGCCGATGATTCCCACGACGAGGCCCAGCCCGCCGAGCCAGGCCTTTAGGCGGAACCATGGGATCGGCATCCCTATTTCTTCAGGAACGCCTGCAACGCGGCGCGGAAATCCGGCGTGGTGCGGCTCACGGCGTTGACGTCGGCGGAGAGGCGGATGCCCTCCGCGAACGGCACCCCCTCCAACCGGTAGAATTGCTGTTTGGTGAGCGCGAGCGCGCTGGCGCTGATCGCGGTCAGCGTGCGCAGCAGGTCCGCGGCCTGCTCCTCGAAATCGGTGTCTTCGTAGACGCGGGAGACGAGCCCGACGGCGGCCGCTTCAGTCGCGGTGAGGAGGTGGCCGGTCGCGGCGAGGTCGAACGCGATCTTTTCGCCCACACTGCGTTTCAGCAGGTTCATCACCAGCGCCGGCACGAAGCCGCGCTGCACCTCCGGGTACCCGAACTGCGCCGACTCGGCCGCCAGCACCAGGTCGCAGGCGGTGGCGAGCCCGCAGCCGCCCGCGAGCGCGCGCCCGCGCACCAGCGCGACCACCGGCTTGGGCAGCTGCCGCATCCGCAGGAAGATCTCCCCGAAGTGCAGCGCCGCCTGCCGGTTTTCGGCCACCGTCTGGTCCGCCGAGGCGAGCAGCTCGTTCAGATCCATCCCCGCGCAGAAGTCGACCCCGGCGCCCTGGAGCGCGACGACGCGCACCTCGGCATCGAGGTCCGCGCGCTCGAGGAAGGCGAGGAGCGCGTCGATCATCGCCGTGTCGATGGCGTTGCGCTTCTCGGGACGGTTGAGCGTGCCCGCCAGCACACCACCCTGGAGCGCCGTCAGCACTCGGTCGGTCACGGCGGCGCCTCCAGCACCATTCGGAGCAGCGCGGTCGAAAACACCTTGCCTTGCGCGTCGGTCTTGAGCGAGATCGTCCCGCCGCCGTCGAGCGCGCCATGGAGGAGGAAGTTGAGAGCGTGGAGGTTGGGAAGCTCGAAGCGCTCCACGGGCCCGGTGATCATGCCCTTGAAGTGGCGCGCCACGCGGGCCGCGGTCACGTGCTTGACGAGGTGCGCGTAGTACTGGGGTTTCCGCGCAATCAGCCCTACGTTGGCGGTGTCGCCCTTGTCTCCGGAACGGGCGTGTGCGAGGTCGAGCAACAGGACCTTGCCCTTCCGGTCCGACCGTCCCCCTCGCTTCGCTCGGGGCAGGCTCGTCCGACCGTCCGACGGCTTCCTCACACCGCGACCACGTCCACGCACGGGTGCACCTCCCGCTTGTCGATCAACGCCGGCCAGTAGGCGACGATCTCTTCGGGCTTCGGGCGCCCGCCCGCGAACCCCGTCACGCTGGGCGGACCGTTGAGAATAAGCGGCGCGATCTCCCGGGTGAACCGGTCCACCGGCCCGAGCTCGCGGGCGCGCACGCCGACGCGCAGCTGCACCTCGGGGAGGTCGGGCGACACCCCGTCGGCCGTGGCCAGCCGGCCGTGCGTCGCGTCCACGCCGATGAACTCCGTCACGATCGCCTCGAAGTCGAGGCCCAGATTCGCGAGCCGCTCGCGCAGCACCTGGTCGGCCCGCCGCGCCTTCGCGTAGGCGTCCGGCCACGCGTACACGAGGGTGCCGACGGCCTTATACCCGTAGGCGTAGGCGATCGAGACTTTGAGCTTCTCGGTCGCCGGGCGCCCCTTGATCCCCGTGAAGCGCACGCGGTCCTTGCCCACCTGCTGGAGGTGAATCGTCGTGAAGTCGGCCACGCAGTCGGGCGTGATGTACTCGCGCGGGTCGCCCATCTCGTACACGAGCTGCTCGCTGACCCCGGCCACGGTCACGCGACCGCCCGTGCCCGGATGCTTCGTGATCTCGAAGCTACCGTCGGGAGACGCTTCCACGATCGGATATCCCACGTTGGCGAGGTCGGGGATGCGCTCCCAGTCGATGAGGCAGTTGCCGCCGCTGCACTGCGCGCCGCACTCGATCGTGTGTCCCGCCACCGTCCCGGCGGCGAGCAGATCCCACGCGTCGGCGCGCCACCCGAAGGCGTGCATCAAGGGCCCGAGGGTCAGTCCCGTGTCGGTCACGCGTCCCGTGATCACGATCCCGGCGCCGCGCCGCAGCGCCTCCACCACGGGTCCGGCGCCCAGGTACGCATTCGCCGACTGCACGCGGTCGCGGACGTCGTCCAGGGGCCGGCCGGTATCGAGGTTCTTCAAGCCGTGGCCGCGCGCCAGCAGCTCGTCGAGCCGGCCCAGCAGGTCGTCGCCGCTGACCACCCCGATCGTCAGCTTCCCCGCGAGGCCGAGCGCGCGGGCCGCCGCCGCGACCGCTTCCGCGCAGGCGGCGGGATTCACGCCGCCGGCATTGGTCGTGACCTTGATGCTGCGCTCCGCCAGGATCGGGAGGATCCGCTCCATCAGCGGCACGAAGTCCTTGGCGTAGCCGAGACGGGGATCCCGGGACTTCTGCTTCTGCATGATGGACATCGTCACCTCGGCGAGGTAGTCCATCATGAGGTAGTCCACCGGCCCGCCCGACACCTGGCGGACCGGCGCCTCGAGCCAATCTCCCCAGAACCCCTGCCCGGCGGCGATGCGCACCACTTTCGTCACGGGTGCTCCAGCGGCGCCCGCAGTATCGCCGCCTCACCGGCGGACGGAGTCACCCGCACCTCCACCAGGGGCTGGAACCCGGCCGGCGCCTGCAGCGCGGGCGGCGCCAGGAGCTCGAGGGTGGTCCGCCCCCCGGCGACGACCGTCGCGTCTTTGCCCACTTGGGCCGCCCGCGGCTCCTTCAGGAGAAAGCGCACGCGCACCGTGGCCTGCCATGACGGCGCGGGACCGACTTGGGCCGACGCCGGGAACAGCTCCACGGTGAGCGGCCGGCCGGCGAGCCCTTCGGGGACGTCGAAGCGCTGGCGGCCCACCGCGTAGTTCAGCGGTCCCTCGCTGACCTGCTGTCCGGTCGAGTCGAACACCGTCACGCCGAAGTCCGTGAACCGGTTCCACTGTTCGCGCGGCATTTCCACGTCCACCTCGGCGCGCGCGGCCCAGGCCGGGACGCGCACGGTGAGGGACTCGGCGGGGAGCCCGCGTCCCGCCACCGGGAACGCAGCCTCCGCGCCGATGAGACGCGACGTGACCCGGCCGCCCGTCGTTTCCGGGCCGGCATCGCCCGCTTCCACGCCGCGGCCGGTCCGGGCCAGGGTCACGGGCGCGATGGCCGCGCGCACGTCGGCGGTGACCGTCGCGAGCGGCGGCGCGACGACGTCGAGCTCGTACACGCCGGCGACGAGGTCCTCGGCCCGCACCACGACATCGGCAGTCCCCGCGTCGCCCCCGCCGACGTTGATATCGTCGGGCGCGTCGCGGAACGGCTGGCCATCCGGCTCATACATCTTCACGAACGCGTGCTGGGTGGAATCCGCGAGGGACACGGTCGCGCGCAGGGTAGAGCCCGCCGCGGGCACGCGCAGGAAGTAACGCTGCACGCGCCCGGCGGCGACGGTCCGCTTCACATCGGCCAGAGGACGGGTCGTGAGATCGTATGGAACCGCGATCGTGTTGATGAGTGCGAACAACGGGCCCGCGAGCGTGTCGGTCGGATTGCGCCCCGTGACGGTGCCCACGTAGACCCCCGGCGCGGTGAGCGCCGCCGCCCGGTAGGCGATGGTGACGTCGGTCGCCGGGGCTCCCGCGCGCATCTGCGGCGGGACGCCGAGCCACGGCACGTTGCTGCGCAGCTCCAACTGCGCGGCGCGGATGCCGAGGGCCGCCGTGACGTGGAACGTCTGCAGGGTGTCGCCGGGACCCGCGAGCCCGTCGCGCCGGAACGCCGCCGACCCGCCCGCCGGCGTGCGCACGACGTAGACCGCCCCCTGGTGCCCCGCGACGAGCCAGCGATACGCCGCCTCGAGCTTGGGCACGCCCGCCCCCGCATCGAGCGCGGTCGCGCCCGCGACCGGAGTCGCCGAGACGCGCAGCGCCTGCATCACCTCGGCGGCTCCCGGGCGGCGACCTTCCTGCGTCACGGCCGACACGAGGCACGCCGCCAGGCCGCTGGCGTGCGGCGCGGCCATGCTGGTCCCGCCCTTGATCTCGTCCCCGGTGTTCCAGCGCGGCACGGAAGAAAACGCTACTCCGGGCGCCAGGACGTCCGGCTTGTCGGTGTCGCCGCCCCGCGAGCTGAACCAGGCCAGGACGTCGGGCGCCGGAGGGACGCCGGGCTGCGGCGCCCGAGAGAAGACACCCGGGTACAAGGCCCCCACCGAGAGCGCGAGATCCGCGGAGCCCGGGAAGCCCATGGTGGAGAGTCCCGGCCCGTCGTTGCCGGCGCTGATCGCGAACACGACGTCGGGGTGGGCGACGAGGAAAGCGTTGACGAGCGAGTCGATGACGGCGCGTCCTTCCTGCTCGTTGCCCACTCCGAAGCTCATGTTGAGCACGAGGGGGAGGCCGCGCTGCGTCGCGAACCGCGCCGCGTACTCCATCGCACGGACCATCGATCCGTTCACCGAGATGCCGCCGCGCGCGTTGTTGGCGATCTTGAGCGCGAGCAGCTGCGCGCCCGGGGCCACGCCGTCGAACCCCTGCACGTTGTAGAGGTTGTGCCCCGCGGCGATGCCGGCCACGTGCGTGCCGTGCCCCGACGTGTCGAACACCAGGTCCAGCACCGGAGCGCCCGCGCCGTCCGTGAAGTTCGCGGCGATGGTCAAGGGGCGGCGGCCCAGGGCGATCGTCTCGCGCCCCTGGCGGTAATCGTGCAGCGGCATCTCGTCTTCGAACGAGCCGTTCAGGTTCGAGTCGATGAACGCGACCCAGCCGTCGCTCGCCTTCACCACCACGACCGGAAACTCGTCGGTATTATCGCCGTCGCCGTTGACGTCCGCCGCCGGCACCTTGCCGAGCGGCAGTTCGCGGAATACTCCGCCGTACCAGGCTCCCCCCGTCGCGAGCCGCGCGATGCGCCCGGCGCCGGCCAGCTTCACCCCCGCGACGACGACCGAGCCGTCATCGGGGGGTGTGATGGGCGCGAGGACGACGCGGCCCTCCGCCGAGAAATCACGGACGTCGAGGAGCTTCGGCGCCCCGGTCGTGGTCGTGATCAAGCCCGGGACGCCCGGGTCCACGCCCGAGTCGAGGATGCCGATGATGACGCCGCGCCCATCGTAGGTCGGGTGCGCGTTGCGGAACTGGTCCACGCCCGTCGCCGTCAGCGGCATCAGCCCCGCCATGAGCGCGAGCGGCGGCGGCACGATCGGCTCGCCGGCCTCGGAATCGGTGCGGCTCCCGTCGGCAGAGACCTTTGGAGGAGGCGCCGGCGTGCCGGGAGGCGCTTTCGGGGTCAGGGCGGCGGGGGGAGCGGTCCGGCCGCCGCACGCGATGACCGACAGGCCGGCGAACAGAATGCACCAACGACGCAGCGTCATGGATGACTCGGCAGGATGAACGGCCCCAGGTGGGGCCCGGTGAACTCGGTGGTCACGGCCAGCAGGAACGCGAGCACGTCGCGCGTCTCCTCCGGGAGCACGATGGCGTCGACAAAGCCGCGGGCCCCCGCGTACCTGGCGTCGAGCTGATGATCGTAGTCGGCGCGCATCGCTTCGACGGCCGCGGTGTTTTCGGGGTTCGCGGCGGTCTCGCCGTAGACCGCCTGGATCGCGGACTCGCCTTCCATCACCCCCATGCGCCCGGTAGGCCACGAGAGGATGAAGTCGGGATCGAAGCCCTGCCCCGCCATCGCGTAGTAACCCGCGCCGGAGGCGTGATTGACGGTGAGGACGAGCTTGGCGACGGTCGCGGTGGCCATCGCCTCGACGAAGCGGGCTCCCGCCCGGATGATCCCGGTGTGCTCGGCCTCGACCCCGACCATGAACCCCGACACGTCCTGCACGAACAGCAGCGGGATACGCTCGCGATCCGCGTTCTCGATGAAATACGCGACTTTCTCCGCGCTCTCGGTGTAGATGATCCCGCCGATCTTCGGCGGCGCGCCTTTCTTTCCCTTGATCACGCCCCGCGAGTTGGCGATCACCGCCACCGGGCGTCCGGCGATCGCCCCGTGCCCGCAGATCATCTCCGGAGCCACCGCCGGCTGGAACTCGTCAAGTGTCCCCGCGTCCAGGAGGCATTCGAGCACCGCGCGCGCGTCGTAGCTCATGCGATGGTCGCCCGGGAGCAGGTCGTACAGCTCCTGAGGATCGCGCTTGGCCGCCTGCGCCGCGGGCGCGGCACGCGCCGCGGCAGGGAGCCGCGCCAGATATTCGCGGACCCGCTCCAGGCATTCCGTATCGTTCTTGGCGCGATAGTGGGCGACCGCGCTCGTGGAGGTGTGCGTCGCGGCCCCGCCCAGCGTCTCGGCGTCCACCGACTGGCCGGTCGCGCCTTTGACGAGGTTGGGCCCGCCGAGCCCCATGAACGACGTCCCGTCGACCATGAAGATGACGTCGGAGAGGGCGGGCAGGTACGCGCCGCCGGCGATGCACGGTCCCATCACAGCGGCGATCTGCGGCACGCGCAGATAGTGGCGCATCAGCGAGTTGTAGAAGAAGATCCGCGCCGCTCCGTACTGACCCGGGAACACGCCTCCCTGATACGGCAGGTTCACGCCGGCCGAGTCCACGAGGTACACGATGGGGACGCGCTGGCGCATCGCCACTTCCTGGGCGCGCAGCATCTTGCGGATGGTTTCGGGCCACCACGAGCCCGCCTTGACCGTGGCGTCGTTGGCGACGATCACCACGGGACGCCCCGCCACCGTCCCCACACCCGTGATGACGCCCGCCCCCGGGGCTTGACCGTCATACTGGTCATAGGCGACGAAGAGCCCGAGCTCGAACCAGGCGCCGTTCTTGTCGAGGAGCTTCGCCACGCGCTCGCGCGCGGTAAGCTTCCCCTGGTCGTGCTGGCGTTTGATCTTGTCCGGCCCGCCGCCCTGCTCGAGGCGGGCGCGCAGCTCGCGCACGCCGGCGGCGAGTGTCTCGAGGCGCGTCATCCGGGGCTAGCGGTCAGGCTGCGACATGCTCGGCCGCCCACGCCTCGATGTACTTGACGAGCTCCGATGTCGGGGTGCCCGGGCCGAACAGCCTGCCGATGCCCCGGCCCTGCAGCGCTTCCATGTCCTCGGGTGGGATGATACCGCCACCGGTGAGGAGGACGTCGTCACGCCCCGCCTCGTCGAGCAGCGCCTTGACGCGCGGAAACAGGGTCATGTGGGCCCCGGACAGGATGGAGAGCCCCACCACGTCGGCATCTTCCTGGATCGCCGCCTGGGCGATCATCTCCGGCGTCTGGTGGAGGCCGGTGTAGATCACCTCCATCCCGGCGTCGCGCAGCGCGGCGGCGACGACCTTGGCGCCGCGGTCGTGCCCGTCCAGCCCGGGCTTGGCGACGAGCACCCGGATCGGGCGTTTCCGCCCCCGTGGCATCGCGGTCATGGGCTAGAAGAACACCGGCTCGCGATAGGCGCCCCAGACGCGCTCCAGCGCGTGCCGAATCTCGAACAGCGTGCAGTCGGCGCGGGCGCAATCGAGCATCGGGGGGAGCACGTTCGCGTCGTGCTCGGCGGCCGCGCGCAGGGCCGCGAGGCGCTGCTCCACGAGCGCCGCGTCGCGTTGCTCGCGCAGCCGGGCGAGGCGCTGGCGCTGGCCGGCCTCGGCGTCGTTGGAGATCTTGAGGATCTCCACGGGATGGTCGTTCTCGGTGACGAACTCGTTGACGCCGACGACGACCCGCTCCCCGGCCTCGGCCTGGCGCTGGAACTCCGCCGCCGACCGGGCGATCTGGCGCTGGAACCAGCCGCTCTCGATCCCCTTCACCACACCGCCCGTCGACTGAATCTCCGCGAACAGCGCATCGGCCTCTCGGTCGGCAGCGCCAGGGTCTCATCGAGCGAGTTGGTGTGCAACGACTGCGTGCCGCCGAGCACGGCCGCGAGCGCCTGGTACGCGACGCGCACGATGTTGTTGTGCGGTTGCTGAGCGGTCAGCGTCACGCCGGCGGTCTGCGAGTGAAAGCGCATCATCCACGACCGCGGGTTCTTGGCCCCGTACTGCGTCTTCATGTGCCGCGCCCAGATGCGCCGCGCCGCCCGCAGCTTCGCGATCTCCTCGAAGAAATCGTTGTGGATGTCCCAGAAGAACGACAGCCGCGGCGCGAAACTGTCCACGTCCAGCCCGCGCGCGATCCCCCGCTCGACGTAGGTGAACCCGTTCGCGAGCGTGAAGGCGAGCTCCTGCGCGGCGGTGGCCCCCGCTTCGCGGATGTGATAGCCGCTGATCGAAATCGTGTTCCACTGCGGCGTGTACCGGGGACACCACTCGAACATGTCGACGATGACCTTCAGCGCCGGCTCGACCGGGTAGACCCAGGCGTGTTGGGCCATGTACTCCTTGAGGATGTCGTTCTGAACCGTGCCGCGCAGCTTGGCGACGTCCACGCCCTGCCGCTCCGCCGCGACGACGTAGAAGCAGAACAGGATCGTCGCCGGCCCGTTGATCGTCATGGAGGTCGAGACCTGGTCGAGCGGGATGCCGCGGAACAGGTCCTCCATGTCCACCGCGCTGGAGATCGCCACGCCGCACTTGCCGACCTCGCCCTCGGCGCGGGGATGGTCGGAGTCGTAGCCCATCAACGTCGGGAAGTCGAACGCCACGGAGAGACCGGTCTGGCCGCGGTCGAGGAGGAAGTGGTAGCGCGCGTTGGTGTCGGCCGCCGTCCCGAACCCCGAGAACTGCCGCATCGTCCACAAACGCCCGCGGTGCATCGTCTGATGGATGCCGCGCGTGAACGGGTAGCGGCCCGGCTCGCCCAACCGCTCCGGCAGGCTCCCGGCCACGTCGTCGGGGCCGTACACCGGCTTCTTCTCGATGCTCATCGGATCGCTCCGCTCCGCAGCTGCTCCAGGATGTCGGCCGCGACGTCGTACGGGCTGCGCCGGCCTTCGGCCATCTCGTCCATGCGCTGGGCGAGGAGGTCCGGCGCCGGTGTGTCCTCCCATACCCACTGCCGCAGGCCCCGCTCCACCACAGCCCGCGTGCGCTCGGCGAGCCGCTCGCGGCGGCGCGCGACGAGCCGGCCGCTGGACTCGAGGAAGGCGCGGTGGCGGTCGAGTGCGGCGGCGAGCTCCACCACCCCCTCCCCCTTCACGGCCACCGTCGTGAGCACGGGGGGCTCCCACCCGCCGGACGGTCGGACAGTCGGACTGTCTGACTGAGAGCGCCCTCTGTCCGACCGTCCGACCGTCCGACTGTCCGACGGGTTGTGGTGGGCGGGGAGGTTGCGGAACGCGTTCCCCTGGCGCAGGCCGAGCATCACCTCGATCTCCTGGCGCAGCTTGTCGCCGCCCGGCCGATCGCTCTTGTTGATCACGAAGACGTCGGCGATTTCCATGACGCCGGCCTTGAGGGTCTGGATCGCATCGCCGGACTCGGGCACGAGTACCAGCGCCGTCGATTCGGCGGTGCGCGCGATGTCGAGCTCCGTCTGCCCCACGCCGACCGTTTCGATCAGGATGCGATCGAAACCGAAGGCCTCGAGCACGTCCGCCGTTTCCTCCGTCGTGGTCGCCAGGCCCCCCTGCGAGCCGCGCGTCGCCATCGACCGGATGAAGACGCCGGGATCGAGACTCACCGACTCCATGCGGATGCGATCCCCGAGCAACGCCCCGCCCGTGAACGGGCTCGTCGGGTCGACGGCGATCACCGCCACGCGGAGCTCCTGCGCGCGGTAGTGCTGCACCAGGCGCTCGGTGAGGGTGCTCTTCCCGGCGCCCGGCGGCCCCGTGAGGCCGATGCGGCGGGCGCCGCGTCGCCCCACACGCGCGTGCGCGTGGGTCAGCACCTCCTCGCAGCCGTCGCGGCGGTTCTCGACGAGGCTGATGGCGCGGGCCAGCGCCGCGGTATCGCCGCGGTCGAGGGCTTCCACGAGCGAGCGGGTCGTCATGGGTTCGTACAAGTTATGCAGGGGCCGGAACGGATGACAGCAGCCCGGCTCACCGCGCGTCCTCCGGGCGATCGAGCACGACGGCCTTGACCGGCCCGGGCCGTACGGCGACGCGCTCCACATGGGTCGCGGTGGCGGCCAGCACGTCGAACTCGAATCCGTGCAGAATGAATCGCTCGCCCGGGCGGGGAATCCGCCCGAGCGTCTGCACGAGGAAGCCGCCCACGGTCTCCGCCCCGCGGGCCGGCGGCGCCGTCCCGAACGTCTCGTCCAGCGCCGTGACGGGCGCGTTGCCCACGAATTCCATGATGCGGGCCGGCGCGGTCCCCGCCGGCGGCGGGGGAGGCTCGAACACCTCCGCGACCAGCGCGCGCAGCACGTCTTCGAAGGTGACCAGTCCCGCGGTGCCGCCGAACTCGTCGAGCACGACGGCGAGATGGCTCTCGCCCCGCTGCATGCCCAGCATCACGTCGCCGGTGCGTTGCGTCGCCGGGACCACGTTCACCGGGCGCACGGGCACCGGGTCCTCCGGCTGCAGGCGCAGCAGGTCGAACGTGTGCGCGACGCCGACGATCTCGTCGAGGGAGCCGCGGTACACCGGATAGCGGCTGTAGCCCGACTGCGAAAACACATGGGCCATTTCGGCCGCGGCGAGGCCCTCGGGGATCGCGACGATCGCCGTGCGCGGCGTCATCAGCTCCCGCACCGGGCGGTCGGAGAACGCGAGGACCCCGGACACGACTTCGATCTCGTCCGTGCCGGCGAGCGCCTCGGTGTCCACGCTGGAGAGGACCGCGGCGAGGGCCGTCTGCGTCGAGGGCTCGCGCCGCGGGATGAACGGCGCCAGGAGGTCGCCCGCGCGCTCCATCCACGGCAGCGCTCGCGCGACGATCGGCTCGGCCCAGCGGCGCCCGAGCACGCGCGGGACCAGATAGGCCGCACTGACGAACAAGGGGATGATGACCGTCACGGTGAACACGCCGAGGAACGTCGGCGTCGTCTCGGCGAGCAGCGCCGGGACGGCGGCGGCGGCGATCACGACGCCCATGGTGGTGAGCGCGTTGGCGGTCGCGAGCACGCGGCCCGGATGCTCGAGCAGCCGCACCGCCGCCTCCGTCCCCCGCAGCTTGTAGTGCACCCAGCGCGTAAGCTCCACCTGCGACACCGCGGCCGCGGCGACGCCGATCGCCGCGGCGACGCCGGCGAGACCGAGGCCGACGACCAGGACGAGCAGGGACGGGATCATACTCTCTCGAAGACCACGCGGGTGACGCGGCGGCGATCGACCTGGTCCACGACCACGCGGAACCCGTCGAGCTTCAGCTCCTCGCCGGGACGCGGCACGCGGCCGAGGACCGAGTAGACCAGTCCCCCCACGGTCGAAACGTCGGGATGCTCGAAGGTCCGCCCCAGGGCGGCCGAGAGCTCCCCGAGCGAGGTGCGGCCGTCGACCCAGAAACGATTGCCGTCCTGCCGGATGGCCGGTGCGGCGTCGACGTTGTGCTCGTCGCGGATCTCGCCGACAACTTCCTCGAGAATGTCCTCGAGGGTGATGAGCCCGGAGGTGCCGCCGAATTCGTCCACGACGATGGCGAGGTGCGCGGGCCCGCGCTGGAAGTCCCGGAGCTGGGCGTCCAGCGTCTTCGACTCGGGCACGAACGCCGCGGGCTTGACCAGCTCTTGCCACCGTTGCTCCGCCTCGGGCCCGGGGAGCCCCATGACGAGCGGCACGAGGTCCTTGGCGAACAGCACGCCGACTACGTTGTCGCGCGTGCCGTCGTACACCGGCAGCCGCGTGTACTCGTGGCGGCGGAACGTCTCCAGGACCGCCTCGAGCGGAGCGGCAACGTCCACGGCGATCATGTCGAGCCGCGGCGTCATCACTTCCACCACCGTGGCGTCGGCGAGGGTGAAGATCCCCAGCAGCATGTCACGCTGGGCGGCGCCGAGCTCGGGCTGGAGCGGCTGCGTGGTGGTCACAAGGCCGTGCAGGCCGCGATCCACCCACGCGAGCAGCATGAGCAGCGGGGCAAACGGCATCAGCGTGCGCCGCGCGAGCGGCAGGGCCGCGTCGGCGAGCTCGGGGGCGAGGCGCGCCACGCTGCGTGGCAGCGCATCCCCCACGACGAACAGGAAGCCCGCCGCGACGAGCAGCACCCCCACGCCCCCGGCCCAGGGGCGCTGCCACCAGCCCAGGGCGTGGGCGGCGGCGACGGCCCCGAGCACGAGCAGGGCGAGCCGGGCGACGTGCAGGGCGCGGTGCAGCGGAACCCGTCCGCGCACCGCCGTCGGCGGCGCGTCGCCCAGCGTATGCAGCATCTCCCCCACCGCCGCCTCTTCGCCCAGCGCCAGCAGGCCGGCCCACCCCACGGCCACGATCGCGGCGGCGACCCCCATCCAGGAGAGCGCGACGGCGCCGAAGCTCATCGGCCGTCTCCGGTGAGCCGCCGCACGTAGCGCTCCTGCCGGCGCCACATCGCCGACCGCGTGCGGCCCGGCCCCTCGGGGTGGTCGTAGCCCAGGACGTGCAGGGTGCCGTGCACGGCGAGACGGATCATTTCGACGCGAAGGTCCTCTCCGGGCCACTGCTCGGCGGCCGCGGGACAGAGATAGACGTCTCCCACCACCGAGTCGTCGGCCTGGGGCAACGCGTAGGCGATGACGTCGGTCACCCCGCGGCGGCCCGTGGCGCGGCGGTTCAAGCGCCGCATCGCGGCGGCCCCGAGCAGCGTCAGCTCCACGCGCACGAGGCGGGCGCCCTCCCAGGCGAGCACTTGGCGGGCCACGCGGGCCAGCGTCCGCTCAGAGGGCCGAGGCCTGCGGGGTCGGCTGCCAGTCTTTGCTGATGCCGCCACTGGACTCGGGGTAGTCGATGCGGTTGTGGTACATCCCGGACAGGACGCGGATGAACTCCGACTTCACGACGTCGATCTGCTGCAACGTGAGCGGAGCGTCGTCCAGCTGGCCGGAGGCGAGCTTGGTCCGGACGATGTGGTTGATCGCTTCCTCGATCTTCTGCGGGGTGAGGTCCTCCAGCACCCGCAGGGCGGCCTCGACCGAATCGGCCAGCATGGCGACGGCGGTCTCCACCGAGCGCGGCCGCGGTCCGGGGTAGCGGTAATCCTCACGGCGCGCGTTCACGTCGCCCTTCTTGGCCCGGTCAAAGAAATACGTGATCTCGCTCGTGCCGTGGTGCTCCGGGATGAACGCGGTCACGACCGCGGGGAGGCCCGCTTCCTCGGCGAGGGCGAGCCCGTCGGTGACGTGGCGCTTGATGATCTCCGCCGATTGCGCCGGCGGGATCTTGTCGTGCGGATTGCCGCCGCGCGTTTGGTTCTCGACGAAGTACAGCGGGTTGCCGAGCTTGCCGACGTCGTGATAGTAGCAGCCCACGCGCCCCAGCAGCCCGTTCGCCCCGATGCGGTTGCAGGCCGACTCGACGAGGTTCGCCATCGCCACGCTGTGCGCGTACGTGCCCGGCGCCTCGAGCGACAGGCGGCGCAGCAGCTGCCGGCTCGGATCCGACAGCTCGAGCAGCGTCAGGTCCGTCGTGACGTGGGTGAAGCTCTCCGCCAGCGGCAGCAGCAGGATCGTCAGCGCCCCGCTCACCAACCCATTCGTGATCCCGAACACCGAGGTCCAGCCGATCTCCCCGATGCGCCAGCTGCCCGCGAGCCCCAGGGCGATCGCGCCCGCGAGGTAGCCCGCGCCGACGATGAGCACGGCCGTGTAGAGATGGCTGCGCCGCCGCAGCGAGCGCACCGACAGCGCGGCGGTGACGCCACCGAGCAGGCACAGGAACAACGCGGGGGTGTCGTGGAACACCGGCTGCGTCCCGATCACGGCCGAAACGATCATCGCGCCGATCATCGACACCCGGCCGTTGAACAGCACCGTCAGCATCATCGCCTGGAACGGCAGGGGGATCAGCTCGGGGTGGCCGGGGCGTGTGTGCGCCACGGCGGCGGCGCCGAGCAGCGTCGCGGCGAACAGCAGGGCGACGATCGCCACCTGGCGCTGCTCGCGGTACGTCTCGCGTCGGTAGAACACCATCAACACCCAGAACACGCCAAGGATCAGCGCATCGCGCAGCATCGGCCCCACGACCCCGCCGAACGACGTGCTCGTCGCCGCCCCGCGGCGGACCAGCTCGTTGTGCAGCGCCAGGAGCTTCTCGTGTGCGGGCCCCGAAATGATCTCCCCCGCCGACGCCAGGCGATCACCCTGGCGCACGACGTACTTGCTCGGATCCACGCTGCCCATCAGCTCGCTGCGCCGGCGTCGCGTCTCCGCCTCGTTCGGCACCAGGGTCGCGCGGAATAAGCGACGCACCAGCTTGAGGTAGACGACGTCCCCCACGCTCGAGCCCGGATCGGGATGCACGCCGCGCGAGCGCAGCAGGTAGTCGTTGTAGCTCAGCACCTGGTCGCGGGCCACCGGCTGCTCCGACGCTCCGCGGCGCACGATCAGCTGCGTCGAGGTCTCCGCCTGGAGCACGCCCGGCGCCGTCACGCCCTGGGCCAGGGTCTGGGCGAACAATTCGGTGAGCGCGCGCTCGAGGTTGCGGCGCTTGCCGCCCTTCTGCACGTAGCCCGCCTCGACGAGCGACAGTGGTAGCCCCGCGTGCCGGGCGACGCGGATGATCGCCAGCGGACCCAGGCCGGCGGAGTCCCCGAGCGCGCGGAAGAAGGCGTGCAGGTCGGCCGCCGTGCTGTCGTACGCGCGCTGCTGGAACTGGTAGAGCGGCTTGGCGCTCGCGGCGAGGTCCTCCGCCTCGCGCGCCAGCTCTTCGTCGGTTTTGGTCACCACGAAATCGAACGGCGCCACGACGTCGCGACCGGCTTTCGCCCCCGGCTCGAGCAGCGGCCCGAGGTCGGTCGCGCTGGAGGGGAACGCCAGATACGCGAGCACCGCCAGGCCGAACACCCACGACCAGCGGCTCCCGTGGTAGCGCACTTCCTCCCAGGTCGGTCGTTTCATGTCAGCCTTGGGCATCCTCGGCATAGGCGCGGATGATGTCCCGCACCAGCCGGTGGCGGACCACGTCCGTCTCGGTGAGGTAGCAGAAGCCGATGCCGTCGATCCCCGGGAGAATCCGCTCGATCTGCAGCAGGCCCGAGTCCTCGCGGTTGGCCAGGTCGATTTGCGTCTTGTCGCCCGTGATCACAGCCCGCGAGTTCACTCCGAGCCGGGTCAGGAACATCTTCATCTGCATCCCCGTGGCGTTCTGCGCCTCGTCGAGGATCACGAACGCGTCGGACAACGTGCGGCCGCGCATGTAGGCGAGCGGCGCGATCTCGATGGTGCGGGACTCGATCGCCTTCTGCACGCGGTCGCGCGGCATCATGTCCTCGAGTGCGTCGTACAGCGGCCGCAGGTACGGATCGACCTTCTCGTTTACGTCGCCGGGGAGGAAGCCCAGACTCTCGCCGGCCTCTACGGCCGGCCGTGCGAGGACGATGCGCCGCACGCGCTTGCGCGCCAGGGCGTCCACCGCCGCCGCGACCGCGAGATACGTCTTGCCCGTGCCCGCCGGTCCGATCCCCACGACGATGTCGTTCTGGGCGATCAGCTGGAGATAGTCCCGCTGCCCGGCGCTCTTGGGCCCGATCACCCGGCGCAGCCCGGGGAGGATGATCTTGAGCTCCTGTTGGGCGCCGGGCTCGGAGAGGTTTCCGCTCGCGCCATCGAGCACCAGCCGCTCCACGTCGTGCACGTCCAGCTCCTCCCCCATGCGGGCCAGGTCGATCATCGCCTGGACCACGGGCGCGGCGCGCTCCACCGCCGCCCCGGGCCCCTGCAGCGTGAGACTGTCCCCGCGCAGCGACACGCGCACGCCGAGCCGCTTGCTCAGCTCGATCAGGTTGGTGTCGTTGACGCCGGCGAGCGCCAGTGGATCCACGCCTTCGACGGTGACGCGTTGGGTGAGGTCGTCGCTCATGGCACCACTTTGAGGTGGAGGGTCGCCAGGTCTTCGGCGCGCGCCGGGGCGGGCGCGCCCTCGAACAGCGCCCGCGCCGCGGTCGTCTTGGGAAACGCGATGACGTCCCGCAACGATCCCGCGCCGGCCGCGAGCATCACCACGCGGTCGAACCCGATCGCGAAGCCGCCGTGTGGCGGGGCACCGGCCGCCAGGCCCTGGAGCAAGAACCCGAAGCGCTCGGCGATGTCCTGGTCGGAGAGCCCGAGATGCCGGAACACCGTGCGCTGCACCGCGCCATCGGTGATGCGGATCGACCCGGAGCCGAGCTCGTTGCCGTTGTAGACCGCGTCGTAGTGCTGGGCGCGGCATGCCAACGGGTCGGACTCCAGCTTCCCCACGTCGTCGGGATGCGGCGCCGTGAACGGGTGGTGCGCGAACACCGGCTTCCCCGTGGCGGCGTCCGGCTCGAACAGCGGGAAGTCCACGACCCAACAGAAGGCGTGCGTCGCCAGCGGCTTGGGGCTCAGCCGCCGGATCACTTCCTGGCGCACGCGGTCGAGGACCGGGGATGTCACGCGGTCGGGACCGATGGTCATCAGGGCGGCGTCGCCGTCGCCCACGCCCAGGCGGCCCAGCGCCTCCGCCGTAAAGTGCTTCCCCACCGAGCCGGAGATCTGGTCGCCCTGGCGCTTGACCCACGCGAGCCCTGCACCGCCCAGCTGCTTTGCCGCCTCGGCGAGCTGATCCGCGTCTTTGCGCGAGAGTGCGCCCCCGCCCTTCAGCGCGAGGCCGCGCACCCGCACCCCATTCTGCCGTGCGTTCTGGAAGAAGGGCACGGCGAGCGGCTCCACCGCCGTCGTCCAGTCGTGGATCGCGAGCTCGTACCGCAGGTCGGGTTTGTCGGTGCCGAACCGCTCCATCGCGTCCTGCCAGCGGAGGCGCGGAAACGGACGCGTCACCGCGTGCCCCGCTTCCTCCCACAGGGCGACGAGCACCGCTTCGACGTACTGCAGCACGTCGTCCATCCCGACGAACGACGCCTCGAGATCGATCTGCGTGAACTCGGGCTGGCGGTCGTTGCGCAAGTCCTCGTCCCGGAAACAGCGCGCGAGCTGGAAGTACCGGTCGAAGCCCGCGACCATCAGCAGCTGCTTGTAGATCTGCGGGGATTGGGGCAACGCGTAGAACTCGCCCGGGTGCACGCGTGACGGCACGAGATAGTCGCGCGCGCCTTCGGGCGTGGGCTTGGTGAGCACCGGCGTCTCGATCTCGAGAAACTCGAGGTCGGAGAGGGTGCGCCGCGCGCGCTGCAGCAGCCGATGCCGCAGCATCAGGTAGCCTTGGAGCTCGGAGCGCCGCAGATCGAGGTGGCGATGCTTGAGGCGCAGCTCTTCGGCGGGCAGCTCCTCGTTCTTGGCGCGGGCGACGGGAATGGCGGGTGTCGCCGCGACGCCCACGACCTCGAGTCGCCGGGCGTGCACTTCCACGTCCCCCGTCGCCAGCTCGGCGTTCTTCATTTTCGCCGGCCGGGCCACGACGACGCCGTCCACGACGATCACCGTCTCCGCGCCGAGCGTCCCGGCGCGCGCCAGCACCTCGGGCGGCGCCCAGGCGGGCCCGACCGCCACCTGCACGATGCCGTCGCGATCGCGCAGATCGAGAAACACGATGCCCCCGAGATCGCGCCGGCGGTGCACCCACCCGCCGAGGCGCACCTCGGTCCCCACGTGCTCCTGGCGCAACGCCCCGCACCGGTGCGTGCGCTGGCTCGTGCGACTCGCGCTCACGCTTGGTTCAAGTCCCCTCTGCTTCGCACAACGAGCGGTAGAACTCGTCCGGCGTGCGCGCGGCGAGCAGCCGCGTGCGCACCGGCTCCTGGCGGACGAGGCGGGAGATCCGGCTGATCGCCTTCACGTGCGCCCCCGCTTGCGATTCCGGACCGGCCAGCAGGAAGAACAGTCGCACCGGCTGGCCGTCGATCGTTTCGTACGGCACCGGTTGCGGTGTGGTCCCCGCGACCACCACGAGGTTCGGGACGATCGGGGTCTTGCCGTGCGGCACCGCGACTCCGTAACCGATCCCGGTCGGGAACTGGCGCTCCCGTTCGAGAATCGCGCCCAGCACCTCTTCGGCTTGGGGGCCGTCACCGGCCAGGGCCATTCCCACCAACTCACGCAGCACCCCCTCTTTGTCCCCCGCTTTCAGGGGAACGCGGATGTGGTCAGGCGTGAGCAGCTCGGACAGGCGCACGGCGTCTCGAAGTGGTGTAAGCGATTGAATCTAGTTAAGTTGAGCCGTCCACGCCACGCCGCGCGCGCGCCCCTGCCATGCAACGTTTTGTCCCTATGCTGGTTGCCCTCGGCCCCGCCGTTCTCGGGGCACAGCAGCCCGCGGGCGCGGAGCTGTGGCGCCTCGCCGGCGTGACGGTCGCGGTCCCCACGGCGCTGGCCCGCGACGGGGCGGCCGCGTTCTGGAACCCGGCGCAGGAGGGCGACGGCGCGCGCACGCTCGCCAGTGTCGAAGCGATCCAGACGCCGGAGATCGTGGGCGCCTCGGGGCTCCTCACGTCACTGCGCGTGCAGGTGCGGGGCGTGGGTCGGGTCGGCCTGCTGTATGGCCGCATGGAGCTCGGTGGCCTGGTGCGCACCACGTTCGCTCCCGACGCGGTCGCCGGCACCATTCCTTACTACACGCACACTTTCGGCCTCACCTGGGCGCGCAGCTTCGGCGCCACGACGCTGGGCGCCACGGCGGGGTATCACGACACGCGGCTCGACGATCTCCACGCCGGCCACTGGACGTTCGATGTGGGCGTGGCGCAGCGCGTCAACGACGTGCTGCGGGTCGCCGCCGCGACGCATTTTTTCTCGCGGTTTCAAACCGCCGACAACGTGCAGGACCTCTTCGGCGGCGCCGAGCTGCGCGTGTTCCGGGGTCCGTTGTGGGACAGCAGCGCTGTCGCGACCGTGCGCGCGCGGTACGGCGTGACCGTCACGCGTGCGGGCGCCGTGGACCAGGCGTTCGGCGCGGGGATCGAGGTCGGGCCGCCGCTCGCCGTCGACGGACTGCTGGTGCGGGAGGCGGGCTACGGCGGGGCTGCCTGGCGCGTGGTCGGGGGCGTCCGGGTGGCGGTGGGCCGTTATCGTCTCAGCTTCGCCCGGGACGCGGGCGTGAACGATACCGGGGCCGCGTACCGCGTCGGGCTCGAGGCTCGGCTGCGATGACAGATCTCCTGTCCCTCACCCCCGACGCCGCGCGCGCCGCGATCGTGGAGTGGCTCGCGGCGCGCGGCGAGCCGGCCTACCGCTTGCGGCAGGTGCTCCCGCGCCTCTGGCAGCGTCCGGTGGAGCGATGGACCGACGCCACCGAGCTGCCCGCCGGTCTGCGCCGGGACCTGGAACAAGAGTTCCCATTCGCGCGACTCGAGACCGCAGCTCATCAGGTTTCGAAGGACGGAACCGAGAAGTTCTTGTGGAAGCTGGCCGACGGCGAGGCGATCGAGTCGGTGCTGATCCCCGAGGGCCGGCGGCGCACCCTGTGCATCTCCTCGCAGGTCGGCTGCGCCCTCGGCTGCGTTTTCTGCGCCACCGGCCGCATGGGCTGGCGGCGCGACCTCAATGCCGGGGAGATTGCCGGTCAGGTACGGGCGATCCTGCTGCGCGCCGCGGCACAGAAACCGACCAACGTCGTGTTTATGGGGATGGGCGAGCCGCTGCTCAACTGGGAGGCGGTGAACACCGCTCTGACCATCCTGAATCACCAGGAGGGGTTGGGGATCGGCGCCCGGCACATCACCGTCTCGACGGTGGGGATCCTCCCCAATCTCGCGCATTTCGCGAAGCGGCCCGAGCAGTTTCGCCTCGCCCTCTCCCTCCACGCCCCCGTGCCCGGGTTGCGCCGCGAGCTGATGCCGATCGAAAAGAAATACGCGTTGCCGGAAGTGATGAAAGCGCTGGCGCAGTTCAAGCGGCGCGTCACGCTCGAGTACGTACTGATCGGCGGCGTCAACGATTCACTCGAGACCGCGGATCATCTCGCGAAGCTCGCCCGGCCGCTGGGTGCCCTCGTGAACCTGCTCCCTCTGCACCCCGGGGGCGCGCCGGGTCTCGCGCCGAGCCCGCACGCGCAGATGCTCGCCTTCGAGCGGCGGCTCAAGCGTCTCGGGGTGGCCGCGGTGCTGCGCCGCAGCCGGGGGCTCGATATCAGCGCGGCGTGCGGGCAGCTACGGGTGGAACTGGGACCGCGGCGGCGCAAAGTCGGCGCCGAGGAGCACGCTGGCGTCGAGTAGTTTGGTCGAATCGCGCTGGACGCTTACGGTGCCGGCGTGGAGCAACTGGCGGACGCGCTCGCCGACATTGGCCGGCCCCCGCCGCACCAGGATGCGGGTGGAATCGAGCGTCCCCAGGGTGGCGGGGGCGTTGCCGTAGTACACCACGTCAACCCCGGCCTCGCGTAGCACGCGGGTCGCCGTGCGGGCCAGCCCCGCCCTGCCGCTGGCATTCAGCACTTCGACGATGATGCGGTCGCCGTGATCGCCCGGAATGATTGCGGGGCCACCGGATGGCTGATGACCGCGACAATTGAGCAAGACGAGCAGCAGCAGACCGCCTGACCGTATCCCCATCCTGAAAGGATGGGCTCGGCAGGCACAACGCTGAAGCGAACCAGGCTCGATGCGCTTGAGCGCAGTGCTGGCCGAGCCCACGCTTCGAGCGTGGGAACACACGGCGCGGCGCCTCACGTCTGCACCAGCGCGTTCCAGAACCGCACCGTCTCCTCCCGCAGCGGCCACCCTGACCGCACCGTCCACTCGATGCGGCGGCGGACCACTTCGCGCAGTACCGCGTCGCGCTCCGCCGGCACGCGGGCGGCCAGGTCACGCCGCGCCTCGCGGTCGAAGGTGCGTCCGGGCTCGAGGTAGTCCGCGAGGTAAAGCATCCGGCCGACCTCGTCCCAGCCGGCGTAGCCGATCGAGTGGTAGCGCACCGCGTCGAGGACCCCCTGGTCGTGCTCGCCGTCGCGTGCCGCGCGCTCCGCCGCCAGCGGGCCGTGGTCCAGCTCCGACGCCGCGGGCGCGTCCCGCAGCGCATCGTGGAGCCATCCCGCCCGGAGCCAGCGGGCCCGCTCGTCCGGCGGCACTGTCATCGCTCGCGCCCATTCGTTGAGCAGCGCCACGACGCGCTCGATGTGCGCGCGCCGCTCCGGTGTGGCGACGGTCCAGGCCGGCAGCGCCACGTCAGGCGCGCACGGCCGGGTCAGCCGCCAGGCCTTCCCCCAGCACCACGTTGTCGATGAGACGCGTCGCGCCGACGCGCGCAGCCACCAGGACGATCGTCCTGGCCGTCACTCGCTCGACCGGCGCCAGTGCTTCGTCCACGAGCGCGAGGTACTCCGGCTGCACGCCCGGCGCTGCGAGCGTCTCCATGCCTTTCTTCTGGAGCGCGGCGGCCTCGGCCTGCCCCCCGCGCCACGCCTGCTCCACGGCCCGCAGCGCGCGGGAGAGGGCAAGGGCCGAGCGCCGCTCGTCGGGGGACAGGTAGCTGTTGCGCGACGACAGGGCCAGCCCGTCGAGCTCGCGCACCGTCGGCACGACGTCGATCTCGATAGGGAAGTCCAGCTCCCGCACCATCTGGCGAACCAGGGTCGCCTGCTGAAAGTCCTTGCGGCCGAACACCGCGGCATCGGGCTCCACGAGGTGGAACAGCTTCGCCACCACGGTGAGCACGCCGCTGAAGTGCCCGGGCCGGATCTTGCCCTCGAGTACGTCGCCGCCGGGACCCGGGGCGACGCGGGCCACGGGGGCGCCGGGATACATCGCGGCCGTGTCGGGCACGAAGAGGCAGTCCACGCCGCGCGCCGCGGCGAGCGTGCGGTCGCGCGCCAGGTCGCGCGGGTAGCGCGCGAGGTCTTCCTGGGGCCCGAACTGCAGCGGGTTGACGAAGATGCTCATCACGACGCGGTCGGCGAGTTCTTTGGCGCGATCGACGAGTCGCAGGTGGCCCTCGTGGAGGAAGCCCATGGTGGGGACGAACGCGACGCGACGCCCGCGCGCCTGCTCGGCGCGGGTCCAGGCGCGCATGTCGGAGAGACTGGCGATTTCCTGCATCGCTACTTCTGGAAGGAATGCTCCGCGTCGGGATACTTGCCGTTGCGCACTTCGGCCGCGAATCCCTGCACGGCCTGCTTCACCTCCTCGGCGAGATTCGCGTAGCGCTTGACGAACTTCGCCGCAAAGCGGTCGTTCAAGCCGAGCAGATCGTGGAGCACCAGCACCTGGCCGTCGCAGTCCTTCCCGGCCCCGATGCCGATCGTGGGAATCGTGAGGGCCTTCGTGATCTCGGCCGCGAGCGGCGCGGGCACCAGCTCCAGGACGATCGCGAACGCGCCCGCGTCCTCGAGCATCTTGGCGTCCTCCTTCAGGCGCTGCGCGGCCTTGTCGTCCCGTCCCTGCACCCGATGGCCGCCCAGCGCGTGCACCGACTGGGGCGTGAGCCCAAGGTGGCCCATGACCGGAATCCCGACGTCCACCACCGCGCGCACGGTGTCGGCGATCGCCCGGCCGCCCTCGACCTTGATCGCCTGACAGCCGGTTTCGGCCATCACGCGGCCGCCGTTGCGGATCGCTTCTTCCTTCGTCACCTGGTAGGTGAGGAACGGCATGTCGCACACGACCATCGCGCGCTGCGTTCCACGCCGCACGATCTTCGTGTGATAGATCATCTGGTCCAGCGTCGCCGAGAGCGTGGAGTCGGCGCCGGCGAGCACCTGGTTGACCGAATCCCCCACCAGCAGCACGTCCACGCCGCTCGCGTCGAGCAGCCGCGCGAACAAGGCGTCGTAGCACGTCAGCATCACGATGCGCTCGCCCTTCTCCTTCATCTGCAGGAGGGCGTGCGTGGTCACGGCCTTCGGCGCGGGCGCGTCAGGCATGGGCGGCGCTCAACGCTTCCAGCTCCGCTACCTCGCGGCGCCAGAAGTCACGGTTGGGGAGCTCGGGATGGGGCACGGTGAGACCGGGCTCGGTCACCACGCGATCGCCGTGGCGAACGATGTCCAGGTCCAGCGTGCGGGGCCCCCAGCGCTCCCCACGCTCCCGGCCCCGCGCTCGCTCGATCTCCAGCAAGGCGCGCAGCAGGTCGCGCGGCTCGAGCATCGTCTCCAGCAGCACCATCTGATTGAGGAAGGGTCCCTGGCGAACCGGCCCGAGCGGCGCCGTCTCCTCGACCCGCGAGGCGGCCACGAGCCGGGTGTCGGGCAGCGCGGCCAGGCGCTCTCGGGCGAACGCGAGATGCGCCGCGCGGTCGCCGACGTTCGACCCCAGGGCCACGAAGACCCGTTCGAGCGTGGAGGCTGGCACGGGGGAATCCTAAGCGCTCAGGCGACGCTGGCAAAGCCGCGCGTCAGCTCGCGCAGCATCCCGGCCACCTGCTCGAGCTCGCGCGTCGCCTGCTCCAGCTCGGCCAGCCCCCGCGCCGCTTCGTTGGCGCGCGTCGCCACGCCGTCCGCTTCGCCGCGGTTCTTGCCCGCAATCTCGGCTACCGCGTTGATGCGCTGGCGCAACCGCGCGAACGCCTCGTCCTGCTCGCCCGCGGCCGACGCGATGCGCTGCGCGTGCGTGGTCGCATCAGCGGTCGCGGCTACGATCGCATCCAGGGCCTCCAGCGCGCCCGCCGACAACTCCTCGACCCCGCCCACGTTCACCTGCCCGCGCCGCATCTGCTCCACCACCTCCCCGACCTGGCGGTGGATGTCCTGCACCAGCTCGCCCGCCTCGAGCGCCGCCCCCGCACTCTGCTCGGCGAGGCGCCGGACTTCCTCGGCCACCACGGCGAATCCTTTGCCGTGCTTGCCCGCCCGCGCCGCTTCGATCGCCGCGTTCAGGGCGAGGAGGTTCGTCATGTCGGCCAGCTCGCGGATCGACGCGATGAACCCGGTGATGCGCCGGCTCACCTGTCCCAGCTGTTGCACCTTCGATGAGCTTTCCCCCACGAACCCCTTCAGCGCCACGAGCCGCTCGATGGCATCGCGGATCTGCTGGCGGTTTTTGCCGGCGACGTCGCTCGCGGCGCTGGAGGCGCGCGCCGCCTCCGCGCCGTCGTTCGACACCCGGCGCGCCACCTGCGACAGGGTCTCCGTCGCCGCGAGCCCGCCCGACACCTCGCCCGCCTCGGCCGCGACGCCGCCCCGGATCACCTCGGTGGACGCCGCCATCGCCTTCGCCGCTTCGCGCAGCGCTACGGCCGCGTGCGTCAGCGTCTGCAGCTGCTGCGTCACCCGTTCCACGGTTTCGACCAGCGGGCGGCGCAGCTCGGTGATGTGGATCGCAGTGGCGAGCTGGTTGGCGAAGGTCGTGATCGTCAGCACGTCCTTGCGGCGGTAGGCTTTGCGCTTGTGATGCTCGAGCTCCAGAGTGCCGATCACCAGATCCCCGAACTTGAGGGGGACGATGACGAGGCTCTGCACTTGCTCGGGGGCGTCCGCGACGCGGCGATCGCGTGTTACGTCATCGATCACGACCGTTTCGCCCGCCCGCACCGCGCCCTCGCGCAGCTCCACGGTGTCCGACGAGGGATCGCCGCGCTCGCCACGCCCGATGGCGCTCCGGTACGCCAGCGACATCCCGCCGTCGTGGCGGCGGTAAATGCGGAAGTCTCCCCAGTCCACCAGGCGGTTGGCGAGCCGCTCGATGCGGCGGAACGAGTCCTCGAGGCTCAAGTTGCTCGTGATCACCGCCTCCATGGCGTGGACCTTGTTGAGCTCCTCGGCCGACACCGCCTCCTCCAGCATCATCTTGAGGAGCAGGCCCAGCCCCACGAGGACCGGGGCCACGAACACCCAGGCGATCGGCGGCCACGCCACCACTACGGAGACGACGGCCGCCGCGCCGATCAGTGTCGCGAAATACGCGAGCATTTCGTAGCGGAGGATCAGCATGCGCTCGCCCAGCTCGAGCTTGCCCCGGACCAGCAGGCTGAGGTAGAACAGGATCCGGGGAATGAGGAAGTAGGTGAGCGCGAACGCGAACAGCGGCAGGATGACGGCGCTGTGCGGCTCCGGCGGGATGTCCGCGGCGTCCAGAACGAACGCGTACACGCCGTACGCCGCGACCAGCGCGATCACTTCCCGGCCGAGGTTGATCCACGCCACCCATAGCGGCTTGCGGTGCCACGTCCAATCGGTGATCACCGTGCCGCCGGCGACGGCGATCGCCGCGGCGGGAAGACCGACGAGCAGGCTCCCCGCCAGGGCGACGAGGCCGGTCTGTGTGAGGTAGGAGTACTTGCTCAAGGGAATGTGCAGGCCGCGCAGCGCGACGCAGGCGCCGAGCAGGACGATGATCTCGGGGATCTGGTGCAGCCAGCGCGGGTCGGCCGCGAGGACCCCCACGAGCAGGACCAGTCCCGCGTAGGCCAGGCCCTGGCTGTAGAGCACGACGAGCCGCTGGACCGTCACACCCGCTGCTCCGCTCCGGCGCGCACCGCCGTGGCGAGCTCGGCGAGCAGCCGCTCGGCTGAGGCGAGGCCGCCGTTGCCGAGCGCCTCGACCAGCGCGCTGCCCACGACGACGCCGTCCGCCACGCGCGCGGCGGCCGCGGCCTGGGCCGCCGTCCCGATCCCGAACCCGATCGCCACCGGGAGCGGCGTCGCCCCTTTGATGCGCGCGACCTGGCGCGCCATGTCCGGCGGCACCGCCGCGCGCACGCCGGTGACGCCGAGGCGCGAGATGAGATAGATGAAGCCGGTCGCCCCGCGCACCGCGTCGGCGAGCCGGGCGTCGGGCGTCGTGGGGGCGATGAGCCGGATCAGCGCCAGGCCGCCCGCCGCCGCGCGCCGCTCCAGCGCCGGGTCCGCGCCGGCGGGCAAGTCGGTGAGCAGCAGTCCCGACGCCCCGGCCGCCTGCGCCTCGGTGACGAACCGCTCCACGCCGAACGCCAACACCGGGTTCAGGTACGTCATGAGGATGACG
>WNGI01001496.1_pt1 | contig 33666 bp, 24 predicted proteins | sample 5400621 | NCBI WGS metagenome assembly WNGI01 (sample SAMN13153374, study PRJNA577476) | soil metagenome | isolation source: 20 cm soil or saprolite under Garry oak tree replicate 1 | place: USA:California | collected 2016-06-15
GGCGGCGGCTGATGCCCGGGCACGCGAAGAGGCCGAGCGGCGCCGCCAGCAACAGATCGCCGATTCGCTGGCGGGGATTGGCAAGACCAGCGAAGCCGTGCGCACCATGCTGGCGACCTTGATTCACTTCGATTACGACAAGGCGAACATCCGGCCGGAGGACGCCAGCGTGCTCGATCAGAAGGCGTCGATTCTACAGGCGAATCCCAACGTGCGAATCCGCATCAGCGGGCACTGCGACGAGCGTGGGTCCGATGAGTACAACCTGGCCCTCGGCAACCGCCGGGCCACCGCCGCGAAGCAGTATCTCGTGAGCCACGGTATCGAGGCGGCGCGCATCGAGACGGTGTCCTACGGCGAGGAGCGTCCCCTCGCGCAGGGACACGATGAGGCGGCGTGGGCCCAGAATCGCCGGGACGAGACCGAGATCCTCGCGGGCGGCGACGCCTTGCGGCAGCCGTGAGACGCGGGTAGCGACGCGTGAAACCGACGCTGGTGGTCGCCCTGGGGCTCGCCGCCGGATGCGCCCTGAAAGGGGACGTCCGGAAGGTCGAGCTCCAGGTCGAGGCGTTGCGCGCCGAGCGGTCGCGCGCCGACGCAGAGCGCGCGGCGCACGTCGACTCGCTCCGTTCGCTCGTCGCCGCCGTGCAGCAGGCGCTCGCCGCGCAGCAGGCGTACCTGGTGCAAATGCGCGGGGATGTGCGGACCGACCTCGTCGCCGTGCAGCAGCAGCTCGTCCAGGTGCAGGAGCTCACCGGGCAGAGCCAGCAGCGCCTGAGCGAGCTGCGGGCGCGCATCGAGGAGCGTGCGCAGCAGCCCGTCCCGCCGCTCGATACGACGGGGCGCGCGGCGGGTGGTGCGGCGGCGGGGCCGTCTGCCAACCCGGGGGGGCCCGGGCCGGACCAGATGTACGACCTGTCCTTGCAGCAATTCCGCCGCGGCAGCCTCGCGACCGCCCGGCTCGGTTTTCGCGAGTTTCTGCGCGTCTATCCCACGCACGAGCATGCACCCGACGCGCTGTTCTACCTGGGGGAGACGTGGGGGGGCGAGAGCACCGACTCGGCCGCTGCCGTGTATCAACAGGTGGTGAAGACCTACCCCAACTCGTCACGGGCGCCCGCCGCCCTCTACAAGCTGGGCCTGCTCGCCGAGCAGCGCTCGGATAAGGCGGCGGCCCGCACGTATTACGCCCGGGTGATCGCCGGCTATCCCCGCTCCGACGAAGCCAACCTCGCGCGCGACAAGCTGCAACGGCTCGGGCGCTAAACCGCGCCGGGCCCGGCGTGCCTGAGTCCCCCGACAACCGCGCCGAGATGCCGTTCCTCGATCACCTCGAGGAGCTGCGTTGGCGTATCCTCTGGAGCCTGCTCGCCATCGTCGTGGCCACCGTGGTGGGCTGGGTCCTGGTCGAGCGGGTCGATGTGATCGGCCTGCTGATCCGGCCCATCAAGCCGCTCCTCCCCGACGGCAAGCTCAAGTTCACGCACCCCACCGAGCCGTTCTTCATCACGCTCAAGTTCGCGTTCGTCCTGGGGCTCGTGCTGTCGTCACCCGTGGTGATCTACCAGGCGTGGGCGTTTCTGGCGCCCGCGCTGTACCCGCGCGAGAAACGCCTGATCGTGCCGGCCTTGTCGGCCGGCGTCGTGCTGTTCCTCGCCGGGGCCACGGTCGCCTACCTCTGGGTGCTGCCGCGCGCGCTGCGCGTGTTGTTCGGATTCCAACAAGCGGTCTTCGACCCGATCATCACCGCCGAAGGGTATTTCGGATTCGCGGCGCAGATCCTGATCGGGTTCGGGGTGGTGACCGAGCTGCCGCTGGTCATCGTGATCCTCGCCGCCCTCGGCCTCGTCACCCCGCAGCTGTTGGCGCGGAACCGCCGCTACGCGATCGCGCTCTCGGCCGGGGCCGCGGCGTTACTCACGCCGCCCGATGCGGTGTCGATGCTCATCATGATGGTGCCGCTGCTGCTGCTGTACGAGGTGAGCATCGTCTGCGCCTGGATCGTCACCAAGCGGCGCGCGCGGCGCGAGCAGGCGGCGAGTGCCGCGGGCCTGGTCCTGCTGCTGCTCGTCGCTGCGACCGGGCGGGTGGAGGCGCAGGGCGTGCGGCCACCACGCGATACCGCGCGCGTCCAAGCCGACTCGGGGGTGCAGGGCCGCGCGCTCGACACCGCCACCGCGCGCCGGCTCGGGCTGCCGACCGGACCCACCCGCAGCTTCCCGGCGTCGGACGCCGTGATCGACTCGCTGCTCAAGCTGAAAAACCACCGCATCACCCGATACGTGGCGGACACGGTGCTGGTGGAGGGCGACAGCGCGATTTCCCTGTGGGGCGAGGCGTTCGTCGATCGCGACGGCACGAAGCTCGAGTCGGACTCGATCCGCTATCGGCAGGCGAGTTGCCGCCTCGATGCCGCGGGCCATCCGCGCCTGTTCGACCAGAGCACGGTGCTGGTGGGGGAAACCATGCGCTACGACACCTGCATCCGGCGCGGGACGGTGAGTCAGGCCCTGACGCGCGTCCAGCAAGGCGGCGCCGCGTGGAACATCCGGGGCGACCTCGCGGTCGACTCGGGCTCCACGCGCCTGTACGGCGCGCGCAGCGAGATCACCTCCGACGACAATCCCGTGCCCGACTACCACTTCGGCACCCATCAGGTCAAGTGGCTGAGCAAGAACGTGATGGTGGGCCGGCCGGCGGTGCTGTACATCCGCGACGTGCCCATCATGTGGCTCCCGTTCATTTTCAACGACATCCGCCCGGGGCGGCGCAGCGGCATCCTCGTCCCCCGGTTCGGCCTGAACGACCTGGTCCGGCCCACGCGCAATTACCAGCGCCACGTCTCCGGTCTCGGCTACTACTTCGTCGTCAACGACTACCTGGATTTTCTCGTGTCGGGCGACTGGTACTCGGGACGCTACATGTCGCTCCGGACCCAGACGCGCTACCGCTGGCTCAACCGCTTCATCACGGGCGACCTCTCGTTCAGCTGGGATGACCAGCTCGACCAGCCGGCGCACTCAATTCGCCTCGGCTGGCACCACCAACAGAGCTTCTCGTCGCGCACCAACTTCAACGCGAGCATCGATTATTCGACGAATCCCAGCATCATACAGAACAATACGGTGAACCCGTTCGTCGCCACCGCGAGCCTCGTGTCGTCGCTCAACTTCAGCAAGCAGTTCAATTGGGGAACGCTCAACATCGGGGGCAGCCGGTCGCAGGACATCGGGAACGGCCTGGTTTCGCAAACCTTTCCCACGATTGGTCTCACCCCCTCACCGGTGAACATCACGCCGTCGATCACCTGGTCGCCCGGTTTCTCCTTCAATAACCAACAGAGCTTTCACCAGGCGGACACGCAGCTGCTCGTCCCCGGCGACTCGGGGGTGCCGGACACCCTTGCCCTGTTCGCGGACAGCCGGGTGACTCACCTGAGTTTTCAGACGCCACTGCGGATCGGGCCGTGGAACTGGACGAACAGCTTCGACGTCAACGACCAGATCAGCAACGCGCGGAAGGAGTTTGTGTACGACTCCACCTCGCCGGGCGGGGCGCGGCGCGTGCTGTACGATCAGACCTTCGAAACGCGGGTCGAGTGGCAGACCGGGATCAACCTGCCGTCGTTCTTCACCGGCACCTGGAAGCTCCAGCCGGGGCTGGCGATCGTGAACACGACGACCGCGGGACCGTTCGCGATCCGCAACCAGTTCACCGGCGGCGAGTGGGTGCACCAGGGGAAGCGGCTCGCCTTCACGGCGAGTATCTCGCCGGCGTTTTTCGGCTTTTTCCCGGGGGTAGGGCCGTTGCAGCGCATCCGGCACTCCATTTCGCCGCAGGTGAGCTACTTCTACGCGCCGGGCGCCACCGTCTCGACGACATTCGCGCGCGCCGTCGATCCGACCGGGAGGAACCCGAGCGTGCGGAGCGACCCGCAACAGACGATCAGCCTCGGGCTCTCTCAGAACTTCGAGGCGAAGCTCAAGCCGCCACCCGGCGACACGACGGGGCGCGAGCCACGCAAGATCAGGCTGCTGAGCATCAACACGACGTCGATCGGCTACAACTTCGAGCAGGCCAAACAGCCCCACCGCACGGGCTGGACCACGCAGACGCTGGGCAATACCTTCGCCTCCGACCTCCTCCCCGGTTTCAGCCTCGCGGTGACCCATGACCTCTGGAAAGGTGCCGTGGGGAGCGACACCGCGACGTTCTCACCATTCCTGACGAGCATCACGGCGAATTTCTCGGTCACCCCGGCGACGATCCGAGGGATCGCGGGTCTGTTCGGCTTAGGACACGGCGGGGCGGCGCCGCCCGCGGCCCCCCCGACACCCGGTGTCCAGCAGCCACCGGGTCCGCCCACGGGCGGCCCGCTGGGCCAGCCAGGCTTCCCGATCGGGCCGCCCACCGGCGCCGGGATGGGCGGGGGCCAGGGGTTCTCGCTGTCGGTGCAGTACTCCGGCACCCGCATCCGCCCGCAGGCCGACACGCTCGGCAACCTGATCCCGAGCCAGGGAGGCCGCCAGCAGCTCACGCTCGGTCTCGGGTTCAGCCCCACGCCGCACTGGTCGGCCACGTGGCAGTCGAGCTACGACGTCGACACCAAACAATTCGGCGCGCACTCGATTCAACTGCAGCGCGACCTGCACCGCTGGCACGCCAGCTTCTCGTTCCAAAAGAGCCCCAACGGCAATTTCGGGTTTTCATTTTATGTCAGCTTGCTGGACGAGCCGGACATCAAGTTCGATTACAGCCAGTCGACGTTCGCGCATTAGCAGGGTTTCGCGGCCGGTGTCCTCTGCGGGTGACACGGTTGCCGCCACGACCAGCTCTAAGGGGCGTCCGAGCGCTCACTTACCTCCGGGCACGCCGCGTGCCCACAACGCCGCCGAACGCTTCCCGAGGATCTCGCATGCGTCACCTGTCACGATACACCGTGCTGGCCGGCGGCCTGCTGGGCTGGGCCTGTCAGTCGGACACCACCAACCTCGGTTCCACGCTTCCCCCACCACAACACCTCGCTTACCAGCTCGACCCGAGCGGCACCCCCGGCCAGCCGGCGGGCATCCTGCTCGTATGGGATGACGTGCAAAGCTCGAGTCTCGGGGGCTACCGTATCTATTCGCGCGGCAGCACGACCGGCGCGTATGGACTGCGTGGCGTGACGAGCTCCAACACATTTCACGATAACGGCGTGCCGCATCTGCAGTACTACGTGACCGCCGAGGACCTGAATGGTGGGGAGAGCGACGCCAGCAACATCATCACCGTGGACGAGCACCTGCAGCTGCCGCAGCCCGCGAGCCTCACCTCGATTTCGCTGAACCAGGCCATTCATCTTCAATGGGCGGACAACGCGGCGGTCGACACGGCCCGCTTCTACTGGTACCGCGTGTACAGCATGCCGTACGATCTCGATCAGGGTGCCTGTATCACGCAGCCGGATTCGATTTTCCTCGAGGGCACGACCGTGTCGAACGAGTTCCTGGCGACCCTGCTCGCGAACGGTGTGCCACGCTGCTTCGGCGTGTCGGCGATCAGCGTGGAGGGGTACGAGAGCTTGTGGTCGCCGCTGCGGCACGACACGCCTCGCCCGGACGCTCGCAACGTGCTCGTCTCGGCGTTCGAGGTGAACGTCGCGCAGTCCGGGTTCCGCTTCTGGAACGATGCGAACAGCAACGGTCGAGGCGATCCGGGTGAGCTGGGGCTGGTGCAGGATGGCAACCGCACGGACATCGACTTCCGGGTGCACGTGCAGGCGAGCGATTCGTCCCTGTGGATCGTGCCCGAATTCGCGGGGGACAGCATGCTGCTGTACGACAACACCCAGGCCGTACCGGACCTCACGTCGATCGATTCGGCGGCCGTGTCGGGGTACACGCGCAACATGATCGAAGCCGTGCCCGGCTTCGGCTACGTGTTCCAGCGCAACGAGAACGGCCAGTACCACTACGCCGCACTGCGGGTGACGGCGGTGGGCCGGCGGTACGTCATTTTCGATTGGAGCGCGCAGACGGACCCGGGGAATCCGGAATTGATGGTAACGAGATAGACCGGCAAGTCTCGGAGAGACGTCACGAAGCGGCGTCTCGGAAGGGCGTCACGGAACAACGTCGTTCCGTGACGTTTTTTCGTGACGGTTCCCCGTGACGTCTTCAATGACTTGGCGTCTGGTCCCTCCGAGGCGTAGCTTCCTGCGCATGCCCCCCTCCGTCACTCTAGACGGTCGATCGCTCTCGATCGAGGACGTGGTCGCGGTCGCCCGGCACGGCGCCTCCGTAGCGATCGCCCCGCGCGCCCTCGACGCCGTGCGGGGGTCGCGCCGCACCGTGGAGGCGGCGATCGCGCGCGGCGCCACGATCTACGGGGTGACGACCGGGTTCGGGAAGCTCGCGCACGTGCGGATCCCTCCCGAGCGTGCCCGCCAGTTGCAGCTCAACCTGATCCGCAGCCATGCGTCAGGCGTAGGCGACCCCCTCTCCGAGGAGGCCGTGCGAGCGATGATGCTGTTGCGCGCCAACGTGCTGGTGCGGGGTACGAGCGGCGTGCGGCCCGTCCTTCCGGAGCTGATCGTTGCGATGCTGAACAAGCGCGTGCACCCTCGCGTGCCGTCGCAAGGGAGCGTAGGTGCCTCGGGCGACCTGGCCCCGCTCGCCCATTTGGCCCTCGCCTTGATCGGCGAAGGAACGGACGGCGGGGCCGTGCCGGCGGCCGGCCTCCAGCCGATCGCCCTCGAGGCGAAGGAAGGGCTTGCCTTCGTGAATGGGACGCAGGCCCAGACCGGCGTGGCGGCGCTCGTCCTCCACGACGCGTGGGTGTTGTGGCGCACGGCGCACGCGGCGGCGGCGATGAGCCTCGAGGCGACGCGTGGAACGCCCGAGCCATTCGACGCGCGCATCCACGAGGCCCGACCGCACCGGTTCCAGCAGCGCTCCGCGGCGCTGCTGCGGGAGCTCCTCGCCGACTCGCAGATCCGCGAGTCGCACCGCGACAACGACCCGCGGGTGCAGGACGCGTATTCGATGCGCTGCTCCCCCCAGGTGCTGGGCGCGGTGGGGGAGGGCATCGCGTTCGCGGAGCAGCTCGTCGCCGTGGAGCTGAACGCCGCCACCGACAACCCACTCGTGTTCGACGACGCCGTCCTCTCGGGCGGCAACTTCCACGGCCAGCCGGTGGCGCTCGCACTCGACGTGCTGGGGATCGCCGTGGCGACCCTGGCCGGGATCGCCGAGCGGCGGATCGAGCGCATCGTGAACCCCGACCTGTCCTCCGGGCTGCCGGCCTTCCTTGCCGGCGACCCCGGGATGGAGTCGGGGTTCATGACGCCCCAGATCGCGGCCGCGGCCCTCGCGGCGGACTGTCGCATCCTGGCGACGCCGGCGAGCGTGCAGTCGGTGCCGACCGAAGGGAATCAGGAGGACGTCGTGCCGATGGGCATGAGCGCGGCGTGGAAGGCCGAGCGGATTGTCGCGAATGCCACCCGCATCGTCGCCATCGAGCTGCTGGCTGCGGCGCAGGGGCTCGAGTACTTGAAGCCGCTCACCCCGGGACGGGGGGTGGCGCGCACGTACGCGGCGGTTCGGCGCGAGGTCAAGCCGCTCGAGGGCGACCGGCCGTTGACGGGGGACATCGAACGGATCGCGACGGGGATCCGCGAGGGGAAGTTTGATCCGGGGGCGCTATGAACGCGGAACGCGGAACGCGGAAGGCGGAACTGACAGGAGAGGTCGCTCGCCTCGCGACGCCTCCACGTATGTTCCGCGTTCCGACTTCCGCGTTCCGCGTTCACGGACCGGGAGCATGACGGCGCCCCGCCCCGTGCGAGCGCCACGCGGGCCCGCCAGGACCTGCAAGGGTTGGATTCAGGAAGCCGCCCTGCGGATGCTCATGAACAACCTGGACCCGGAGGTCGCGGAGCGGCCCGACGAGCTCGTGGTGTACGGCGGCACGGGCAAGGCGGTGCGCGACTGGGCGTCGTTCGACGCCGTGTGCCGCACGCTGGTGAATCTCGAGGACGACGAGACGCTGTTGATCCAGTCGGGAAAGCCCGTGGGCGTGTTCACGACGCATCCCGAAGCGCCCCGCGTGCTGATCGCCAACGCGAATCTGGTCGGCCGCTGGGCGACGTGGGAGGTGTTCCGCGACCTCGAGCGAAAGGGCCTCATCATGTACGGCCAGATGACGGCGGGCTGAGACGTTCGGTGCCGTGGCCCGGCGCCATTTCAACGGCTCGCTCAAGGGACGCATCGTGCTGAGTGGCGGGCTCGGGGGGATGGGCGGCGCGCAGCCGCTCGCCGCGACGATGCACGATGCGATCTGCCTGGTGGTGGAAGTGGACGCGGCGCGCGTTCAGCGCCGCCGCGACACGCGCTATCTCGATCGCTCGACGGCGTCGCTGGAGGAAGCGCTGGCCTGGTGCGACGAGGCACAGCGGGCGGGGCAGGCCCTCTCGATCGGCCTGGTCGGCAACTGCGCCGAGGTGCTGCCGCTGCTGGTGCGCCGCGGCTTCGTCCCCGATGTGCTGACCGATCAAACGTCCGCGCACGACCCCTTGAACGGATACGTTCCGCCCGGCCTGTCGGTGGGGCAGGCGGCCGAGCTGCGTCGCCGCGATCCGCAGGAGTACCTGCGCCGCTCGGTCGCCGGAATGGCGACGCACGTGCGCGCCATGCTCGACCTCAAGCGGCGGGGCGCCGTGACGTTCGATTACGGCAACAACCTCCGCACGCAGGCGCACGACGCCGGCGTCACCGAGGCTTTCGAGATCCCGGGCTTCGTGCCGGAGTACATCCGGCCGCTGTTCTGCGAGGGGAAAGGACCGTTTCGGTGGGTGGCGTTATCGGGCGACGCGAAGGACGTGCACCGCACCGATCGCCTCGTGCTCGAGCTGTTCCCCGAGAACGAGCAGCTGCGGCGCTGGATCACGCTGGCGCAGCAGCGCGTGGCGTTCCAGGGGCTGCCGGCCCGTATCTGCTGGCTGGGGCAGGGGGAGCGCGCCCGGTTCGGCTGCGCCTTGAACGACCTCGTGCAGCGCGGTGAGATCGGCGCGCCGGTGGTCATCGGGCGCGATCATCTCGACACCGGCTCGGTGGCCTCGCCGTTTCGCGAAACCGAAGGGATGCGCGACGGCTCGGACCCGATCGCCGACTGGCCGATCCTCAATGCTCTGTTGAACACGGCGTCCGGGGCCGCCTGGGTGTCGTTTCATCACGGGGGCGGCGTCGGTATCGGGAATTCGCTGCACGCGGGTCAGGTCTCGGTCGCCGATGGCACGGCGGCCGCCGGCCGGCGGCTCGAGCGCGTGCTCACCAACGATCCCGGGATCGGGATCGCGCGGCACGCCGACGCGGGCTACGAGGCCGCGATCGACGCGGCCCGCCGGCACGCCATCCATCTCCCGATGCGCGAGGCGGGCGACTGACGACGCTGCTGGTCGGTGCTCGGCAGGTCGTCACCTGTCGCGGCCCGGCACGAGCACGCCGTGGCCGGGAGATGGCGGAGCTCGAGGTCCTGAGCGATGCCGCCATCTTGATCGACGGTGCCACCATCGCCGCGGTTGGCCGCTACGCCGACCTGCGACGGACTACGGGCAACGTGGAACGGGTGGAGGTGAGGGGTGTGGTGTACCCCGGCTTCGTCGACTGCCACACGCACGCCGTGTTCGGGACCCCGCGCCTGGACGATCACGAGCGTCGCGCGCTGGGGATGGACTACAAGACGATCGCCGCGGCGGGCGGGGGGATCCTGGAGTCGGTACGGGACGTTCGCGCCCGCCCCGAAGGGGAGCTGGCCGCACTCACGCTGGCCCGGCTGGGGGCGTTACTGGCCCACGGCGCCACGACGATCGAGGTGAAGTCGGGCTACGGCCTCGACTGCGAGACCGAGCTGAAACAGTTGCGGGTCATCGCACGGCTGGCGGGCGCCCAGCCCGCCACGCTCGTCGCCACCTTCCTGGGCGCGCACGAGGTGCCGCCCGAATTCCGCGATCGGCGGGCCGACTACGTTCGCCTGGTGTGCGAGGAGATGATCCCGGCGGTGGCCCGCGAGCGACTGGCGGTGGCGTGCGACGTGTTTTGCGAGCCGGGCGTGTTCAGCGTCGCGGAGGCGCGCACGGTGCTCGCCGCCGCCCGCCGCCACGGACTCGCCCTGAAGCTGCACGCCGACGAGCTCGACGGGTCGGGCGGCGCGGAGCTCGCCGTGGACATGGGCGCGCTGAGCGCGGACCATCTTGCGGGCGTCTCCGCAGCCGGCATCGGCGCGCTCGCCGCGAGCGAGACCGTGGCCGTGCTGCTGCCGACCACGCTCCTGTTCCTGGGAAGTCGGAGCCAAGCTCCGGCGCGGCGCTTGCTCGACGCCGGTGCCGCGCTGGCGCTCGCCACCGACTTGAACCCCGGGTCGTCGCCGACTCTGAGCCTGCCGCTGGTCATGGCGCTCGCCGTGTCGCAGCTCGGGCTGCGGCACGCCGAGGTTGTGAACGCAGTCACGGTGAACGCCGCCGCCGCGTTGGGCCTGGTTGCGGATCGGGGTCAGCTGGCGCCCGGGTTCCGGGCCGACATCGTCGTGGGCGACGTGGCCGACTGGCGGGAGGTGGCCTACTGGATGGGCGGGAATGCCGTAACCGCCGTGTGGACAGGAGGTTCGCTTGTCCGCTCCGGATCGGGTCCGTATCTTTAGGGCCACATGTCGAAGCTTGAGAAGCTCAAGGACAAGGCCAAGGGTCTGGAAGCCAAGGATCCGAAGAGTGCGATCGAGGCCTGGTTAACCGTGTTGCAGGCGCAGGAACAAGACGGGGAGCCCAACCCCGACCTGTCCGTCTTCAATCGCGTGGGTGATCTCTATCTCAAGGTGAAGGACCCCGCCCAGGCGGCTGACTATTACGACCGGGCTGTCGACAAGTATGCCGAGCTCGGGTTTCACAACAACGCGATTGCGATGTGTAACAAGGTGCTCCGCAACGCGCCCGGCCGGCAGACCACGTATCTGAAGCTCGCCAAGCTGTACGCGGCGAAGGGATTCGTAGCCGAAGCGAAGCAGAACTTCGTCGAATACGCCGAGCGGATGCAGAAGGTCGGGAAGATCCAGCAGGCCTTCGCCGCGCTCAAGGAGTTCACCGACATCTCTCCGGAGAACACGCAGCTCCGGGGGATGTTGGAGGAGCACCTCAAGATGTACGGCGATGCCGAGCGCCGGCCGTCCAGCCGGGCGGGGGTGCCCGCGCCGCCCGCGGAGCCGCCCCAGCCGCCGGAAGACCTCTCGAAGTCCGGGAGGCGGAAGACGTCGAGCCTCGTGTTCCTCGACGTCGACGCCCCTCCCGGCGCGAGGGGGCGTCCTGCGGCGCCGCCGCCCCCCCCGCCTCCCCCGGTTGAGCGCCCGGCTCCCCCGCCTGAGCCAGAACCTCAGCCGGAGACGCTGGCGCAGAGCCTCGTGGAGTCGGTGACGCCTGAGCCGGATACCTCGCTCGAGATCGAATCCACGAACCTGGCGGAGGAAGTCGAGGTGCCGGCGGGAGAGGGGAACGGCGGTGGTGCGCTGCTCGAGGGGCTCGAGACGACGAGCGCGGAGTTCGGGGAGGTAGACCTGGACGGCGGCGAGGTCCCGTCCCTGCGTGACGAGGTGACGCCCGAACCCGTGCAGCCGATGGCGCAGCTCGAGCCGACCGTACCGCCCGGGGCGGACGAGACCGAGCTCGAGGTCGAGCTCGAGCCGATGCTGGAACACGAAATCGAGATCGAGCCGCCGCCCCCGCCCAAGGCGGCACCGGCCAAGGTCGCGCCGGTGGTGCCCAAGCGTCCGGGCCCCCCCGCGGTGCCCACCACCCCCACCCCGCCGCGCCGCCCGGGCGTGGGAGCGCCACCCCGTGTCGGGAGTCCTAAAGCGCCCGGCCCGGCGCTGCACCCGCGGGCTCCCGAACCGCCCAAGGTCAAGCCGGTTGTGCCGAAGCGACCGGCGACCCCGGCGGCGCCGCCTGCCGCCCCAGAGCGCCCCACGCGGAAAGCCGTGGTGGAGGTACCGCCGCTCGAGCTCGAGCCCGACTTCGATACCGCGAGCACGGAGGCGGGCCACGACGTGGATGATCAGCCGCTCGCGGTCGAGGATATCCCACCGACCGGGGGATTCATCCAGACCGAGGAAGACACATCGATCTCGGAGACGCGGCGTTCGGCCTTCATTGATCTAGGACTGGACGGCGTGGTCACCGCCGCGGATGCGCCGTCGTCCCTGGTGTTCACGAACATCGAGGCCACGCCGGCGCCCCCGGACATCGATCAGCTCGAGGCCTTGGTCGCCGACGATCCGGACGATCCGGAGGCGCATCGCGCGCTCGGCGAAGCGCTGATCGAGGCCGGAGAGCGGGACCGCGGGATCGAAGAGCTGGATCACGCGACCGCGGGGTTGGAGAACCTCGGCAACCTGCCGCAGGCGCAGCATCTCGGAGAAGAGATCCTCCGGCTCGACCCCAACAGCGTGCGGCACCGGCAGAAACAGGTGGAATACGCCTTCAAATCGGGCGACAAGGCGAAGCTCGTCGACGCCTACCTGGAACTGGCGGACACACTGCTGCGGCAGGACCTGCCGGACAAGGCGCGGGCCGTGTATCAGCGCGTGGCCGAGCACGATCCCAAGAACGAGCGGGCGAAGGCGGCGCTCGCGATGCTCGCGCCCGCGGCGGCGTCGCCGCCGGCGCCGCCGCCCGCCGCGCGCGAGAAACGGACGGCGCCCAAGGACGCCAAGATGAAGGTGCGCGACGAAGCGGCGGCGGGGGGCGACTTCGTCGACCTGAGCGCCATGATCCTGGAGGACGAACCGCCGGTACGCGACACTCGCATGAAGGTTGCGGACGAGGAGCCGACGGGGGACGAGGAGAAGGACTTCCAGGAGATGCTCACCCGGTTCAAACAGGGCATCGACGAGAACATCGACGAGGGGGACTTCCAATCGCACTACGATCTCGGGGTCGCGTTCAAGGAGATGGGGTTGCTGGACGAGGCCATTGCCGAGCTGCAGAAGGCGCTGCGGGCGCCCGAGGGCAAGCTGCGCACCTCGGAAGCCCTGGGCGTGTGCTTCCTCGAGAAGCGCGCCTACGTCGTGGCGGAGTCGATCTTGCGGCGTGGGCTGGAACTGCCGGCCTCGGGCGATCAGGAGCGGCTCGGCGTGCTGTACTGGTTGGCCCGGGCGCTCGAAGAGCTGGGGAAGAAAGCGGAGGCCAGAGAGATGTACGGCCGCGTCTTCGCGGTGGATATCCGGTTCAAGGACGTCGGCGAGCGAAGCAAGGCGCTCGCCAAGGCGAAATGACGTGAGCCAGCAACTCGCCCCCGTTTCGCTCGGGGATATCCAGCGGCCCGTGGCGAGCGAGCTGGAGCTCGTGGCCGAGGAGCTGCGCCGCATCATCGCCGCGGACTTCCCCATCATCGCCGAGGTGAACGAACACCTGCTGCGGATGAAAGGGAAGCTGTTCCGTCCGACGCTGCTGCTGCTCAGCCATCGGGCGTCCGGCGCGGACGACCCGCGAACGGTGACGCTCGCCGCCGTCGTCGAGCTGATCCATCTGGCCACCCTGGTGCACGACGACTCGGTGGACCATTCCGTGCTGCGGCGCGGGATGCCGACGCTCAACGCTCTCTTCTCGCACCAGATCGCCGTGATCATGGGCGACTACCTCTACTCCCGGGCGATCATCGAGCTCGTGGGACTGGACGACCTCGCGCCGTTGCGCGTATTCGCGCGGGTCACCAACGAGATGACGATTGGCGAGATGCGGCAGCTCGAAGCGCACGACAAACTCGCCTACGATGAAGCGCAGTACGACGAGCTGATCCGCTCGAAGACGGCGTCGCTCCTCGCGGGGGCGTGCGAGGTGGGCGCGCTCCGCGCGCCGGCGCCGTATCGCGAGGCCCTGGCGCGCTTCGGCCTGCGGCTGGGCATGGCGTTCCAGATCACCGACGATCTGCTCGATTACACCGAGCGCGAAGCGGTGACCGGCAAGCCGTCCGGGCTCGACTTGAAGGAGCACAAGGTGACCCTGCCGCTCATCGCCGCGCTCGCGGCGATGGGGCCGGCGCAGCGACGCCGGGTGGCCGAGTTGATGACGACGCCGGATCCCGGGGATCCGCTCGTCGCGGAGGTCATGCAGCTGGTGGAAACCGCCGGCGGGCTCGACTACGCCCGGCGCCGCGCGCTCGAGCTGGCGCAGGGCGCCGAGGCGGAGCTCGAGATCCTGCCGCCGTCGCCCGCGCGCGACGCGCTCCGAGACAGCATTGCGTATGCAGTGGAGCGGCGCAGCTAGGCCCGTGGCGCGCGGACACCGCGGCGCGCTATTTTACGTGGGGTTCCTCGGGCCGGTCCATCTCGACCTGCTCGTCGTATCGATCACGCTGGGCCCGATCGGCTTCGACGTGTCGTTGCTGGCCGTCGTGGGTGTGGCGATCGCCTACTTCGTCGCCCGATCGATATTCTGAAAACGAGGCGCGTATGTTCGGAGACCTGTCGTTCAGCCACATCCTGATTCTGCTGCTGGTGCTGGTGCTGGTGTTCGGCGCCAAGCGGATTCCCGAGATCGGAAAGTCCATCGGCCAGGGGATCAAGGAGTTCAACCGCAGCTTGAAGGACGCCACCAGCGACCAGCCGGCCGCTCCGCCGCGCAACCTCCAGCCCCCCGGGACGTCCTCCTCCGCGCCGACGGGCGGCGATCCCAAGCGCCTGAGCGACTAGGCTCCGCCTTCGGACGTCGTCGGCCGGAAGACTTCCTTCCGACGGTCCACCACTTGCGCCTGCGCCCGCAGGGCGGCGAGGTACTGCTGCACCCGGGCCTGTTGCGCCGCCCGCATGATCGCTTCCCGCTGCGGGTCCCGCTGTTTGAGCCACGCCGCTGAGTCGGCGGCTTGCTGGGCGATCTCCTGCAGGATGTAGCAGCCTGTCGTCCCCACCAGCACTCCGGTGCGCTGGCCCGGCCGCAGTCCGAACGCCGCGCCCTCCACTGTGGGCTCTCGCGCGATCCCCGAGGGGGGGTTGAGGCGCGTAAAGGGCCCGAGCTTGTCCACGGGCAGGCCGCGTGCCCGTCCGGCTTGGAGCAGGTCCGGCGCGGCGGCGAGCGCCGACAGGGCTTCGGTGGCGCGCTGTCGCACGATCGCGCGCTTCTTCTCGGAGCGGGCCGCCGCGAGCACGCGATCGCGAACCTGCGCGAGGGGTGGCGTGCCCGCGGCATAGAGCGAATCCAACCGGAACGCGTAGTTGGCGCGCTCTCCCTCGATCAGCGGGCTCGTTTCGCCCGGGCGCGCCTCGAACGCCCACACGCTCACGTCGGGGATCACGTACCGACCGAGCGTCAGTCGGTCACCCTGGATCAGCTTTGGGGCCTGGGCCACGGGGAGATGCAGCCGCTGGGCCGCGCTATCCAGCCGGGCGCCGTCCGTCTGCTCGGCGGCCAGGTGGTCCAGCGAGTCGGTCCGCGCGTCGATCTCATCGAGATGCCGGCCCTGCGGCACGATCGGGACCAGGATGTGACGCACGTGCAGTGAGTCGCCCTTCGCCGCATCGACGCGGATCAGATGATAGCCGAAGCTCGACGGCGCCGGCTGGCTGAGCTCCCCCGGCGCGAGGCGCCGCAAAGCCGCCAGGAATTGTGGATCGAAGCCGGTTTCCGTGCGCTTCACCCAGCCGAGATCGCCGCCCCGCGCGCCGGAGACCGAATCGCCCGACTCTTTCTTCGCCACGTCCTCGAACTTCGCCGCGCCGCGCGCGATCTCCGCGCGCAGGCGCCGCGCGTTGGCGAGCGCGGCGGCCGTGTCGCTGGCGTCGGGAACCTTGGGCTGCGCGACGAAGCTGAGCCACGCCGTCGCCGGACGCTTGAAGTCGTCCTTGTGGGCCGTGTAGTAGCGCTCCAGCTCGGCGTCGGACACCGGGGCGAGCGAGTCGGGGATCTGCTCGGGACGGATGGCGAGTACGGCGACGGTGACCGACTCGTGCTGATCGCGCCAGATGCGCCACAACTTCGCGTCGGAGACGTACACGTCGGCTGTGAGGTACTCCTCCAGCTTGCGCTCCGGGAGGTATTCGCGGTACAGCGCCTCGATCTGGGCCCGGAACTCTTCGCTCGCGCTGCCCAGGTAGCGCTGCCACTTCGTGATGTCGAACTGACCGTTCGTCTGAAAGGTCGGGTCTTCCATGATCTGCCGCAGGATCTGCGGCGGCGGAGTGCTCCGCGCCATCTGGCGGATCTCGTCGTCCGACACCTGGATGCCGAGCCGGCGGTATTCGCGCTCGAGCAGAATGCGCTGGATGAACTGGTCGGTGACCTGGTCCTGCAGCTGCTGCTCGTCTTCGCGACTCAGGCGCCCGCCGCCCCGCCGGCGCGATTCCTCGATCGCGTTCTGGAGCGCCGCCTGGAACTGGGTGGCGCGCACGATCTGGCCGTTGACCTTGAGGACGACGTCACGCCCGCCGCCGAGGATGTCGGTCACCTGGCCGTAGGCGAGCCAGCCGATGAACGTGACGGCCACGACGACGAACACCGGCTTATAGATCACGCGCATGGCGCGCATCATAGGACGTGACGCTCCGGGCCAGAGGGGACGGGAGGGGGCATAAGTCTAAGAACGACAACGAGGAAACTCAAGCGACGGGGACCGAATTCCGATTGACAGCGGCGCCGGCCGAACACTATCTTCGACCAATTCCCACAAGAACTTAGGCCGTGGTCTATACCAGCGAAATCGAAAAGCTCGAAAAGCGATGGGCCGAGAACCCGAAGGGCCGCAACTTCGCCCCCTTGGCGGACGCCTATCGTAAAGCAGGAGAACTAGATAGAGCCATCGAGCTGTGCAAGGCGGGGCTCGAGCGGCATCCCGATTACGTGAGCGCCCACATCGTCTATGGACGCTGCTTCCTCGACCTGAAGAACGACACCGCCGCGTCGCAAGTGTTCCGCAAGGTGCTCGACCTCGACCCCGAGAACGTGCTGGGGCTCAAGCTGCTCGCGGACATCGCGGAGCGCGGCGGGCGGTACGACGAAGCGACGGAATGGCTGTCGCGCCTGCTGATGGCGGATCCCATGAACGGCGACGCGGCCGAAGCGCTGACCCGGACCAAGGGGAAGGCGGCTCAGGCCAAACCCGTCCCATCCGCCGCCCCCCCCCCGGCCCCGACTCCCCCACCGGCCGTCCTCGTGCCCGAGCCGCCCGCGCCGAGCGGGCCTACCAGCGCTCCGATGCCGCGGCCGGAATTCGTGGTCGATCATACCTCTGAGGAACCGCTGTCACCACAGCTCGAGGTGACGCCGCCGACCGGGGACATCGAGACATTCGACGGCACGCTGGACTTCAACGCCGTGTCACACGACGCGGCGAAGGCCGAGGGGCTCGAGGTGCAGGAGGAGGTCGCCATCCAGCCGCAGGAGCTCGAGGTCGAGGGATTGGCCGAGACGCAGTACGAGAGCGGCACGTTCGCGGCTGCGGCGGATGCTCGCCCCGAGCCCGAGCCCGATCTGCCGACGGTAGACCTGCCGCTCATCATGCCGGAGGATGTGGCGCCGCCGCGGCCCCCGGCGGTTGCCTTCCCGTCCTCCCCCGCTACGCCCGCCGCTCTGCCCGCATGGCCCTCTCCGCTCGCGCCTCCACCCGCGCCTCCGCTTCCGCCCCCACCCGCGGCGGTCGTGTTATCGGACGACGACGGGGCAGCGGACACGGCGGCGCTGTCGCGCGCCGAGCCCGTCGTCACCGAAACGATGGCGGACCTCTATCTGAAGCAGGGGCACCCGGAAGAGGCGCTGCGCGTGTATCAGGCCCTGCTGGCGCAGCGGCCGGACGACGCGCGGCTCCACGCGCGCATCGATGCCTTGACGCCCGGAAAGCAGCGGCGTGGTGGGGGCGCGGGGGGCCAGGGGGGCGGGACGGGTGAATCCGTCCCGACGTTTTTGAGGCGCATCCTGGCCGGCCGGCCCCAAGTGGCCGCGGAAGCAGCGGCGTCTTCGTTGGAGCGAGCGTTCGCCGTCGCGTCTCCTGAGCCCCCGTCGCAGCGGGACGACGCGACGCTCGGCGAGGCCAGCCGCCCCGGCGATGACACGATCTCCTTGGATCAGGTGTTCGGCGATGAGGAGTCGCGGGCGCCACCGCCTGCCGCGGAGCCGGTGGCCCCGCATCCCCCGAGCGGCGCGGCGCCGGCGGCGAGCTCGACGGGTGGCTTCTCGTTCGACCAGTTTTTCGGTGCGTCGGGAGCGCGGCCAGAGGATGCCGCCCCGCCCCCCGGGGGAGCGCCGCGCGGGGGAGGGGGGGGCCGGCCGTCGGGGGCAGGGCCGAAGCCGCGTGCGCCGCTCGAAGACGAGGGTGACCTCGACCAGTTTCAGGCCTGGCTGAAGGGCCTCAAGTCCTAGTGCACATCGCCGTGTTGAACGGCCCCAACCTCAATCTGCTGGGCGAGCGCGAGCCGGAGCTGTACGGCCGCGCGACACTGGCGGAGATCGAGACGCGCACGCGCGAGCGCGCGCAGACGCTCGGCGTGCAGGTGAGCTGGACGCAGACCAACCACGAGGGCGAACTGGTGGATGCGATCCAGGGGCTCAAGGGGCGGGCGGACGGCGCCGTGATCAACGCGGCGGCCTTCACGCACAGCAGCCTGGCGGTGCGGGACGCGCTTCTGGCCGTCCGGGTGCCGTTCGTGGAGGTGCACCTGTCGAACATCTTCGCCCGCGAACCTGAGCGGCGCCGCTCCGTCCTCGCCGACGTTGCGGTCGGCGTGGTGACGGGGTTCGGGGCCGAGAGCTACCGGCTGGGACTCGAGGGGCTGGTCGGCTATCTCGCGTCCCGCCATGCACGCTGATCCCCGGCGCCAGCGCCAGGAAGCGCTCGTGGGCGCGCTCTCCGCCGCGGCGCTCGATGGGCTGCTCGTCACGTCGCGCGCCAACATTCGCTACCTGACCGGGTTCAGCGGCTCGGCGGCGATCGTGGCGGTGACCCGCGGCGACGTGCTGCTCGTGACCGACTTTCGCTACGACGAGCAAGCCCGGGCCGAAGCGGGCGCCGTGGCTCGGGTCGAGGTCGAGAGCACCAGCGTGTGGGACCGGTTCTTCAAGGAGCTGGCCACGCTCGGGCCGCTCAGCGCGCTCGGGTACGAGGCGCACGCGCTCACGGTCCAGGATGCCGAGCGCTTCACTCAGGCCGGTCTGGCGTGGCACTGGACGGCGACCAAGGATCTGGTGGAGCGGCTGCGTGCCGCGAAGGGACCGGGCGAGGTGGCCGCGATCCGCAGCGCGGCCGAGCTGGCGGGCGCGGCGTTGCGGGACACGTTGCCGCACGTGCGCGTGGGGATGACGGAGCTCGAGGTCGCCGGCGCGCTCGAGGGGGCGCTGCGGCGGCTCGGCAGCGAGGGGCACCCGTTCTCCACGATCGTGGCATCGGGCCCGCGCACGGCGCTGCCGCACGCGCGCTCGAGCCACCGCACCGTCGCGAAGGGCGAGTGGTTGCTGCTCGACTTCGGCGCGCAGGTGGACGGCTATTGCGCGGACATCACGCGCACGCTCGTCGTGGGCGCGCGGGCGACGGAGCGGCAGCGTGCGCTGTACGAGCTGGTGGCGGACGCGCAACGGCGGGCGCGCGAGTGCGTCCGCGCCGGGATGACCGGGCGCGACGCGGATGCGCTGGCGCGGGACATGATCGCCGCACGCGGCTTCGGGGAGGCATTCGGTCACTCGCTTGGGCACGGACTGGGGCTCGAAGTGCACGAGGCGCCGCGGCTGTCGAAGACGAACGCCGACCCACTGCCCGTCGGCGCAGTGGTGACGATCGAGCCGGGCGTCTATCTCGCCGGGCAGGGCGGTGTGCGGATCGAAGACGACGTGCATCTGTCGGCCACGGGACCGGTTCTGCTGTCGGACGGTCGTACGGAACTCCTCGAACTCGTGTAGATTTTGGGGTCTATGAACCTCGCCATCATCGCGCAGCTGGTTCAGATCTTGAAGGACGCCCCGGAGCTCGGGGCGATCGAGGTGCGCCGGGGGCTGTTCGGGCGGTGGTCGTCGATCCGGGTCACGAAAGTGGGCCACGGGACCAACGCAGGGGGGGGCGGGGTGGGCGGGGGGGGCTCGCACCTCGTCGTGGCGCAGACGCCGGGAGGAACGCTCGTCCCGGGCAGCGCCACTGCGGCGGCGGGGGGGGGGGCCGCCCCGGCGAAGGCGCAGCTCGTCGATATCAAGTCCCCGATGGTGGGGACCTTCTATTCCGCGCCCGAGCCGGGGGCGGGTCCCTATGTGAAGGTGGGGAGCCGCGTAGCCGCCGGGCAGGTCGTGTGCATCATCGAAGCGATGAAGATCATGAACGAGATCGAGGCCGAAGTCGCCGGGCTGGTGCGCGAGGTGTGCGTGGAGAACGCCCAGCCGGTCGAGTTTGGACAGCCTCTTTTCCGGGTGGACCCTCATGCCTGACGCTCCTGCAGCCACCGGCGCCACGTTCAACTTCAAGCAGGCCATCACGCAGATGGTCCAGCGCAACGCGTCCGACCTGCTGCTCAAGGTGGGCCGCCCGGCGACGGTCCGGGTGAACGGCGAGTTGCTGTCGCTCGACACCGCGCCGCTCAAACCGGAGGAGTTGAAATCGCTGGCCGAGCAGATCATGACGCCCCGGCAGGTCAAGGAGTTCGCCGAGCACAAGGAGGCGGACTTCGCGATCGGCGTGCCGGGCGTGGGCCGGTTCCGCACCAACGTCTACCAGCAGCGCGGCACCGTGGCGTTCGCGTTCCGCTCGATCCCGTACGAAGTGAAGACGATCCGGGACCTGAACCTGCCCCCGGTGCTCGAGGAGATCGCGATCAAGCCGCGCGGGCTGGTGCTCGTGACCGGGGTGACGGGGTCGGGCAAATCGACTGCGCTGGCGGCGATGGTCAACCACATCAACTTGAGCCGGCGGGTCAATATCATCACCATCGAAGATCCGATCGAGTTCCTGCACCGCGACAACCTGGCGAACATCTCGCAGCGCGAGGTGGGGAACGACACGCTGTCGTTCAACGCGGCGCTGCGCCACGTGCTGCGCCAGGCGCCGGACGTCATCCTGATCGGCGAGATCCGCGACATGGAGACGCTCGACACGGCGCTCAAGGCGGCGGACACCGGGCATCTGGTGTTCTCCACGCTCCATACGACCGATTGCACGCAGACGATCAACCGCGTGATCTCGTTCTTCCCGCCGCACCAGCACGACGAAATCCGCCACCTCCTGTCGACCGCGCTCGCGGCGGTGGTGTCGCTGCGGCTGGTCCCGAAGAAGGACGGCCAGGGGCGGGTGCCGGCGTCGGAGGTGCTGATCAACACGGCGGCGGTGCAGGACAACATCCGCGACATCACGAAGCAGCTCAACATTCCGGATCTGATCGCGCAAGGCTCGGTGCAATATGGGATGCAGAGCTTCGACCAGTCGCTGTTTCACTGGTACCAGGATGGAGTGATCAGCTACGAGAGCGCGATCTTTTACGCCACCAACCCGAGCGAGTTCGCGCTCAAGGTGTCGGGCGTCGAGTCCGGGCAGAGCCGGGCGTTCGGCGGCTCCACCGCCGCTGCCGGTCAGCGCGGCGACCTCGCGCCCTGATGTTCAAGAAGGTGCTGGTCGCCAACCGCGGGGAGATCGCCCTGCGGGTGATCCGTGCGTGCAAGGAGCTGGGCATCGAGGCCGTGGCCGTCTATTCCGAGGCCGACCGCGAGTGCCTGCACACGCGCTTCGCCGACGACGACGTGTGCATCGGGAGGGCGCCGTCGCGCGACAGCTATCTCAACATTCCCCGCATCATCGCGGCGGCCGAGATTACCGGCGCCGACGCCATCCATCCCGGGTATGGGTTTCTCGCCGAAAACGCCGAATTCGCCGACATCGTCAAGGCGTCGAACATCACGTTCATCGGGCCGAGCGGCGACCAGATCCGCCAGATGGGCGACAAGGCGGCCGCGCGCAAGCTGGCGCAGAAGCTCAAGGTGCCCACCGTCCCGGGCTCGCCGGGGCCGGTCGAGGACGCGGACGCGGGACTCAAGCTCGCCGAGAAGCTCGGCTTCCCGGTGATCATCAAGGCGGCGGCGGGCGGCGGCGGCAAGGGGATGCGCGTCGCCGCCGACGGAGAGTCGTTCGGCCAGGCGTTCAGCCTCGCGCGCCAGGAGGCACTCGCCGCGTTCGGATCGGACGAAGTGTACCTCGAGAAATACCTCGCGCGGCCGCGGCACGTGGAGATTCAGATCATGGGCGACACCCAGGGCCGCATCATGCACCTGTGCGAGCGGGACTGCTCGGTGCAGCGGCGCCATCAAAAGTTGATCGAGGAGGCGCCGAGCCCCGCGGTGGACCAGACGCTGCGCCAGGACATCGGGGACGCGGCAGTCCGGCTGGCCCAGGAGATCGGCTACGTGGGGGCGGGGACGATCGAGTTCCTGCTCGACGAGGACGGCGCATTCTACTTCATGGAAATGAACACGCGGATCCAGGTGGAGCACCCGGTGACGGAGATGTGCACGAACTTCGATCTCGTGAAAGAACAGATCCGGGTCGCGGCGGGGGACCCGCTCTCGTTCGTCATGAACGGGCACCGCCTGCGGGGACACGCCATCGAGTGCCGCGTGAACGCGGAAGACCCGGCGCGCAATTTTCAGCCGAGCCCCGGCACCATCACCGCGTACCATCCGCCGGGAGGGCCCGGTGTGCGGGTCGACACGCACATCTACGACGGCTACACGGTGCCGCCGTATTACGACTCTCTGTTGGCGAAGGTGATCGTGCACGGCAATACGCGCGCCGAAGCGCTGGCGCGCATGCGCCAGGCGTTGGACTCGTTTATCATTGAGGGCGTGACCACGACCATCCCCTTTCTCAGTCGGGTCATGCGCCACGCCGATTTCGTGGCGGGCCGCGTGGATACCAAGTTCCTCGAGCGTGAGCCGCAGCTGCTCCAGCCCGCATGAAGATCGACGTCTACTTCACCCCCCTCGGCCTGGGCGCGGGCGATCTGGGCGGCCGGGCCATCATCGTGATCGACGTGCTGCGGGCGACCACGACGATCGTGACCGCCCTGGCCAACGGGGCCAAGGCCGTGATCCCCGCCGCCACGTCCGAGGAAGCGGTGCGGCTCGCCTCGCACCTCGAGAAGGACGGCGTGCTGCTCGCGGGGGAGCGGCGCAGCGTCAAGATCGACGGCTTCGCGCTCGGTAACTCCCCGCGGGAGATGACGCCCGCCGCCGTGGCCGGGAAGACGATCGTGCTCGCCACGACCAATGGCACGCCGGCGCTGGTAGCGGCGCAGGGGGGCGAGCCCGTGTTGGTCGGCGCGCCGGCCAACTTCCGCGCGCTGGGCGAGCAGGCCCGCCAGCTGCTCGCGGCCCGGGGCGACCTGGTGGTCATCTGCGCCGGCCGGGAGAAGCAGTTCGCCATCGAGGACGCCTACACCGCCGGCCGTCTCGTGAAGGCCGCGAAGAAGGGGATCCGCCAGGTGGCCCTGAACGACGCGGCCCGGGCGGCGCTCGTCCTGACCGAACAGTTCGCCAGCTGGAAAGAAGCGCTCGAGGACTCGGAAGCCGCCCTCCAGCTCGCCGAGGCGGACCTCGTGGAGGACGTGACCTTCGCCGCCAAGGCGGATCGCTTCGGCGTGGTCCCAACGTACGCGAACCGCCGCATCACATGACGCAGAAGGCCCGCCATGAGCTCGTGGGAATCGGCGCCCTGGTCGTGGGCCTGTTCCTCGGGTTGACCCTGCTTCGTCTGCCCATCACGGGGAGCTGGGGTGAGCGGATCGGCTCCCTGCTGTGGCGCGTGTTCGGCGCGGGCTCGAGCCTCCTGCCTGTGCTCGGCATCGGGTGGGCGCTGGCGGCGTTCCAGCGGCTCGGCACCCTGTCCGCGCCCCGCGCGGCGGCGCTGGGCGGCGGGCTCGTCGTGCTCCTCCCCTACGGGATCGCTACCGTCACCGGAGCCGGCTTCGCGCCCGACTATCGGACGTGGGGCCCCACCGCCAAGCTCGTGGGCCTGTTGCCCGGAGCGCTCGCCCACGGCGTGCACCAGGCGGTCGGCACGGCGGGGGGGGTGCTGGTCGGGCTGTTCGCCCTTTCCGCCCTCGGCCTGCTGACCGTGGGGTGGCATCCGCTGGTCGTGCTCAGAAGCCGGGAAAAGGCAGGGGAAGGGGGAAGAGGGAAGGGGGAGAAGCGAGACGTCAAGAAGCCCGACGCCCCCTTCACTCTTCCCCCTTCCCCGAAATCCCGGAAGTTCAAGACGCCACCTTCGATCCGCCCGGCCCTGGTCCCGAAAGGTGTCCTGATCCCTCCCATCGACTTGCTGAATCCCGCGCCCGCCGAGGACGGCGAGGCTGGGCTGGCGCAGATCGAGCAAATGGGACGGAAGCTGATCGAGACGCTGCAGACGTTCCGGGTCGAGGGCTCGATCGCCGGACGGACGGTCGGGCCGGTCGTCACGCAGTACGAAGTCGCGCCCGGTTCCGGCGTCAAGGTTGGGCGGATCGCGGCCCTGGCCGACGACTTGGCGCTCGCGATGCGGGCTCCGTCGCTGCGCATCGTGGCGCCGATTCCCGGGAAGGCCGCGGTAGGCATCGAGGTGCCCAACCCGATGCCCCGGATGGTGCACGTGCGCGAGCTGATCGAGGGCGACGAGTACCGTCGCCCGACCCGGGCGCTGTCGATCGCTCTGGGAAAAAACCTCGAGGGCGAGGCGGTGGTGGCCGACCTCGCGAAGATGCCGCACTTGCTCATCGCGGGTGTCACGGGATCAGGAAAGTCGGTGTGCATCAACACCATCATCACGAGCCTGATCTACACGCACCCCCCCGACCGGCTGCGCCTCCTGATGGTGGACCCGAAGATGGTTGAGCTCTCGATGTATGCATCCCTGCCGCACCTCGGCCACGACGTGGTCACCAGCAATCGCCGAGCCGCGAGCGTGCTCAACTGGGCCGTGAAGGAGATGGAGCGCCGCTACCGACTCCTCCATGCGAACCACGCGCGCAACATCATCGACTTCAACCACAAGGTGGAGCAGAAGAGGCCACTCAAGGGACCGAGCGCGATGCTGGGGGACCAGGCGGGGCCGCAAAAGGAGCTCCCCTTCGACGCCGAGTATACGGGCGGCATCCTCCCCTACGTCGTGCTCATCGTCGATGAGCTCGCGGATCTGATGCTGACGGTACAGCGGGAGGTCGAGACGCCGCTCGCCACGCTCGCCCAAAAGGCGCGCGCGATCGGGATCCACCTCGTGCTCGCGACCCAGCGGCCCTCAGTCAACGTCATCACCGGGCTCATCAAGGCCAACTTCCCCTGCCGCATCGCCTTCCGCGTATCGGCGAAGGTGGACAGTCGCACCATCCTCGACCAGAACGGTGCAGAGACCTTGTTAGGAAACGGCGACATGCTCTTCCTCCCACCGGGCAAGAGCGATTTGTTGCGCGTTCAAGGTGCGTTTATCTCCACCGACGAGACCGAGCGCCTGATGGAGTGGTATCGCACCCACCGGACGGAGGCGGCGGAACGGACCAAACAGCAAATCACGGAGCAAATCACGGCGATCGAAGAGGCCAAGGAGCGGGGCGAGGACGCCGTCGATGGCGGGGAGCCTGGGACCGGAGAGCGGGACTCGCTGTTCCGCCAGGCCGCCGAGGTCTGCATCCAGAACCAGATCGGCTCGACGTCACTGCTGCAACGGCGCATGAGCATCGGCTATGGCCGGGCAGCCCGCATCATCGACCAGCTGGAGCTGGCCGGGATCCTCGGGCCGGCCAACGGCAGTAAGCCGCGCGACGTCCTCATCGGGCTGGACGACTTGGACCAGATCTCCGGCGACTGACGCGTTTCAGCGTGGCACGAAGTCCACAGTTGGCTCGCACAAACCCCTAAAACCGAAAAAACACCAAACTTGCGGAGCCGCGGCGGCCCATTTACTATGTGTTCCGTCGCGTCTGTGCTGCATGTGGAGCGTGGGCGCAACCAGAGCGTGTTGTTGTGACACAGCCCTGGTTCCGGGGGATCGTCCCCCAAGGCACAGCCAGTTTGGACGCTGCTCAGAGCAAACCCGTCTAAAGACGGCGACGCAGAGCTACGGGGCTTCGGCGTGACTGCCATGCCCGCCGGGCCGCCAGCGAATCGACCAACGGTCGATGCTGGCGGCCTTTTCGTGCTTAGGCATCTGGCCGGAGAGAGCGAGCTATGCCGTTCACGTTCAAGCTGTCCCAGCGCCTGGCGCGGATACGAAGCGCCGCCCTGCTCCTCGCGACCGCGGCGCTGGCCGCGTGCGAGAAGCCTATCGGCCTCACCGATCCAGCAGGTACGCTCTCGCGCCTCGTTGTTTCTCCCAAAGTCCTGACCATTCGACCCAACCAGACCGCCGACTTCATGGCGGTCGGCCTCACGAGCACCGGCGACACCGCCACCGTGGCTGTGGACTGGAGCGCCAGCGGCGGCCGGATTACCGCGATGAGCACGATCGGCGGCCGGCACTATGGGCATTACACGGCCACCGCGGACACCGGTACGGTGAAGGTCGTCGCCAAGGGGAACCAGGCCGCAGTCGTCGACACGGCCGTAGTGCGCGTGACCCCGGTACCCGTGACGACCGTGACCGTCGCCCCAGCCTCGGCGAGCGTGCTGGTGGGCCAGCTGCTGCAGCTCTCGGCCACTACGGCGGACTCTGCCGGCAACGTGCTGAGCGGTCGCACCGTCACGTGGACGAGTAGCAACAGCTTGGTCGCCACGGTGACCAGCACGGGGCTCTTGACCGGCCTGGCCACGGGCACGACGACGATCACGGCGACGAGTGAGGGGGCGAGAGGCACGGCGGCCGTCGCCGTCACGGTCGCCCCCGTCGCCACAGTGACCGTGAGCCCGGGCGCGCCAGGTGTGGCCATCGGCGGCACGGCGCAGCTGACGGCTGTGCTGCGGGACGCCAATGGGAATCCGCTCAGCGGGCGCACGGTGAGCTGGGCGACGACCGACGGCGGCGTGGCTACCGTGTCGGCGACCGGTCTCGTCACGGGCGTTACGGTGGGCAGCGCGACGATCACGGCAACGAGCGAGGGGAAGAGCGGCACGGCGACGGTGACGGTGACGGCAGTGGCCGTCCCGGTGGCTTCCGTTGCGGTGAGCCCGCTGACCCCGAGTGTGCCGGTCGGCGGCACGGTGCAGTTGACGGCGACGCCACAGGACTCGGCTGGGAACGCGCTGTCGGGGCGGACCGTCACGTGGGCGTCGAGCGCCGGCGGCGTGGCGAGCGTTTCGACGACCGGTCTCGTCACGGGCGTTGCGGCGGGTAGCGCCACGATCACGGCGACGAGCGAAGGGCAGAACGGCACGGCGACGGTGACGGTGACGCCTGTTCCCGTCGCGTCGGTCAGCGTGGCCCCTCCGGCGCCGACGCTGCTCGTCGGCGCCACGGTGCAGCTCACGGCGACGCCCAAGGACGCGAGCGGGACGGCGCTCAGCGGGCGGAGCATCAGCTGGGCGACGAACAACGCCAGCGCGGCCACGGTCTCGACGGGCGGGCTCGTGACGGGCGTGGCCGCCGGGACGGCGACGATCACGGCGACGAGTGAAGGGAAGAGCGGCACGGCGAGCGTGACGGTTACGACGCCGGCGCCGCCCCCTCCGCCCCCGCCCCCGCCGCCCCCGCCGCCCCCACCCACGACGGGGTCGTGCCTGTTGCAGAGCGGGTCGCTCATCACGCTCTCGGGGATGCAGACGAGCCCGTACCAGAACACCGGCGCCGCGAGCGGCACGAAGTTCGACGCCACGGCGGCGCAGTGGCTCTTGAACACGCCTGACGTGTGGGGCTTCATCGGCTCGGGGGCGAACCTCTGCTGGCACGGCGGGCAGATCCTCGGCACGGTCCCCCCCGCGACGCCGTATGAGGACGCCCTGAACGGCTACCACCTCATGTACGGCGTGGATGTCCATGGGGCGAGCCCCGTGGTCGAAGGCCTGACCATCTTCACCGGGGGCGACGGGATCACCTTCGACGCCGCGGGGGATGCGAACTGGACGGTGCGCGGCACCCACATGACCTACATCCGGGACGACTGTATCGAGAACGATTTCTTGAACTCGGGGCTGGTGGACGATTCGTTCTTCGACGGCTGTTACGACTTCATGTCGGCGCGCGCCTATGGTACGAACGCGCCGGACGGCCGGGCCAACACGGTGACGGTGCAGAACTCGCTGATCCGGGTGCAGGCGATGGACAAGCTGTATCCGGGGATTCCGACGCCGGGGTACGGCGGTTTCTGGAAGTGGAGCGGCGGCGGGAGCCCCAATACCGATAACGGCCCGATGCTGGTCGTGAACAACACCGTGTTCCGGGCGGACCAGTTGCCCGCGGAGCACAACGCGGCGGGTCTCTACATGGCGCCGGTGCCGGGCAAGGTGAAGAGCTGCGCGAACAACGTGATGGTGTGGCTCGGGCCGGGGAGTTTCCCGGAGCCGTTGCCGAGCTGCTTCACCGTGCTGACGGGCCAGGCGGGGCGGGACTATTGGGACCGGGCGGTGGCGCAGTGGAAGGCGGCGCATCCCGCGCTGGTGGACCTGGCGCCGCCGATCGTGTCGCTGTGGTCACCCGGGCTCTCCGGGTCGAGCACCTTGACCGGGACGGTGAATCTGGTGGCGACGGCCGTCGATGATCAGGCGCTCGTCGGGGTGCAGTTCCAGCTGAACGGCCAGTCGATCGGGCCGGAGGTGGCGACCCCCGGGTCGCCGGCGAAGTACACGCTGGGGTGGGATTCGCATGCAGCCGCGAACGGCACGTATACGCTCACCGTGCAGGCACGGGATGCCGCGGGCCACACCACCACTTCGGACGGCGTAACGGTCACGATCAGTAACTGACGGCCGGGCGACGTTGGCGGACACCAACCCCTCCCCTCGCGGGGGGGGTTTTGGCGTTCTGCCGCGGGGACCCGCTGGTGTGGGACTTGCGAGAGGGGTGTCGGGTGAGGCGCACGCGTGGGGGCGAAGGGCCCCACGCGGTGCGGCAGCTCCGTCACACGGTGTAGCGGAGTTCGTGTCGTGGTCTCCGCACCGGATGTGGCGAGGAAACTACATGTACCAGCGACATCCCAGCAGAGCGCGGCGATTCAGGTGTGCGCTTGAGTGATTCCACGACGTTCCGAGTCAGCGTACGCAGCCGACAGGTGCTTCGAGGGGTCGTGCTGGCGCTCGCGCTCGCCGGCTGCACCGGCCCTGACCTCACGCAGCCGCCCCCACCTCCACCTCCACCCCCACCTCCACCCCCGCCTCCAGTGGCGGCGGTGGACGTGACGCCCGCGTCGGCGACCTTGGATTCGGGCCAGGCCCTGTCGCTCAACGCCACGCCAAAGGACTCCCTCGGCCGAGCGCTCGCAGGGCGGCCGGTGACGTGGACGAGCGACGACGTGCAGGTGGCGACCGTGACGCCCGCGGGGATAGTGACCGCACTCACGGGCGGCACGGCAAAGATCACGGCCACGAGTGACGACGTCCACGGCCACTCCGAGATCGCGGTCATCGCCCCGCTGCCCGCACCGGGAGTCTCCTGTCTGACGCAGCCGGGTGATCTCTTAACGGTGAGCGGGGTGCAAACAGCTGCCTTCGTGGATACCACGCTCGGGCTCAACGCCAGGATCGCCGCTTCCACCGCGCAGTTTCTGACCTCCGCGAACATCGTGATCAAGGTCGGCGGTAACGCCGGCCTGTGTTTGAGCGGCGGTGGGGTCATCGGGGCGCTGCCGCCCGCGACGCCGTGGGAGCGGATGCACAAAACCTATGGGCTGGTCCCGCACGCGCGCTCGTTCAGGCTCGAGAAGCTCCGCGTGTTCGACTACGGCATGGGTGTCAGCATGGACGCGGCGGAGGATGCGAACTGGACTCTGCGGGATGTCTACCTCACGTACATTCGCGACGACTGCGTCGAGAACGCCTTTCTGAACAGCGGCACGATCGAGAATTCGCTGCTCGACGGCTGCTACGAAGCCTTCAGCTCGCGACCGTACACGACACCGACTCCGGACGGGAGCAACAATCTGGTGGTAGTGCGAAACTCGCTGGTCAGGCTTCAGGACATGGACCAGGGCTACTTGCATCCCGGTCACGGGGGTTTCTTCAAGTGGCACGCGGCGGCTCCCAAGATCTCACTGTATAACACGGTGTTTCGCACCGATAGCCGGAACATCGAGAACAGCGTGCTCGTTCCTCCGCCGGATCAGCTGCAAGACTGTGTCGGCAATGTCATGATCTGGTTGGGGTCGGGACCGTTCCCCGAGCCGCTGCCGGCTCGCGCCGGCTGCTTCACGTTGCTCACGGGGGCCGAGGGCTTGCAGTACTGGAATAACGCGGTGGTGGTTTGGAAGATGGCGCATCCCGCGACGGCCGCGGACCTCGGGCCGCCAATCGTCTCGCTCTACGCGCCGGCGGACAGCACGACACTCACGGGGACCGTCACCTTGACGGCGACGGCCGTGGACGACCAGGCGGTAGCCGGAGTCCAGTTCGCTCTGAACGGCCAGGACATCGGTACCGAAGTGACGGCGGAATCGCCCGCAACCAAGTTCACGTTGCCGTGGGATTCCCACGCCATGGTGAACGGGACGTACACGCTCACCGCGAGGGCTCGGGATGCCGCCGGTTACACGACCACGTCGGCCGGCATCACGGTGATCGTCAGCAACTGAATTCGCGCGGAATCAGTGGCAGGTCCCGCTGCCCGCGTCAGTGAAGGTCTCCCCTTCGATGGGCTTGAATTCCCACGTGTAGCGGTCGGCGTACAGGCTCAGTTTGAGGACACCGAAGGCCGCTCCTCGGACTTCGCTGTTCGCCGCGATCACGGTCGGCATGCCGATGCTCTCGCCGCCCGTGCCCACCATGAACTCCCGGATGCCGCGGGCACTGTCGAGGGCGCCGTCCGGCGTCATGGGCGCCAGTCTCTCGTAATGGTGCAGGTACGCATGCAGGACCACGTCCGCCCCCGCGGCGTACAGGCGGTCCCACAAGACCTTGATCGGAGCGGACGACGTGAACCCCGGTTCACTCGAAGAGAAGAAGCGCGCGTGGTGCCAGGTCGCGAGCGTGCACTTCCGCGTGTTTGCCGCCAGGTCGGCCTGAAGCCACTGGTTCTGCGCCGTGCCGGCGGCGAAGGGGACGAAGGCACCGTTGGAATTCAGCACGATCACGTGCCACGCCCCGAGGTTGAAGCTGTAGTAACCCTGGCCCCGCGCGCCTGCCCGCTCCCCGAAGTAGTCGAACGCGCCGTCGGCCGCGCCCGTGTCGTACTCGTGATTGCCCAGGGTGGCGTAGGTGCGGGCCTTGTGACGGCCCCAGGTCGGATCGTAGCAGTTCTGGTAGTTGGTCGCCGAACCGTTGGGGAACGCGTTGTCCCCGAGCGTCAGCACCGTGCCGGGGATCGTGTCGAGAATGCGCGCGGTGAGGTCGTCCCAGTTGGAGCCGCAGCTCGAGATGTTGCCCGCAGCGAGCACCACGAGCGGCGTGGCCTGGACATGCGCCGTCGTGCTCGCGGCCGGGCTGGCGGCGCCACGGGTGTCGGTCACGGTGAGCGTCACAGTGTAACTGCCGTCGGCCGAGTAGCGGTGCGCCGGGGTGGCGCCCGTGTCTGTGCCGGCGTCGCCGAAATCCCAGTGATATACGAGCGGCAGGTCGCCGTCGGGGTCGTGTGACGAGTTGCCGTCGAAATGGATCGTATCTTGCCCCGCGTAGTGGCCGCCGGCGACGGCTACGGGGGGTTGGTTCTCGGGTGGTGCGGGGGCGGGGTCGCGACAAGCGGCTGCTCCGATCGCCAGCGACGCCCCGATGATCATACGTGGTTGCAGACCCATGGTGGCTCGCTCCGAGTGGCTGCTCGAGAGGGCCTGGTGCACGACGCATGCTCTGAGGGCATGGTGGTAACCACCAATGCTGTTGATGTTTAGGGTAGGCAAACGAAAAATGGAGTGAGGCGTGCACGCAACAGTCAGGTTCACCTCGGTCGTCGCCGCGCTGATCGCGGCGGGTTTCGGGAGGGTGGACGCCCGTCAGGCGGCTCCGGCCTCGTCTACTGGGGGCAGCTCGTGTCTCACGCAACCGGGGCCGACCAAGACGCTCCGTGGGCTCCACACGCTGCCGTGGAGCGCCTATGAGGTGGCCGATAACACCAAGTTCGACGCCGGCGACGCTCAGTGGTTGAGCCCGGCCCCCAAGATCCTGGTGTTCGTAGAGGGCGGCTCACGGATCTGCTGGCACGGCGGCCAGATCGTCGGGCAGCTGTCGCCGGCCACGCCCTGGGTCACGATGCACGAGAGCTACGGCATGGACGCGCACGGCGCATTCTTTCAGCTGGAGAACGTCCGGATCTTCGACACCGGAGATGGTGTGACGATGGACCAGCAGGGCGACGTGGACTGGCATTGGCGGGACGTGTACTTCAAGTACATGCGCGACGACTGCGTCGAGAACGACTTCCTGAACGGCGGCACCATCGAGAACTCGTTGTTCGACGGATGCTATAGCGGGTTCAGCGCGCGCTCCTACACCGGCGTGAAGGACGGCAGCGCCAACGTGGTGACAGTGCGGCACTCGCTGTTCCGAATGCAGGCGATGGACCAGGGCTACCACCGGTCCGGGCACGGCGGGTTTTGGAAATGGGGCGCGAACTCGCCCCGGATCGACCTGTACGACACGATCTTCCTGATCGATGGGCCCACGATCGAGAACGACGTCATCATGCCGCCCGCCGCCAAGCTGCGGCATTGCGTGGGCAACGTGATGATCTGGCTGGGGGGTGGTCCGTTTCCGGAACCGCTGCCGGCCCGGCCGGGGTGTTTCACGCTGCTCACCGGCGCGCCAGGATTGCAGTACTGGAACCGGGCCGTGGCGCAGTGGAAGGCGGATCACCCCCGGCTGACGAAGGACGTCGCGCCTCCGATCGTCTCCCTGTGGTCCCCCGCCGCACCCACGCTCCTTCGGGGCGTCGTGCACCTGACCGCGACCGCCGTCGACGACGAGGACGTGGTGGGCGTGCGGTTCCGCCTGACGGGTCGCACGCTCGGCGACGTGACGCTCGAGTCGCCCGTCACGAAGTTCACCCTGGCGTGGGATTCGCGCGACGCGGCCAATGGCGTGTACACGCTCACGGCGATCGCGCGCGACGCTGCCGGCAACACGACCGAGTCGGCCGGGATTCAAGTGACGATCCGCAACTGACCGCACCGGTCCGTTGCAGTGCGCGACGGGCCCTACAACCCACCCCGTCGCCCTGTGCTGCGGCTACGCCACAGTGTGGCGAGGAATCGGCGCCCACTTGCAGGCTCGGCCGCCAGGCCTCGCGATGGCGAGCGCGTTGCCATGCCCCCGACCGGCGTCCCTGGGCCCAGCAAATGGCGCGATCCATGCAACACCGTGGCCCGTCCGCACAGCCTAGCCGGCATACGTGAACCAACCCTGACCCACTTGGAGTAATGATGACCCGACTCCTGCTCGCCGTGCTGGTCGTGGCTGCGGCTTGCGAGACCGAACGGGAGGTGCGGCCCGTGATCCAGACTCAAACCGTCGCGAGCGCGTCGTGTCTGGCGCAGGAGAGCCAGACGCAGACGGTGAGCGGGGTGCAGACGGCGGCGTTCGCGAACACCAGTTTGGCGGACAACACGGGGATCGACGCCTCGGCCGCGCAGTGGCGGACCGCGGCGCCGATTTCGATT
>WNGI01000921.1_pt1 | contig 33657 bp, 30 predicted proteins | sample 5400621 | NCBI WGS metagenome assembly WNGI01 (sample SAMN13153374, study PRJNA577476) | soil metagenome | isolation source: 20 cm soil or saprolite under Garry oak tree replicate 1 | place: USA:California | collected 2016-06-15
AGATTGAAAAGGAGAAAATCGATTACGTGACCATAGAGCAGCCGATCAGTGAGATTACCCAAAATGCCAGCAAGCAGCAGAGCGAGTGAGAGGTTGCGCCATGCATCAGCCGGCTGTGCTCGCACGAGCAGAACGGTCACAACCACCAATGCAATGATTGAGACCAGAATGAAGAAAGTATTGTTACCCTTGAAAGATCCAAACGCAGCGCCCGTGTTAGTAACGTTAACCAGACTAAAGAAGTCTGGTACGATTATGCGCGCCTCATAAGGGCTGATCAATCGCAGGACCAACTGTTTTGACAATTGATCAAGAGCGTAAAACGGCAGCGAAATCAAAAAGATCAATTTCATCTGGATGATCTCTCTGAATCGGCGCGCTTACGAGGCTGTGGCGTTTCCTGTCCTCAGCGGATTTGGTGTCGCCGTTCCAAGGGGCCTGCGCTGAGAACAGCGCACGCTACAGCGCGAATGAAGGAATCGAATCATCAAGCCGCCTTTTCCAAAGCTGTGATAACGTTTTCGCATCGATCGCACAAATCCGGATGCGCCTTGCTAGTTCCAACTGTTGCTCGATGGCGCCAGCAACGCGCACACTTTGCGTATGGCGTTTTCGTTACTGAAGCGCTTGCTTCTGTGGCCTGATGGATTGTCAGATCACTCACAATGAAGAATTCTTCCAGTTCCTCCTGACCGACTTTCTCAGTAACGTCGGAATCCGAATGCAAAACAACCCTGGCCTCCAGCGTGTTGCCAATCAATTTTTCCTGACGCGCGCGCTCGATCGCCTGCGCGATGACCCCGCGTAGTCGCAAGAGCTCCGCCACCTGAGCGCTGGCGTTGTCGTGTCGATCCTGTGGTTGGGGAAATTCCTCCAGATGAACCGAATCGCGAGGTGTCGAGGCTGAATGGCGCCACGCTTCCTCGGCGGTAAAGGCAAGAACCGGCGCTAGCAACCGACACAGCGCGCGGAAAATTTCATGCATGACCGTTTGAGTTGAGCGGCGACGCGGCGAATCCGCTGCGTCGCAATACATACGGTCCTTTGTGATGTCGATATAGAGGCTGCTCAAATCGACAGCGCAAAACTGATTAAGCGTGTGATAGACCTTGTGGAACTCGAACGTCTCATAAGCCGAGCGACAATCGCGAATCACGTGGTCCAGCCGTTCCAAAATCCAGCGATCAATCAATGTTGTATCCGCGGGCGTTGACGGCGGGCCGGAGTCAACGCTCCCGGCTACAGGAAAATCGTGAAGATTTCCCAGCAAAATACGCAACGTGTTTCGAATTCGGCGATAAGTGTCGCCCAGACGAGTGAACATTTCTTCAGAGAACGGAACGTCAGCGGTGTAATCGATGCTGCTCGCCCAAAGCCGCAGCAGATCGGCGCCGTATCGGCCGACAAAATGATCGGCGGCCGTTGGCTTCTCGTACGTTCCCGATTTCGAAATCTTTTTGCCGTCGAGATCCATGACGAAACCGTGCGTCACGCAGGTTTTGTACGGCGCACGATTGTTCAGCGCGATGCTGGTCATCAGGGATGACTGAAACCAGCCGCGATGCTGGTCGGTCGCTTCGAGATACATGTCGGCCGGATCGCGCAGCTCGGGATGTAGTGCGCAAACGGCTTTGTGCGACACGCCGCTGTCGATCCAGACATCGATCGTGTCGTTGCGTTTCGTCGTCCCCGGCGGGAGGCCGAGCTCGCATGCAAGATCCGCATCGCTCAGTTCAAACCAAATGTTTGAACCGCGCTCCGCGACCAGATCAGCGAGCTTTCGGATAGCGTTTGCATCGAGAATTGCGTCCCCATTCTTGGAATAGAAAACGGGGAGGGGAACACCCCAGCTTCGTTGCCGCGAAATGACCCAGTCAGGACGCGATTCGACGGTCCCCGCGATGCGGTTCTCGCCCCAGGCGGGGATCCATTTCACTTCGTTGTGAATGGCCTGGAGCGCCCTACCTCGCAGCTCATCAATCCGGATGAAGAATTGCTCGACATTGCGAAAGATGATCGGTGTCTTCGAGCGCCAACAGTACGGATACGAGTGATGAAAATTTTGGACGCCGATTAGCATGGTGCGTTCACGCAGCAGTTCAACGATGTCGCGGTTCGCGTCGAAGACGTACTTTCCGGCAAGATTTGGCAAATTCGCTTCCTCGGTAAAGCGCCCGTGATCGTCCACCGGAGAAAGAATTTCCAAGCCGTTGGCCTTCCCTAGCCAATAATCGTCTTCCCCGTGACCGGGGGCGATGTGAATAGCGCCCGTGCCCGTATCCATGGTAACGAAATCAGCCGCTAGTACAATTGATTTGCGATCGAGAAAGGGATGTCGCGCCTGAATTCCAACTAGCTGCTTGCCCATGCGAAGACCGGGTTTTTCGACGGGCACAAAACCAGTGTGTTGGATGAATTGATCGTGAAGTTTGTGAGCGATAATCAGTCGCTCATTCCCATCATCCAAGATTTCGTACTCAGCATTGGGATCTATCGCGATCGCGAGATTTGCCGGCAGTGTCCAGGGTGTTGTTGTCCAAATCGCAACGCTGATTGGCCTGTCGGTTGGCAAACCAATCTTTCCCAGTTGGTCGGTAGGAATTGGAAATCGCACGTAAACGGCGGTGTCGTCGCGCTCCTGATATTCCACTTCGGCTTCGGCTAGCGCGGTTTGCGCACCGGTGCTCCAGAAGACTGGCTTCTTGGCTTGGTAAACCAGGCCTTTCTCCACAAATACGGCGAAGGCGCGCAGGATTTCTGCTTCGTATTTCGGATCCATTGTCAGATACGGATGATCCCAATCGCCAAAAACGCCCAGTCGCTTGAATTGCTCGCGCTGGATATTGATGAATTTTCGCGCAAACGCTTCGGATTTTTTGCGGACTTCCAGCGGAGAAAGAGCGCGCGATTCCTTTACCACTTTGTATTCGATAGGAAGGCCGTGACAGTCCCAGCCAGGGACGTACGGCGCACGTTTGCCCAGCATAGTCTGCGATTTCACTACGAAATCCTTGAGGATTTTGTTGAGCGCAGTGCCCATGTGCACATCGCCATTAGCAAAGGGAGGCCCATCATGGAGAACAAACAGGTCTCGACCCTTTCTCGATTTCTGAATCTGCTGGTAAAGGCCGCTGTCCTCCCACACCTTGAGCATCTCCGGCTCGCGCGCGGCAAGGTTCGCCTTCATTGGAAACTCTGTCCGCGGCAGATTCAGAGTATCTTTGTAGTTCTGGCTCATCGCAGGCACGCGACGCTAACATCCGTCAACTGGTGAAGCAACGTAGCGGCCGATGCATGAGAGCGACCAAACCGGAAATTTGTCCCCTGTTGTTCGTTAGTGAAGTTTCTGGCATGCGCAAACTGCTGTTCGTATGTCTGATCACATTGCTTGTGGCGATTCTTAGTGGGTGCGGCGAACGCCGAGGCGCTACAGGCACTCATGACGCCTGCAGCCTTGTGTCCAAAGAGGAAGTTGGATCGGTTCAGGCGTCGCCAGTCACTGACACGAACAGCAGCGAACGCTCCGAGGATGTTTTCCGCGTTTCACAATGTTTCTATGCAACAGCGGAATCCAGTAAATCTGTGAACCTGGCACTCGTGCAGGAGCGGACAGATCAGCAGGGTCACCAACCGGTTTGGCGGCATGCTTTACGTGCTGAAAGGCGATGCCTTCATCTCAGTCGGACTCGGCGGAACGGATGACGAAGAGACGAAGCTTAAGAAGTCGAAAGTTCTCGCCCAAACAGCGCTTCAAAGGCTCTAAACCTTTCCGACAAGCGGAACTTACCAAGCCATGTGAGGCGACCGCGGTCGCCCATTTTCCCGAATCTTAGAGCAAGAATCATCCACTTCTTGCCATGAAAAAGACTTCCTCCACTTCAATGACGGCGCGCGCCACTATCGGCGCGCTTTTTTTTGTTACCGGTATTTTCCTGATTGCGTTCGGCCTCTTCACGGCCCGCTTGGACTCAGCGACGCCTGCTTCTGGAACGGTTAATCCTGGCGGCCCACAACTAAATTGGGTCGGCACAGCCGTGGGTGGCGGTTCGCTCGACGAAAGCACCTGCGTCGAAGGCGTAAACTGCGATACCTTCACTCTGACGTTATCCGGTACGCCAAGTAATTGGGCTGGGCTGAAGGCACGGATCGTGGTCAGTTGCTCCGACCCTTCCGGCCTGAGCGATTACGATGTTTATGTTCACAAAGGCAATAACTCCGGGCCAATCGTACCCGCTGGTACGTCGGCCCACGGCGGAACGCCGCCGGAAGTCGTCGATCTTGACCCCAGCAATTCGGAAATCGGCACCGGCCAGTTTTCTGTGCACGTCGTTTATTTCAGCGCTTTTGCTGGCTTCCAGTATTCCGGAAGCGCCAGTCCGGTATCAGCTTCAGCCGGAACCGCATTAGCTCCAGCGGCGCCCCTTGATCGCGGCCCAAAGATCGGATTCCAGAATTTCGAGGCGCCTGGGACGCTGGTGGAGGTTACCGACAGCAGCCAGGGGCCCACGGTGCACACGGTCGAATACACGGCACATGATGCGGGTGAACCCTCGGTTGGAGTTAATTGGAATTCTCCGAACTCAGCTAGTGGCGTAACGAATTTTCAGTCGGACCTCCAAACGCTCTTCATCAAGTTCGACGATAGCTGCCCCGCAAATGGCCAGAGCGCAACTTGGTACAACAGTCCTGCGCCAACATCGCAGTTCGTTGATTCCGACCCCATCGGTTTCACAGATCGTCAGACTGGCCGCGTGTTCGCGGGAGAACTCACTCTTACCTCACCATCGTGCAAAGTTTCATTCACAGACACTGATGGTCTCGATCAATTGGGGCAGCCAAGCTATGCCGGCTGGTCGCCAAGTTCTGGCCCGCTGGGCTCTGGCATTGATCATGAGACGATTGGTGGCGGGCCATATCACGCGCCTGCGCCGCCACACGGGCCGTATCCGAATGCTGTTTACTATTGCTCGCAAGACTTGGTCACTGCCTTTTGCTTGCGCAGCGACGACGGAGGCGCCACCTATGGCCCGCCAGTGCCGACGTACACCACGCAGTGCGGCGGATTGCATGGCCATGTGAAAGTAGCCCCGGACGGCACGGTTTTCCTTCCCAATAACAGTTGTAGCGGCACCGGCGCCGTCGTCGTTTCGGAAGACAACGGATTAACTTGGAACATACGTCCCGTCCAAAACGCAAATAGCCAGACGCGTGCCAATGCGAATCTTCAGGACCCGGCGGTGGGAGTCGACAGTGCTGGTCGGGTTTATTTTGCAATGTCTAGTAGCACGGTGGCTGGTAGCGCTACCGGCGGTTCGAACGCAATCGTGGCGACGTCCAGCGATCGTGGCCAGACGTGGCAGAACATCTACGATGTAGGGGCGGCTTACGGCCTAAAGAACGTTGCTTTCCCTGCGGCGGTAGCTGCGGATGCAGGCCGCGCGGCAGTCGCATTCTACGGTTCAACGATATCGGGTGATGAGTCGGCGAACAGCTTCAATGGAATTTGGCATCTTTACGTCGCAAGTACCTTCGACGGAGGACTGCATTGGACCACTACCGACGCCACACCGAAGGATCCATTGCAGCGCGGTTGTATTTGGATGCATGGCGGCGCCGATATTTGCCGCAATCTGCTCGACTTCTTTGACATGACAGTTGACAAGCAGGGGCGAGTGCAGGTCGGCTATGTTGACGGGTGCACCGACGGCCCCTGTGTTCAAGCAGCGAATACGGCCAAAGGGAATGCCTATACCGCACGCGGCGTGATCGCGCGGCAATCGAGCGGACGCAGGCTACTCGTCAGCTTCGATCCGCGGAATCCGTTGCACGCGAGATCGGCACCGGGCATGCCGCTGGTGACCGTTCGCCGAGTTAATTCGGTGGTTCATCTCGCCTGGTCCGAGGCCGACACAGGTAATGCAAACATCACGAGCTATCGGATCATGAGAGGCATTGCTAGCGGCGCTGAGACTCTGCTAACGAGCGTTTCGGGAAATCAGACAACCTATGACGACACTACTGCTACCGATCCCACGAAGACGTATTACTATAAGGTGCTGGCCGTAAATGGGGCCGGCACTTCGTGCGGAAACAATGAAGTTGCCGCGCCCTACGTCGGCGATAGCTGCAATGGCTTGATTGTTCAAAAAACACCGCCGGGCCACCCGGAACAGCCGCTGCAAGGGCTAGCCCCAGCCTCGCTTGCCATCGACTGGGTCGCGGTCGCAGAACCGCCGGGGACGAACAATCTCGTCTTTAAGCTGAAGGCGACGAATCTGGCGAGCGTGCCACCCAGCAGCAGGTGGAGAATAGTTTGGAACTCGTATGCCGCCCAATCGTATGATCCCGCAGCCGAGCAATTCTACGTCGGAATGCGGACGGACCAAAACGGCACCGTGACGTTTGATTATGGCACGATCGCGACCCAAGTAGTCGGGCTTGTTATAGGCGTTCCAACAGAAACGTCTATCGGTGCGTTGCCGGGAAGCAGCTTCAACGCGGACGGAACCATCACACTGATCATTCCGAAATCCGCGGTTGGCGGCCCAGCTCCTGGTGATCTGCTTGGAGCTGTTAACGGAAGGACGTTTACTGGCGACACGCCGGAGACTCAAAATCTCGAACGTTCAACTCTCCTGGTGGACCACACTTTCGTTAAAGGACAGCGCGACAATGGACATCCCGCTGCGACATACATGGTCGTGGGCAATGTGAGTTGCGGGCCGTGATTGCATTGGCGACGCCAAGTTAGCTCAAAGCGAGAACGCATCGGCGACCAGCCGGGCTTGCTCGCGCTTGTGACGGGCGAGCGCACCGACAGCGGGGCTGGCGCTCGCGTCGCGTCCCGCATAGGCAATTTCGCTGCAGAAAATCGTGCGCAATCGCGGTTCCATAAAAGTCCATGCGCCCATGTTTTGCGGTTCTTCCTGGCACCAGACGAGCTTCGCGTTCTTTGGAAATGGCTTGAGCATTTCGCGCAGCCTTTTTTCTACGAGAGGATAAAGTTGCTCGATGCGAATGATCGCCGCGTCCTCAATTTTCCGCTCAGTGCGATATTTCAGCAGATCGTAATAAACTTTTCCCGAACAAAAAATAATGCGCTTCGTTTGGTCGACCGGACCAGCTTCTGGCGCGCCAAGGATCTCTTCGAACCGGCCATGAATGAATTCCTTGGCGGGCGAGGAAGCAAACGTGGCGCGCAACAGACTCTTCGGCGTCATTATGATCAGCGGCTTGATGAAGTCGCGCTTCATCTGGCGCCGCAGCACATGAAAATACTGTGCGGAAGTAGTGAGATTGCAGACTTGGATGTTATCTTCGGCGCAGGCCTGCAGAAAGCGCTCCAGTCGAGCACTGGAGTGCTCCGGCCCCTGGCCTTCGTAGCCATGCGGGAGCAAAAGCACGATCCCACTTGGCTGTTGCCATTTCGATTCTGCTGAGACGATGAACTGATCAATGATCGTTTGCGCAGCATTGGCAAAATCGCCGAATTGCGCTTCCCATAAGCACAGCATTTTTGGATAGTCCAGCGAGTAGCCGTAATCAAATCCAAGCACAGCAGCTTCTGAGAGCGGGCTGTTGTAAATGCAGATGGGCGCCTGCTTTTCGGCCAGGTGCATGAGCGGCACGTAAGGTTTACCCGTGTTTGCATCATAGAGCACGGAATGCCGTGTGCTGAACGTGCCGCGCGAACTATCCTGGCCGGACAATCGAACCGGTATTCCTTCCAGCAACAATGATCCGAATGCGAGCACTTCGGCAAAATTCCATTCATAGGGGCCGCCTTCGTCAAAGACTTTGCGCTGATGATCGAGGACGATGCGTTTGATCTTGGGCTGAACCTGGAAACCCTCCGGTGTGCGGGTGAGGCCATCAACGATCGTCCTGAGCGTTTTCTCGCTAATCGCAGTCGGTTCCGATGTGCTGGTGTATTCCGGTTGAAAAATCGCCGTCGATTCTCTGAACTTTGCTTTCTCACTAGCTTTTCGTTTTTCGATGGCGTCGACTTCGTCTCTCGTCATCTCCAGCCGCAAAGCAAACTCGGTTTCCAAAGAGGCGGCATCGTCTTCGCTGAGTGTGCCCGCTTCGAGCAACTCGCGTTTGTAAACTTGCGTTACTGATGGGCGTTTCTCGATCTTCGCGTAGAGATCGGGCTGGGTGAACGACGGTTCGTCGCCTTCGTTGTGGCCGTACCGACGATAACAATACATGTCGATCATCACGTCGCGCCCGAATCGCTGGCGAAAATCGAACGCCATATCGCTCACGAACTTAACGGCCAGTGGATCGTCGCCGTTCACATGAAAAATCGGAGCCTCGATCATCTTGGCTACATCAGTCGAATATGGAGATGACCGAGCGTCTTTTGGGAGCGTTGTGAAGCCGATTTGATTGTTCACCACTACGTGAATGGTGCCGCCGGTGCAGTAACCGTGTAATTGAGATAGGTTGAGCGTCTCGGCTACGATTCCCTGTGCAATGAAAGCCGCGTCGCCGTGCACCAGCAGCGGCAAAACTTTTCGCCGATGCTCGGTGTCTCCACGAATCCGTTGTCGCGCGCGCGCTTTTCCTTCGACCACCGGATCGACGGCTTCGAGGTGGCTCGGATTTGAGGAGAGGCGAATCTCGACCTCAGCGCCTGAAGCAAGTCGGCGCACCGCGCGATACCCGAGATGGTATTTCACGTCGCCATCGCCGGCCACCAAATCGGGAATATAATTCTCGCTAAATTCCGTGAAGATGACCTTCAGCGATTTGCGCAAAAAATTCGCCAGCACATTGAGACGCCCTCGGTGCGCCATGCCCATGCAAATTTCCTCGACCCCACCTTCGGGGCATCTGTGCAGGATGGTATCCAGAATTACCATGAGCGACTCCGAGCCCTGAAGCGAAAACCGTTTTTGCCCTACATAGCGCGTGTGCAGGAAGATCTCGAACGATTCGGCTTCCAGCAGCGCCCGCAACAGCGCCACTTGAACTGCCCGCGGCGTCGAATGCTTATGCGGCCGCGTCTCCAGGCGGCGCCGCACCCACTCGCGAATCCGCGGGTCCTGGATATGCATGAATTCCGAGCCGATAGAATCGGCGTAAATTCTCTCGAGGCCGGCGACCATTTCGCGCAAGGTCATCGGCCGATTGTCGAGGAAAAATTTCGAGGAAACGCGAAGGTCGAGGTCTGATTCGTTAAATCCGAACTCGTGCAAACTCAGCAATGGATTTTGCGGTCGCGTCTCTGCCAGCGGATCGACGCGTGCGATGGTATGCCCGAGCGAGCAATACGCGTAAACGAGACTATCGACGCGTGTCTGCAATGCTGCCTCGCGAGCCTCGATCTCCACCACTGCCGCGCCATCGGGCTGCGGCAGATTCCCGAGCTCGAATCCTTCGAAAAAGGCGGACCATCCCGAATCAACTGACTTTGGATTTTGCTGCCAGCGCCGATAATTCTCTTCGATCAGGTCGATATTTTCGCGAGCGTCAATTGAAGTACGCATAGCAGATCAATTTCCGACGATTGCGCGGTGCGGCAAGTTGACAGTGCCGGAGCGGCTTCTTTACTTGGGAGGCATATTTGGTGACGAAAGCTCAACGCGATCATGAAAGTGGCATCCACAACTCCAGGCAGAGCACACGTTACACGTATTCCCGAGCGTGTACTCCCGGTTGCGCTAGGAGTCGTCGCAGCGTGCACATCTTGTTTTGCACAAGCCGATCCTGCGTCGGAACCGGCTGTTTTGGCTGTTGCCAAGGTGTTGCCCGCAGTGGTGAACATCAATACCGAGCGCGTAGTTCGCCGCACGGTGCGCGATCCGTTTGAGGATTTTTACGCGCAATTCTTCGGCTACAATCGCGTCCGGCCACGCCAAATTCGCCAGACTTTGCAAAGTCTCGGGTCCGGTTTCATTATCGACCCGACTGGTTACATTGTGACCAACCAGCACGTCGTCGAACGCGCCGCAGACTTGAAAATTCACGTGACGACAAACGACGGCAAAACCTACAATGCTCACTATATTGCCGGCGATGACAAGACTGACCTGGCGTTCATAAAGATCGACGCGAAAAATGCATTCCCTTTCATTAACCTCGACAACATCTCTCCGAACTTGCTTGGCCAGACAGTGATTGTAGTAGGCAACGCTGTTGGCTATGGCAGTTCCATTAGCCGAGGCGTTCTTAGTGCGGTAAAACGCAATATCACCGTCGATGAGACCGAATATAAAGACCTCGTGCAGACCGACGCGGCGATTAATCCGGGTAATAGCGGTGGCCCGGTGATCGATATCTCTGGCCGGCTGGTCGGGATCGCGTCGGCAAAGATGGCGTTCACGCCACAAGGCGTGCCCACGCAGGGGCTTGGTTTCGCCATTCCCGCGGAGGTAGTGCGGGACAGCGTCAATCGATTCAAGAAAACGGCTCAGATACAGCCCACGACCAATAGCGCGGCCGCGACCAGCGAAACGTCAATTTCGAGAGCGGAAAAGTTGTTTGGAATGCAGCTACAAGATTTGACGCAAGAATTAAGTGAGGCGCTCGGCTACGCGCGAGGGCGGGGGGTTTTAGTCGCCGCTGTCGAACCAGACAGCCCAGCAGAAGAAGCGGGAATTGAGCGTGGGCTGGTAATTTTTCGCGTGGGCAAATCTGAAGTTTCTTCCGTTCGACAGGTTGAGGAGCTATTGCGATCGGCGGAGAGCGGGGCAGCCGTCGAGTTCATCATTGGCATTATCCGCGCCGCTGGACAAAATCGCGAGGTCGCGACCGTGAGGCTGACGGCACGCTAAAAAATTTGGCAACGCAATTGCAGCTCGGTTGTCTCATCGAAATATCGGAAAATGATTAAGGTTGAAAATCTGACAAAACGCTACGCCGGCCAGCCCGCGATCCGGGATTTGAATTTTGAAGTTAGCCAAGGCGAAATCATGGGATTTCTTGGGCCAAATGGCGCCGGTAAAACCACGACCATGCGGATTTTGGCGGGCTTTATGCCGCCTACCTCGGGCCGCGCTACGGTTGCGGGGTTCGACGTTTTTGAACAATCGCTTCAGGCGCGGGCACACCTCGGCTACATGCCGGAAAACGTGCCGCTCTATAGCGACATGCGCGTTACGGAGTATCTGAATTATCGGGCTGCGCTAAAAGGAGTTCAGCATCGCCGGGTCGCAGAGCGTGTGGGCGATGTAGAGGAACTCTGTGGTCTCAAGGAAGTTAAAAAGAAGCTGATTGGCACTCTCTCCAAAGGCTATCGACAACGCGTCGGTCTGGCGGACGCATTGTTGGCGGAGCCTGACCTTCTCATTCTCGATGAGCCGACGATTGGTCTCGATCCGAATCAAATCCGGCAGGTTCGCGAACTAATCAAGAACCTGGGCAAGCACCACACAATCTTGCTTTCGACGCATATTTTGCCGGAGGTGGAGATGACGTGCAGCCGAGTAATCATCATTCACAAGGGTCGAATCGAGGTGTGCGATACACCGGATAATTTGCTCGGGAAAATCAGGCAGGCTGGCGGCGTGGTACTTGAAGCAAGAGTCGGGAACGATAACGGCGCAGAGGAACTGAAGAAGATTTCCGGTGTGCGAGACGTGATTACCGACGGAGAGGATGAATGGAAGAGATTTTCGCTGCGAGTAGAGTCGGGCACAGATGTCCGCGAAGAGGTCTTTCGGCTGGCTGCCGAACGCCACTGGGCGGTGCGCGAATTAACTCAGCGTCGAGCAACGCTCGAGGATGTTTTCGTCGAGCTCACGCATCCCGACCTGGTCTGAGACCAATGCTAAACGAGAGAATGATTCATGCGTAAGTTTTACACCCTGCTCGCGCGCGAGGTGCGCAGTTATTTCTATTCCCCGATCGCGTACGTCGTGCTGATCTTTTTCCTCATCGTCAGCGGGATCGATTTTTACTTTCAGATCTCCTTCATGAACCAGCGCCAAGTGCAATACACGGTGCAGGAAGCATTCTTCAATTCAGTCTTCTTCTGGTTCGCCTTCGTTCTGATCTTCCCCCTGATTACGATGCGGCTGTTTGCCGAAGAATTTAAGCTCGGCACGATTGAGCCGTTAACTACTGTCCCTGTGCGCGACTGGCAGGTGGTACTCTCGAAATTCTTTGGTGCGCTAGTCTTTTATTTGATTCTCTGGATACCCACACTGCTTTACTTCGGGATTTTTCTGAGACTAACAAACCAGCCGGCTGCGCATTCTGCCGGAGCATACTTTGGTTCCTATCTGATGCTTTTCTTGCTTGGAATGTTCTATCTCTCGATTGGTTGTCTCACGTCTGTTCTGACCAGGAACCAAATCATCGCCGCCGCTATTTCGTTCTGCGCGATCACGCTGTTATTTTTTCTCGGCCTGGTTCAGTTCATACTTTTGGATGTTACTTCCACAACGCGCGAGTTGCTGGGATATTTCTCCGCAATCGAACACATGGGGACATTCTCCCGGGGTGTAATCGATACACGGCCGATCGTTCTCTACGTGAGCATGACCATTGTGATGCTGACGCTCACCTATCAGGCCTTCCAATCCCGTAAGTGGAGGCTTTAACAAATGGCTGACCTAATAAGGAAGTCGCGGATGCGCTCAGAAAAGAAAATTGGCCGGATTCGGATCGGTTTCAATGTGCTCGTCCAAATTGTGCTGGTCTTGTTTCTCGTTGCGATGGTCAATTCTTTCGCCTTTAAGCACTACGCGCGTTGGGATTTTTCCAGGGATCAAAAATATGCCCTCTCAGATAAAACGAAGCGCTTCCTCGACACGCTCAACGGCAAGATGCGCGTTACGGTTTTCTTTGCACCAAACACACCGATTACTGCGGACGTTCAGAATTTGCTGACCGAATATCAATATGCCGGTAAAGGAAAAATCGACGTCGAACATATCGATCCCGAGCGGAATCTTTCCCGCGCCAAAGAGCTGTTCGACAAATACAAAGTTGTTACAGACGAGAGTCTTTTGGTGCTCGACTACGATGGCCGCAACAAAACCGTCAAGGCGTCCGAGATGGCCGATATCGACCAGAGCGGAATGGCGTTTGGCGAAGGTCCACGTGTGGCCGCATTCAAAGGCGAGCAAGCTATCACCAGCGCGATGATCGACCTTGTTGAAGGGAAAAAGAAAACCCTTGGGTACGTCACCGGCCACAAGGAACCGCCGCTTTCAGAAGGCACCAGCCCCATCTCGGTGCTGAAAACGTTTATCGAAAACGAAAACATCAAGTTTCAGGAGCTGAACCTCCTCGATCTGGATGCGATTCCCGCAGACGTGAAAGCTGTCATGATTGTCGGGCCGCAATACGATTTTTCCGATCGGGAAATGAAACTGTTGCGGGATTTCTGGGATAAACAGGGGCGGATACTGCTTCTCCTGGATCCAGCGGCGAAAACGCCGAACCTCCGCGGCTTTGTTAACGAGCTGGGCGTCAAACCGAATGACGACAGACTGATGGTTTTCCTGCGCACTGGTATCCAAGAGCTGGCACTAACGCGAGATGTGCAGGCGCGCTTCCTCGGCGACAGTCCAATCACAAAACGGCTGGCAGATGTGCGGACGCTCTTTTTGGGCGGCACAGCTTCGCTTACTCTTGAGCCGGACCGCGTCCGCACTTCGAACATCCGAGTGGAACCGCTGATCCAGGCTGAAAAAGGTTATTTTGCGGAAAAAGATTACAACACAGACGACCAGGTAAAGCTACAGGCCGACGCGAAGCAAAGCAGCAATGTGCCGCTAACAATCGGCGCATCAGTGGAGAAGGGGGGCAGCGCAGATCAGCGGGTCCAGGTGAATTCGTCGCGCCTGGTAGTAGTTAGCAACGGAAGCTTCGTTCAGGACAATGCCATCACGCAGGATCAGCAGGGACTCGATTTCATCTCTGGCAGCGTGAACTGGCTGCTTAGCCGGGAACAACTTATCGGTATCGCGCCGAAGGTCTCGAAGCCTCTCACCTTCAGTCTTAACGACGAGGCGTTGCGCCGGCTGCGTTGGATTGTTTTGGTGTTCATACCGTTAGTTCCCGCGGTAGTCGGAACCATGGTGTGGTGGCAACGGCGGGTCTAGTATGAACTGGAGGAATACCCTCATCCTGGCGCTCATTGCCCTCGCTGGCTTCGCTTATTTCAGGTTTTTCGAAATGAAGCGGCCGAGCACTGAGGAGGCAAAGCGGCAGGCGCAGAACGTGGTCAATTTCGATCGAAACAAGATTGATGGCATCGTTATTCAAAATGGCGATCAAAAAATCGAAATACGGCGCCGTGAGAACAAGTGGCGACTTGAAACACCGATCAAAGATCAGGCAGATGGTGCTGTAGTCGAGAATTTGTTGTCGGATTTGGAGAGCTGGCAGAAGGAAGGGACCATTCCCGCCAAAGATATTGACACCGATAAGAGCAAACTAGCCGAGTACGGCCTAAGCAATCCCAAGCTAAAGCTCAAACTGCTCGGCCGTGAGAAACCTCCGGAAATCTTGTTTGGCAAAGACGCCGCTCTTGAAGGCAGAATGTATGTGCGCTTCCAGAATTCCAAGGAAACGTATCTCGCCACACAGTCGGTCAGGAAAGATATCGACAAAAAACCAGAGGAATTTCGCGACAAAAAATTAACCGATGTGGCAACTGCGCAGGTGCGCCGCATTACATTGAAAACGCCTGCTGGTGAAATGGAGTTGGAAAAAAGAGGCGAGCACTGGGACATCCTCAAACCGTTGCGTGCGCGAGCGGACGACGGGAAAGTAGGGGACTTGATTTCACAAATTACATCAGCGCGCATTCAACAATTTGTGGCCGACGATCGTGGCGACCTGCGCCCTTATGGATTGGCGGAGCCGCGTGGATCGATCACGTTGTATGATCAGGAGCAAAAAAAAGACCAGAAGGTTGAGCTCGGCGAATCGATCAAGGTCTTTGGAAGAGAGGACAAAGGTCAGACGCTGCAGATCGGCAGCGTACCAGAAAAAGAAAAAGATCAGGTTTACGTACGGTTCGCCCCTCGTGGATCCGTTTACACCCTTCCGAAAAAGGTCGAAGAGATCGTTAATACGAAGCCGGCCGATCTGCGCGACAATCACTTGGTTCGCATCGATACAAACATTCTCGATCGGATCACGATCGACACTCCAGGCAAAGCCAAAACCGTTCTTGGGCGGAAAGATGGAAATTGGACAATTGCCAGCCGAAATAATGCGCCGGCGGATTCACGTGCGATTCGACGCTTGATCGACACATTGCAAAACGAGCGAGTAACAAGATTCGTAGAAGACGTCGCTTCCAATCTGCCCAAATACGGGCTCGATAAGCCGACCATTCAATTGACGTTCAGTTCATTTGCTTCGGAGAATACCGCTGAAAGCAAGGCGGGTGAGCAGCCATTTGCGGCGCTGGCCTTTGGAAAAGCAGAGGGCGATAACGTGTACGCGCGGCTGGCCGACGAACCATTCGTCGTGGCAGTGCGCCGCGGTTTAGTGGATCAGATTTCACCTGATCCCCTGCAATGGCAGGATCTATCGATCTTTAAGTTTAAACCGGAGCAAATCCATCGCTTAAGTGTTACGGCTGAGAATGAGCTGTCGCTTGAGCGCGACCAGCGGAACCAGTGGCATTGGTTGAAAGGGAGTGGTCAGATCAACGAAGCTAATCTACAATCACTCCTCAACACCTTGTCGGCGTTGCACGCGGTACGCTGGCTCGGGGGAACGACGCCGCAACACGGTTTCAATAAACCACAGCTCGTGTTCGCCTTTACTACCTCGCCCGACAATAAGGCATCACATAAATTGACTATTGGTGCTCAAAACAGTGATGGCACGTGGTGCGCGCGCGTGGACGGCCGCGAAGGCACGTTTGAGATTAGCAATCTAAACTTGAACAGCTTGAAATTGCCGTTGACCAGCGAAGCCACTGCGCCGCCGGGTGGATCGCCGCCAACCGCGGCATCTCCTACTCCCAGGCAATAAAGAACCGTTACTGGTACGAACCCTGAAAGGTTCGGAATTCCCAAAAAGAGGATCGTCCGTCTCCTTTGTGCACTTATTGCTTGGTAGCCGTATAAATGGTGACGATTCCACCAGTGAGTGGTTCGAAGCTCCCGCGGGCGAAACCGTTCCCCGTCATCAACTGACACATTGCACGGCCGGACGGAAAGTCCTCGATCGAATCGCCAAGATAGTCGTAGGCGTTTTTCCTGCCTGTTAAAAAAGAACCAAGTAAGGGCAGGCAGCGATGTAAATAGGAACGATAAACAGCGCGCAAGATTGGCGTTGTAGGCAGTGAGAACTCAAGCACCAATAAGTGCCCATCTGTCTTAAGCACCCGCGACATTTCAGCAAGTCCGGTTGCCCAGCTTTCTATATTGCGCAACCCGAACGCGATAGTGACGCAATCAAATGAACCATTGCGGAATGGCAGGTTCATCGCATCAGCAAGCACCGTTTGGCGCACGCCTTTTCGCTTCGCAAGTTCCAGCATTTCTGGGAGGAAATCGACACCTGTGATTTCTGCTTCTGGTAATTGCTTTTGTAGCGCGAGAGCCAAATCTCCCGTGCCAGTCGCAACATCAGCAATTCTGGGTGGCCGCCAGGCGCTGACGATTTCAGCCGCGCGTCGTCGCCAATAGACATCCATCCCGCAGCTAAGTAAGTGATTTGCGATGTCGTAGCGCGTGGCAATCGAGCTGAACATTTCTCGAACCCGCGCAGCTTGCGTACTCATGTCAGGACTTGATAGAACACCGGCTCCAAGATTTAGGACAGCTAATTTTGCTGCTAATTGCATCTTAACTACCAGGTAAGATTGGCACAGGCACCCTACCCATCAGCTTGTTATGAAAAATTGCGATTGCCAGCGTTCCAAACTGCGGCTATCTAACAACATATGGATATATCTGTTAAATCTCTAGAACAAGCGATCTCAATTCGCAGACAAATTGATAACCTACAAAGACGTCTTTCCTCCATTCTGGGAGGAGGTGCACCTCCGACAATGACGACAACCCGCCCCGCGGCCGGCCGTTACTTTTCGCCCTCAACTCGAGCGAAGCTTTCGGCGGCTGCCAGAGCTCGTTGGGAAAGATTAAGAGGGGGAGCGACTACGGCGACTTCTGCCAGGAAAAAAGGGCAGCTCACGCCTGCCGGGCGAAGGAAGCTTTCCCAGTTAATGAAGGCTCGCTGGGCGGCAAGGAGGAGGGCGGCTGGCAAGAAGACAGTCTCTAGTAAGAAAAGAGGCACACTCACGCCTGCCGGACGAAGGAAACTCTCCGAGCTAATGAAGGCGCGTTGGGCGGCCAGAAGGAAAGCTGCGAAGTAACTTTTGATTAACCGCATTGTAGCGGCTGTATTTGTCGCTCATTGCAGGTAGGAGTGGGCTTAGTGCTCGCGAGAGGACTCGAACCTCCACGGGTTTCCCCATACGGTCCTGAGCCGTACGCGTCTGCCGATTCCGCCACGCGAGCAAAGGCAGCAGCGGTACCATGCGTGTTCACCAACCGGCCTGCAAGGTTTAATCGAGGATGCTACGACAGAATGGAACCAGCGACGTCTGAATAAATCAACCTGAACGCCTCTTGCGCGCGCGAACCTCCAACTGATGCGCTTTGCGTACCTGACCAATAGAACGCAAAAGATCGGCATAATTCGAAACCACGATGTCGTAATCCTTGGAGGGCTTCTCCTGCACCTCTTCCCACGCCTTTAGCGAGGATTGATAAAGTTCTGCCGCTTTCGCGTAATCACCGCGCGAATGATAGACTACCGCCAGGTTGCATTTGGATTGCGCAATGTCGGCAAGGGGACGTGGATTCAATTTCTGCCGGATGGCTAGCGCGCGAAGATGAATCTTCTCGGCTTCAGTGTAACGGCGTTCATTCGTGTAAAACACCGCCAGGTTGTTTAGCACCGACGCAACATCGGGGTGGTCAGGCCCGAGCTGTTTCTCATAAATCTCTAAAGCACGCACATAGCATGGCTCCGCCGCCTTTTGCCGGCCCGATTTGCGCAGGATCAGCGCAATGTTGTTTAACATCGTTCCGATATCGGAATAAGGGACGTCGTCGATCTGCGTCCCGGCGGCTATTGCTTTCTGATAAAAATTGACGGCCTCTTCAGATTGGCCGAGGCCATCGCACAGGGATGCCAGGCGCCGGGCCGAGCGATAGATGGCATGCTGGTCGGGTGGTTTTGCCTTTTCCAGGATTGCATGCGCCTTCAGCAAGTTTGCCTCGGCCGCGGTGTAATCTCCCTTTTGTTCGAGTAGCTGGCCTAGCTTCTCGAAGCTGATGGCAAGTGGAGTCTCGTTCCCCTTGAAGGCACGCTTCGCGATCTCAACAGCGGTTTCGGCAATGCGAATCGCCTCAGGCAAGCGATTTGTGGCACGTAGAGTATCCAGCTTGTCGTTGAGGATCGTCCAAAGCCTTTCTTCCCCCTTCATCGCTCATCACCAACCCTCGCTTATTTGGCTAACTAATCGGGTGGCGAGATCCTCAGTGGCCAGCGGCAAGGCTTGCCGTTCATCAGTGGTTACGTCGCTACTCACGAAGAAGCTCGTCGTTCCTACCGCTTCGCTCGGCGGTGCCAGCTGTTCACCATTTTTTCCGGTTACCGAATACCTTACGTTCAACGTAAGAGCAAATTCGGTTGTGGCCAATACGTTGCCACGCACCGAACGCGCCGGCAGGCGGTTGATGCGGGATACCTCACCATTCAAAGTAGCGTCCGCGTTGTCTCCGGTCGCAATCTGAAAGGTCCCGTCCTGTTGCAATTGTTTGATTACAGTATCGGTGATCAAAACTTCAATGCGTGGGACCAGAGTGCGATTTTTGAAAGTCGGCACCGCGATGGTGTGAACGTCACGCAGATAGTATGGCTTCACCGGCCCGACGTGATAGCCAAGGCAGCCACTCAAGGCCAGACAGATTACAGTCGCAAACGAGGCTTTCAAGGCGCCGGTGAGGCGGACGCTTCGGGAGAGGCCGAGGCGTCGGCAGGGGGCGATGTATCCGAACTTGTGCTCGTCCCTGGCGGAGGCAGCAGCGGTTCAGGGGCAGTCGTAGTATCGGGCGCAAGAGAAGCCGGCGGCGGCAGCGAAGAATCAGTCTCGGGCGCAGGTAAGGGCGCTTCGTTATTTGCTGCACCCGGCTTGGCAGAGCCGGTTCCTGCAGTCCGTGCTCCATGCGCTTCACCTTTTTTCTTGCCACCTTGTGCTACGGGCAAAGCCGGCTGAAGCGCAGCCTCGCCGAACTTTGCGCGCAACTGATCAATCCGTTTCTTGGCTTCATTGCTTTCCTCTGATCCGGGCTGCTGACGAATGACCTCGTTGTAGTAGATGACGGCAGCGCGATAATATTTTTGTTTATCGTAAAATTTCGCAACCTTGTACGAGCTGGCCGTTTGCTTGTGCTCGAGAATATCCAGGTTAGCGCGCGCCTGCGCTGCTTTCTCGCTCTTGGGATAATGGAAGAGGAAATCCTGGAACCCAGTTTTGGCATTGGATGCCGCGGCGGCGTCCTTCGTGCCCGTTTGGGACGCGGTGAACCAGATGTAACCGATTTGGTACTGCGCATCCACTGCGATCGGTTCATTCGGAAACTTGTCCACCACCGCCTGATAAGCTTGCAGGGCCGCATCGTTGGCGCCTTGTTTCTCTCGCGCAAGACCAATGTCAAACTGCGCACGCGCTGTGTATTTTCCATAGGGCGCAGTACGAACAACATTGGCGAAAATAGTCACCGCGCGGTCCAATGCCGACGCAATGGGAATCCCGAGCACCTTCAGTTTTTTTCCGTTAAGGTAAATTTCGCCGATGCGAAACTGCGCCTCGATCGCTGGCTCGAAATTGGGACTACTTGGATATCGTTCTACCAACTGGAGAAATGCTTCGGCCGCCGGTGTATAGTTGTGGACCTGTTCCTGCAACTGAGCGCTGCGATAAAGCGCGGAGGGCGCCAGTGCATCTTTTGGGTGACGTTTAACCAGGCTTTTGTAAGCTTTGATCGCGCGTTTGATGTTACCTTCTTTTTCAGCAGTTTGTCCGATCTGAAATAGCTCCGCGGCATTCCCGCTTATCTCTTCTTCGCCCGGCGCTACGAATTTTGCTTTTTTCCCCGGTTGGAAGACAACGGAGCCAACGCCCGGTTCAGGCAAGAGAAACAGGGCGCCAGCGAGAACTAAAAAGACGCGAATAACGAATTGCATTCGGGTGGGGCAGCGTAGTTAACTTATCTGGCCAGTCAAGTTTGAGCAGTCGCCGGTACGACGCGGCCGGCCGTAATATTCGCCAAATCTGCCAGAGGGGAAAGCTTTCCCCAGGGACTAAAACTGACTAGTTTTCTAATTTCCCTTGAATCTGACTGATCAGCAGAAAATTCGAATCGGCTCGTGCGCATGGAGCTTTCAAGACTGGCGTGGTGTTTTTTACCCGCCGGAGCTGCCGGAGTCACGCTGGCTCGAATTTTACGCTAACTATCTCGCGGCGGTTGAAGTGGACTCTACCTTCCACGCTGCTCCGACTGAAGATATCGTCCGTCGTTGGGTCGAAATGACTCCCACTGCTTTTCGGTTCACTTGCAAGCTTCCCCGTCAGATTACACACATCCGCCGGCTGCATGATTGTGCGGTCGAACTAAAGTCATTTCTGCGCGCCATCGAGTCACTAAGACCAAAGCTCCAGGTTATTCTCATCCAACTCCCGCCTTCCTTGACCCCAAAGGACGACAAGCCGGCGCTCCGAAAGTTTCTCCCACAACTGCCACGAGATTTCCGTTTTGCGATTGAGTTTCGTCATGCCGGCTGGCATCGACCGCAATTTATTCGGCTGTTGGAAAAATATCGCATTTGCTGGGTTTGGGCCGATAGCACTCCGCTCAACGAACGAAATCTTGCCCCCTTTGAATTTCTGCCACGCACTACCGATTTTCTGTATTTGCGTTTGCTCGGCGACTACACAACAAAATACGACGTTGACGGTGGCCACATCCATCGTTATCAAAAATTGCTGTGGAAACGTGAAGCCGCCCTGGAAAGCTGGTCTCTCAAGATCGAGCGGCATCTTGCCGAAGTGCGGAATGTCTGGGCATTTGCCAGCAACCACTTCGAGGGATTCGCACCTGAAACCTGCCAACGTCTCGCCCAGCGTGTGGGCTTCTCATTACCGCTTCCTTCCGAAACAGCACAGGCGTTTTCACCCGACGGAGGGTCGCAGCTTGATCTTCAGTTATAATGGCAGTTGCGTGCGATTGTGCTTTTCGAAAACGCACACCTGCTGAATCCCCAGCGTCGCCATTCTCTGCGCTAAGATCGGAAACTTGTCGCCCAGTTGCGCGTGTGAATGCGCGTCAGAGGCAGTGGTAAAAGAAATATTCTTGTTCATTGCGAGCACAATGATCGAGTCGCTTGGGTAAAGTTCATTCACCGGCTTGCGCCACCCAGCTGTGGAAAGTTCAATCGCCAGGTTCCGCGCACGAATTAAATCGAGCGTTTCATTGATCAAACTGCCGATCTCTCCACTCAGCCGATGACCATGGATTTTAATGAGATCGAGATGGGCGAGGCAATCAACCAGCCCGGTCGCTGCGATTTCGCGGACACGTCGAAAATAATCTGCATATACAGCGTCGATATCACGGCCCTCGAATTGCGCGGCGCCATCAGGCACGCTGTCGAACATCTGATCGGGGCGGTCGAGGAAATGAACTGAGCCCAGGACAAAGTCCAGCTTGTCCCAGTGCTTCTCAATCCAGTTTCGGCCGGCTGCCGAATGGATGGGATCGTTATCTAGCTCAATGCCGGCTCGAATTCGCAGATCGGGATTTCTTTCCCGCAATTGATCAATTTCATCGAAGTCGATTCCGGCGTGATACCGATCGTGATCGGTAAAAGCGATATCGATTAGGCCCAATTTGCGCGCTGAGTCCGCCCATGGTTGAAGCAATTCCTGTGTGTACCGTTGCACGCGATGTCCCTGTGGATGCGTGTGGTAATCGGAAAAGAGAAGAATTGGAGTATTGGAGTGTTGCAGTGGTGCGAGTGTGTCAGAAGCCATTACTCCATCACTCCATCGCCTGCCCTCAAGGCACAGCGAGAAATTTTTGGCGGATTCGCAGCTCCGGATATTGGGGAAAGAAGACTTCGGCAATAAAGACTTTGTTTGGTGTGAGCTCGCGCGTCGCGATTGTTTCGCTGTATTCGATTCGCTCTTGAGGATTGATCAGGATCGTGGCGGGTTTTTCGGTGATAGCGTGGTTGTCGGACCATTTTGTCAGGAGGTTCCCTGCGGAATCCATCAGGTAAATTTCGATCCGCTGGTTCGTCGGAAAGTCGAGCGCCACAGGACGCTTGGACAGATTTGACAGCGTCACCTTTACTCCAAGCTGACGAACCTCGGAGAGCTTTACGGTTTGCGGCGTGATTTGGAGATCGAGTGCAAGCCCACGTAACCTAGGATCTTTGTATTGGAAGACCACTTCGGGTGAAAATGGATGGAGAATGCGGCTCAACCAACCGCGCCTCCGCACCGGAGTCGATGTCGGCGAGCCACCCTGGCCAAAAATGTCTGCGACCAGAAAAGGAACCAAAAGAAGCAAAATGATGCGGCGTTTCATGAATGGGGTTCCAGCGCCGAAAGCTTTCTGGGTTGCAAAATTCCTGTCAAACCCTTTATCAATCGGCATGCGAACTCTCAGTGTATTCGCACTCTGCCTCGTTTTCGCGCTGGCCGATGGCGTAGCGAAACAACGGCATTGCACGTTCCGAGTGCATGCACAAGCGAACTCGCAGGACACCGAGGTATTCGCCACATCAGTTCGCGGCCAGATATCGGGCAAAAACGTGGCCATTGAAAAGATGCCATGGATTTCGGAGCAAGATGTTACAGCGTTTTCCGCTTATCCGGCGCAGGATGGAACTTATGGTGCGCTGATTCAACTGGACGAACACGGACGCGTCGTCCTCGATACCTTGAGCGTGGAGCGCCGAGGCGGTTTCCTCTTTGTGTTCGTTAATGGCCGACTCATCACTCAACTGCAAGTCGATAAGCGCGTCTCTGACGGGAAGATTTTCATTCCTTCCGGATTAACCGGAGTCGACATTGACTTGATGAAAAAAGACTGGCGCCAAATCGGCCAACAAAAACGTCAATCGCATTAATCCGCCATGCGATTATCCGCTGCTCCAATTGGCGCTGCTTTTTTATCAATCACCATGACGACTCAGATCGCGCAGAGCCAGGTGTTGGATTTGGTCCTGCCCACTGATAACGACGCCCTTTTCTCAGGCGATGGTCCCGCCTTCTATCAGTACGTCGAGCGCAATTACAAAGGTGCTAAATCGACGCCGTGGGAGGGCGGCCAATACGGCTTTGTGCGCGATCCCACCGACACAGCTGGTGGCATCGTTTACACGCGCTTTCACGAAGGAGTCGACATTCGGCCCTTACACCGCGATCCACGCGGTGAGCCGCTCGATGAAGTACGTGCCATTGCCGACGGGAAAGTCGTTCACACCAATCTTGTGCCCGGCTATTCGAACTATGGGAAGTATGTCGTAATCGAGCATCAGTGGGGCGGCTCGAGCTACTACAGCCTATACGGGCACCTTAGCTCGATCGCAGTGCAGCCCGGTGACGTGGCGAAACGTGGCCAGCGCATCGCAGTGATGGGCTACACCGGAACGGGGTTAAACCAGGAGCGCGCGCATCTGCATTTGGAATTGGACCTGATGTTCAGCCGTCAATTCGAGGCATGGCATAACGCATTCTTCAGGAACGACCCGAATCACAACGGAATTTACAACGGTTTGAATCTCGCCGGGCTCGACATTGCGCGGCTTTACCTGGCGCTTCACAAGAATCCGTCTCTTACAATTCCCGAGTTTCTTAGTGGTGAAGAAATATTCTACAGGGTGACCCTGCCTAAATCGCATCATTTCGACTTGCCAAGACTTTATCCCTGGATTCTGGGGGCAGGGAAACGAAACGAAAAATCATCATGGGAGGTTTCTTTCGCGCGTTCTGGTGTGCCGCTTAAAATTGAACCCAGCGATAAACGCGTGACTCAACCGGAGCTGACTTACGTTAAAAACAGCTCGATCGACTACTCCTATCTGACTCGGGACATAGTCTCTGGCCGCGGCGCAAACGCGCAGCTGAGCGGCTACGGAAGACAGTTAATGCGACTCCTTACTTATCCCGACTGAATTCAACAGCCGCTGAAAAATTGCGCGGTCAGCACGATGTCGGCGTTTCTTGTGCGAGAGCGACTCCATGTGGGATCGCACCTTTCACGAACCCAAGACATTCCACAGCGCCGCTCGGTTTTCCTGGAAGCGCGATTACCAAAGCATGATCGACGATCGCAGCCAAACTACGCGATAGGATTGAATTCGGGGTGATCTTCATGGACTCGGCGCGCATCACTTCTCCGAACCCTGGGAGCTCGACACGCATGATCCCACGGATCGCTTCCGGGGTGACATCGCGCGGTCCAATCCCAGTGCCGCCAGTCGTCAGGACCAAACCGCAGCCTTGTGTCGAGAACGAGCGGATCGCCTCTTGAATCCTAGCTGCGTTATCTGGCACAACCGCGTCCGCGAGAACCTGCCAGCCTGCCTTTTGCGCCGCGGCCTTCAACGCGGGACCGCCCAGATCCTTGTAATCCCCCGCGCTGGCGCGATCCGAGATGGTGATTATACCACAAACGATCTGCATCAGGCTTTTGTCTTTTCAACAAGCCGCACGTCGGCGATGTGCATTTTTTTATCCACCGCTTTGCACATGTCGTAAATCGTAAGTAACGCGACGGCGACGCCGACGAGGGCTTCCATCTCGACTCCGGTCTGCGCAACTGTCCGTGCGGTGCAGGTGACTTCCGCGCCGTCGCGCGCGGCAATAATATCAATCTTGACCTCACTCAACGGCAGCGTGTGGCACAACGGAATTAGATGACCCGTTTGCTTTGCGGCCTGGATGCCCGCAATCCGCGCAGTCGCAAAGACATTCCCCTTCGCGATTTCATCTTTGCTAATCACAGCGAGCGTTTCCCGTTGTAGCCGAATTTTGCCGACGGCGACAGCCCTTCGCACGCTCATCGGCTTGGCAGAGACATTCACCATTTGCGCTCGGCCGTCGGACGCAAGATGAGAAAGACGATTCATCGTTCAGCCACCGATGGCAATCATCTTGCGATTGGGTTGGTAATTGTCCCTGAAATCGTGCTGCTCAGGTTTGCGCTCGACAACGTTGAGAAAGAATTGCTTAAGCTCCTCATCGCTCGCGCCAGCCCGCAGCGGTTTCATGATGTCGAACTCCAAATAGCTGCCAAGACATGGGCGCAACTTCCCATCGCACGTCAGGCGAAGTTTGTTGCAGCTTTCGCAGAAATGCAGATTCGTCATCGCCCCGATAAAGCCAATGCGTTGTCCGCGCCCGGGAATTTGATAATAGGTAGCCGGACCATTCGTGCGGAATTCCGTCTCCGGGATCAAATTTCCGTAACACGATTCGATTAGCTTTTTCGCTTCAAAAACCGACATGAAGTTATGTTCATCGAGAACGTCGGTCGTGCTCACTGGCATCATCTCGATAAAACGCAGAATCAAGTTGCGCTCTCCGGCGAATTCTACCAATGGGATCAGTTGATCTTCGTTTCGGCCACACATCAGAACGGTGTTCAATTTGATTTGATCAAAGCCTGCGCCGATCGCGGCGTCGATCCCCCTGAGAACTTGGTCAAAAAAATCCCGGCCGGTGATGTTCGAATAGACGTCCCGGTCGAGCGTGTCGAGCGAAACATTAACCGATTGCACGCCGGCATGCCGCAGCGCTGCCGCCATGCTCGTGTCCGATCCGATTTCGCGCGCAAGCAGCGTCCCGTTCGTGGAAAGACCGATGCTTTTGATACCCGAAATCTCAGGGATTTTCCGAATGAAAGTGATCACGTCACGCCGGGTTAGTGGTTCTCCGCCCGTGATTCGCACTTTCGAAACGCCCAGATCAGCCGCGATGCGAATCAGCCGCAGCGTTTCCTCGAAAGTCAAAATTCCCTCGCGAGGCAACCATTCCTGCAATTCCTGCGGCATGCAGTAAGTGCAGCGTTCATTGCACCGGTCGGTGATCGAGACGCGCAAGTAAGAGATCCGATGGCCGTAGCGATCCTGCATGCGTGAAACGTTACGGAGAAGGCGGTGGTGAATCAACAACCCACATTGATTGACTCGATATGGAGCGAACGTATGATCAACACCATGGAGCGTCGAGTCGCGTCCATCGCGCTGACATTTGGCATAGCAGCCGGTGCAGTGATTTTAACCGGTTGTGCCACCCCTGAAGCGCGCATTTCCAAAAATCCGGAGATCTATCAGCGTCTCTCTCCCAGGGACCAGGCACTGGTAAGTCAAGGACAGATTCGACCTGGTATGACCATGGACGCGGTATGGTTGGCCTGGGGTGCACCAGATCGGAAAATCCCGGGCGAAAGGCGTGGTCGCCCGACCGAAACGTGGATGTACGTGCGTTACGACACACCTTTTCCAAGCTATGGCGTGCCCTACTATTACGGCCCATTCGATTGGTCGTACATCCCGCCGAAGTTCCCTTACCTGTCCAAAGGGGTCACTTTCTCTAATGGCAGAGTTGTTTTCTTCCAATACCTGCCGCCGCCGCCGCCATAAGGCCGGTGAACAACTTCGTTCGTATTCTGCGTCGATACGAATCAGCTATCGGCAACGCCACGCCGAATCAAGGAGGTGCACGGTTTCGCTTGCCAAGTTGCCAGCCGGTGTGATTTCCTCAAAGCATGAAGCGTCGATTCTACCTTGGCGCATCGACGCTCGCCCTCGCCGGGGGAGCCCTCATTCTTACAAGTTGTTCAACGCCGCAAACGCGAATCTCTGATCATCCCAACCTTTACCAGAGTCTGTCCGCCAGAGATCAGACGTTGGTAGGCCTCGGTGACGGAGACTTGGATTTACATAAGTTACATGACTTATCCCTATTACCCATACGGTTACCCTTACAATGGTCTCTACGATCCATTCTATTACGCAGACGTTGCTCCAGCTATTCCTTATCCTTCCAGGGTGGTCACTTTCCTCAACGGCAGGGTTGTGGCTTCCAATACCAGCTGCAGTCATAACGCTGAACAACGGCCACTTGAGTGCTCATCGAAACAATCAAAATCGGGGCCTGCCTGACCAATGGCTTACCGCTCATTTCGGAATTTCCTCGCAGCGCTTGATCAGGCTGACGAGCTGAAACGCGTTACAATTCCAGTCGACACAGATCTGCTGATCGCCGAATGGGCAGACCGAGAGATGAAATCGCCTGACGGCGGAAAGGCTCTGTTGTTCGAGCATCCGATTGTCGATGGAAAACGATCGCAATTCCCGGTAGCAATCAACACAATGGGGTCGCGCCGACGCATGGCACTGGCGCTACAAGTGTCCGACGTGGCAGACGTCGCACAAGAAATTCAACTTATTCTCAAAGCAAAACCGCCAACCGACCTGCGTGAAGGCTGGAGCTTACTCAGGCAGGGAATCCATTTGCTGCATGCCCGTCCAAAATCAGTGCGCGAAGCACCGTGCCAGGAAATCGTGCACAAGATCGATGACGGCGACAGCTTTTCCCTGCACGATCTGCCGATCCTTAAATGCTGGCCAAAAGACGGCGGGCGTTTCATCACTCTGCCAAATGTGCATACGCGCGACCCGGAAACAGGCGGGCGCAACGTCGGCATTTACCGAATGCAGGTCTATGACGAGCGCACAACCGGAATGCACTGGCAGCTTCACAAAGTCGGCGCGCGACACGGCAAACGCTATTACGAACGCGGTGAACGCATGCCGGTCGCCGTCACGATAGGAGGTGACCCCGTTTATACGTTCGCGGCAACTGCGCCATTGCCAGACGGTCTGGACGAACTGTTTTTTGCCGGCTTCCTGCGAAAAAAATCAATCGAGCTTGTTCGCTGTAAAACGGTCGACGTCGACGTGCCGGCGGACGTGGACTTTGTTCTGGAAGGTTATGTACAGCCGGGTGAGATGCGTCCGGAAGGGCCTTTTGGCGATCACACCGGATTTTATACGGCGGTCGAAGACTACCCCGTGTTCCATTTGACTGCGATCACCCACCGGCGCGACGCGGTTTACCCCACGACAATTGTGGGCATTCCGCCAATGGAGGATTACTACATCGGCGACGCTTGTGTGCGGATTTTATTGCCGGTGTTCAAAATGAATTTTCCTGAGATCGTGGATATGACACTGCCCCCCGAAGGCGTTTTTCACAATCTGGTCTTTGTCAGCATTCGAAAACAATATCCTTATCAGGCCTTCAAAGTTATGCACGGGCTCTGGGGGATGGGGCAAATGATGTTCAGTAAATACATTGTGGCAGTGGATGAAGATTGTGATGTGCACAACACGAGAGAAGTACTTTTCCGTTTGTGCGCGAACACGGATCCGGCGCGCGACACAACTATTATCAAAAATCCGAGCGACTCGCTGGACCACGCACCGAGCGAACAGAACATCGGTTCCCACATGGGATTTGATGCGACGCGAAAATTGCCGGGCGAAAATTATCAACGCCGTTGGCCCGAGTTGCTGAAAATGACGGACCAAGCGCGAGCCCTCGTGGACGCGCTTCAGGCGCAAGCACGATGATTGCGGGCCACGTATGTTGTAGCCACGGCACTACGTGTCGTTCGAGATAAGTCGTTTTGCAGTTGGTAGCGCGGCAGGCCGTAGGCCGGCGGGTACAGCTTCTTCCTCGATTACGGTTTGCGGAAAAGCCGGCCGGTGTCAACATCGCGGGTAAGGCCGCCGGGCGGGACTCCACGCAGATTATAAACGCGTCCCGTATAAGGGCTGTCGTAAAGCCCCGGGGTTCCAGCCCAGCGCGCGTAGGGATAGCCGCCTGGAGGTGGCGGAGGACCATAACGTGCAGCTTGATCCTGCTGAATGGCCGCGCCGGTCAATGCGCCCGCTGCGGCTCCCGCGGCTGCGCCAATTGAGGCGCCGCGAACATGACCAGTCGCCGCGCCGCCGATAATTGCACCGGTGGCGGCACCCCATGCTGCACCCTGGCCGACTGGAGTGTCACAGGAAGTTAGAAAAAGACAGCTCAGCGAAATCCCTGAGACAAGTATGGGGGTATTCATCCTCATAAAACTGGGTGTGCCCGATGAACTAATTAACCGCATGCGTGCAGAGTTGTTGCGGAGCAAATCTCCACGATCCGCTCTCGCGGGTTCTTCTGCAGTCTGAAGTTTCTAGCGGCTTAGGGCCTTACAAAGACCTTGTTTACCTTAACATCAACAACCAACCCGCCGTGTGCGACCTTCGAGCAGTCGTACTTTTCATGGGGCGGGTACGGGCTCACAACAACTCCCGACGGATCATGAGGATCTCGTTGCGCCGTCGGGTAACCGTTGGCCGGAGGCGGATATTTTTTTTCAGCCTCTGCTTTGGTGATCGCCGTAGCTTGGGTCGCCCCATGTTCGACCCGTTCACGCGCTATACTGCCTATGCGCGAGTCCGTGCCTTGCGCGTAAACGGTTGTGCCGAGCACAAACAACGCTATTACGATCGCCGAGATAATTTTCAGAGATTTCGTTTTCATAGATTTGTCTTTCGTAAGATTTCGCAGCTGGAAACTCAGACGGATGTTTGCGGCGGCAAATTCAAAAAAGATTTGAAGAGTTGCGTCGCGATCCGGCCTGCTTTCTCCAGCTTGCTGAGCCTGTATTCTTCTTCGAAAACGCGAAATTTGTCCAGCTCGATTTGACGCAGAAGACCGCGATAAATCGAGGCCATAATTTCGGCGGGCGCCATGGCTCGGCGGTCTTCTCTCGGAAGCGCAGCCGCTGCCTGGGAGAAAAACTCCCGCGCACGCGCTGCTTCGAATTCCATCAGGCGGACAAAGCGTTCGTTGTATTGCCGGTGTTGCAACTCTGTCTCGGGGTAATTGAACCGCGTCAGGTCTTCCTGCGGGAGATAAATGCGGTCATCCTCCAAATCCTTCCCCACATCACGGATGATGTTGGTCATTTGTAAAGCTAACCCCAGCTCGATCGCATACTGTTTGCACGCTGGATTGCGATAGCCAAAGATCTCGATGCTTACCAGTCCAACTGCACTGGCGACTCGGTAGCAATAAACCCGCAGCTCTTCAAACGTGACATAGCGCCGGATGCTCAAATCCATTTCTACTCCGGCAATGATTTCCTCGAACATGTCGACCGGCAGCGAATATTTCTCAATCAAAGCTCGTACATCCCAGGCAAGCGGCGGCTCGCCGGGTGCAGCCGCCTGAAGCATTTGGCGCCATTTCACTAATGACGCTTGCTTCTCTACCACGCTCAATTCCGCGGAATCCGCAATGTCATCGATGACTCGACAGAACGCGTAGAAAACAGTGATGTCGCGTTTGCGCTCGCGACCTAATGAAATGAATGCCAGAGCCAGATTTGATTTGCTCTGACGCGTAATCGTGGCGGCGTTCACATCCGCCCTCGTCCAGGCGAGCCTTTTAGTATTGAATCCATTTCTCCTGGTTGATCCTACCGCTTTCGCATTGACGAAATAGACACACCCACGAAGCCAGAAGCCATCCGGTAAGCAGCCCTCGAAGAAAAGCAAAACTGAGTTTCCACAGAAAGAGTGCGCCTAACCGATCGGCAATTGCGCCGCGCATAACGGCGTCGCAGATCATGATGCCGAAAAAATGCACTCCGCAAATGATTAAAAACCATCCGAGGCGGCCTCCATTTTGGCGAACGAACTGCGCGTGAGCGCGCATCGCTTCAATCAACGTTTCGTTATGGAGCGCCAGTGAGATTTGCACCGAACAAAACGCAATGATCAAACCGCTCATCAGCACCCGCGCAATCGGCAGGTAATCGAGGACACCGGGAATGTTTGTAAAGTAGGCAAGCACGAGAGGTAAGCGCACAATTAACGTGCTGACTGCAACGACAATGCCCGCCCATTCCAATACATAACTAAAGCGTCGCATCGCGAAGCGAAATAGTTCTCCTTCTTCGAAGCTCACCCCTTTTATCCACGCCAGACACACGGTGATAAGGTACACTTGGATATAGACTCCCAGGAGGTATTCGAAAACGAATGCGATCGCGTCCACGGTGGCGGAGATTCGCAGGAGACCTGCGGCTGGGACCAAACCGCTCCACTCAGGCAATTGCCAGAACACAATCGGCTTCAACAACGACGCCAGTGCGCTTAGCAACAGAATCAAGTATACGAGATAACCCCAGAAACCGTACCGTTTCCGCAACGCTCGAACCAATGCTCCGTGCAGGCCCCGCCAGTTGACCAGCATGAACACGGCGGCCACTACCGAAAGCGGGTAGGTGGTGGTCGGGTTATCGAAAATTCCGGCCACGCCTTCCAGGGCAGGCAACGGAGTTTCCCTCCAAATGTCCGTGAATCGCGGCCAGTACCACTGAGATATTGAAGCGATTTTGCCCAGATCGAAATCAGACCAGCTTCGAATTGGCGTGAAGGTAACGAACTGAAAAACGAAATAGCCAAACCCAAGCAGGGCAAACGTGATCCAAACATTTTGCCACATATCAGCAACCAATGTTTTGATAGCGCGCGACCGCCCCCCGCGTCGAGCACAAGCAGATGTCCCGGCGGTTTGTCCTTATCTTTTGAATTGATCCTAGCGAATCAAACCCCAGTGTGGGTAAAACGGCCAGTAGACCAACAAGCCGCGCCCGACCAGGTTTTGCTGGGGAACCGGTCCCCAGTAACGGCTGTCGAAGCTGTTATAGCTGTTGTCGCCCAAGGCAAAATAGCCATCCTTCGGCACCGTGTACGGTCGATCCGGCGGCGACAGATATTCTTTGCCCGGAGCATAACCGCGGTACGGAGGTTTCGCTGACATGACGCGCTCGAACCCGAAGCCTTCAGCTTTCTTGCCATTCACATAGAGAAACGGGGGATCGATCCGCAGAGTATCGCCAGGCAATCCAGCCAGGCGTTTGATATAAAAGGGCGGCCCCGTCTCCGGGTCCGGGCGGATCGCCGGGATATGGTCCGTGCGGAAAACGAAAACGTCGCCGCGATGAGGCTTAACAAAGTTGTAGCTAAATTTGTCCACGAAAACCTGATCGCCTGTGTCAATTGCGCCCCTGGCAATGATTTCACCGCGATGATAAACGCGACCGGGAAAAACGTTAAAATCGTGACTGAGCGTGTCGGGCGATGCATACACGAGAAAGTTCTGCCGCTGACCGATCAGTCGCGAAAAAGTAAAGAAGAAGAGGATTCTTTTTGGCACAATTTCAAAAACCTGATCATCCTCGCGCGAAATGACGTTGATGTAATTGCGACCCAGAACGATGAACTCGCCGATCTGTCGCAGAATATTTGGCGGCGGATCTGCGGTGGGATGACCAATGATCCCGTTTAACGTCGGTTGCATCGAGCCGGTGGGAATTTTGAACGGCTGCAAGAAATAAGAACGAATACCTACAGCCACAACGATGGCCACCAAAATTACCTCGCAATTCTCTCGCCAATGCGATTCCCAGGTTACCGGCGTTAACCTGTGCAGCGTCTTATCAAGCGTGTCGGCCGTGCTGTGAACTCTCGCGCGGTCTCTATCACGTAACGCTTCGCGGAGACTTTTCATTTCCGCGATGATCTGTTCGCGGTCTGACGCGCTGAGCCGGTCATCCTTGTAGCGGAGGTACTTCCGGGCGTGCCGCAGGAGCAATCTGCTGTGTTTAACGTGGCGCGATGTGAACATGATCTAGATCAGTGTTTCTTCCGTCATTCCGAGCGAAGTCGAGAATGGAGCGGTTGGGGAAACCGCGACATGGACGGGCAGGCCGAGAGGCCGAGCGAGCGGCGCGAGCGAGTCAAATCTCTCATGACAAGAGTCATTGCGCCTTCAACACCTCAATGAAGGCTTCCTGAGGAATGTTAATCTTCCCGATGCTTTTCATTCGTTTCTTCCCTTCCTTTTGTTTCTCCAGTAATTTCCGTTTGCGGGTGATATCCCCGCCGTAGCATTTCGCGGTCACATTTTTTCGTAACGCGGAAACGCTCTCGCGCGCAATAATTTTCCCGCCAATCGCTGCCTGAATCGCGACCTGATAAAGCTGCCGCGGGATCACTTCCTTCAGTTTGGCCGCTAGCTGGCGGCCGCGCGCCTCCGCGCGGTCTTTGTGCACGATTGTCGAAAACGCGTCGACGGGCTCGCCGTTGACGAGAAGGTCCAGTTTTACCAATTTCGCCGGCCGATAACCGGCATGCTCGTAATCCATCGAACCGTAGCCGCGGGTGATGCTTTTAATCTTGTCGTTGAAATCGACGAGAATTTCGTTGAGCGGCAATTCGCAATGCAACATCACCCGGCGCGTGTCGAGCGATTCAGTGCGTTCCATCTGGCCGCGTTTCTCCAGGATTAATTGCAGGATGTCACCGATGTTTTCATTCGGGCAGAGCACGTATGCCTTTACAATCGGCTCCCGAATCTCCTGGATCATGCTCGGGTTGGGCAGGTGCGCAGGGTTATCGATGAGGAGTTTTTCTCCGCGCGTGGTCAGCACTTCATAAACCACGCTTGGACTCGTGGCGATGATGACCATGTTGTACTCGCGCCGGAGCCGTTCCTGAATGATCTCCATGTGAAGCAAACCGAGA
>WNGI01000330.1_pt1 | contig 33655 bp, 30 predicted proteins | sample 5400621 | NCBI WGS metagenome assembly WNGI01 (sample SAMN13153374, study PRJNA577476) | soil metagenome | isolation source: 20 cm soil or saprolite under Garry oak tree replicate 1 | place: USA:California | collected 2016-06-15
GTTCCTTGCGCCTACCCGACGCATTTCGCAGCTTGGCACGTCCTTCGTCGGCGCCCGAGCCGAGCCATTCCCCAGACAGCATGTTAGCCACTGACCTATCGGCTTAGCACACGTCCAGGATGCATATGATCGGTATCAGGGGACGCTGTCCGACGGAGCCGAGCTCCTCCAGCGGCCTCCACCCTTCCCCTTCGAACGCCCGCGCACGTCGAGGGTGCACGTGTCGCCTTCGAGCGCAAAACGGGATGCCGATGTCCGCAGAGCCCAAGATCCTCGGAGGCCCGGCTATCTATGCCATGGGCGTATTTAATCCTTCCTTCGCGGTCGTAGCGTCGCTCGAAGGGCACCGTCGCTCCCGCTACCGAGATAAGCCGCGGGCTCGTTCCTAAGACGTGGGCCGCGGAGGGTTCCGCCGAACCCGCTGGTCTCGATTCCTCTGGGACCGGCAGGTCCGGCGCATCGATTTCTTCGATCGGCATCCGAGGCTCTCGCCGATCCCGTACATGATTATCGCGACGCTGGTCGGCGTGCTCGCGCTCTCCGGCGGCCTCTCGTTCGCGAACCCTTCCGCCAAGGTGTACGGGTACGCGATCAGCCTCGTCCTGATCGACGTGGGCATGGTGTTCATCGCCGCCCTGTTCGCCGTCGCCGGACGTCCGCTCTGGAGGGAGGACCGTGATTCAACGTACTTGGCGCTCGCCCTCGCCTTCTCCGGGATCCCCGTGTGGGGCCTGCTCGAGGTCTTCTGCCTGAACGGCGTCCTGTTCTCCCTCATCCCATCGCTCTGCGACGCGCGCCCGGGGGCCGGTTGGGTCCTGGCCCTCTGGTTCATCGCGGTGCCTGCCTCCTCGATCCTCCTGGGGTTCTGGAGATTCTTGCGGAGCGGCACGCGGGAATCGATGAAGGCATGAAGGACTGGCCCTTCGCCATCGGTCCCGGAATCGTTGCGGAGGCCTCGTGGCGTCTTCGCGGTGAACTCGAGCCACCCGGACGAGGGTCCAGTCGTCTCAACCCGATCCGCGGAACGAGATTGAAATGCGAGCGGAGCCGCGATCGTCCCAGGCGGCGGCGCCGAGTTGAATCGGGGCCGCGCTAGGCGTCGGCGCCGATTCGATCGAGGTCACGAACATCGGGCTCATCGCGTTGTTCGCGGAGACGATTCGGAACGTCCGGTCCGCGAACGCGACGACGAAGTTCGCATTCGCGCTCGAGGCAGCCTGGAATGAGTAGGTTCCCGGCGCCAAATTCCTCGTGAAGTCCGCGCTCAGGTCGGCCTGCCACTCTCCTTTCCCGACGTGGTCCGGAATTCCCGACAGCAAGGTGTCCGGGCTGCCGACGGCTTGGATGCGGAAGTGGACGGTCGCATCATCGAACAATTTTCCGTTGACCCTCGTGAACATGGAGACGGACGCTTCATCGCCTTGCTGGACATCGTCGATCGGATCGATCGCGAGATTCGGGACCGGTGGGTTCAGGAGCGCCTCCCATCGATCGCGCGGGAACGGATAGCCCGCAAAGTTTCGGACCGTTGCCTGGCTCGCCGCCGGATCGACCGAATCCAAGAAGTACGGGCCGTTGCTAACGAAATAGTGACCGTGAGCGGTCCGCCAACTCTGAAGCGCCGTCCACCGTGCCTCGGCCTCGGATTGGGTGACGTACGACTCGAAGCCGGGCGGCTTCGTCACGGACGGACCGCGGGTGGTGATATTCCCCGACGAAATCTCCCGGTCCATGAATTCAACGGCAGGCCCCTTCGCTAGGTCGATCGCGTCGAGCCCGTCGAACGCCGCGGTCAACTCACTGACCCGCGTGTGGTCGTGGAGGGTGGTCGCCATCGCGAGTTCGCCGACCTCCCACGGCGTGGCTGGCCATACGTCGGCCGCTGATGCGATGAACGAGGGATCGACATGCCAATAGTCGATGTAGAGATCTAAGGTCGTCGGATCGATGACCTTCAAGCCGCGGAACAGGTTGGCGAACAATCGGTCGTGGAAATTCACCGCGTCGAAGTCGTGGGTTGAGACATCGCCGCGATCTCGCCGCGCGATCAGGGCGATTTGATAGAGCACGTCGGCCATGTTCCCTGCCACCCCGTCGTGCCACGTGCCGAACGTGTAGTGGAACCGGACCTTCGACATCGAGGTGGTTCCCGCCGGTACGGTGGTGAATCCCATGGTGCTAGGATCCCACGTCAATGCGTCCGGTGGGACCGCCATCGTGCCGCTCGGCCCGGCCGTCGTCGTCTCGAATACAGAACGGACCGGGATGAAGGCGCCGGTTCGGGGATGCGTCGACAGACCTTGGTCCATGAACGTTTGTCCGATGACGGCGTCGTAGACGAATCCAAACCCTTGCCAAGGCTGGAACGTGGAGATGAACTGAACTCGCTGCCCGACCGCCAAGGTCCCACCGGGGGACGCGAAGCGCGCGGTCCGCAGGGAGAACGGACTGAACAGCCCGCCCTGCGAGTCGGACGCGATGGCCGTCACGCGAGAGGAATACGGTTGGGTGCTGGACCCGACGAGCCACACCCGGACGGACTCCCCGAGGGAGAGTGCGGTCCCTTGTTCCACGAGAGCCTGTCGTTCGGACTCGCTGGCGTATCGCCCGAACAGCAACCTCGAACAAACGTCCCGTAGCTCGGGGGGAGGAGAATAGAACGACCAGATCGCGCTCCCTTCTCCGCCGCAGTTGTAGAAGTCCAGGTCGGAATCGGGCCACCGTTGAACCTCAAGGAAGCTGAACCAGGCTTCGGTGTACAACATCCAGGCCCCCGTGTCAGGCGGTCCAAAGTACACGGTCTGGAATGCGCCTCCCGCGGACATGTACCGTCGGTTCACGGAAAAACCGAGGCTCTCCACCTGATTCGCCACGTAGTCGCCGAGCGGTCGACGGAAGTCGTCGATTCGAATGACGATCGGGATGACGATCGGGTTGCCCTGCCACTTCCACGTCCCATCGTAGGTGGCGCCGGCCGCGATCAATGCGTTGGAGATGATGGTCTTCCCTCGATCGAAATCGAAGCCCGCGCCGCGGTTCGTATCCCGGAAGAAGAAAGGATCGCGGACGACCTCCGGGCTGGCATCGTTCCAGGTGACGGCATGCGGCAGGCCGGCCCCGCCGAAGAGGTTAGTATTGAGGTAATCTCGATCGATCACGTAGTTGAGTCCCTGCCGGACTTCGCGGATCGCGAACGGGTTGAAGACGCCGGGCGCCTGGTTCTGGTCCACCGGGACCGGGTTGACGAACAGATCGTTCTCGAACCCGTACGTGTCCGCGGTCCGTAGCGCGGGGTCCGAGTGGGCCGCCGCAATGTCCGCGACGGACCGGAGGGGGAACGTGTAGACGTCCATCGCCCCGCTCTTCAGATCGACCAGCGCCTGAGCCTGGTTCGGTTGCTGGAAGAATCGAATCGCGTCGACGAAGCCACCCGGAGGCTGCGGCGGTGTCTTGGCCGACGCACCGCCTCCGAGCAGGAGGGGAGGCGCGGCCACAAGAAAGACGATTACAAGGACGGCAAACAGCAGTCGGCGTTGCACTTGGGATCCCCTCCACGGCCTCGGCGGGAGCGCGGACCGCGTCCAGTCGAAGCGCCGAACTCCGAATTCGGACGCGTGGGTAAATTCGTTTTTCCCCGTTCGCTTACGTAGTAACCTCGGCGCCGCGTAGATCAGGTCGCCAGCGACACGCCGGAGGCCTGGACGATTCGCGCCTTCCCCCGATCCACGAGGATTTTCGCGATCGTCTTCGGGAGCGTGACCACGTCCTCCTTTTTCAACCGATACGTCGTGTCGATCCCCGCAAACGGCGGGATGTCCTCGAGCACGTGGACCAGGACATGATCTTTCAGGGTGGGCACGACGGGGGTCCGTTTCGTCTCCTCGGCCCGGACCATCCGCATCCGTTCCGGTTCCTTCGGCGGTGCTTGCGGTTTCACGAGCGCGGGCGCTTCCGTAGGAAGTTTCGGCTCCGCGGCGGCCGGAAGGGACCCGAACGCCTCCGCTCGGGATTTCTTCAGGAGGCCCACCATGCCCTCGAACAGAGCGAGGTCTTGCGTGGTCAGGTGCCGCACCTCGACCTCCGCGCCGCTCGCGCGACTCGAGGCGAGCAGGGCGAGCTTCCGCTCCCGATACGTGAAGATCTGGTCCCGTCGCTTCCGGACCTTGCGCAGTTCGTCCTGGAGAAGGAGCGCCTTCGGCGAATTCGGATCCTTCTGCGCCTCCGCGTTGGCGCCTTGGTCGAGCCGAGCGATGTAGGCGGCGAGTTTATCGTAAAAGTTCGCTTCGAGATTCACGAGGGTCTTCTTCCCGCTCTCCTCTCGGTAGACCTTGGTGACGCGTTCGAAATTGACGTCCTCCTCGCCCGGCACACCGCGCGTATCCGGCGGGCGATATATGATGGCGTCGCCACGCAACCCTTATCGGCCTTGCCCGGTTTGGGACAGACGGCGGCGAGGCGGCGCCGGATCCCGCGGCAGGATCTCGAGCCGCTTCGAGATCGGTCATGGATTGGGAAGAGCTGTATCACGACCTCTCGAAGGTCCTCGAGGACCTGGCCGAGAAGAACCGTCTGGCTCCGATCATCGTCGAAGGGGAATACGATCGACGGGCTTTGCGAGCGCTCGGCGTCGAGGGAGACGTCCGCCTGATCAATGAAGGCTCGACGATCTTCGGGCTTTGCGAATCGATCGCCGCGAGTCATCGGGAGGCGATCATCCTCACGGACTGGGACGTCCGCGGCGGCCGCCTCGCGCGGCAGCTCCGGGACGGCCTCGCGGCGAACGGCGTGCGGTTCGACGAGGAACTCCGGGCCCGGCTCACGCGGCTGTGCCGGAAAGACATCACGGACGTCGAATCGCTCCACACCTTCGTCGAGCGGGTGAGCGAACACGTCGCCTCGGGACACCGGCAACGCGACTCAAAGCGCTGGTACTCGAATCAGGTCTTCCGGCGGGACAATCGGCGACGGTCTCGCAGGTGAGAATGAGCAGCAAAGAATCTTTAAATAGGGCCAGCTCCAGTGAGGAATTGGGATAGCGGCAAAGGCCGCGACTCATCCGTCCCACTCATCCGGATCACGCTTTCCTGCCTCCTTTCCAAGGAGGCCGAAAGGCCCTGCGGGGCAGCACCGACGGGATCGGTGGAACGGGAGCCGCGAGCGGCCGCCTCCCGGAAGACACTGAACATGAACATCGATCCAAGTACGACTAAATACATGATCCAGGCCCGAATGGAGGCCGAAGGGATCGTGGAGAAGCCCGACGTGGTCGGGGCCGTTTTCGGCCAGACCGAGGGGCTCCTCGGCGAAGAGCTCGACCTGCGCGACCTGCAAAAAGGCGGGCGCATCGGTCGAATCGAAGTGGACGTGCAGAGCAAGAAGGGACGGTCCGAGGGACTCATCTACATCCCGTCCTCGCTGGACCAGGTCGAGACGTCGATCCTGGCCGCGGCACTCGAGACGATCGACCGCGTCGGCCCCTGCAAGGCGACGATCAAGGTGGAGAAAGTCGAGGATGTCCGCGTGACGAAGCGCAACAAGATCATCGAGCGCGCCCGCGCACTGCTCTCCTCGATGGTCGAGGAGTCGAAGACCTCCGGTACGGACCTGCTCGACGAAGTGCGTCAGAGCGTCCAGGTGTCCGAGATCGTGTCCTTCGGTCCGGAGCGCCTCCCGTCGGGGCCGAATGTCTCCGATAGCGACGCGATCATCATCGTTGAGGGCCGCCAGGACGTGCTGAACCTCCTCCGCTCCGGCATCAAGAACGCGATCGCGGTCGAAGGGACGAACGTCCCGAAGACGGTCCAGGAGCTGTCGAAGGAGCGGGCCTTGACCGCGTTCGTCGATGGCGACCGCGGCGGCGACCTGATCCTGAAGGAACTCCTGCAAGTCGCGGAAGTGGACTTCATCGCGCGGGCCCCCCGCGGGAAAGAGGTCGAGGAGCTCACGCAGAAGCAGATCATGAAGGCCCTCCGGAACAAGATCCCCGCGGACCAATACGTGGAGATGTACGGGCTGAGCGGCCAGGTGTACAAGCCGGAAACGGAATTCCCCGAAGCGAAGAACGCGGGGCCGGCACCGGCCCCCGGCCGATTCGATCGGGGCGGCGAGCCTCGGCCGGAATCGAGGCCCGAACCGCGCGACGTCCGCGAGGCCCCTCCCGCGCCTCTCACGCCGACGACCAAGGCCCTGAACCCGAAGTTGGAGAAGTACCGGGACATGCTCCTGCAGCTCGGCGGCTCCTCGACCGCGCGCCTCCTCGATGAGGGGGACGGCGTCGTGACCGAGGTCCCGGTCCGCGAGCTCGTCGACACCCTGAAGACCAAGAAGCAGACCCGGGCCATCGTGTTCGACGGGATCATCACGCAGCGGATCCTCGACATCGCGGCGGAGATGAACATGCACTCCGTCGTCGGCACGAAGATGGGCACGATCACCAAGCAGCCCGCGGGCGTCGTCGTCTGGACGCGGAGCGATCTGGCCCCATAGGCGGGGTGGACGTCATCGCCCGGACGAAGCTGCTCGCGGCGGACGAGGGATTCGCCCTCGACGACTTCGAGACGACGGCCGAGATCGGGATCCCGGACGATCCACTGAAGCGGGTCGTCGGCCAGGAGGAGGCCGTCGCGTTGGCGCGGATCGCCGCGAACCAGCGGCGGCACTTCCTCCTCGTCGGGCCGCCGGGCACCGGGAAGTCGATGATCGCCCAGGCCCTCTCGCTCCATCTCCCTTCGGTGACGGAAGAGATCCGCGTCGTCCACAATCCGGAGAATCCGGAGCGGCCCTTCGTCGAGGTCAAGCAGCAGGACGACGTCCTGACGGACCAGAGCCGCCTCGCGGGCGCAGAAGGCGACCTGATCGATCCCAAAGAGGCACCGATCAACGTCGCGGAACGCCTCGGCTACAAGTGCGTCCACTGCGGGACCTATTCCTCTCCGACGGACCGCATGTGCCCGAAGTGCGGCCGGCCGAAGGCGGCGGCCCAGGGCAACGTCGGCAATCCTTTCGGAGACCTCCTCGGAGGCATCTTCGAGGTGACGTTCGCGCAGCTCGGCGGGCGCGACCGCGTCACGACGACGCGGCAGCAATTCGGCAAAGAAGAGGTCGTCGTGTACGAGCGCGCGGGCGACATGATCCGCGTCCTCGATCAGAAGGCCCTCGAGAAGCGCCGCGAGGTGGAGAAGGAGAGCCCGCGGAAGGTGCTCGTCCCGATCACGCGGCGTCCGTTCGTCCTCGCGACGGGCGCGAGCGAGACGGAGCTGCTCGGTGACGTCCGGCACGATCCGTATGGCGGACACCCGCAGCTCGGCACCCAACCGTACGACCGCGTCGTGCCCGGCGCGATCCACGAGGCCCACCAAGGCGTCCTCTTCATCGACGAACTCCCTCAGCTCGGCCACCTGCAGCGATTCATCTTGACGGCGATGCAGGAGAAGCGCTTCCCGATCTCCGGCCGCAACCCGCAGAGCGCGGGGGCGAGCGTGAAGGTCGAAAGCGTCCCGTGCGACTTCATTTTCGTCGGGGCCTGTAACATCCAGGACCTGCCGCACATCCTCTCTCCGCTGCGGTCCCGCATCACGGGCGCTGGCTACGAGGTGCTCGTCGAGACCACGATGCCCGACACGGACGTGAACCGCGCCAAGCTCGCCCAGTTCGTCGCCCAGGAAATCATGGTCGACAAGCGCATCCCGGCCGCGTCCCAGGAGGCCGTCGGCGTCGTGATCGAGGAGGCGCGGCGGCGGGCGAAGGCGCTCGACAACCAGGAGAAGGCCCTGAGCCTACGTCTGCGGGAGCTCGGCGGCCTGATCCGCTCCGCGGGCGACATCGCGGTGACCGAGCAGGCGAAATTGATCGAGGCGGGCCATGTCCGGCGCGCCGTCAAGGTCGCACGGACGATCGAGGACCAAATCCGCGAGCGCTACGGATCGTACTCGGCCGGCGTCGGGACGGACATGTCCCCGGCGCAGCGCGAGGCGTCCCCCTACCACTATTGGAACGAGCACAAGGCGGACGACGTCCAAGGCTATCAGTGAGCCCGCGACTCAAAACTGCTTGAGCATCTTGTAGCCGTCCTCGCCGTCCGTGTAGAACTTCGGCAGGACGGTCGTCAGTTCGAACCCGTACCGCTTGTAGAAGCGGATCGCCTCTTCGTTCGAGACCCGGACCTCGAGTTCGATTCGACGGATGCCGCGCAGCACGCAGGACTGGATGAAGGCGTCCATCATCTGCCTTCCGAGGCCTTGGCGCCTCCAGCCCGAGGTGACCGCGAACATCAAGATTCGGGCCTGGCCGTCCGAACTGATGACGGCCGCGAGGAACCCGATCGGGTGGCCGTTGACCTCCGCGACGAGGAAACCGTCCCGCCACCAGCGGTGGATGTCGAGGTAGAGTGACGTCGGATAGTTCTCCCGCAACGCGTCGCGCACGATCGTCGCGATCGCGGGGATGTCGTTGGGCACGAACGGGCGAATCCGCACGCGGCCGTCGGAAGGGTCCGTTCGATTTGAAAATGCCGGTCGGCGGCAAGCTCATCCCGTCCTGCGTCGTTCGACGGGCGTGCGGATCTTCATCGAGTTGTCGGGGGAGCATCCGACCCTGCCCCGCGCCGAGGCCCTCGCCGCACTCGCCGCGGAGCGGGTCGAGATTCGCACCGCCATGTTCGACACGCAAGTGCTCCGCCTCGATGCGACCGGACCGGTCGAGCGAGCCGTCCACCGTCTGGGCCTCGCGCACGTCGTCTGCGAGGAAGTGGCCTCCGGCGAATTCGATTCGATTCGTTCGTTCGCCCGCGATTGCGACTTCCACGGCCGCACGTTCCGGGTCCGTGCGCGGGGCCTCGGGATCGACGTCGATGCGTCCGCCGCCGAAGGCCAGCTCGGCGCGGACTTCGGTCGGACCGGCGTCGTCGACCTGGAGCAACCCTCCATCGACTACCGGCTCCTCGTCGGCGAGGAATTCCTCCTTGGCCGGGTGATCCATCGGATCGACCGCGCCCGCCTCGAAGCCACGAAGGTCGCCCACCGGCCTTTCTCCCTGCCTATCTCGTTGCATCCGAAGTTCGCGCGGGCCCTGCTGAACTTGTCGCGAGTTCCGATGGCGGGCTTCGTCCTGGATCCGTTCTGCGGCACCGGGGGGCTCCTGCTCGAAGCCGTCTCCATCGGGCTTCGGCCGATCGGCCTCGACCGGGACCGAAGGATGATCCTCGGCTTTCGCGCCTCCCTCCGTGGCGCAGGGGACGGAGCGCTCGGGGTCGCGGACGCAGGCAGGTTGCCGTTGCGAGGGGCGAGCGTCCACGGCATCGCGACCGATCCTCCCTACGGTCGCGCGGCGTCGACGCGTGGGGAACCGATCGCGAGCCTCTACGAGCGAACGTTCCGCGCGTTTCGCGATCTCCTCCCGCCCGGAGCACACGCGGCGGTCGTCCTCCCGAACGAGGCGATGATCGATCTGGCTTCGGAGCACCTCGAACGCATCGAGGCGCATGCGCTCCGAGTCCACCGCTCCCTGGTGCGGCACTTCTGCGTCTTCGTCAACTCGTGACTTGGACCGGGACGTCGAGGTCGGCCGGGGTCGCGACCCCGTCGGGCGTCGCGGCGTGGACCTGGAACGTCACCATCGCGGGCAATGCGCTCGGCCAGATCGCGGGTGCCATGACCATCAAGTCGAGGACCGCACGTTGCGAGGCGTTCAACCGGAATTCGACTGTGTCCTTGTTCGCGGAGAGGTTCGACGATCCGATCTGATAGGCCGTGAACCGGATCACGAAGCCGACGCGGTCCAGGTTGTTGGGCCTCACGCTCACGACGACGTTCTCCTTGGCGGGACCTGTGTTGTTGACGACGAAGATGAGGAGCCTCGAGCTGTTGAGGGCGATCGTCACGTTCGCGTACTCGGAGAGGACGGACCCGCTCAGGTCCTCCAACCGGAGGGCCCGCTCGTTTCCGACGGCCACGAACGGCTGTGGGACGAACGTGACGAGCAAGATGACGACGGCGACGATGCCGACGATTATCCTCCTCGGGTCGAGCCGGCTGATGTCGTTCAGCGGCGGAGGATGCCGGACGCCGAGCATGAGGATCAAGAAGCCGAAGATGAACCAACCCGGATAGAAGGCGCTCAGGCCGAAGAGGATGAGGACCGCCGCCCAGCTGATGTAGAACTGTCGGCGGCCGAGGAGGGCCCGCGCGACGTGCCCGCCGTCCAGCTGTCCCGCCGGGAGCAGGTTGATCGCGGTGACGAAGAGGCCGACCCATCCCGCGAACGCGAGCGGATGGAGGGCGAACGAACTCGGCAGCGGGAAGAAGAGGGAGAGGAGGGAGAACAAGATGGACGGTCGGATGGCCTCGCCGACGCCGGTCGCCGCGACGGGGGCCGAGGCCGTCGACAGGGCGAGGCCGGCGAGGGTCACGGGGATCGCGATCGCGAAGCCGACCAAAGGACCGGAGACGCCGATGTCCAGGAGGGCCCGCCGGTTCGGGATCGGATCCCGCATGCTGATGAAGGCCCCGAGCGTCCCGAGAGGCGGGATCGACGGGAGGAAGAACGGGAGGGACGCCCGCACGTGGTATCGCTTCGCGACGAGGTAGTGCCCCATCTCGTGACAGCCGAGGATCGCGAGGAGGGGGACGGAGAAGAACGCGGCCCCGTATCCGATCGACTCCGCGGACAGGATCGGCTTGCCCGAATAATCGGACCAGTTCCACGCGCCTCCGAAAAACAGGATCGTCAGGACTGTGACGATCAACAAAATGAGGTTCACCTGGACGCCCGCGAACCGGGCTTTCGGCCGTCGCTGGACGTGCACGAGGAGCTCGCCCCTCTCCTGGGTGATCGTCGGGATGTAGTCCTTCGGCACGAGGTCTTGCCGGAGCGCGTCGAACGGTCCGTCGATCCCTGCGGGCGGCGCCCGAACTTGGAAGGTCAGGGCGAGCGGCGTCACGAGGACGCCGTACACCTCGAAGTGCTTGGCCACGGAGTTCCGGAGTGACTCGACCTCCGCCTCCGCCGAAAGCACGTCGCGTGCCATCCTTCGCGTCTAGATAAAGGTGCGCGGGTTACGCGAGTCGCGCCCCGAGAAACCAGAGGATGAGGGCCGTCCCAATCCCGGCGGCGGCGAATCGAAGTCCGGTCACGAGCACGCGTTCTCGGACGAGATTTCCCAGGTAGACGCCGAGGACGAACAGGATCACGAGCGTGGTGACGATCGCCGCGATCGTGGCCGTCCGGGCATCGAGCAGGAGAAACGGGATCACCGGAAGGAGCCCCGCGATCAGCGGGGCGACGCCGTGGACGAGGGCGCTCACGATGGCCGCGAAGCGGAAGGCCTCTCGGTGCTCTTCGCTCAAGCGGGCCAGAAGGGCACGTTCGATCGTCCGGATATCGAGCTTCTTCTCGACACGCTCCGCCTCGTAGGCGCCGACGGCGCTGCTCACCGCGAGAGCGATCGCCGCGCCGAACGAGGCGGACAAGACCAGGGCTTTGTGCGATTCCAGGTCGCCGAAGGCCGAGGAGCTGATGATGATCCCGAGGACGGTGAGCGCGCCGTCGAACGCGCCGATGACGAAGTATCGCCGGATGATCGGCCCGACGTTCGTGATCTCGTCGTACTCCCGGAGTCGACGGCGCCAGGCCCGGAAGTCCATGTCATCCGCTCTCGATCCCGAGTTTCTTCCGGATGAGTTCCTCAAGTTTCGCGGCGGCGGCGCGCGCCATGTCGACGTTCGGGAAACTCGCCTGCGCGAAGTCGGGCTTGCCCCCGCCCTTGCCCCGGAATTCCGGCGCGACCGTGCGGACGAGCTCGGCGGCATCGACCGGGACCTCAACTCCCCGGGTGAGCACCAGCTTCACGTCGTTCGGGGCCGCGGCCCAGTAGATCCCGGTCACGCGAGGCTCGGAGGCCGTCGCCTTCGACATCGACATCATGAAGCCCACCCCTTGGGCGACCTCGTCCTTCACGATCGGCCACGTGCCCTTCGCGGTCTCGATTTCCTGTTTCGTCTTCGCGGCGGCCCGTTCATCGGTCGCTTTCTGGGCAACCTTGCGGAGCTCCTTCCATTCGCCCATGATCCGCTCCGCCGTAGGGACGATCTGATCCGCCGGAGCCGCCAGGATCTCGCCGACGCGCCGCAGGTCTTCCGTCTGCTTGCGGATGGCCTCGAGGGCTCCTTTCCCGGCGGCGTATTCGAGTCGCACGACCCCGTCCTGAATGCGCGTGGATCGAAGGATCTTGATCAGCGAGACATCGCTCGTCCGCGAGACGTGGGTCCCTCCACAGGCCTCCACGTCCCACTTCGGGATCTCGACCACCCGGAGCTCGCCTCCCGGGACGGAGCCGCCCTGGTACAGGCGGAAGCCGAACTTCTTCTCGGCGACGTCGCGCGCCAAGACCTTCGCCCGGACCTGGTGGTGTCCGAGGACCTCGCCGTTCGCCAATTCTTCGATGCGGGCGACCTCCGCATCGGTCAGGGCATCGTAGTGGGTGATGTCGAGGCGCGCGAGGTCCGGGGCCTTGTGCGCGCCGGCCTGCCAGACGTGGTTGCCGAGGGCTTTGCGCGCGGCCCCGAGGACGATGTGCGTCGCGGTGTGGTTTCGCATGAGGGCCTCGCGGCGTTCTCCGTCGATGACGCACGCGACGCGTTTCTTCAGGACGGAGGTCGCGTCCCCTCGGACGAAATGGAGGATCGAGGTCCCCATCCTCTGGACGTCGTAGACTTCCCGGTCCGCGATCGTCCCGTGGTCGGCCTCCTGGCCTCCTCCTTCCGGATAGAAATAGGTCTGGTCGAGGACGACCGCTTCGCCTTCCACCGCGAGCACCTTGGCCCGAAAGGAACGCTTCCTCTTGTCTTCGTAGACGCGGAGCTTCGTGGCGGGAAGCTCCCTCGATATCTGGATCTTCTTCTCCGGCTCCACATGGGTCGGCCGCTCATGACGGGCCGCGACCCGGGCGTAGAAGTCGTCCGGGATCTCGACCGGGACGTCTGTGAAGTCGCGCACGACGTCGGGATTGAGACCGTGGCTATCATATAGCTCGATCAAGGTCTCGACGTCGAACCCCTTCCCCGCGGCCTTGCGCTCCTCCGCGATCTTGGCCACTGTCGCGCGGCCCTTCTCCAGCGTCTCCTTGTACCGCGTCTCCTCGACCTTGAGCAGCTTGAGGATGTCCCCTTTGTTGAAGAAGAACTCCGGGTAGTCCTCCCGGATCTGGTCGATCATGAAGCTGACCGTGTCGGCCAGGCTGTACGTGATGTTGAGATCCTTCAGCGCCCGCAGGCCGCGGCGGACCAGCAGCCGGGCGAAGTAACCCTCCCGGGCGTTCGAGGGCACGACGCCGTCCCCCAGGAGGAAAATCAGGGCGCGCGCATGGTCGCAGATCGTGTAGAGGGCCTCGAGCGGCGAGACCTGCGCGACGAGTTCTTCCACCGCGATTCCAACCCGCTCCGCGGTCTGCCGGCGGATCTCGCGGATGTCCGCGAGGCTCTCGACCTTCAGCATGCCAGCGACCTTCGAATACTCGCGGAGCACGCGGTCGTCCACGCGCTTCGCGCCGGTCGCCCGTTTCAGATACGCGAGTGCGTCGCCGAAGACGGCCTCGTACGATGAGGTCGTCGCCTGGGAGAGCCAGGTGAGCCGTTCGAGCCCGTAGCCCGTGTCAACGACGGTCGTGTCCATCGGCACGCGGTGCCCGTTCAACTCCCGGTTCTGCATGAACACCAGGGTGGCCGCCTCCGCGCCGCCGAAGACGACCTCGAGGCAAGGGCCGCTGTTCCCGCCGCCCTCCCACCAGGATTCTTTGTACCGCGGCAATGTCGGATTGATGCCGAGCCGCTCCGTGAGGAAGAGCTGGCAGAGTTCCACCGTGTGGTCCTTCCAATAGATCGGACGGTCGGGGAAGTTGAACGCGTGGTGGGCCATCATCTCGAACATCGTGAAGTGCTGTCCCGTCTTGCCGACGTTGTCGACGTCGACGAAGCGCACACACGGCTGGCTGATCGCCAACGGATTCGCCGGCGGGCTGGCCTGGCCGCTGATGACCCACGGTTGGAACGGGTACACGCTCGCCTGGACGAAGAAGACGTCATCCCTCCAGCGGGCGACGATCGGATATCGCTTCACGCGGGCATGCCCGTTTTGCTCGAGGAAGGACAGGAAATCCTCGCGCATCGCCCGGTACGTGAGTTTTTTCTTGAACGGCGAGTTGCCGATGAAGTCGTACTCCTGACACGGCGCCTCGCCGCAGGTCTCGTGGTGCCCGAGGGACCAGAAGAATTTCCCGCACTTCGAGCAGGTCTGCCGCGTGAATCCTTGCTTGCGAAACAGCTCGACCTCGTATTCACTGTCCGGCATTTCGCGCGGAGATGCGCGGCCGCGGTATAAAGAGATAATCAGACCTACTTTCCGAGCACTTCTCTCGCGATGACGAGCCGCTGGATTTCGCTCGTCCCTTCCCCGATTTCCGTGAGCTTGGCATCGCGGAGCATCCGCTCCACCGGGTAGTCGGCAATGTATCCGTAGCCGCCATGGATCTGCACGGCCTTGTTCGTGACGAACGAGGACATCTCGCTCGCGTACAGCTTGGCCATCGCAGCTTCCTTCTTGAACGGCAGGCCGCGGTCCTTCAGCCACGCCGCCCTCCGGACCAAGGCACGTGCCGCGTCGATCCGCGTCGCCATGTCGGCGAGCATGAACTGGATCGCCTGATGCTCCGCGATCGGCTTCGAGAACTGCACGCGATCCCTCGCGTACTTCACGGATTCCTCGAACGCGCCTTGGGCGATCCCGACGGCCATGGACCCGATCCCGATCCGGCCTCCGTCGAGGATCTTGAGCGCGTTGACGAATCCGTCGTTCTCGGCCCCGAGCATCGCGTCCTTCGGGACGTGACAATCACTCAGGATCACCTGCGACGTCGCGCTCCCGCGGACGCCGAGCTTGTCCTCGACCTTCCCGATCGAGAGCCCGGGGTTGGCCCGCTCCACGATGAACGCGCTGATCCCGCGCGTCCCCTTCGTAGCTTCCGTGACCGCGTAGATGACGAAGGTCCCGGCGACCGGAGCATTCGTGCAGAAGGTCTTGGTCCCGTTGAGGACCCACTCGTCCTTCTTCCACTTCGCGGCGGTCTTCAACGCGGCCGCGTCGGATCCGCTCGTCGGTTCCGTCAACGCCCACGCGCCGATCTTCCGGCCGCTCGCGAGGTCGGGGATGTACTTCCGCTTCTGGGTCTCGCTCCCGGCGAGCCAGATGTTCCCGGTGCACAGGGAGTTGTGGGCCGCCATGATCAAGGCATGGGATCCGCAGACCCGGGCCATCTCCTCGATGCCGATCGCCAGGGCGAGCACATCGAGACCCGCTCCCTCATACCCGGTCGGGATCGCGACGCCGAGGAAGCCCAATCCGCCCATCTTCGCGACGGTGGCCCTCGGGAACTCGCCAGTCTTGTCGACGTGGGCCGCCACCGGCCGGACTTCCTTCTCCGCGAAGTCGTGGACGGTCTGTCGAATCATCTCGTGTTCGGAATCCAATTCGAAGTCCATCGTTCCCTTCCGAGATGGCATAACCGCGGACGGTCTCTTAGGGCTTCGCTTCGGACGTTTCCGATTCCTCGATTCTCGCCGGATCGGGGGCACCTGGCGTCCGGCGTCGCTGGTCGCCCATCGTCCCGAGGACGTCCCGTCCTTCTTGGAGCAGATCGAGCGCCGCGTTCCTCTCCTTCGTCACGTACTCGATGATCTCGGGAAATCGACCGGCGAGGTACATCCGCGGGATTCGGGACCCCCTCTCCTTCTCCGAGAAATTGTGCAAGCTCGATCCCGCAAGAGAACCGCGGTTCAGCATCACGAGGATCGGCCCCAGGTCCACGTAGGGCTTCGTGAACCAGAAGTACTTCAGCTTCGCAAGGTCCCATTCGACCAGGTTCCACTTCGTCGCCCGTTCGATCAGGAAGGTCAAGTCGAAGCGGAGCCGGTTCCCGACCGGCACGAAGTCCCAGGTCGGCTCGAGCACCCCCTTGTCGAGGGCCATCTGGATCACCTGCTTCTCGCCCCACTCCCACTCCGCGATCACCTGGAAAGGCCCGACCGCGGAGAGGTCGTCCGCGAGCGGCTGGTACTGGACGGTCACGATCCGGTCCTGCTGCGGATCGTCCCCCGTCGTCTCGATATCGAAGTAGTATAGAGGCAGCCGGACCCCTTCCGCGGGAACCATCGACGCGACTCGCCTTAAGGCCTTGCGTGTCCGATGACGACAGTCTTTTGTGCGGTCGCGAATTCCCGGGAATCGGCGTCGGGCCGGGGACGAATCGACATGCGGGTCGGGATCATCGGAGTGGGCATGACGGCCTTTCGTCCGTCGACGCCCGAGTACAGCTGGAAGGAGCTCATGTTCGAGGCGGCCTCCCGCGCCTACGCGGACGCCGGCGTCGACCCGCGGACGGAGGTCGATTCGTTCGTCACGTGCGCGGAGGACTACTACGAGGGCTTCGGCATCTTCGATGAGTTCACGCCGGATCAGATCGGGGGTGCGCTCCGGCCCGTCTGCACGGTGACCGGGGACGGCCTGCAAGGACTCGCGAACGCGTTCATGCAGATCCAGACCGGGCTCATCGACGTCGCCGTCGTCGAGGCGCACAGCAAAGCCTCCGACATCCTGACCTTGGAAGGGATCATCGAGCATGGCCTCGATCCGATCTGGAACAAGCCGCTCGGGGGCCACCCGTTCCTCATCGCCGGCCTCGAGGCCGATGCCTTCCTCCGAAAGACCCGGACGTCGGTGAAGGCCCTTGCCGCGGTCGTGGCCAAGAACCGCAAGAATGCGCTTCGGAATCCGCTCGCGGCCTATGCCGCGAACGTCGATGCCGCGCAGGTCCTCTCCTCCCCGGAACGCTTCACCCCGCTGCGGGCGCTCGACATCGCGGCCCCCGCCGACGGCGGCGTCGTGCTCGTCCTCGCGTCCGAGGCGGCCGCGAAGCGACGTCACGCGAATCCGGTATGGATCCGCGGCATCGGATGGGCGAGCGATTCGCCGACCCTCGAGACGCGCGATTGGACGCAGGCGGCGTACGCCCAACTCGCGGCCGAGATGGCCTATCGCCTCGCGAAGGTCCGACGTCCCGCGACGGAGATCGACTTCGCCGAGGTCGACGACCGTTTCTCCTACAAGGAGCTGCAACACCTGGAGGCGGTCGGGCTCGCGAAGAAGGGGGAAGCCGGCCGCACGGTCGCGAAGGGCGGCTATGATCCCGGCGGGTCGTTGCCCGTGAACGTGGCCGGCGGCTCGCTCGGATGCGGGAACGTCTTCGAGGCGACCGGCCTGCATCGGGCGGCCGAGGTCGCCCTCCAACTCCGCGGCGATGCCGGAAGCCATCAGATCGACGGCGTGCGCGTCGGCCTCGCGCAATCGTGGCGGTACATTCCGTCCGCGACGGGAGCGGTCGCCGTCCTGGGGGCCGGCCAATGAGGAAGGTCGGCGTGATCGGCGCGGGGATGACCCTGTTCCGCCGGCGCCTCCAGGAGACCGGCAAGGAGATGTGCTTCGAGGCGACCAAGATGGCCCTCGACTCCGCGGGGCTCACTCGGGCGGACATCGACATGGTCGTTAACGGGACCGCGCCGGACGCGTTCGACGGCGTCCACATGAAAGGCGAATACCTCCTCGACGGCTGCGGCGGCTATCGGAAGCCGTACACCCGCGTCTTCACCGGCGGCGGGACCGGCGTCTTCAGTTCGATCGCGGGCTGGTGGCACGTGGCTTCGGGCCTCGCGGACGCGGTCCTCGTCGTGAACGAGGAGAAGATGTCCTCCTGCCAGCCGCACCCGCAGAGCGTCTTCGCCCATATCTGGGACCCGATCCTCGATCGTCCGTTGCGGCCCAATCTGATCTGGATCTTCGCGATGGAGATGAACCGCTACATGCATGTCCACGGGGTGAAGAAGGAGGACATCGCCCGCGTCGCCGTGAAGAACAAACGCAACGCGGTCGGGCATCCGTGCGCGCAACTGGCGGATCCGAACATCACCGTCGACGATGTCCTGAACAGCGAGGTCATGGCGTGGCCGGTGCAACGGCTCGACATCAGCCCGCCCAGCGATGGGGCCTCGGCGATCGTCCTCGCCTCGGAGGATTTCATCCGCCGCCGGAAGATCAAGGACCGCGCCTGGATGTCCGGCGTCGGTTGGTGCATCGATTCGACGATGTGGACCGACCGCGACCTGTATTTCCCGGAGTACGTCGCCCGGGCCGCGCAGACCGCCTACAAGCGCGCCAAGATCTCGGACCCGCGGAGGCAGATCGACTTCGCGGAGCCGTACGACCCCTTCGACTACAAAGAGCTCCATCACCTGGAGGGCCTGCTCCTCGCGAGAAAGGGCGAGGCCCCGATCCTCACCCGCGAGGGCGTCACGGAGCGGGACGGGGACCTGCCCGTCTGCCCTTCCGGTGGCCTGATGGGCGTCGGCAACCCGATCGCCGCGACGATGGGACAGAAGATCGGGGAACTCTTCTGGCAACTCACGAACCAGGCCGGCAAGCGGCAGATCCCGCACGAGGTCCACACCGGCGTCGCGCAGGCCTGGGGCGATCTCATGCAGTACGGCTCCGTGGTGGTGATGTCGTCATGAGCGAACGCATCAAGAAGTGGCCCGGCGTCGAGTTGAGCGCGGCGGACCTGAACGAAGGCAAGGTGACGCAGACCCGGTTCCGGCCGAACGCGAAGTACGCTTGGTCGGCCGGTGAGGCGATGTCCCGGTTCCTCGCGGAACTGCAGAACGGACGGCTCATCGCGCGCACTTGCCACTCGTGCAAGAGGATCCTCTTTCCGCCGCGTATGTTCTGCGAATCTTGCTTCCGCCCAACCGACGAATGGACGTTCATCCAGGACACCGGGACGATTGAGACCTTCTCGATCTCCTACCTCGACACGGACGCGAAACGGATCCCGGATCCGATCCTCGTCGGCGTCGTGAGCATCGATGGGGCCTCCCCGAAGATGGGGATGATGCACTACTTCGGCGACATGACGAAGGAGCAGATCCGGATCGGGATGCGCGTGAAGGCCGTCTGGAGGCCCTGGGAGGAACGCCGCGGCAGCGTCCTCGACATCCGTCACTTCGGGCCGCTGAAGGAGGATGCGAAATGACGTTCCTCGACCGGACCACGGACGCCCGCCGGTTCCGCCAGTGGGAGGGGAACATGGAGGCGGACTACATCTACACCTCCGGCGTCGCGGGGGAGCGGTTTTTCGTCGCCCTCCGGGACGGCGGCAAGATGCTCGCCTCCCGTTGCGTCGTCTGCAACTTCAACTACCTTCCGCCCCGGCTCTTTTGCGAGGACTGCTTCGCGGAGTTGAGCGAATTCGTGGACGTGCCGCCCGAGGGCCGCGTCGCCGCGGTCACGATGGCTCACCTGGATCGACGGGGTACGCCGGTCTCCCGTCCCCAGGTCTGGGCCCTCGTGACGTTCGAAGGAATTCGAGGCGGATTGGTCCATCGACTCCTCGTCCCTCCCGCCAAGGCGAGGGTCGGCCTGGCCGTCCGCGCGAAACTCAAGGCGCGGGGCGATCGGGTCGGCGCGGTCACCGACATCGAAGGGTTCGAGCCAGTCCGTTCCTGAAACTGAAAATCGGGCCGCTGGCTTGATAACCCCCTGGCTGGGTACCGCGCGTACCATGATGCGGAAGCCGTCCGTGGAGCCCGAGCAGAAGACCTTCAAGTTCAAAATCTGCCTCGTCGGCGAGGAGGGCGTCGGCAAGACGAGCCTCATCCACCGGTTCGTATCCGGGGCTTTCGACGAGACCTACATCCGGACGCTCGGTGCGGTTGTCTCCAAGAAGACGGTCGCGCTCGGCTCGATGCAAGGCCGGCCGGTCCAGGTCGACATGATGATCCTCGACATCATGGGCAAGCGAACGTTCCTCCAGCTGTTCAAGGAAGCCTATTTCCACGGCGCGAAGGGGGTCCTCGCGGTCTTCGACATGACCCGGCAGGCCTCCCTGCGCGACATGTCGAAGTGGATCGATGGAGTCCGCGACTCCGTCGGCCCGATCCCCGTCTACGCCCTCGGCAACAAGACGGACCTGACCGCGCGGCGGGAAGTGAACCCGGAAGACGCCGCGAACATCCTCCGCTCCTACGAATGCCCGGTCCTCTACACGTCCGCGAAGACCGGCGACAACGTCGAGCAGGCTTTCCAGGGCCTCGCGAAGACGATCGTCGAGTCGAGCCAGTCCGGATGATCGAGTCCTGCGGCGCAAGCATCTTATAAGGCGCGGGCGTTTGAAAGCCTCCGAGGCGTTCATGCGGGCCGACGAAGATCAGAAGGCCCTCGACAAAGAGCTGAAACGGTGGGAGGAGACGACCCTCCGGGAGGCCCTGAAGTCCCTCCCTGAACGTCGCGCGGAATTTCTCACCACGTCGAGCCGTCCCGTGAAACGGTTGTACACGCCCCTCGATCTCGCGGGCAAGACGGACGAGGAACGGGTCGGGAAGCCCGGTGAGTTCCCGTACACCCGCGGCATCCATCCGACGATGTACCGCGGTCGCCTGTGGACGATGCGGATGTTCGCGGGGTTCGGCGGCGCGGAGGACACGAACCGCCGGTTCAAGTATCTCAGCAGTCACGGCGAGACCGGGCTCAGCGTCGCGTTCGATATGCCGACCCTGTACGGCTACGACACGGACGCCCCTGAAGCAAAGGGGGAGTTCGGGACCTGCGGGGTCGCCGTCTCGTCGCTGGAGGACATGAAGATCCTCTTCGCGGGGATCGACCTGCGAGCGGTGAGCACGTCGATGACGATCAACAGCCCCGCGTCGGCGATCTGGGCGATGTACCTCGCCGCGGCGGAGGCCCAAGGGGCGCCCCTCTCCTCGTTACGGGGCACGATCCAGAACGACATCCTCAAGGAATATCAGGCCCAGAAGGAGTGGATCTTCCCGCCGGAGCCGTCGATGCGCCTCGTCGTCGACACTTTTGAGTTCGGGGCGAAGGAGGTGCCGCTGTGGAACACGATCTCGATCAGCGGGTACCACATCCGAGAGGCCGGCGCCACCGCGGGACAGGAACTGGCCTTCACGTTGGCGAACGGCATGGAGTATGTGCGATGGGGTATCGACCGCGGTCTCAAAGTCGACGACTTCGCAAACCGCCTCTCGTTCTTCTTCAACGCCCACAACGACCTGTTCGAGGAGATCGCGAAGTATCGCGCCGCCCGACGGATCTGGGCGCGGGAGATGAGGGATACCTTCGGCGCGAAGAACCCGCGGTCGTGGCTCCTCCGGTTCCACGCGCAGACCGCCGGCGTCAGCTTGACCGCCCAGCAACCTGAGGTCAACCTCGTCCGGACGACGGTCCAGGCCCTCGCCGCCGTCCTCGGGGGAGCTCAATCCCTTCATACGAACGCGTACGACGAAGCGTATCAGGTCCCGAACGAAGCGGCCGCGCGCCTCGCCCTCCGGACGCAGCAGATCTTGGCCCACGAGAGCGGCGTCCCGAATACGGTCGACCCCCTCGGCGGCTCGTATTTCCTCGAGGCCCTCACGGACGAACTCGAGGAAGAGGCCTACCGGTACTTCGACCGGATCCAGGGGCTCGGCGGCGTCATCCCCGCGATCCGGAAAGGGTTCTTCCAACAGGAGATTGCGAACTCCGCATACCGATACCAGCGGGAGATCGAGGACCGCGAGCGGGTGATCGTCGGCGTCAACGATTTCGTCGTGGACGAACAGCCGGATTTCGAGGTCCTGCGGGTCTCGGAGGCGTCGCTCAAAGCCCAGACGGCCCGGCTCAGCAAGATTCGCCGAACGCGGGACTCGAAGAAGCACACCGCCGCTCTCGACCGCCTCCGGAAGGCGTGCGAATCGGACGACAACACGATGCCGTTCATCCTCGACGCGGTCCGGGCGAAGGCGACGCTCGGCGAGATCTGCGACGTGATGCGCGAGGTCTTCGGCGCTTACGAGGAACCGCTCCTGTATTGAGGTGGTCCGATCGCGAAGAAGATCCGCGTCCTGATTGCGAAACCGGGACTCGACGGCCACGACCGCGGGGCCAAGGTCGTCGCCCGCGCGTTGCGCGACGCCGGCATGGAGGTCATCTACACCGGCTTGCGGCAGACGCCGGAGGACATCGTCGAGGCCGCGATCCAGGAGGACGTCGACGCGATCGGCCTGTCGTGCCTCAGCGGGGCGCACATGACCCTTTTCCCGGAGGTCGTGAAGCTCCTCAAGAAACGGAAGTCGGGCGACATCCTCGTCGCGGGCGGCGGGATCATTCCGGAGGAAGACATTCCCAAGCTCAAGAAGGCCGGCATCAAGGTCGTGTTCGGCCCCGGTACGCCGCTCCGCGAAATCGTCGCCTTCTTCGAGACCGCAGGTAAAGGGGCGTGAGCGGGTGCCGGCCCGGAAGGGGACCGCGGCGCGTCCCCGGGACCCGGTCCCCGGCCTGGTCGATTCCCTCCTGAAGGGCGACAAGCGGGCGGCGGGGAAGCTCATCTCCCTGATCGAGGACGACGAGCCGGAGGCCACCGAGGCCCTCGCCCGGATCCATCCGCACACAGGCCGGGCCCACGTCGTCGGATTCACCGGGCCGCCCGGCGTCGGCAAGAGTTCCCTCATCAACCGCCTTGTCCGGACCCTTCGCGGCCGGGCGAAGAAAGTCGGCGTCGTGGCGGTCGATCCGACGTCGCCCTACACGGGCGGAGCAGTCCTCGGCGACCGCATCCGCATGGCCGACACCGGCGTCGATCCGGGCGTCTTCATCCGGTCGATGGCGACGCGGGGCCATGCGGGCGGCTTGGCCCTTGCGACCTTCGACGCGGTCCGAGTCTTGGACGCGCTCGGAATGGACCTCGTGCTCGTCGAGACGGTCGGCGCGGGCCAGAGCGAGGTGGAGATCGCGACGAGGGCCCACTCGACCGTCGTGGTCGAGATGCCGATGACCGGCGACGCGGTCCAGACGATGAAGGCGGGGATCCTGGAGATCGGCGATGTGTACGTCGTCAACAAGGTCGACCTCGGGAACGCGGACGTCCTCGTCGCGAATCTGAAGTTTCAGCTCGAAGCGCGGGACGGCTGGACCCCGCCGATCATCCGGACGGCAGCGATCGAGGGCCGCGGGATCGACGAATTGGCCGACGCCCTGATGAGACACGCCACGTTCTTGGACGAGACTGGGCTCCGGAAGCAGCGCGAGATCGCCCGCGCCCGACTCGAGATCCTCGAGAACGCGCAGCGCCTCCTCGCCCGTCAGGTGGAGGCCGGATCCGCCTTCGGCAAGGACTTCGAGCGGATGGCCGAGGACGTGGCGTCGCGGCGTTTGGACCCGAACGCTGCGGCACGAAAGCTGTTGCCCACAAGTTCCCGCAAGCCTCTTTGAATGAGCATCAGTCGAGACGACGAATAGACGACGGGACGCTCGGGTGGGGATTTGAACCCCAGATAACCCGCTTAGGAGGCGGGTGCCCTGTCCGTGCTAGGCGACCCGAGCGCGGCGACGACGGGTTAAGTCGGCCATTAAAGCTTCGGCGAGTCCGACCCCGAAGGTTGTTCGGAACCCATCGAGGACTAGAGTTCCTCGGGGGTCTTTTCCCGCTCCGTCGGAGGCTCTGCCTTCGGTGCCTTCGGTTTCGCCTTCGTCGCGGTCGCCTTCCTCCTCGGCTTCGTCTCGGAAGCGGCCGCGGGTTTTTCCTCCGTCGCGGGGGCTTCGGCCTTCACCGACGTCGCAGGCTCCGCCTTGGCCTCCTTCTTTTCATATTCCTCGAGGAATCGAATCGTCTTGAGCTCGGTGAGTTCCCGGAGGTCCGCGACCACGCGGAACTTGGAGACGAACCACTTCTCGTCCGTCTTGCAGACGTCGGGAACCTGAATCTCCGCGCTCCCGTCCTTCAAATGGATCTTGAATTGGTCGCCCAGGCCATAGTCCATGTCGATCACGGCCCGGACGCGCTCCTCCGGGGTCAGGGCTTTGCGGGTCGGCTTGACAACGTACTTGAGGGTCTTCCCCGCGAGTGGGTTGTTGAAGTCGACCCGGACGCGGCCCGCGCTGACGGCCGTTACGATCCCGTGCTTGCCGCTGATGGAAACTTCCATCCCGACTTCCGGGTTGATCTCTTGACGGAGGAACTCTCGCTCGGTCCGCAGTTCGACGAGCCGCGGATCGCGGGCCCCGGCCCCCTTGTCCGCGGGGATGACGACCTCCTTCGTCTCGCCGATCTTGGCGCCGACGAGCGCGGCGTCGAGGCCCTCGAAGAGCCGGCCCTTTCCGACGACGACCGGCGTCTCGATGTAGACCTTCTTCTCGTCGAACTTGCCTTCTTTCTTCGCGACCTCGTCATGGGTCGTGTCGAAAAGAGTCTGGGTCCCGTTCGGGTTGATCGTCCAGGCATCGTACTCGAGCCAAGCAATGTCGCCCTTTTCGATCGTCTCGGAGACCAACCACTCACCGCGAGCACGTTCTGAAGGGCCGCACTACTTTAAACCTTACGGGGAGCGGCTCCGAACCTCTGGCCGAGGGATTCAATAGCGATCCCGCCCGTTCCGAATTGTTGTCCTCGTCGCCGGCCCCGTCAATTGAGAGCGGGCGGAATCCGTCTCGCTTTGATTCCCGACTCATGCTGCGAGTCGCCCTGGTCGTTGCAGGTTCCCTGCTCCTGGTTCTGACGCTCGTCTTTCCACTCGTCCTCGTCCAGGAGGAGGCGATCGATGCCACCGCGTCCGGCTGGTCCGATCGCGAGGTTTCGAGCGGTGGAAGACTCGCGGTAGAAGCTCGTCTCGGGTCTCCCGGCTGCGACGTTTCTGTCTATCTCTTCTCCTTGGAGGAGTGGCAGGCTTTCATCGGTGTGAGGGCGGCGACTTCGTCCCAGCTTCAAGCCGATCCCAGCTACCGTCGCCTTCCCCCTGACCAACAGGAGCAGGTTTTCAGCCAGCAACTCGCAGCGAATCTAGAGCGCGCAGGCATCCGAGCGGATGTGGACTGCAACCGATCCATGGTCCGTTTCCCCGGATGGATTGCGCGGCTCGTTGCATTCAGTCATTCGAACGTTTCGTACACAATGAGGATCGCATTTCTCGATCAGAATCCAATCTACGCGGCCGGCCTGGCCGGGGGAATCGGACTACCCACGACGGGAACGGCACTCCTCGTCCTGTATTTTCGGAAACGCCCGCCGATGGTCCCCCTCACGGGACCGGACCCGGACTGAGTGAGCAGGGATTGCCGGGCCGCCTCTCGGACCCGGTCACTTTACCATGCCGATGGCGACGGAGATGCGCTTGTACCGATTCCGGATCGTGACCTCGGTGACTCCGGCGACTTCCGCGACCTCTTTCTGGGTGCACGGCTTGGCGGAGAGGATCGCCGCGATGTAGATCGTCGCGGCTGCGACGCCGCTCGGCGCGACGCCCGACGCGAGTTCGTCCTTCTCGACCTTGTCGAGGATCTCCTTCGCCTTCCGCTGCACGTCCATGTCGAGGTCCAGGCGGTTGCAGAACCGCGCGATGTAGTCCCGTGGGCTTTGCGGGAGCAGCCTGAGTCCGAGTTCCCGGACCAGCGTGCGGTAGGTCCGACCGATCGACTTCCGGTCCACGCTCGACTTGGAGGCGATCTCGTCCAGGGTCCGCGGCACGCCGCACTGGCGGCACGATGCGTACAGGGTCGCCGCGACCACCTCATCGATGGATCGGCCGCGCACGAGGTTCTTCGTCGACGCCCGGCGGTACAGGACCGCGGCGCTCTCGCGGACATGCCGCGGGAGTCCCATCTTGGAGGCCATCGTGTTGATCTCCGTCAGGCCCTGGGCGAGGGACCGCTCGCCGCTCTTCGACGTGCGGATCCGGTGCTGCCACTTCCGTAGGCGGTAGATCTGGGCCCGCGACTTGTGCGGGATCTGCCGGCCGTACGCGTCCTTGTTCCGCCAGCCGATCGACGTCGACAGGCCCTTGTCGTGGGCCATGATCGTGCTCGGCGGCCCGGCCCGCTCCCGAGACTCGCGCTGCTCGGAGTCGAAGGCCCGCCACTCCGGACCTTCGTCGATGATCATGTCGTCCAGCACGAGTCCGCAGTCCTCGCAGACGATCTCGGCGCGCGAATAGTCCCGGACCAAGTGGTCTCCACGGCACTCCGGACATGCCGTTGTAATCTCGACCTCACGCACTCTAAGCAGTCCTCCCCCGCAAGAAGAACATCATGCATACGAAACAGGGATTATATTAACCCTTTCCTTGATAGCCGGGGTCGCTATTTTCGCACGTTGCGCGGGCGGTTTTTGACGGTACCGCCGCGAACGGAACATTTCTCCCGTGGGCCTCGAATAGGCGAGCGATCAGCCCGGGACCTCGAAGAACTCGCCGTTCCGGAGCATGCGCCATCGCCCCGGCAAGGTGGGGAGGACCTCGGAGCAGACGACCCGCATGTCCCCGGTCGAGGTCTCGTGGAGGGTGTAGTATGGCACGCACGTCCGGGCGTCGCGGTGGGCGATCAGGCGGCCGCCGTCGAGCATCAGGAACGTGTAGGACTCGACCTTCCGCGGGAACTCCGCGTCGATGGCGGCCTTGGCCTTCGCCACGGCCTGCTTGAATTCCGGCAGCGGACGGGCCTCTGTCCCCAAGGAGTCGAGGAACCGGTCGTAGATCAATTGCGTGTCGATCTTCCCATCCTGCAGGCCGAACCCTTCGATCTCTCCGTTGTGGGCGAAGAAGGTCACCCGGCCATCGACCTCCCGACGGAACGGGTGCGCGTATTGCTCCTGGATCGTATCCCTCTTCGAGGCATACCGGAGGTGGACGAGGAGCGAGAGCGGAGGGCTGCAGACCCGGACGAGGCGCTTCACGGCCTCCTCGTACTTGGGATCCGCCGTCGCCTTGGCCGCACTCCGGGCGTAGAATTCCCCGTCGGCCCCGAGGCAGGCGATGCCCCACCCGTCCGGATGGCCCGCCTTGGGGTTCGGTTGCGGGCAGCCGAAGTCCCGGTAGTTGCGGCCGGTGTCCGCGAGCTGGCGGAAGGCCATCAGGGTCTCGACCGGCGCCGGTTTGCGGCTGACGATCCCGAGCATGCGGCACATGTCAGTCCAGCTTGTACCCGATCTTCCGGAGGAAGGCGCGCCGTTCGTCCCGCTCCTTCTTCCCTTCGATCCCCTTCGCGCGTTCGCCGTCCACGACTCCGAGGACCCCCCGACCGCGAGGCGTTTTCGCGACGATCACGTCGACCGGGTTCGCCGTCGCGGCGAAAATGGTCACGGTCTCCGGCACCTCCCGGACGGCCCGGAGGACGTTGATCGGATACGCGTCCCGGAGGAAGACGATGAAGAAGTGGCCCGCGCCGATCGCCAGCGCGTTCTTCGCGGCGAGCGCCTTGAGGTCTTCCGCGTTCCCTTCGACGCGGACCAGGCAGGGGCCGGAGGCCTCGCAGAACGCCAGGCCGAAGTGGATTCCGGGGACCGCCCCGACGAGGGCCTCGTGGAGGTCCTCCGCGGTCTTGATGAAGTGGGTCTGGCCGAGGATCACGTTGAGGCCGTCCGGGTTCTCGATCGGGACGAGTTCCGTGTCCACCGGCATCGCCGATGTATCCGCCCTTGCGAATTAAAGTCTTGTTGCGAACCCCTAAGGGTAGGGTACGTGCACTCGGAAGGGCCACGGATGGAGAGCCCCCTCCGCGGCGCATGACTCGGTTGCGGGGACTGTGGACGATCCTGGGCGAGGTTCACGACGTCGAGGAACGCGACGAGCTGGCCCTCGTCGCGACGACGATCCAGGTGCACTTCGCCCATGCCAAGGCGCGGGAGCGGGCCCTCGTGGAGTTCATGGCGGTCCGGTTCCGGTGGCCGGCCTCACGGACGCGCCGGCGGCTCACGGCGCTCGTCGACCTGGGGGTCCTGCGATGTTCTCGGGACCTCGCCGACAATTGGACGAAGGTGTTCGAGGTGATCGACCGGCCGCATGTCCCGGCGGCCCTTGCCGTCGAGATGGGCGCCTAGTTTCAACCCGGCTTCGTGGTCGCCTTCGTCACCCGCTCGAGGAAGCCGGCGGCACGAAGCGGCTGGTAACACAACATCAGGAAGTCCGAGGCCACCAGGACGAAGATCTCGCGGGGCACCTGGGACATGGACCGATGTCGCACGGCCGCGACCGACCCGCCCATGTGGAGTTCGAAGGGGAATCCCATCCGCTGGCTCGCCGCGACCAGTCGCCGGACGGCGCTCCTCTCCTTCGTCACGAGGGCCCGATGCAGGCTCGACCCGTTCGGCTCCACGAACGCGTAGGCGACGACCTCGGGCGGATTCGTGATGCCCGGGAGGGAGTCCTCGCGGAGGGCGAAGCCGAAGGCGAAACCGGCCCGCACGTTGCGCCGGACTCGCGAGAATTCGTATCCCTCGAAGCGGCGGTTCGACCGATGCCTCCGTCGAAAGTTCTCCATGGGCCACTGGAGCGGCCGTCGGATCCGCTCGAACGTGGCCGCGATCTCGGAGCTCCGGTCGGGTTCCACGGAGGCCGCGGATTCCGTGAGAAGCCATAAGCCCTCCGGGCTCTCGCCTTGTCCGCAGAGGGCCGCGGAGGGGCGACAGTCCCGCCGAAATCGATTACGATTAACTAGATATTCGACATGGACCTCCCTGGCGACTGCGAAGGGAAGGGAGCGTCATGGCCACGGAACACCGTCTGCCCGATACCGTGCGACCGGAGAAGTATTCGATTGAGCTGCGACCGAACCTCAAGGCCTTCTCGTTCGAGGGGAGCGAGTCGATCCGGATTCAGGTCGCGCGGCCCACGAAGACGATCGTGCTGAACGCGGAAGGACTCGAGGTCCGCGAGGCCACGGTCAGCTCGTCGAAGGGCGGGAGCCTTCCGGCGACCTCGATCGATTTCGATTCGAAGCGTGAGGTGTTGCGGCTGGACTTCGCCGAGTCCGTCCCCTCCGGTCCCGCGACCCTGAGGCTCTCGTTTTCCGGCACGCTCAACGACGAACTCGCGGGCTTCTACCGAAGCCGGTACACGATGTCCGACGGGAAGCAAGGGTACATGGCCGCGACCCAGTTCGAGTCGACGAACGCACGGCGCGCCTTCCCCTGCTGGGACGAGCCCGCCGCGAAGGCGACCTTCGAGGTGTCCCTCGTCGTCCCCGATGGGATGACGGCGATCTCGAACACGCCGCCACTCGACGAGAAGGATCTCGGGGATGGCACCCGCCTCGTGAGGTTCGCGGAGACGCCGCGGATGTCGACGTACCTCCTCGCCTTCGCGATCGGCCCCCTCGATACGATCGAAGGCAAGGCCCGGCGGGGCACGAAACTCGCAGTGTGGGCCCTTCCGGACCGGATCGGCCACAGCCGCTGGGCCCTCGACGAAGCGATCCGCATCCTCGACTACCTGAACGACTACTATGGCATTCCGTATCCGCTCGAGAAGCTCGACCACATCGCGCTCCAGGATTTCGCCGCCGGCGCGATGGAGAACTGGGGCGCGATCACGTACCGGGAGCGGATCCTGCTCTTCGACCCCGCCACCTCCTCCGCGCAGACGCGGCAGACGATCGTCGAGGTCATCGCCCACGAGACGGCCCACATGTGGTTCGGGGACCTCGTCACGATGGCGTGGTGGGACGACCTCTGGCTGAACGAGAGCTTCGCGTCGTGGATGGGGGCCAAGACGACCGGCGCCCTCCATCCGGAGTGGAAGATGTGGACCCAGTTCTTGGAGGAGGACATCGTCCGCGGGCTCGCCCTGGACGGCCTCAAGAGCTCCCACCCGATCGAGGTCCCCGTCCGGGACCCGGCGGAGATCCGCGAGATCTTCGATGACATCAGCTACAGCAAGGGCGCCTCGATCTTGCGGATGCTGGAGCAGTTTCTCGGGGAGGCGACGTTCCGGCGCGGGATCCGCGATTACCTGAAGGCCCATGCCTACGGCAACGCGCGGACGGAGGACTTGTGGCGGGCGCTGACCGCCGCTTCGCACCAGCCGGTTCGGGCGCTCATGGGCTCCTGGACCCGGCAGACGGGGTTCCCCCTCCTGGACGTCCAGGTGAAGAGGACCGGCGGGAGCGCCCGGGTCGGCCTCACCCAGTCCCGCTTCCTCTACAGCGACATCCTCGGGCCCTCCAAGGACCGGACGCGGTGGAAGGTCCCCGTGCGGATCGCGCGGGCGGGGCAGAAGAAGCCGGTGTCCTTCCTCATGGAGAAGAAGACCGAATCGCGTCCCCTCGGACGGTCCCGGCGATCGGCCGACAAGGACTGGATCAAGGTGAATGCCGGCCAGTCGGGATTCTACCGCGTCAATTATCCGCCGGAGGAATGGGACCGGCTCCGACGGGCCGTCGAAGCGGGCGAGCTCGGGACGGAGGACCGGAGTGGGCTGCAGAACGACGCCCACGCTCTCATGCGGGCCGGATATCTGCCCGCGACGACGCTCCTCGACCTCACGGCCGCTTATCGCGGCGAGGACGACGCGACCGGATGGCGGCTGATCGCGGAGTCCCTCCATGACGTCGAGACGCTGATCTCGGATACGCGGTACCTGGAGAAATTCGACGCCTATGGGCGGGAGCTGTTCCGTCGCGCGGGCGAGCAGAGCGGGTGGGACCCGAAACCGCGCGAAGGCCACCTGGATGCGCTCAAGCGCTCGACGGTCCTGAGCCGCCTCGGCCACCATTCCTACCGCCCCGTCCTCACGGAGGCGGGTCGCCGGTTTGCGCGATACCTCAAGGACCCGTCGACCCTCCATCCGGACCTGCGCGGGGTCGTGTACAACCTCGTCGGCCAGCAGGCGGACCAGGCCACCTACGAAACGCTCTGGGAGCTTCAGCGAAAGGCGGCCCTCCAGGAGGAGCAGGTGCGGCTCCTCTTGGCCCTTTCCCAACCGCGAGATAAGCGCCTCTTGCAGGAGACCTTGCGGCGCTCCCTCACGGAAGCCGTCCGGTCCCAGGACGCCGTCCTCGTCATCACGAACGTCGCCGCGAGTCGCCCGAGCGTCGGGCGGGACCTCGCGTGGTCCTTCGTCAAGGACAACTGGGACGAGCTCTACCGCCGCTATGCCGAATCCGGGTTCCTGATCCGGAGGCTCGTGCAGATCGCGCAGGAGTTCACGACGCCGGAAGCCGTGAAGGACGTGGAGCGATTCTTCCGGGGCCGCGAAGCCCCGGAAGTCCGCCGGACCGTGCAGCAGTCGATCGAGAAGATCCGCGTCAACGCCGCCTGGCTGAAGAACAACGGGAAAGACCTCGCACGCTGGTTCGCGACCCGAAGTTCCTGAATGAAACACCGGCGAGGGAATTTGGGTTTCTTGCCTGGGGCCGATGAGAACAAAGAGCGGAAGACGCGTCTGGCAGCCATCGAAGCAAGAATTGACTGCCTCGTCCGGGCCAAAATTGGCCGGTGGCGCTCTCAAGGGGTCCAGGGAAAGCCGACTACGGTTCCTTGGAGGGCGGGCTGCCCTTTCGTCGTATTCGCCAGGCCCAGATTGCAACCGCCACGGCGAGGGATCCTGCCGACGTACCAAGGCCGATGCCAATTCCGAGGGATCGAAGGTCGGGACTCACTGAGGACTGAGGGACCAACGGAATCTGAAATTCACCGACCGTAGGAAGTCGCGTCTGATGGCCGGCCGCATCGGTGGCGACGATGTGGTATCGCAGGCTCGCTTCCGATTGAGGGGCAATCAGCTCAACGGCATACAGGTGAGGCTGTCGGACGACCATGTCGAGGTTGTGGGCCACGTTGGCTTCGGAGTACGTCAGCTGGACCGATACGGTTGTCCCGTCGTCTTCGACCTCCGCCCAAATGGTCAGATTTTCCCCGGGGAACGCTTGGGAAGGCGGCATGTGGTTGATCGTCGGGGAATCTACGTCAGGCGCCGCCTGGACCGTTACAACGCGCGACACGGTTGCGACCGCTCCGTTCGAGTCTCGGACTTCGAGGCGAATCGTCTGTGGACCTGGTGAGGCATACGAATGCGCCGCGATCTTGTCTGTCGCCCACTGGGTGTCCCAGAGCCCGTCGGCCTGCCAGTCCCAGCGTACTTCCAACGAAGACGTTCTGTCATGGCAGTCGAAAGAACGACTCGCATCGACGCTAAAGGGCGTCAAAGTGTCGCCCGTTGAAGGAATGATCTCGAACGTCGCGACCGGGGGCGTGTTGAACGGGGAATCGCCGATCCCGAAGATCGCGGGTTCCTCCGCGAGGTTCGCGTACCTGTGGAACACATGTCGCAGGACATAGCAGCCCGGGGTCGGCACGGGATTCCTCCCGTTGTCCCGCTGATCCCAACTCCCGTTCGTCGTGTACCTTTCGCCGGGCGCAAGGGTGATGTTCGAGAACGCGGGGGCACAGGTCTGGCCCCGGCTCTGGTTGAGCCATTCCTTGCCCGTCTGGTCCTCGACCGTGATGTAGGCTTGACAGAAGCTCGACCAGTAGAGAGCGGTCGTCTCGTTCCCGACGTTCGTCATGTCCACCGAGTAATTCACAGCCTCACCTGGCACAAAGAAGCGACTCGCCGGTTGCACGTGAATGAAAAGATCCCACGGTCGGACCGTGAAATCGATGTGGGCAGTGGCGGATGGGTTTCCCGCAACGTCCCAAGCTCGCGCTTCGAGGCGGTTCAGGCCCACCACCGTGTCGAGAGCGCCGCGGTACCATTCTACATGCTGGCTGCCGGGTGTGACGCCGAAGGCTTCGAGCCAGGCTCCCCCGTTCAGCCGCAACTCAACGCGTTGAAGGCCACTGTCGGCATCCGTTGCGTTACCGTCAGCCGCGAGCGTAGATTCGCGTATTTCGGCGCCTGACGGAAAGAGGATGTCTACGGTTGGCGCAGACGTGTCCAGTGAGGGTACGACGACCGGGCGGCCCGCGAGGCCTGCAGCCGCCCCGGCGATGACGCCACCAAGGCAAAGTGCAATGACGACCGAGGCGAGAACTCGCATCCTCCCAGGAGGTCCATCTCTCTGAATCCTATATCTGCTTTCTTCCCCGTGACGCGGCGACTAGGCTCCCTCCAACGCTCTGTCCTCGAAACCTTTTTGTTCGTCCTTCTGTTCGTCGGCTTCGAATGGCGAAGGTCTCGGTTTCGGTCAACCGGAAAGTGAAACCGGGGAAGCACGCGATCCTCGATGTCTTCCCCGGTCTCGACCGGTCGGCGGCGTTCCGCGGAATCTTCCCCGACGGTCTCCGCGAGGAGGTCCTTCGGGATTGTCGGATCGACGTCGTCCCCGAGGACATGTACATGTACATCGATGATGACAAAGGGAACGTCGTCGCCGGCCTCGGCTACCTTCAGACCGGAGAGGATCGGATCCTCTATCTCGACGTGCTCCACGAACTCACCCACATCCGGCAGTGGCATGCCGGCAAGGAGCTGTGGGACCGCCGGTACAATTACGTCGATCGTCCGACCGAGGTCGAGGCGTACCAGGTCGCCGTCGACGAGGCGCGTCGGCTCGACATGAGCGATCGCGAGATCGCCGATTACCTGCGGGTCGAATGGACGAGTCGCGAGGAACACGAACGCCTCTGCAAGCACCTCGGCGTCCGGAGTCCCGAGTCGCGCGCGGTCTGAGCAAAGGCCTCAAATGGAGCGCGTCCGTTCGAGGGCCGCGGGACCATGGAGACGATTGCGATTTCGGACTTCCAGAAGGTCGAGATGCGCGTCGGGAGGATCGTCGACGTCGCGGATTTCCCGGAGGCCCGCAA
>WNGI01000331.1_pt1 | contig 33537 bp, 32 predicted proteins | sample 5400621 | NCBI WGS metagenome assembly WNGI01 (sample SAMN13153374, study PRJNA577476) | soil metagenome | isolation source: 20 cm soil or saprolite under Garry oak tree replicate 1 | place: USA:California | collected 2016-06-15
TGGCCCGACGGCCGGCTCGCCCACGGGCGCGAGGTAGAGCGATACACCCAGGTTCTTCGCCACCGCGCGCCGGTATAGCGCCGCAACCTCCATGAACAGATCGTGAGGATGCTGGTGGTCGTGGAGTGGCACGCCCCGGTTCGACTCGCCCGTCTGGAGCAGCAGCGAGTAACCGGCGGAGCCGACCCCCCAAGGGTCGGTGCTGAGCATGCCCCGGAGGTCCAGTTGTCCACCCGCGAGCGAGCGACTCGCCGCCAGCATCGCCCAATCGAGCAATGCCACCTGATCGTCGCCCCGGGTCCCCCCTTGCCGGTCATACTGGAGGAATGCACTCCCGTGGACCATCAGCGTCCACGCTCCCAGCGTGAAGTGGGAGGCGTGCATAGGCGACGAATCCGGCAGCCAGGAGGTCCCCGATCCCAGCCGCGTCTCCGGTATGCCGAGCGGAGCCTCGGGTCCGGACGTAGGGTGTTGCATGTGCATCTGCGCACGCGCGGGTGACACGCCGCCGGCGAGCAGCGCCAGGGCGGCGCCCACTCGGGCGCTCGGGTTGATTCGCATGTCGTGATGTCCTCAAGTCGACGTCGGAAGCCGCGCCGGGATGGCCGGCGCGCCCACACTGCGTCTACCAGATCCGACTCAGGCTTGAGGAGGCGGGGAAGGCGGAGGAGCGAGGTAGGAGTGGAACCTCGACGCGAGCCCCAGGGGCGCCACACAGATAGACGCTCGGGGTGCCGGCGGCGGTGTCGCGGAAACCGGCGCGACCGGCCCGCCCGTCGGACAGGTCCCGCCCGCCGCGCAGCCGAGGCTCTCGGCGTCCGCGTGGCAGGCGCCGTTCCCCAGGGGCGCGGGGCTCAGCGTCGCGAGGTGAAAGTCGTGTGCGGAGGTCGCGCCGTGCGTATGCATGGCGCACGGCTCGACTGCCTTGGCGATGAGCGATGCACACATCGGCACCGCGCCACCCTGCGCGGCAACGGCGAGCGCCGCGGCGGAGGCGAGGGATCGCACCAGCATCGGGTAACGCCGACCGGCCTTCATGGCGTCAATTATACACCGGTTGCGGCGCGGCGGCCGCGCCCCAGCAGCTGGGCGTTCAGCGCCACCACGACGGTCGATACCGACATCAGCACCGCGCCGAGGGCCGGCGAGAGCAGGATCCCGGCGCGCGCCAGCACACCGGCCGCGAGCGGGATCGCGACCGCGTTGTAGCCCGTGGCCCACCACAGGTTCTGCACCATCTTGCGGTAGGTAGCGCGAGCGAGCTGGACGATCGTCGGCACGTCGCGCGGATCGGAGCGCACCAGCACGATGTCCGCGGACTCGATCGCCACATCGGTGCCGGCGCCGATGGCGATCCCGACGTCCGCGGCGACGAGGGCGGGGGCGTCGTTCACGCCGTCGCCCACCATCGCGACGGTCAGGCCCCGCCGCTTCACCTCTTCGATCTTGGCGGCCTTCTGGTCCGGCAACACCTCGGCGAAGTAATCGTCCAGGCCCAGCTCGGCCGCGACCCAGCGAGCCACGGCGGCGGAGTCGCCCGTGAGCATGATCGGCTTGATGCCCATCGCCTTGAGCCGGCCGAGCGCCTCGCGCGACTCTGGCCGGATGATATCGGCCAGAGCAATCGCCCCGATCAGGGTCCCGTCCGCCACCACGTAGACGACGGTCTTCCCTTGACCCGCCAAGCGCTGGACGCGCTCCCCCTGGTCCCGAACCCCTAGCCCCTGGTCCCTGAGGTATCCCGGGCTGACGACTTTGACCTCCGCGCCGTCCACGGTCCCCCGGGCACCCTTCCCTGGGATGGCGGCGAACCCGTCGGGAGCCGGATGCTGTACGCCGCGCTCCGTGGCAGCTCGCACGATCCCGGCAGCGATCGGGTGCTCGGAGCGGCTTTCGAGCGCCGCTGCGAGGCGCAGGACCTCGTGCTCGGTCCGCCCGTCGAGCGCCACGATGTCCGTGACCCCGAAGCGCCCCTCCGTCAACGTGCCGGTCTTGTCGAACACCACCGCGTCCAGCTCGCGGGCCCGCTCGAACGCGGAGCGGTCGCGGATCAGGAGCCCCTGCCGGGCGGAGAGGGCGGTAGACACCGCCACCACCAGCGGGACCGCGAGGCCGAGGGCGTGCGGGCAGGTGATCACCATTACCGTCACCATCCGCTCCAGCGCGAAGCTGAACTCGCGGCCTGCACCGAGCCACGCCACGAGCGTCAGCATCCCGCCCCCGACGGCAATGAGCGTGAGCCACAGGGCGGCGCGGTTTGCGAGATCCTGAGTGCGGGAGCGCGTTTCTTGCGCTTTGCGCACCAGCTCGATCACCTGCGCGAGGTAGGTGTCGGCACCCGTCCGTCGGACCTCGAGGGTGATCGCGCCCTCCCCGTTTACGGCGCCGCCGATGACCTCGTCGCTCTCCCCCTTCTCCACGGGCTGGGACTCGCCGGTGAGCATGGCCTGGTTGACGCTCGTACGACCCGCGATGACTAGCCCGTCGGTCGGGATCTTCTCTCCCGGCTTGACGAGCACCCGGTCGCCCGGTTGGAGGGCATTGAGCAGGACCTCTTCGATGGAGCCGTCGGCGCGGAGGCGATGCGCCTCGGCCGGCAGCAGCCGGACCAGCTGCTCGAGGGCTCGCGAGGCGCCGAGCACCGAGCGCATCTCGATCCAATGCCCGAGCAGCATGATGTCGATCAGCGTCGCCGTTTCCCAGAAGAACACGCTCCCGGGGAGGCCGAAGACAACCAGCGCGCTGTAGACGTAGGCCACCGTGATCGCGAGCGCGATGAGGGTCATCATCCCCGGCAGCCGCTTCCGGAGCTCGTCGACGAGCCCGGTGAGAAACGGCCGGCCGCCGTAGAAGTAGACGGCCGTGGCGAAGCCGAACTCCACGTAGCGATCGCCCGGGAACGCAAACGTCCCTCGGAGACCGAGGAATCTCTGGATCATCTCGGACGTCGCGAGGACCGGAACAGTGAGCGCCAGCGATACCCAGAAGCGGCGGCGGAAGTCGTCCACCATGAGCCCGTGTGCCGAGTGATCCTGGCCCGGCGACCCGCTTGGCGTCGTCTGAGGGTGCATGTGATGATCGTGGTGCGCGTGCACCGGCGGCGGACCTATCGGACTTCGAACGTCAGCGTGGCCCATTTAGACTCGTAGTCCAGTTTACGCTGTGTGTCACGCACCATGTGCACGAACTTGACATACCACCTTCCGGCGCCGTCGAGCGTCACCTCTGCCACGCCGTCAGAATCCGTGCGAGTGCGGCGCTGGATCATTATCTGGCCGCCTTGCTCACCACCCCACAGCACCATCTGGTTGGCCACCGGGCGCCCCTCCACGAGGCATCGCACGCGGAGCGGCGAGCCAGGCTCGATCGCGTACGGGTTTTCCAGGGGCACGATTTCCGCAGGATACCCGAGGACCATGCTGAACCCCTCGCTCCGAGGCGTGCCCACCTGAAACACCGCCTTGACGTGTTTGGAATACCGCTCCCGCGCATCCTTACCGAGCTCGTTGTCGCGGCGTCGTGCCTCGAGGATGTCGGAGATCCCATCCTCCTCGAGGTAGGCGTTGAACTCCTCGGCGCGAAGCCCGATCTCCCGCGGGCGCGTCGAGACGCCAACCTCGTAGGTGCCTGGGTCACCCAGCTCGACACGGAGGAGGCTGGTGCTGTCGGGTCCCCGGCTCCATGCCGTCGCTGCCGCTAGCCGTGTTCGCCCGGCGGGGGAGACCACGCTCATGTCCGCAACCCGCTCCGGCGTCACGAACCCTTCGCTCTTGAAAAACGTGCCGTTCAAGACTGGGATCCGCACACGGGCGTGCGGTTCGAGGAAGTACGTATCGAGCTTGAGGAAGAGATCGTGCCCCAGCGCGACGGACACGAGCAGGAGCAGCGCGCCGGCGACGAGCGCGGCGACCACCGCCGACCTCATCTAATGTGACTCACCCGGCTTCATCATCTGCCGGTGCTGCTGCATCCATGTCTGCATCGAGTCGGCCCAGGTCTGCATCTTGCTCAGCTGAGCGTCGGTGAGGACGGCTCGGGCCTGCGCCGCGGATGCGATCATGGCCCAGTGCGCCTTCCACATCGCATTGTGCGCCGCCTCGAAGTGGATTTTGAGGGCGCTCGTGTCGAGCTTCGCGGCGTTCGCGGCTTGCTCGCCTTCCTTCATATGCGCCTGCGCCTCGCCCTCGGCCGCGCCCTCCGCCGCCTTCGCGGCGTCACGGAGCGTCGTGAGGCGCGTCACCTGGTCGGCGGTGAGGCCGAGAGCGTCCCTACGGGCGAGCAGATGCTGCGGCGTGTACAGCATCACCCTTCTCAAAGCTGGCCCCATGTGCCGCATCATCGCGTCATCCATCGTCTGACCCATGCCGCCCGGCCCCGCCGTCGGGTGCTGCGCCGCGAGAGGCCCCGCCGCGAGCGCTACCGCTGCCAGCAACGTCTTGTAGATCATATGACCAGATTCCTTGGAAGACGCGTGAATTCTAACGTTTTGGCCCCGAAGCCGGGTAAGTTGCGGCTTGTGGCTCGATCGATCCGCGGCGTCCTCGCGCTCGTTCTCGCGGGCGGACCAGCCTTGACGCAAGACCGCGCGGACGCCTGGCGCCCGCAGACGGTGCCACTCTGGGGCGCGAGCTACTCCCCGGACATCGGGCTGCTCCTTGGCGCCGGGATCCTTCACACCCGATACGGGTTCCACGCGCTGCCCCCCAGCACCCGATTGCTCGCCGAGGCCGCCTACGCGACCGGCGCAAACACGTACCGCATCGACGTGGCCGGTGAGTTCCGCCGGCCGTTGCTCCCGACGATTCTCTACGTCGAGCTGCGGGCGTCGGGGCTCGAGCTCATTCGGTTCTACGGCGTGGGCAACGAAACCGACGGGTCGCAGCCGGACAGCGTGTACGGCGTTGGCCAAACGCAGCTGCTCGTGGGGCCCCGTGTGGGGATCCCGCTCGCGCCCCGACTCCGGCTCACACTTGGGCCGCTCCTCAAGTATGCCCACACACCCGGCGACGCAGGCACGGTTCTCAGAACTACCGGTCCGTATTACGGCACGGGCGATTTCGGTCAGGTGGGGGCGCAGGCCGGGCTCGAGCTCGATACGCGGGACTTCCCGGCCGCCCCCGCCCGCGGCCTCCACGTCAGCATCGCCGGGCAGTGGTACCCCGCCCTCTGGGACGTCGTCGGCCCGTTCGGGAACGTCTCGGCGGAGGCATCGACCTACCTCTCGGCAGGCGATCCCCCATCCGCAACGCTTGCGCTCCGTGCGGGCGGCGCGGCAGTGACCGGAGCGGTCCCGTTCCAGGAGCTCGTGTACGTGGGCGGGGGAACGACGGTGCGGGCCTACCCCGAACAGCGGTTCGCCGGCCGGCGCGGCGCGTACATGAATGCCGAGCTGCGCCTCTTGGCCGGCCGCCTCCCGTTCGGGGATCTCGGCGTCTTCGGACTCGTGGACGCCGGGCGGGTCTGGATCCCCGGTGAGTCGTCGGATCGCTGGCACGCCGCCGCGGGGGGCGGGCTCTGGCTGGCCTGGCAGCACCGACGCGCCAACACCCTCTCTATAGCGCTGGCGAGAAGCCCCGAGCGCACGGCGGCCTACGTCCGCGCCGGGTTCATGTTTTAGATGCCGTTGCGGTATGCAACACCTCGGTGCCCCGGTGCCCCTTCGGCTGCGTTACCCCGGTCAGCCGAACTGCCTCTTTAGCAAGGAAACCCCCAAGTCCGCCAGAACGCTCGACTCGAAACCGCGGAGGCGACCTTGTCTTCCAGCGCAGGGCGCCTCAAGCACCGGTGGAGCCGCGACCGTAAGTTCGGGCCGCTCCTCCGGCCGGTAGCCGGCATCGACGTGACGGTGATCATTCCGGCGTACAACGAGGCCGCCAGCGTCGCCGACACGATCAGGAGCCTGCAGACGCAGACCACGCCGCCAGCTGCGATCATCGTCGTGGACGACTGCTCCACCGATGGGACGGGCGACCTCGCGCGCGCTCTCGGGGTCGTGGTCGTCCGACCGCCGACGAACACCGGCTCCAAGGCAGGGGCACAAAACTTCGGGCTCCGCTACGTCCGCACGCCGCTCACCGTCGCCATCGACGCCGATACGATTCTCGCACCGGACGCCCTCGAGCGGCTGCTGCCGGCGTTCCACCACCCGGCCGTCGCGGCGGCGTGTGGTTTCGTGCTCCCGCAGCGGGTGCGGAGCGTGTGGGAGCGGGGGCGCTACATCGAGTATCTGTTCGCGTTCACCTACTACAAGCGGCTGCAGGATTACTACGGGAAGCCGCTCATCTCCTCGGGGTGCTTCTCGATGTATCGAACCGACATCCTCGGGGCTCAGGGCGGCTGGTCGAGCCGAACGCTCGCCGAAGATGTGGACCTGACCTGGAGCCTGTACCAGGCGGGTCATGAGGTGCGTTTCGTACCTGAAGCGGTGTGCTACCCGATCGAGCCTCGCACCCTCACACTGCTGGGAAAGCAGCTACGGCGCTGGTCACACGGGTTCGTTCAGAACGTGAAACTGCACTGGCGTGGGCTCCTGACGGTGCCCTATCTGCGCTCCGCGGTGGCGGTGGCGTTCTGGGATGCGACGATCGCCGCCGCGGTCTACCTGGTCGTGCTGCCGATCCTCGCGCTCCTGCTGGCGAGGCCGTGGGTGCTGATCGGGTACGTGATCGATGCCCCCGCCGTGCTCGTTCCGGTCCTCGCCGGCGCCGCACGGCGGCGGGAGATCCGCCGCGCGCTCGCGAGCATCCCCGCGTTCTTCGTGCTGCGAACCGTCAACGCGGTCTTCTTTCTGCGTGCCGTCTGCGCCGAGCTGCTGCTCGGTCGCTCGCTGCGCGTGTACGAGAAGGGGCACTGACGATGACGGCCGGGCTGCCCGGGACAGGGATCGGTGGGATGTTCTACCTGATGAGCGCGTTCGCGACGCCGCTGTGGCAAGCGTACTTACGCGTGCGGGGCCGCCGGACCCATGGGTGGGGCTTGGTTGCCGCGCAGACGGCAATCGCGGGCGTGATCCTCGCGGCTGTGTGGGCGACGGGCTGGCTTCTGGGCGTCGCGCTCCGCGCGTCCCAGCACTTCATCCCGACCGCTACGACGTTGCCTGCGGGCAACCTGCTGCCCGCACTGGTGCTCCTCTTCAGCGTCGGGACGCTGGCCGCCGTGCTCCTCGGCGTCGAGTTGTTGCGCCTGTGCGTTCGTCGACGGGCCGACCGCGAGATCCCCATCGAGCGCCACCGGAGCCGGCGCGCCGTCGCGGCCGGCGAGCGCCCGGGCAGGATCCTGCTCCTCGTCCTCGGAGCGGTGGTCGCGGCCCACGCACCCCCAGCAACTGCACAGGGAACCCTCGCCACAGGCCATCTCGGGCGCGCTGACTCGGCATTTGCCGCAGGGGACGCGCGGGCAGCCGAGCGGGAGTACACAGCCGTGCTCGCCGCCGACCCATGGAACTCTCACGCCACGTATCGTCTTGCCCAGCTACACCGACATGATCCCCGGTTGGCGCTGCGGTTGTTCCGCCGCTACGTCGCGCTCGAGCCCTCGGACCCATGGGGGTACATGGCGGTGGCCGACATGCTGGCGCGCGCCGGGCGCTATGGTGAGGCGCTGCGCTGGTACCACGACGCGCTGCACCTGGCGCCCGGGGAGCGGGACGCCGTCGTGGGGCGCGCGCGGACCTTGGTGCGGGCGCGCCGAACTGGTGCCGCGATCGCGGCCTACACGGGGTGGCTCCGCGCCCATCCCACGGACGCCGACGTGCGGCACGAGCTGGCGGCGGCGCGGGTGGCGGCCGCTCCCGCCATCACGCCCCTGGTAGGGGGCAGCCGTGACTCTGACGGCAACACGACACTCCGGCTGGGCGGCACCGCCGAGCTGGCGGCCCCCGGGCCCACCCGGCTCGGCGTGAGGGCTACGCGCGAGCAGGTTCGCGACGGGGTCACCGCCATCGGGCTCGACGAGCTCACGCTCCGTGCCACAGCGCGGCCCGAGGGCGCGTTGCAGATCGACGCGGAGGGGGGAGCGACTCGGGTCGACGCAGTGGGCGGCGCCGGCGCCACCCTCACCCCCACGGGCCAGGTGCGCGTCCGCTGGCGGGAGCCGATGGGCGGACCGGCGGTCGACTTCCGCGCGCGGCGCAACGTGATCGACGCGAGCCCGCTCCTCGTGACCAACCGCGTCGTGCGAACTGAGATAGGCGCGATAGTCGAGTTGCCCGTCGCGAGCAGACTCAAACTGCGCGGAATCGGCCGAACTGCCGCGTTGAGCAGCGCCTTCGATCTGAACCACCGGACGACCCTCGCCGGCGTGGTGGCGGTGGCGGTAACGCCGAGCGTCGAGCTGTCGGGCCAGATACACGAGATCCACTACTCCCGCCCCTCGAGCGCGGGGTACTTCGCGCCTCGGCTCATCCAGATGGCGCAGGTGGGATCATATATCGAGCTCGAGACCGCCCGGTCCGTCGTGCTCGCCTTCGATCTCGGCGTGGGCGTGCAACGCGTGGCCCAACACGGGGCCGTCGTCGGGCCCTGGCGGGGGGCGCTGCGACTGTATTCGCTGGTCGCGGTGCCGCTGGCACCGGGGCGCGAGCTCCGGTTCGAGCTGGACGGCGACGATTCCGGAGTCGCCGCCGAGTCGGCGACGACCGCGCAATGGCGCTACCTCGCGATGCAGCTGTCGCTGCGCCTCGCCCTGCCCTGACGCGCGAGCGCCGGACCCCTGAACTCCGAGCCGTCGCCGGCGTATACAAATGGCGTGACGTCCCCCCACCCCCCGGCCTCGTGAGGAGTACCGCATGCGCGTCGCCTTGCCCAGCATCGTCGCCGTCCCGCTGTTCGCCGCCTGCGTCGCTCCCACCCCGGGCGCCGTCCGCCAGGTGCCCGACCCCGTCTCCACGCGCTACATCAATCCCGGAACCCTCGCGGCGCTGCCGGGCTTCACGCACGCCGTGCGCATCGGACCGACGCTGTACGTGTCGGGCGAGGTCGCCCTCGACAGCACCGGGCGTCTCGTCGGTCCCGGCGACGTGGGCGCCCAGGCTGCCCAGGCGTTCGCCAACCTTGCGACGGTGTTGCGGATCGGGGGCGCGGCCCCAGCCGACGTGGCAAAGCTCACGATCTACGTGGTGAACTATTCGCCGAAGGACCTCGACCTCATCCGGCAGGCGGCTCCGGATTTCTTTCCGCAGCGGAACCCGCCGGCGGGAATCGTGATCGGCGTCCAGTCGTTGCCGCAGGAGGGGTTGCTCATCGCCGTGGACGCCACCGCGGTGGTACGGGCGATGATTCTGCCCCGTGACCAGCGTATCCGCGAGCGGCCCTACTGATCACTTCCCGACGAGCCCCGTGAAGAACGGGAGCACGATCGACACGGCGATCAGCACGATGATGATCCATTCGAGCAGCTCCATGCGCTGCGTCGCCGCCCGGTCCGCCAGTTTTCCGTAGATGCCGTCGAGCGTCTGCAGCTTGCGCGTGATGCTCACGTCCCACTCCGCGAGATGGAAGCGACGCGACACGTGGCCGTACACGCGGGTGAGATACTGCTCGCCGATCAGCTTCAGGGCGTTCGTGACCTGCTCGAACAGGACCGCGGCGTCGAGCTGCAGCCGGCCGAGCCGGCGGAGCGGCAGTCCATAGGGGCTGGGCAGGAACCGGCGCAGACCGGGCGAGCGGCCGAGCAGGTCGTAGGCCTGCTCGAGCGCTTCGTCGAGCTGCGCGTCCAGGTACCGCATCTCGAGCAGCTGGGTGTTGGCGAACTCGATCACCGCCCGCACGTCCTCCCCTTCCGGGTCGAACAGCAGCGTCACGTCGGTGTCGATCAACGTCGCGTCGTTCGGCCCGAACGAGAGGCGCGAGGCGAGGGCGTCGCTGACTTCCTGCTGCGACAAGGGGCGCGACTCGGCGCGCAACACCTGGGCCACCGTCTGCGCGTGCTCGGTCCACAGCATCGACGCCTCGAGCGGCTCGCTGAAGGCCTCGATCTGGAACACGACGTAGTCCTCGACGAACTCGGCGAGACGGGACCGGATCGCGGCTTCCCCGAGCGCTTCGACCAACTGCTGCACCCGGCGCCGTGAGTCCGCCAGCAGCTGCTCGTTCCCGTACAGGGCCGCGCTGAGCGCGGGCAGACACGTGAGGCGACCCTGTAGGGGAATGGCATAGCTCACCGAGACGGCCCCGAAGTCGTAGAGCACGAACTCGACGCTCGGCGCCGTGGAGTGCTCGTCGACTCGCAGCGATTCCGCCGGTTCCGTCACCCGCAGCGGGGCGGGGTCGTACTCGAAAAACGCCGGGGCGCGCCGCTTCTGTTTGACGGTCTGGCGTTCCGTGACGCTCGCGAGGCGGCGCTCCGCCGTCACGAGATCGATGGCGTGCGCCGCGTCGTACGCGAACAGCACGTAACAGGTACCCTGGGCGATTGTCGGCGGAGCCATCCGCTCGTCCTCCTCCCCCCTCCCCCAACGCTCACCCCGCGACCCCTCGTTCCGCCAGGGCGGCGACGCGATCCCCGGTTTACTTCTCCCGCGCCACGGTCGGCGTCGCGAACGCCGGCGCCGCCAGCAACGGAACACCCAGGTGCTGCCGCGCGCGGTTCAGCGCGTCATCGATGTTTCCGTGAATGTTTTCCTCGCCCAGGTCGTCGTATAGACCCGACCGCTCGAGCGCGACCACCGGCTGGGCGTGCACGTCGGAGAGGATCACCAGCGAGCCGTCATGGCGGCTGCGCCGCACCAGGTCGCGTAACGCATGCAGGCCGGTCGAGTCGATCGCCGGGACGTGTCGCATTCGCAGGATCAGCACCTTGGGCCGCACCGCGATGCGCCCCAACCGCTCCTTGAACGTCTCCGCCGCGCCGAAGAAGAACGGCCCGGTGATCTCGTACACCTCCACCCCCGGCGGCACGACCCGGCGCCGCACCGCGTTGGGATCGTTCTCGAAATCGTCCGTGGGATCCTGCAGCTCGTGCGTCAGGACGCTGATGTTCGTCACCTCCGCCATGCGGCGCATGAACAGGAACGCGGCGAGCACCATCCCCACCTCGATCGCGACCGTCAGGTCCCACAGCACGGTCAGGAGAAACGTGGTCAGCAGCACGGCCACGTCGCTCTTCGGCGCGCGGAACTCGGCCAGGAACGTGCGCCATTCGCTCATGCTGTAGGCGACGACCACCAGGATCCCTGCCAGCGCGGCCATCGGGATCAGACCCGCCCAGCGGCCGAAGAACAACGTGATGAGGAGCAGCGTGACCGCGTGGGTGATGCCGGCGACGGGCGTCCGGCCGCCGTTCCTGACGTTCGTCGCCGTGCGGGCAATGGCGCCGGTGGCCGGGATCCCGCCGAACAGCGGCGAGGCGATGTTCGCGATCCCCTGTGCCACGAGCTCCATGTTCGAGCGGTGGCGGCCCCCGATCATACCGTCCGCCACCACTGCCGAGAGCAGCGACTCGACGGCGCCGAGCAGCGCGATCGTGAACGCCGCGCCCGCGAGGCCGGGCATCTGGTGGAAGGTGACCGCGGGGAGGGAGGGAGCGGGCAGGGCCGCGTTGATCACCCCGAACCGGCTCCCGATCGTGTCCACCGGCAGGTGGAACAGCTGCACCGCCGCCGTCGTCACGATGAGCGCCACGAACGGACTGGGAATGCGCCGGTTGAGCCGGGGCCAGAAGACGATGATCGCCACGGTGGCGACCGAGACCGCCACCGCCCACGGGTTCAGCGAGCCGAAATGGGCCGCGACGGTCCGCCAGCGCGCCAGGAACTCGGCGGGCACGGGACCCTCGAGCCCGAGGAAATCCTTGACCTCCCCCGAGAAGATGATCAGGGCGATGCCGCTCGTGAAGCCGATGGTCACGGGATAGGGGATGAACTTGATCGCGCCGCCCAGCCGGACGAGGCCGAAGCCCACCAGGATGACGCCCGCCATGAGGGTCGCCATCGCGAGCCCTTCCACCCCGTGGCGCTGGACGATCGCATAGACGATCACGACGAAGGCGCCCGTCGGCCCGCCGATCTGCACCCGCGAGCCCCCCAACGCGGAGATCAGAAATCCGGCGATGATGGCGGTGAACAGCCCCCGCTCGGGGCCGACCCCGCTCGCGATCGCGAAGGCGATGGCGAGCGGGAGCGCCACGATACCGACGATGATCCCCGCGATCAGATCAGCGAGGAATTGCTGGCGGGTGTAGCCCGCGAGCGTCGTGACGAGCTTCGGGACGAGCCTGTCCAGATCCCCGGCCGGAAAGCGACGCAGAGAATCTAACGAAGGACCGTCGTCTTACCGGGCGAGCCCGAGCACATGATCCAGCGAGAACCGCCCCGGCCCCATCGCCGCGACCGCGAGGGCGACGATAATGAGGACCAGGTTGTATTCGTACCCACCGTCCTGGACGAAGAAGCCTTTCGGCCCGTGCACCTTGGCGATCGCCACGGCCATCGTGCCCAGCACCAACAGGCCCGCCACCGGCGTCAACAGCCCGAACAGGAACAGCACCCCTGCGACCAGCTCACCACCCACCGCCAGTGCGGTCCAGAATCGGGCCGGACGGAATCCCATGCTCCCGATGAACCCGGTCGCACCCTCGAACCCGGGACCGCCAAATGCGCCGAACGACTTCTGCGCCCCGTGGGCCAGGAACACTGCCCCCAGCACCAACCGCAGCGCCAGGACTGCAAGATCGAACATCGGACACCTCCAGGATGATATCATCTCGAAATCGAGATACTTGACATCGAATCACTCTCGAAACAACTTCCCAAGCGGGGAGGTTCCTCGGTGCAATGACGCCTTCACCGGGTAGCAGGGATGTGCCGCTGCAGCTGTGGGTGGTCCTGGCCCGGGCGTTCGACGCCGTCGAGCGCCACTCGCGGGCCAGCATCGCTCGCTTCGGGCTGGGCACCACCGAGTTCGGGGTGCTGGAAGTGTTGTACCACAAGGGCGAGCTGCCGGTGTGCGACGTGCAACGTCGCATCCTGGTCGAGTCGTCGAGCACGACCTACGTGGTGGACAAGCTCGTGAAGCGCGGGCTGGTGCGTCGGCGCCACAGTGGCAGCGACCGCCGCGTCGTGTTGCTGGCCCTCACCCCTGTGGGACAACGATTGATCCGGCGGATCTTCCCGCCCCACGCGCACGCGATGCGGCGGGCCGTCGCGGCACTCCCACCGAGCGACCAGGCCCGCGCCGTCCGGTTGCTCCGTGCGCTGGGCCTCGGCGCGGCCAAGCGGCTGGAGGCGAACGAGCCCTTCTAGCTACAACCCCTGCCGGAAGCGCAGGCCGAGCGTCCGATAGCGAAATCCCTCGGTCGGCACGGTCCCGGGCGTGGTCGCAGCGGCGCTGTTCGTGATCGAGCCGACGAGTGCGATCTCGTTGTTCGCACCCCAGCCGCGTGACAGGGACAGCCCGATGTGCCACTCGGTCTGGCGCGCCGCTCCGTTGAAGACCTGCTGCGAGCCGACGCCGCCATCGGCGCGGACGCCCCAGCGGTTACGCTGCCCGACGTAGACCGCGCGGCCTTCGATCACGCTGAAGCGGTCCGGAGCGAAGTAGCCACCCGGCGCGTCCCGATATCCGAGGATCCGTGCATAGGGGCCGAGCTGCAGACCACGCGCCACGCGCGCGAGCACGGCCCCGACGGCCGAGTAGCGTCGATTGCGGTCCGAGAACCAGGCGCCCCCACCGCCCCCAGAGATCGACCAGCCCGGCGTGGGCGACACGTCGAAACTCAGGTCCACAGCATCGATCGTCAGATCCTGCCGCATCAGGCCGGCGGTCTCGTCGAACGGCGTGCGGGAGTAGCCCACGCTCACCGCAGCGTAGCGGGCGGGCCGGAGCCCGACGCCCAACTCGGCGGTGAGCGGCGTACGCGCGGCCCCAACGTCCGGCTGCACCCGCCGTGCCCCTACGCCCGCGCGCAGCACGGCGCCGTGCCCCAGCGCCGCGATGAGGTGGCCGCCCGCCCAATAGCTCGAGCCGTCGCCCGCCTGGTCGGTGGCGTGTCGCCACCCTGCGCGCACGGTGCCGCGGAGATCGGTGCCAAGCGAAGACGCGATCGTGCCTTGCTGCGCCACGAATGCATTTCGATCGGAGTCCGTGGCGCCGTCCACGGTCGTGGCGATTTCCGGGCGGAGGGCGGCCCGCACTACCCGCTCGAGGTCGCGCGCGGTACGATCTTCCGGCGCCACCGCCCGAGCGCGGACCGCATACGTTTCCGCGAGCCCGGGCTGTCCCTTCCAGTACAGCGTCTGCGCAAGCCCGATCAACAGCTCGGGATTGTCGGAATGTCGCTCCAGTGCCCTGCGCCACAACTCCTCGGCGCGATCCAAATCCCCGCTCCAGGCGATCGCGCGGGCACGGCCGGCCAGCGCGTCGGCGCGGTTGGGAAATCGCACGATCACCGAGTCGTACAGCGCTTCGGACGCCGCCGTTTTGCCCGCCCAGGCCAGCACCTGGGCGTGAGACACCATGATGTCGGGATCGCGGGGATCGATTCGTCGCAGCCTGCCGAAGCCCGCCAGCGAACGGATCAGCTTGCCGTCCCAGCTGTCGAGGATCGCGAGCCGGTACAGCGCCCGCTCGTTGGACGAATCACCAGCGAGGACGCGTGTGTAGGCAGCGCGCGCGGCGGCATAGTTCCCTGCGCGAAAAGCCGCATCGGCTTCCGGAAGCTGGGCCGCCAGCGGAGCCGACCCGACGAGCAGCGCGAGCACCCCTCCCGCCCTTGCCGCCCGGTTCACCACGACCCCCACACGTCGCGCATGGTGGGCCAAGATAATGAAAAGCCCGGCGCACGCCCCCCCGCCCGCCTCAGTGGAAGGTCACACCCAGGCCAAAGTCGATCACGTGTTGCTTCCAACCGGTGGCAGCCGTCCCTACGCCACTTTGGTTCACGTCGCCTACGCCGCCGTACACGTAGTTCACCACCGGCGTCAGCGACAGGTCGCGGCCCACCCGGATGTCATAACCCGCCCCGGCAGTGAAGCCCCAACCGGTGCCGTTGAAGGACGGGGTGGAGTTCACGTGATAGTTCGACAAGCCGACGCCGCCCGTGAGGAAGAAACCGCTCCTCGCGGCGGGGTAGAGGTAGAGCGACGCCGTGACGTTCGTCAGCGTCTCGGTGGCCGCGCCGTCGGAATGCGCCCAGCCGTCTATCGCCCCGCCCACGAGCAGGTGGCGGCTGGGGGCGCCGCCGAGCTTCACGAACCCGGTGATGCCCCCCACACTCGAGCTGTCCACGCAGTTGTCGCAGGTGATGTTCGCCCAGCCATATCCCAGTCCGAAGCCGATCCAGAAGCCGTCGCGCCGCTGCGGGTACTGCGCCCGCGCCCCGGATGCGGCGCAGGAAAACGCGGCGAGCAATGCGACCACGCGGGTCGTGTGCATGCGTCCTCCCTGGCGGGTGTCGGTTCCCGGGTCAGGCGAGTTCCATGCCCGAAGCGGCGAGCACGAGCGCGAGGTCGAGGTGTCCTCGCGCGCGGTCAGGCAAACGCCTGGGGCGAAACGGCATACGGAACCGATAGAAACGGCCCCCGGGGCCCGATGACTGGCCCCAACCCGATCGGGTGGCGCGTTGTGCGTATGATGCACGTTCGCGGCGACGGCACACGGTATGCTATGGGTGCTGCGCTGCCAGTTGATGTTCGATCTGTGCATCATATGCACGATTCCGTTGACACTTTGCGGTACGGGGGCTACGTTTTCCACCATGAAACTCATCACAACCATCGTTCGGCCCGAACGCCTGCCCGAGGTCAAGGCGGCGCTGTTCCAGGCCGGCATCACGGGGATCACCCTCAGTCGCGTGAGCGGCCACGGGGGCGAGCAGGAGATCGTGAGCCAGTACCGCGGCACCACGGTCGTCATGGAGTTCCACGAAAAGGTCAAGATCGAGATGGTGTGCTCGGAGCCCTTTGTGGAACCGTGCATCAAGGCCATCCTGGCGTCTGCCCGCACCGGCGAGGTCGGTGACGGCAAGATCTTCGTCCAGGCCATCGAGCGCGTGATCCGCATCCGGACGGGCGAGAACGACAACGCCGCGCTCACCGCCGTGAACGCGGATGCCGTTCAGCGCGCCGCGCTCGAGACCGCGCACCACGCCGGTGCCGTGGCGGGCGAGGACGCACCATGAACGCCATCTCCGCGGGCGACACGGCCTGGGTCCTCACCTCCACTGCGCTGGTGATGGTGATGACGGTGGGCCTCGCGTTCTTCTATGGCGGGCTGGTGCGGCCCAAGAACGCCCTCAACACGATGATGATGAGCGTCGTCGCGCTGGGTGTGGTCAGCGTGCAGTGGGTCTTGGTCGGCTACTCCATCGCGTTCGGGCACGGCACGCCCTGGTGGGGCGGGCTGTCCTGGGCCGCCTTCAACGGCGTGGGGTTGGAGCCCGATGCGGCGTACGGAGCCACGATTCCGCTGCAGGCGCACGCGATGTTCCAGCTGATGTTCGCGATCATCACGCCGGCGCTGATCTCCGGCGCGATCGTGGAGCGCATGCGGTTCCGCGCCTACGTCGTGTTCCTCGTCCTCTGGGCCACGTTCGTATACGACCCGCTCGCCCACTGGGTGTGGGGGTCGGGCGGCTGGCTGGCAAAGCTCGGCGCGCTCGACTTCGCCGGCGGCACGGTGGTCCACATCAGCGCCGGCGTATCGGCGCTCGTGGCCGCGCGCATGCTCGGGCCCCGGAAAGACTTCAAGCGCACGGCGATCGTGCCCCACAACGTCCCGCTCGTGCTGCTCGGCGCCGGGCTCCTCTGGTTCGGTTGGTTCGGATTCAACGCCGGCTCCGCGCTCGCCGCGAACGGGCTCGCCGCCCTCGCGTTCACCAACACCAACACCGCGGCCGCGACTGCCTTGGTCGCGTGGGTGTGCCTCGACCTGCTGCGCACCGGCAAGGCAACCGCCGTTGGCGCCGCCACCGGCCTCGTGGTCGGGCTCGTCGGCATCACGCCGGCGGCCGGCTACATCACCGCGCCGGCCTCACTTGCCGTGGGCGCCTTGGCGGTGCTCGTGAGCTACACCGCCATCCAGATCCGCGCGAAGACGCGGCTGGATGACTCGCTCGACGTGTTCTCTTGTCACGGGCTCGCAGGAATGGCGGGAGCCCTGCTGACGGGTGTGTTCGCCACGAAGCTGGCGAACCCCGCGGGCGGCGACGGCTGGCTGGCCGGCAACTTCGCCCAGATGGGTGTGCAGCTGGTCGCGATCCTCGCCGCGGTCGTCATCGCCGCCGTCGGCACGGCGATCATCATGGTGCTGGTGCAGGCTACCCTCGGCGCCAAGGCGGGCGTGCGGGAGCAGCTCTCCGGCCTCGACCTGAGCGAGCACGGCGAGGAGGCGTACTTCGGCGAGCAGGGGGCGACGCCCGCGCCCGGCGTGGCGCTGGGCCAAGGGGTGATCGTGTCGGCTGCGCCCCCAGAGCCCGCAAAAGTGGCGGCCGTCGCGGGCTAGCAGGAACAGTCGATCCCACGAGTCTCCGTGCCCGACCGGAAGGTCGGGCACGCGGGCTTTATGCCTTCCTGCACAGCAGTTTGGGCACGTAGGTCCGTTGCGCCCACGCTACAATCGTAGCAATTCTCGACGAAATTGAGAGCACAGCCCGCTTTTTGCGGAGATCCGTTTGTTGAGGTGTCATGACCGGCCGACTACTCGATACCGGGTTGAAGGTGTTCGCTACCTGCCCGCCGTCGTACGCGGCGTCCCGCCAGACCTACCTTCGCGAGGTGGTGGAGGTGGCCCGCTGGAGCGAGGCGGCCGGGTGTGAGGGCATCTTGATCTATACCGACAACGGGCTCGTGGACCCGTGGCTCATCGCCCAGGAGATGATCACACACACGGAGCGCCTCTGTCCGCTCGTCGCCGTGCAGCCGGTCTACCTGCATCCCTACGCGGTGGCGAAGATGGTCGCCTCGCTGGGGTTTCTGCATGGGCGGCGCCTCTACCTCAACATGGTGGCGGGAGGCTTCAAGAACGACCTCGAGTCGCTCAACGATCCCACACCGCACGACGAGCGCTACGCGCGCCTGGTCGAATACACGAAGCTCATCATGGATCTGTTGAGTGGGCCGGGGCCGGTGACGCTCGAGGGGCGGTACTACACCGTCGCGAACGTCAAGATGACGCCGCCGCTCAAGCCGGAGCTCCTCCCCGGGGTGTTCGTGTCCGGGTCGTCGGAGGCGGGGCTCGCAGCGGCCCGAGCGCTTGGCGCGCTCGCGGTGCGCTACCCGAAACCCGTCGCCGAATACGAGGCGGCTCCTCCGCCGGACGCGGCTGCGCTGGGGATCCGGATAGGGATCATCGCGCGCGAGGAACCGGGTGATGCGTGGACCGCAGCGCGCACCCGCTTCCCTGAAGATCGGAGAGGGCAGCTCACGCATCAGCTGGCGATGAAAACATCCGATTCCCAGTGGCACAAGCAGCTGTCCGAGCTCGGTGAGACCGCCGCGGGAGAGGAACAGCCGTACTGGATGGTGCCGTTCGAGAACTACAAGACCTTCTGCCCCTATCTGGTCGGGAGCTATGACCGGGTAGCCGACGAGATCGCGCGCTACGTCGGTGTCGGTTACCGGACGATCATTCTGGACGTACCGGCGAGCCCGGAGGAGTTGGACCACATCGGCGTCGTGTGCGAGCGCGCTGCCGAGCGTGTGATGCCGTGACCTCCCTGCTGCATCACTGGGTCACCGCGCAGGCCGGCCGGCGCCCCGATGCGGGCGCCCTGGTGTTCAAGGGGGAGCGCCTCACATACGAAGGGCTCGAGCTCGCCAGCAATCGGCTGGCGCACCTCCTCAAGGACGCGGGTTGCGCCCCCGGCGATCGCGTCTGTCTTTTGACCCCGAAGTCGCCGGCCGCGATCATGGCGATCCTCGGCGTGCTCAAAGCCGACGCCGTGTACGTGCCGCTCGATCCCGCGAGCCCGGCCCCCCGGCTCGAGAAGATGATCGCCTCGTGCGACAACCGCTGGATCCTGGCGAGCGGACCCGTCGGCGCGACGCTCGAGGCGCTGTTCGCGTCCCCCGGCTTCGCCGACACCCACTCGATCGGCTGGCTCGGCGCCGACGAGCCGCCGGCCGCCATCACCGCGCAGTTCTCTCCGGCGGATTTGACCGGATACCCCACGACGCTCCCCGCCGCCGCGAACGGGCCGCAGGACGCGGCCCACATCCTGTTCACGTCGGGCTCGACCGGAATGCCCAAGGGCGTGGTGATCACGCACGCCAGCGTGCGGGCGTTCATCGAGTGGGCGGTGGCCTACTTCGGCACCGCGCCGCCCGACCGCATCTCCGGCCATCCGCCGCTGCACTTCGACCTGTCCACCTTCGACATGTTCGGGACATTCGCTGCCGGCGCGGAGCTCCACCTGGTGCCGCCGGAGGCGAACCTGCTGCCGCACAAGCTCGCCGAGCTAATCCGCAGCGCCGAGCTGACCCAGTGGTTCTCCGTGCCGTCGGTGCTCAACTACATGGCCAAGTTCGACGTCGTCAAGCACGGCGACTTCCCGAGCCTGCGTCGCGTGTTGTGGTGCGGCGAAGTATTTCCAACCCCCGCCCTCATCTACTGGATGCAGCGGCTGCCCCATGCGACGTTCACGAATCTGTACGGTCCCACGGAAGCGACGATCGCGAGCAGCTACTACACCGTCCCGTCGTGCCCGGAGAGCGAGGACGAGGTGATCCCGATCGGGCAGGCATGCGGCGGCGAAGAGCTGCTGGTCATGGACGAGGCGTTGCGGCCCGTACCTCCCGGCGAGGTGGGAGACCTCTATATCCGGGGTGTGGGCTTGAGCCCGGGGTACTGGCGCGATCCGGCGAAGACGAGTGCCGCATTCCTACGGTATCCCGGCGCCACCGACGCGAGAGACCGTATCTACCGCACGGGCGATCTCGCGACCCTCGGCCCGGACGGGCTCGTGCGGTTCCTCGGCCGTGCGGACTCGCAGATCAAGACGCGCGGGTATCGGGTCGAGCTGGGCGAAGTCGAGGCGGCGCTACATGCGCTGGGTACACTCCGGGAATGCGCCGTGGTCGGCGTGCCGAGTCGGGACTTCGACGGCGTTGCGATCGCCTGCGCGTACGCGTCACTCGGGGAAGCCGAAGTGACACCGGCGAGCCTGCGCGACGCCCTGGCGGGCGCGTTGCCGCCCTACATGCTCCCGTCCCGCTGGCGCCAGCTCCCCGAGCTTCCCAAGACCACGAACGGGAAGATCGATCGTCGCAGACTCAAGGAGTTGTTCGCCGCCGACACGGTGGAAGCCCCGACGACACGCGCGTCCCTGTAGGACGATCGCCGCACCGCGGCCCGGAACGCCGTTTGCAGTCATGCTCTAAGGCGGTGCGAGGGGGCACTGCGCCGTGATGCAGGTTGGTGCCCCGCGGGTGGGGTGTGTCCGTCCGTGTTGTGGCGCACGGGCAACATTCGAGGTGTGGCGGCCTAGCGCGACGGTCCTGAGGCCCGGAAGCAGCGTGGCCCGAACTCTGCGTTGTGAGGGAGGCGCCTGAAAGCGCCGCTCGAGCCCGAAGGAAAATTGGTACAGCTATGAAGCTCCTGCCGTTGGACCGCCCTGAGCTGATCGAGCTCGTGGCCAACTGGCTGAGCCAGGAGGACAACTGCAAGTGGCTGGATTTCGGCAACGGCGTCCACAGTCCGTCACTGGTTTCACTCAAGGTGATGACGCAGCGTGACCTGCACGTGCTCCGGGTATTCACGCCCCATGACAGCGACCTGCCGATCGGCGTGGTGGGCCTGTCGAATGTGGATCGCCGCTTCAAGACGGCCGCGTCGATGTGGGCCGTGCTCGGGCGCAAGCGGTACGGCGGCTACGGGCCGCGGGCGGCGTCCAAGCTGCTGACCCTGGGGTTCACGGAGCTGGGGCTCGAATCCGTCGGTGCTTGGACCGTCGAGATCAACGTGCCCGCCCGTCGGGGGTTGGAGCGGCTCGGCTTCCGCTACATCGGGCGCCAGCGACGCTGCCACTGGATCGACGGCCGGCCCTACGACCGGTTGCTGTACGACCTCCTCGCCAGCGAGCACCGGGAGCTGCCGGATGCGTGATTCCCGCGAGCTCGAGACGCGAATCGCGCAGCTGTTCGCCGACCGCCTGCAGATCGACGCGCCGGCGGCGGACGTCGATTTGTTCACCGCGGGCATCGTGGACTCCCTCACGTTCGTCAAGCTGCTCGCGTCCCTCGAAGAGGATTTCTCCATCCACGTATCGTTCGAGGAGCTCGAGATCGACGACTTCCGGACGTTGCACCAGATCGCGAGCTTCGTCGCGGCGAAGCAGGCCGCACGGCCCCGAGCGCGGCGCGTGAGCACCTCGGACTCGCACCCGACGCCGTAGCTTCCGCTCGGTCAGGGTGCGCTGGACGCGCCCTTCTCGCCGAGCAGGGTGTCGACCAGCGCTGCCAGCGTCGCGGCCTCGAACGGCTTCGTGACGAAGCGATCGGCACCCAAGGCCACCGCGTGCCCGCCGACGTCGATCGCTCCGGCGCTCGTGACCCCGGACATCGCGAGGATCTTCACCGCCGGCCACTCACGGCGCAGCCGACCGATGGTTTGCAGGCCCCCCTGGCCGGGCATGAAGATGTCCACGATCACCACGTCGGCGGCGTGTCGCTCGAAGGCGCGGATTCCTGCGTCGCCGTCCGCCGCCTGCCGGACCTCGTGGCCGGAGCGCTCCAGATGCTTGGTCAAAGCCTGCCGGAGCGTGACGTCGTCGTCGATGATCAGGATTCGGGCCATGCTTCACCGGTCTTCGTACGCTGCACAATGTAACGGTCCGCGTGCTCCGTGGCACATTTGGAGGCGTCGCGGCGTTCTGTACGGTGCACACCGTGCCGTCGTCGACGTTGCAGGTGAAGGGAGAGGATATGTTGTTACCACTGCTGGTGCTCCATACCATGGGCGCCCCTGTCGCGCCCGCCTCCACACGCCAGGTCGCCGCGGACCCCCCCGTGCGCGTGTGGTTCAATTCGGACGGCGACTACGAGTTCGGTGATCGGGCGAAGGTCTACGCCCAAGCCGCCGAGGACGGCAATCTGGTGGTGCTGCGGGCCGACGCCGGAGGGAACGTGCGGGTGTTGTTTCCCGTCGATCCCGCGGGCGATCAGCGGGTCCGGGCCGGCAAGAAGTACGAGCTGAAGGGGCGCGGAGGCCGCGAAGCGTTCGTCGCCGACGACACGAGCGGCCACGGAACCGTGCTGGCCGCGGTCGCGGAGACGCCGTTCCGGTTCGACCAGTTCGAGAAGAACGGGCACTGGGATTACGGCGCGCTGAACGAGTCGACTGCGCACACCGATCCCGAAGCCGCTCTGATGGACCTCGCCCAGCGGATGCAGGGGAGTGAGACCGGCGGGCACTTCGATTACGACGTGGCCACCTACACGGTGTCACCGGCGCCGCGCTATGTCGGGTGGGTGCATCCGTACGGGTGGAACGGTTGGTGGGACCCCTGGTACGGCGGCTACTGGTACGGGCCGCGGGTGGGTCTCGGCTTCCGGTTCGGCGGACCGTTCTTCGGTCCGGGGCGGTGGCACCACTAGAGCGAGCACGGAAGAGGTGGAAGTCGAAGGGGGAGAGGGTCGGTGGCCCTCTCCCCTGCTTTTTACCGAGAGGCGCCGGTCGGAATCGAACCGACGAATAGAGGTTTTGCAGACCTCTGCCTTACCACTTGGCTACGGCGCCGGGTTGGGGGATAAGTTCGCCGGGGACAGCGAGTTTCTCAACCCCGCGTGCTGCCGTTTCCGGCGCCCCTCGCGTCGCTGTGGGCAATTTTATGGGCACTGAGCCCTCCGACTTCAGGCGCTGGGGAGCGAGCCTTCGCATGCCCTGTCGTCGAATCAAGACCATCGAGGTTTGGCGCCGCCAAGCTCTGCTTGGGCATGAAAGTGGTACAGGTGCAATAGCCAAAATGGATCTTTGTGATAGGCCAGTTCCAATCTACTCTTTGCCATGAACACCGAACGCTGGGCTGTGCGCTACGCGCGCTGGGCATTGGGCGCCGCTTTCCTGTCGGGAATCGCCTCACGCTTCGGCTGGTGGGGAGCGAACAAGGGTTACGGCAACTTCGCGAATTTCGTTCGCTACACGGCGGAGGTGAACGCGTTCATGCCGGCGTTCACGATCCCGTTCCTCGCCTGGGCGGCGACCGTGGCCGAGCTGGGCCTCGGCATCGCGCTGATCACCGGGTTCCAGCCGCGCTGGACCGCGCTCGGCAGCGCCGTGCTGCTGGCCTTGTTCGCCATCGCGATGACGATCTCGCAGGGTCTCAGGTCGCCGCTCGATTATTCGGTCTTCTCGGCGTCGGCGTGCGCCCTGTTGCTCTACTCCCGCGAGACCCCGAAACCATGACGACTGGGCGCGACACATGACCAAGGTGCCTAAGCGTGCTACGAAGCCGGCCATGATTGGATCGGTCATGCGGCCCCGCACCCCGGTCGATATTCACTTGAGCCAATTGCCAACGCGGTTCCATCAAGGTTCCACTCCAGTCTCAGGATTGGTGAGGCGCTGCAGGAATTCGCGTGTGCCACTTGGTCCCGTCACATCAAGGGATACTTGTCCACCGCTCGCCTCCACGACAATTACGAATCGCATAAACGGACAACACTTACGCTCCGTGTCGATCAAGTGACCGATCTCCGCTAGCAATCCGTCTGTCGCTGTGAACGTCCAGCAGAAGCCATTCGGAATATCAGCTCGCCCGATGGCGCGCGTCACCAATCCTGGCAGAAGTTCACGACTCCTTGCGTAGAGCTCTTTGGAATCAAGAGAGCAGGCCAACGGAACGTCGGTCATCAATTCACGATCGGCCGGATTGCTCAGAATGCCGCGAGAATGACCGCGCGGACTTCCACCGTCTCACCAACCGAACGGTCGAGCAGCTCCACGCGGAGTTTGTCGCGTCGCGTCGCCCACTCGAGCACCGGCCCTATGCGATGGCGTGCTGGCTCGTGGTGCGCCAGGCTCAGAGTATATGCGGCACCGGCCCACAGGCGGTCACTCACGCGCACTTCGAGCGAAACGGGATTCATATCGAGCTGCCGCACGCCGGCGCGGCCGAGCGGTATGTACCACTCAAGCGTTCCAGAAAGCTCGAGACGTCCGGTGGCGAACGACGGTACGACGTATGTCTGCAGGTATTGGCTCTCCGATGCGTCAGCATAGGCAACGGCCACCAGCACGCTTTGATCGCTCCAGTTTATTTGCGTGAAAGAGCCGGCAATAAGCTCGTGATACTCGGTCTCAGGATTCTGGACAATCGCGACGAAGCCGCCGACCGATCCAAGCCCGCGCGCTGCGTACAGCACTGAGGCGCTGCCCGATGCGTAGCGGGCGAACACAAAGTTCGACGTTCGCAGCTGCGGGCCCGCCCGTTGGGCCTGCTGGGCGATCGCGGCGGACCCGAGAATGGATGTCGTAACGATAATCCCAAGCATGCGTCGTCGGATGGTCGACGATTCAACTGTTGTCGTCACGGCGCAACACGTGACGCCGGTACAGAGACACTCAGTGTAGTGTCGTGATCACATAGAAAGACGGCGACGAATTGAGCCGGCCGTTGCCCGCTCGCGTTGGCGGAAATGATATGGATTCCGCCGGGTGCTTCGTAAAAACTTCCGCCAGCTTCGTAGACTGCCTCAGGTTCACCGCGTACCTGTGTCCTCAGCATGCCAGCGGTCACGTAGACAATGACTGGACAGGGATGACTGTGCGGTCGTGAGGATTCGCCCGGCCCATAGGTCACCTCGACTAGTTTCGCTTTGAGCGAGCCGAAATTCGCGAGCGGCACCGTCGCCGAAAGCGCTAGACGCGACCCTGTGGGGGGCTTTGCGGGGACCGAGGTATGACAGGCGATTCCGAGTAGCAGCACAAGCGCATGAAGCATTCTCGTCATGGAGCCCTCCGGCTGCATGGTAGCCGGAGGAATCGGTCCCTCACAATGAGCCATTTACTCTACGGGGACTGGACCACTTCCGACCACGCGTACTCCATACGCCGCGCCGTCCAGGAGGCAACCGCAGCGCCATGCAATCGGTCAATAAGGTGAAGACTCATGTCCATTCCCGCCGAGACGCCCGCCGACGTAACGATATGACCCTGATCGATGTATCGGTTTCCCGAGATAAACGTGACCCCGGGATACTCTGCCCGCATCCAATCCATCCATCGCCAGTGAGTGGTCGCCCGACGATTCGGCAGCAAGCCCGCTTCGGCCAAGAACACGACGCCCGTGCAAACGCTAGCCAGGATCTGGGTCTTCTCATTCTGGGCACGTATCCAACTGATGACGCGTTGATTGTGACGCTCACGACGAGCACCGGGGCCACCAGGCAAAACGAGGATATCCAGGGGGTCGTGGTTATCGATGGTGGCGTTTGGCGTCAGCAATAACCCGCCTCGGCATTTCACCGTTCGTTGCTCGTCGCCGATAACAAGAACATCAAACAGGCGGGCGTTGTCGTCATGCTCACCAGCGGGGCGTGCCGTCGCAAACACCTGGAACGGGCCACAGAGATCCAGTGCCTCAACATCGTCGAAGGCGAAAACTCCTACCGTGGTCACTTCCACAAGAATACGAGCACGTTCGCACACTGACGTAAGAATGCCTCGTCCGCGGGTGTGAATGCGTTGATGCGATCGCTTTCGACGTCAATCGTCCCAATTATCTCGCCGGCCGCTCCGCACACCGGGAAAATGGCTTCTGCGCGGGTGGATCCGAACGTCGTCAAGTAACGCGAGTCGTTGCGGACGTCTTGCACAATCAGTGGCGCACGTTGCGCGACAGCCGCGCCATTGAGTCCCTGTGCGAGGGTGAATGTCGGATGCTGCGGAGCGGTCGGGCCGGTCCACCCGATGGCGGTGATGTGTGAAGGCGTGACGTCATACAAACCCACCCATCGATATTCGCGCGCCGCTCGTATCACCTCGGCAGCGATGCGAGCGCGTACAGCACGGTCCGCCGGCAAACCGTTGAGCGCCCCGAGCTGTTCGAACAGGTTGTTCACATTTTGCTGGCGTAGCGGCCGGCGCGCACGGCCTTGAGTGCTTCTGCCAAACGCTGCACACCGGCACGAATCTGGTTGGGGTCGAAGCCGCCGAAGCTCAAGAGCAGGCCCGCTCGCGGCCGGTACTTGATGGCGAAGCGTGAAATCGGCGTGACCTCGACATCGTGCTCCGCCGCGGCACGCGCGACTGCGTTCTCCTCCAGTCCCGCGGCGAGCCATCCCACACATTGCAATCCCGCACCGCTGGGTACCAGCTCGAGCAATCCGGCGAGATGCCGCTGGGCTTCGGTGAGAAATACTCGATGGCGCTCTTCGTAGAGATTGCGCATGCGGCGCAGGTGTCGTTCGAAATAGCCGGCGGCGATAAACTCCGCCAAGACAGCTTGCTCGAGGACGGGACTGTGCACATCGAGAACTGAGCGGGCCGCTTTGAAGCTGTCAACGAGGTCCAGCGGCAGGACGGCGTACCCTAATCGCAGACCAGGGAAAAGCGTCTTACTGAAGGTCCCTAGGTATATCACACGATCGTCATGATCCAGCCCCTGGAGCGCAGGAATCGGGCGGCTCGAATAGCGGAATTCGCTGTCGTAATCATCCTCAAGTACCCACGCACGAAAGCGACGCGCAGCACGCAATAATTCGAGACGTCGCGCCAGGGTCATCGTGACGCCGAGCGGGTACTGATGCGAGGGCGTCACAGCGACGAGTCTAGGCGCGGATTTCCGGAGCTCCCCAAACCGAACGTCGAGTCCCTCCGCGTCAACAGGAATCGGAATAATGCGTGCACCGGCTGCCATCAACGCGCTGTGCGTACCCGGATACACAGGATCCTCCACCCAGGCAGCGTCACCCGGATCGAGCAGCACCTGCGCCGCGACAAACAGTCCTTGTTGTGAGCCCGACGTGACGACCACTTGTTGTGCGGCACAGCGCACCCCACGGGACAGGGCCAGGTACTCCGCGATCGCTTTGCGTAACGGCGCGTAACCCGCGAATTCTCCATACCCGAGTAGTTGGTGGCCGAGATGCCGTCCGACGCGAGCGGCGAGCCGCCACCAAAGGTCCAGGGGAACGTGATCGAGCGCCGGCCATCCGGGGCGGAAGGGTCGGAGAGTCGTGGAACCGGAACCGACACGCGCTTTCGCAAGCGAGCGGCCACGGCGAGAGATCTGGGGGCGGCGGCGCGCCACGCCATTACCGCGGTTGATGTCGGGAGGTGCCGCGATCTGGATGAGGTTTTCGGGCAGCGCACGGGCCACGACTGTTCCCGATCCAACACGGGCCTCCGCATACCCCTCGGCCACGAGCTGGCCGAAGACCCCGGCCACCGTGTTGCGGGATACCGCCAGATCCTTCGCGAGAGACCGTGTGGATGGCAGCCGCTTTCCCGACTGCAAGCGACCCCCCAAGATCGCGGCACGGAGGCCCTCGTACAGCTGCCGTTGCAGCGTCGTCCCGGAGCGGCCATCGAGCGAGACAACGACCGGAACGCCGCCGGACCGTTTTGCCATTAAAGTGGCTCCATCGCTCTACTCAAAATGTCACTTGCTGTGGTGCCATTCTACGAGTTAGCAATCTCTCATGGAGTCCGCGTCCAGGCAACCTCGCGCGCGGCTGCAGCGCCATGCAGAACGCGCTGTGCCGGAAGAGGCGGCGATTCTTGCTGCCGGGCTCGTCGCGCATGTCGCCTTCGTGCAGGACGGTCAGCCATTCGTGATCCCTATGGCCTACCATTACGACGTCGCTGCGCCGCGCGTGCTTTACCTGCACGGGAGTCACGCTAGTCGGCTGCAGCGGCATGTTGCGAGCGGGGCGCCGGTCGCGCTGGCCGTTACGCTGGTAGACGGATTGGTATTCTCGCGCACCGCGCTCTACCACTCGGTGAATTACCGCAGCGTGGTGTGCTTCGCGCATACGGGTCCGCCGCTCCCGTCGGAGCGGGCGGTGACAATACTAAAGGCGATGATCTCGCGTTACCATCCGGGCCGGACGGCAGGCCGTGATTACGACGAGCCGCCGTCGCGCGACATCGACGCGACGAGTCTCATCTTCCTCGAAATAGAGGAGTGGAGCGCCAAAGCACGCCGCGGCGGTCCGACAGGACCGCGCGACAACCAACCAGATGCGCCTGGCACCGCGGGCGTCATAGACCTCCGTTGTCCTTAAGCGTGCGGCGCGCCAAGGGTTCCGACGCGGCAACGATCGCGCGCGCGCTCCGCATTGCATTCGCCGAGTTCGAGCACCTCTACACACCAGCGGCATTCGCCGCGACGTGTCCCGGGAGTGAAGAGATCGAGCAGCCCGATCACTGTGGAACGCCGACATTCACCATGACGAAAAGCTTGGAGGACCGACCGATGCCGACGACTAAATCCCACTTCTCTCTCGTGGCCGAAACAGCACCGCCCGAACCAGAGATCGCACACCAGCACTTCATCTCGAAGCTCGAGTTGGAAACGGATCCGTCCGACGTGCATTTCGACATGGAGCGGGGCGCGAACGGGTTCGTAGTCGTCGATGCGCGATCGGTCGAGGCGTACGCGCGGCTTCACATTCCCGGCGCCATCAACCTTCCCAGTCGCTCGATCAATGCCGAGTCCGCCGCTGTGCTGCCCAAGGACAAGGTGGTCGTCACCTACTGCTGGGGTCCCGGCTGTAACGCTTCCACCAAGGCCGCGGCCCGTCTGAGTAAGCTCGGGTTTCGCGTCAAAGAGCTGATCGGCGGGATCGAGTATTGGGAGAAGGAGGGCTACGCCGTCGAAGGGACGCAGCCGCCGGATGAACGGCTTTATGGCTGACGGGTCCTTCACCGGTTTATCCGATCGGGCTGATCATGTGAGGGCAGCGCGGCCCACAGCGACTGCCGTAGTCCATCCGCTCGTACCACCAGCCGCGGTCAATGCACCTGTGTGCGAGCCGATTTACCAGAGCTCGGCGTGGAGCTTCGACAGTCTCGCGCAAGCGGAAGCAGTCTTCAGTGGCGTCGCAGTCGGCATCCCGCATCGCGCCTATGGTTCGCCCAACCATCGATTGCTGGAGAGTCTGCTCGCCGAGCTCGAGCAGGCGGAATCATGTGTGACCACAGCGGGTGGGATGTCCGCGCTTGCTGCTGTGTTCTGGACTTTGCTCGAGCCTGGCGCTCGGGTCATCGCCAGCCACGATCTCTTTGGGGTGACGGCGGCGCTGTTAGGCGATATGCGGCGCTGGGGCGTCACCACGACATATGTGGATGCCACCGACGTGGGCGTCGTCGCCGACGCGCTCAGGCAGTCGGCGCGCCTGGTTCTTATCGAGTCGATCTCCAACCCGCGGATGCGCGTTCCCGATATTGGCAGACTCGCAAAACTTTCCCATGAGCATGGCGCGCAGCTCGTTGTCGACAACACGCTCGCTGGACCCTACCACTGCCGGCCGATCACCTTTGGCGCTGACATTGTCGTAGAGGCCGTCACTAAGGCGTTGGCGGGTCATCACGACGTCGTCCTCGGCGCCGTTGCGGGTACGGCTGCGATGATCACACCCATGCGTTCGCTCGTTGAGCGAAGCGGACTCGGACCGGGAGCGTTCGACGTATGGCTGGCGCGCCGCGGGACGATGAGCTATGCGCTGCGCCAGGAACGCGCCAGCGCCAATGCCGCGCAACTCGCCGACTGGCTTGCGGCACAGGATGCGATACAGGCCGTGCATTATCCCGGACGGACCGACCATGCGGATCATGAGGTGGCGCGTCGCATGCTCACCAGTGGCTACGGTTCGATGCTGTCCTTTGAAATCGATACCTCGCACCTCGATGTGGATACCTTCCTCGCGGCCCTCGAGCGCATTCGACTGGTTCACAGTCTGGGCGGGGCCGCGACGTCGCTATCCCATGCCGTCACGATGACGCATCGATGTGCGGGCGAGGACCGACGACGCGAGCTCGGCCTGCACGGGGGCTTTTTTCGGATGTCCGTCGGCATCGAATCGATCGCCGATGTGATATCGGAGCTCGAGCGCGCGTTGCATGACGCGGCCAGCACCGAGCGTTAGCATGCCGCCTGTGAGGTTATTGGCCTTCGCGGTCATCTATTTCGTCTGGGGATCCACGTTTCTGGCGATTCGCATTGGCGTGCTCGAGGTTCCGCCGCTGCTGTTCGCGGCGCTGCGGTTCTTTGTGGCTGGCCTCGTGCTGTTTGGCTGGATGATCGCGCGACGCGAGCCCATACCGGACAGGCGAGAATGGAGGTCAGTCTTCTTACTTGCTTTTCTGATCTTTCTTGTCGACTACGGGCTACTGTTCTGGGCCGAGCAGCGCGTGCCATCGGGGATCGCGGCGGTCATGATGGCTACGATTCCGCTGTTCATGACGCTGTCGGAGATCATTCTACTGCAAACGCAACGGCTGAGCGCTCGCCTGGCCATAGCGCTCTTGATCGGAATTACCGGAGTAGCAGTGCTGGTAAGTCGCTCGTTGAACCTCGGTGGAGCGCCGATCGACCGGGTGGGTGCTGTGGCTCTGATCATTGGAGCGATTAGTTGGTCGGTCGCGTCCATACTGACGCGCAAGCTGCCACTGCCATCGTCCAAGGCAATGAGCTCGGGGGCGCAGATGTTGGTCGGAGGAGTGTTGCTGGCGCTCGCGGCGGGTCTGCTGGGAGAGTTTCGGAGTTTTCATCCGGAGAACATCTCACGCGGTGCATGGCTTGCGTTGCTTTATCTGATCGTCGCCGGTTCGATCATCGGGTTCACGGCCTATGTGTGGCTGCTGCATCGTGAGTCGCCGACAAAAGTCGGGACCTATGCATATGTGAATCCGGTGGTGGCAGTGCTGATTGGGTATCTCCTCGGTGGTGAATCCCTAGATCTGCGAACCGTCCTGGGAACGCTGCTGGTGCTGACTGGTGTGGTGGTGATTACGACGATGCGGGTGAGGCAGCCGGTGGCGGTGGCTGCAGTGGAGCAGGTAGGGTAAATCGGTGGGTGCAGCACTCCTGGAATCTTCGCGTTATCGATTTCACAGGTCTCTGCGTGCGGTCGGGCTACCGCGAGCGGAGCGCCACGACGCCGAAAGGCCCACGAATCCGGTGGGCTACGGCGCGTTCTTCAAGTCTCCCGCCATGGGCAAGGACAGCCGGGCCTCGCAGCCCCGGCGATCGCCGCGGTTGGCCAGCGTGAGCGTCCCGCTGTGTGCCTCGGCAATCTGACGTGAGAGCGCGAGCCCGATGCCCGAGCCGTCCGCTTTCGTGGTGTAGAACGGCACGAACAGGTTGACGGTGTCGGCCAGGCCGGGTCCGTCATCACGCACCGATACCTCCAGCCGGCCGTTTTGCGCGCTCCAACCCAGCTCGACGTTACCGTCGCCCTCGAGCGCGGCATCGACTGCATTCCGAACAAGGTTGATCAGCAACTGGTCGAGCTGCCCGCCGTCCGCCTGGATCGTTACGTCCGGTCCCGGGCACACCATCACCGACCGCCGAGTTTCGAGCGCGGCCACGCGACGCACCCACTCCGCGACCGAGACCGGCTCGAGGCGCGGACGCGGCAGCCGCGCCAGCCGGGCGTAGGCCGCCATCAGGCGGCTGAGCGATTCTGCCCGACTCCCGATCACACCCAACCCCCTGCGCAGATCCTCGCGCCAGTCGGGCGGCGGCGGGTCCCGACGCACCAGTTCAGCGAGACTCTGGGCGATGGACTTGATCGGGGCAAGCGAATTGTTGAGCTCGTGGCTGAGCACGCGAATCAAGCGTTGCCACGCCTGCCGCTCCTCCTCGCTGAGCGCGCGGCTCACATCGGCGAGCACGAGGAGCTGGTGGGGGAGCCCACCTTGGCGAAACGTTCCGCGCCGCACCTCCCAACGGCCGTGGCGCCCAGGAAACGCCAGCTCGATGACCCGAGGCGCTTCGCCCACCAGACTCTCGGCCAGTCCGAGTTCGGCGGCGTCCTTCCCGAGGAGCTGCTCGACGGGTTTCCCGAGCAGCGCCGCCCCGCCGCGGTTCACGAGCCGCAGCGCCCGTGCTTCGTCGAATGCGAACACTGCGACGTCGATCTCGTCCATCACGCGGCGCAGCAGAGCGGTCGCCTCCAGGGCGCCGAGGCGCTGGGCCCGCAAGTCCTCGCCGAGCGTGTTCAACTCGAGCAGTAACAGGCCGAGCGCGTCGTCCGGGGCCGAGCCGCGCGCCCGCAGCGAGAAGTCCCCTTCCCGGAGCGCCGCCAGCATGTTCGAGATCGTCTGCAGGGGCCGAACGACCCGCTCACGCACCACGCCGACGAACGCCAACCAGACGCCGACCAGCAGGATCGTCACGGTCCATTGGGTACGCGCCGCGAAGTCGCCACTCCACAACAGCACCAGTGCGAGGATGACGGCGGGGAGCCCGGTGAGCAGCGCGAGCGTGACAATGCGGCGCTCGTAGCGCGGCTTGCGCGTGCGGCGCCGCTCAGAAGCCATGCCGCTTGAGCCGGCGGTACAGGGCGCTGCGGGAGAGTCCGAGCTCCTTCGCCGCATCAGTCACGTTCCCGGACGCGCGCGCCAGCGCCTTCTGAATGAGCACCCGCTCCACCTCCTCCAGGCTCATCTGCTCGAGGGGGGTGGCGCCGTTCGCCCCGGTGCCGAGCCCCAAGTCGCGCGTTCGCACCGAGCCTTCCTCGGCCATCAGCACGGCCCGCTCGATCGTGTGGTCGAGCTCCCGCACGTTACCGGGCCAGGGGTACGTCCGGAGGGCCTGCATCGCGTCCGCGGCGAAGCCGCTAATCGGCTTGCGGTAACGCGCGGCGTGGCGGCGCCCGAAATGGCCGGCGAGCAGGGGAATGTCCTCGCGCCGCTCGCGTAGCGGTGGCAGGCGGAGTTCGACGGTATTGAGGCGAAACAACAGGTCCTGCCGGAATTTCCCCACCGCCGCTTCGGCATGGATGTCCGCGTTCGTGGCCGAGATGACGCGCACGTTCACGCGCTGCGTCTTGGAAGAGCCGACGCGCTCGAACTCGCCCGTCTCGAGCACGCGCAACAGCTTCGCCTGCTGCGGCAGGGGCAAATTCGCAATCTCGTCGAGAAACAGCGTCCCGCCCTCGGCGAGCTCGAACCGCCCGACGCGATCCACCTTCGCGTCGGTGAAGGCCCCCTTCACGTGCCCGAACAGCTCGCTCTCGAACAGGCCGTCGGGAATGCCACCCAAGTTGACGGCGACAAGGGGCCGCTCGGCCCGGCCCGAGGCGGCGTGCAGCCAGCGGGCGACGACCTCCTTGCCGGTGCCGTGCTCGCCCAGGATGAGCACGTTGGCGTCCGACGGCCCGATCCGCTCCATCAGCTTGAGCACCGGTTGCATCGCGGGCGACTCGGCGATCAGCTCGGGGAGGCCCTCGCGGCGCAGCGCACGGTTTTCGCGCTCGAGCTGCTGGCTGCGACGCAACGCCCGCCCGAGCTCGACCTGGGTGCGGAGCGTGGTGAGCAGGCGGCGGTTGTCCCAGGGCTTCTCGATAAAGTCGCGCGCGCCGCGGCGCATCACCTCGACCGCGCCGTCGATGCTGGCCCAGGCGGTCATCACCACGACTGGGGGCGGGGCGTCGAGCCC
>WNGI01000495.1_pt1 | contig 33509 bp, 35 predicted proteins | sample 5400621 | NCBI WGS metagenome assembly WNGI01 (sample SAMN13153374, study PRJNA577476) | soil metagenome | isolation source: 20 cm soil or saprolite under Garry oak tree replicate 1 | place: USA:California | collected 2016-06-15
GTGCGGCCAGGCCAGTGCGCACCCGGTCGTCGACGCCCTCGTAGCGCCCGCAAACGATGATGAGTCCCGGCTCTCGCGCCAGCTCCGCTGCCAGCCGCTGGTCGAGGCGCTCGCCCCACGGCTCCATCAGGATCACCGGCCCCGGGTTGTGGAGCATCGCGCCCTCGACCGCTTCGAAGATCGGCTCCGGCTTGAGCACCATGCCAGGGCCTCCGCCGAACGGCACGTCGTCGACTTGCCGGTGCCGGTCGTGCGTGAAGTCGCGCAGGTCGTGCGTGTGGAGCTCGAGCACCCCATTGGCGATCGCCCTGCCGACGACCCCCTGGTCGAAAACAGGCCCGAACATTCCCGGGAAGATAGTCACGACGTCGAATCTCATGGCGACTCTTCCACCGTGAGCAGCCAGTCGGCCACCACGACCCTGCCGGCCTCGAGGTCCACCGTCAGCACGGCGTCCTTCGTAGCCGGGATCAGATGCTCGGTGGCACCATCGCGGCTGACCCACACATCATTGGCGGGCTTCTCCAGCACCTCCTCGATGCGACCCACGCCGTGGCCTGAGGCCGTGATGACCTCGAGGCCAATCAGCTGGTGATGATAGAAACGGCCGGCGCCGGCTGGTCGCCCGGCTTGCTCGCCAACCTCCAGGTACCGGCCGCTGTACATCTCGGCGGCCGTCCGATTGTCGATCCCAGCGAACTTGACCACCAGGTCGCCGCCCGCGGGGCGGCTCCACTCAACGCGGCGCTCGGCGCCGTCGAGAAGCAGCACGGAGCCTCGGTCGAACCGATCGCTGAAGTCTGTCAAGGGCACGACCTTGACAGCCCCGTCGAGTCCGAAGGCACCACCAACCTGGCCCACCCGGATCACCTCGGCGGGTTCGCCAGGTCCACGAACACGCGCTTGTGGTCCCGCAGCGATGCCACGCGCACCAGCGTGCGGAGCGCCTCGATGTTGCGACCGGCCTTGCCGATGAACCGGCCTACGTCGGCGTCCGCGAGCTTCACTTTGATCGCCACGGTTCCCCCGCCGCGCTCGAAAGACTCGACGTGAACTTCCTCCGGCTTCTCAGCCAGGGACTTCGCCACGTACTCCACGAGCGCCCGGTAGTCGATGCTGGGGCCGGACGTGCCCTCTCGTCTGTATCCGCCGCGGTTGTAGCCACCGCGGCCGCCGTCACGCCGAGGCGGTCGACTTGCGCGTCTCTGCAAATCGCTCAAGGATCCCCTCCCGCTTCAAAAGGCTCCGCGCGGCCTCGCTGGGCTGGGCGCCCTGCTGGAGCCAGCGCACTACCTTGTCGACATCGATCTTGACTTTCACCGGGTCCGTCATGGGGTCGTAGTAGCCGAGGTGCTCGATGAATCGCCCATCGCGCGGCGACCGGGCGTCCGCGACCACCAAGCGATAGAACGGATGCTGCTTGGCGCCCATCCGTCTGAGCCTGATCTTTACCAATTGCCTCCTCCTTGACCGAATAGCCGGGGCGCCGCACGGCGGGTCCCGGCGAGTCCACGCTGTTTTGGCTGCCGGCCCATCTGCCTGGCCAGCTTCTGCATTGCGTCCCTTGCCTTGAGGACGCGGTTCACGTCCGACGGTTGCGTGCCGCTGCCGCGGGCTATGCGGCGTTTGCGGGCACCATCGATGAGCTCAGGGCGCGCTCGTTCGCGCGGGGTCATGGAAAGGATGATGGCCTCCATCCGGCCCATCTCCTTTTCGGTGTCCTGCCCGCCCACCTGCGCCTTCAGCGCCGCGCCGCCGGGGAGCATGTCGAGCACCCCTTCCAGCGACCCCATGCTGCGCAGCTGCCGGATCTGAGTGAGGAAGTCGTCGAAGCTGAGCTGCCCCGCGCGCAGCCTGCGCTCGACCTCGGCAGCCTGCTGCTTGTCGACGGCCGACTCCGCCTTCTCGATGAGTGACAGCACGTCGCCCATGCCCAGGATGCGCGACGCCACGCGCTCGGCCTGGAAGATCTCGAGATCCGCCGGCTTCTCGCCGGTACCCGCGAACCGGATCGACTGTCCGGTGGCGAGGCGCAAAGAAAGCGCCGCGCCGCCCCGTGAGTCACCGTCGAGCTTGGTGAGGATGACGCCGTCGAGGCCGATTTTCTGCCCGAATGCCTCGCCCAGCTTCACGGCGTCCTGGCCGGTCATGGCGTCGGCCACGAGCAGCGTCTCCGTCACCGCGAGCGACCTCTTGAGGCGAACCAGCTCGTCCATCAGCTCCTCGTCCACGTGCAGCCGTCCGGCCGTGTCGAGGATCACGACGTCCGCGCCCGCTCGAGCAGCCTCATGCAGACCGCCGGCAGCGATGCTCTCGACCATCCCCGACCCCGAGTGAAAGTCCACCTTCTCGCGCTCGGCCAGGATGCGCAGCTGCTCGACGGCGGCCGGTCGCCGCAGGTCGAGGCCGACGACCAGCGGCCTGTGGTGGTCGCGGCGCGCAAACAGCGCGAGCTTCACCGCGGTGGTGGTCTTGCCCGAGCCCTGCAGCCCGACAAGCATCACGACGGTCGGCGGTGAGCTTGCGTACTTGAGCCCTGTCGCGTTGCCACCCAGCAGCTCGACCAGCTCGTCGTGCACCGCCTTGACCACGGTCTGCGGGGCGGTCAGGCCCGGCGAGATCTCAACACCTGTCAGCCGTGCGCGGACGCGCTCGACGAACTCCTTGACGACCTTGAAGTTGACATCCGCCTCGAGCAGCGCAAGACGCACCTCGCGGAGCGCGGTGTCGACGTCTTCGGGACGCAGCACGCCACGGCCCGTGATCTTGCGGAGCGCCTCAGTGAGGCGGGCCGACAGCGTCTCGAACATCAGACCGAAAGCCTCGCCATCCGGCGCTGCAAGCCCTCGAGCTCCTTCTCCAGCGCTTCGATCGCGCGCTTGCGCCGCACAGCCTCCGTGAGCAGGCCGAGCCGGCGCTCGTATTCCTGCATGGAGTGAGTCGACCGCTTCACGATGTCGTGCACCGCAGCACGCGACGTTCCCTCGTGGTTGGCGATCTCCGCCAGCGACCAGTCGCTGCGCAGGTACAGGTCGAGAATCGCCTGCTGGTGGTCGGTCAGCAGGGCTCCATATCGCTCGTAAAGGGCAAGCGATCGCCCGCGTGCCTGAAGGGTGTCAAGGCGCATACCTTGACAGCTTAGCAGGGCTAAAATCGGGGGGTGCTCGGCCCGCTGGGTGTGGAAGCCTTCCGCTATCACCGTTGGGCCAACCTGCACCTGCTCGACGTGTGCGCGGGATTGACGGCAGAGCAGCTGCAGCTGACCGCGGCAGGAACATACGGCACGATCGAGGCGACGCTCACCCACCTCGTGGGCGCGGAGCAACGGTACATCTGGCGGCTCACAGGCGACGAACCCCGGTTCAAGGAGAAGGATGGATTCCCCGGCGTGGCCACACTCCGTGACCTCGCAGCCGCATCCGCCGGCCGCATGATCGAGCTCGCCGAGCAAATCAACCCTGACGACGAGTTCGAGACCACGTTCTCAGACGAACGGCTGCACGGTGCTTGGCAGCCATGAGATCGCGTTCGGCGACATGGACGTATGGGCGTACGGGGACTCGGTTGGCGCCATCGTGGCGTTGGGCGCTGGCTGACGCAGGTGCTGACGGCCTTCATCCTCATCAAGGCGTCGCGCGAAGGCCTGACGACCCTTGGACCCCACCTCGCGGACATCGAGGGCGTCGCCGAGGTCTACACGGTCACGGGCGAATGGGACTTCATCGCCATAGCGCGTGTCCGCGAGCACGAGGAGCTCGCCCAGGTCGTGACCCGGCGTCCGCGAGCACGAGGAGCTCGCCCAGGTCGTGACCCGGCGACTGACCCACCTCGAAGGTATCGAGAAGACGCAGACGATGGTCGCTTTCCAGCAGTTCTCGGCGCACGACCTGGAAGCAATGTTCGGACTGGGGCTGGAAGACAAGCAGACCTGAGCGGTCTCCGTCCGCGAGTGCCGGCGATCGGCTACTTCACAGCTGGCCGCGAAGCCGCCTGATCGGAACCTCCACGAGCGCGCGCCACTGCTGGCGGATCGCGATGCCTGTCGGCACAGCACGACGCATGCCAAGTCGCGGTCGCGTGCGGCGCTCGGCGATCGCAGCTCTGAAGTCTCCCTCGTACGCGGTCACGACGCGGCCGATGTCGTGGCTACCAAAATGGCTGTCGCTGCCGCCGATGTGAGCGCCAAGCCGCTCGGCGTTGGCCCCGACGAACGCATCAAGTGCTTTACGACGCCGGCGCCCGATGGGCGCCGTGAACATCACCTCTATGCCGTCGACCGGGTGGACTTCCAGCAGACGGCGCAGCATCCCCGGTTGGATCGAACCGAAGTAGACAGGCATGAACGGATGCGGCACGATCGCCAGGCCGCCCTGGTCGTGGATCGCGGCGACCGTGTCGGCCGCCGACATCCCCATGCGCACTGGTCTTTCCAGAATGCGTCTGCGGAGGCCAGGCAGTCGTGACCTCCTGCCCCGCAACGACCTGCAGGCCCATGGCCTGGCCGCGTTCCTGCACGTCCTTGACCGACCGCATGGTGTCGTGATCGGTGACCGCGATCAGATTGAGCCCAGCCGCAACCGCAGCTGCGACGAGCTCGGCCGGCGTCACCATGCCGTCGGACGCCGTCGTGTGGCAGTGCGGGTCGGCGATAGGCATCAGTCTTCGACCAGTGATCGGATGTAGGCGGCAGGGTCGAACTGCGCCACGTCGTCGATGGTCTCCCCCACGCCGGCGAGCTTCACCGGGATTCCCATCTCGCCCTCGACGCCGATGACCGCGCCGCCCTTCGCAGTGCCGTCGAGCTTGGCGAGCACGAGCCCGGTCATCGGCACCGCGTCGTTGAACGCGCGAGCCTGCGTCATGCTGGCCAGTCCCACGGTCGCGTCAAGCACGAGCAGCGACTCGATTGCGCGCCCGTCCTGCGCTTTGGCGGTCACGCGGCCGATCTTCGCCAGCTCCTGCAGCAGGTTGCGCTGTGACTGCAGGCGGCCGGCGGTGTCCGCGACGACCACGTCGTGCCCGAGACGGCGTGCTTGCTGGATCCCGTCGAACACCACTGACGCAGGATCGGCCCCCGGCGCGCCGGCAAAGCTCGTCACGCCCGCCCGCTGGGCCCACTGCACCATCTGCTCGATGCCCGCCGCGCGATACGTGTCGGCCGCCACGATCAGCGGCTTTCGTCCCAGCTTCGCCAGCAGATGCGCAAGCTTCGCGGCGGTGGTGGTCTTGCCCGCACCGTTCACCCCGTACAGCAGGATGCATGCGGGTGCGGGGTCCAGCGTCAGCGCGCGCGGGCCGGCCGACATGACGCCGAGCGCTGCCGCCACCAGAGCCTCGCGCGCTCCGTCGGCCGTGTGCGGCGCTCGCGCACGCACCTGCTGCACAAGCCGCGCCGCCATCGAAGGGCCTACGTCAGCGCCCAGCAGGAGCTCATCCAGCCTTTCGTAGTACTCACCGCCAAGAGGCGGCCCGAGCGCGCGGAGCCCTGCAGCCAGCAGGCTTCGCGTGCGCCCGCCGACTCGACTCCACATCCGGTCGAGCCTACCGGATGCGGCTGTCGCTATCCCGCGGCGCGGGCGGCCGGGTTGTGCCGGACAGCCGGCTTGCGGACGTCCTCGAGGCGCACCGACACGAGATGCGACGTGCCGCTTTCGTCGAGGTGGATTCCGTAGAGCGTGGATGCGTGCGACATCGTCACGTGGTTGTGAGTGATCACCAGGAATTGGCGCTGCCTGCCAAGCCGGGACAGCATCTCGCCGAATCGGCCGACGTTCGCGTCGTCGAGCGCGGCGTCGACCTCGTCGAGGATCGTGAACGGACTCGGGTTGACCTCGTCGAGCGCAAGCACCAGTGCAAGGGCTGCGAGTGATCGCTCGCCTGATGAGAGCAGCGTCACGTTCTGCAGTCGCTTGCGTGGCGGCTGCACGAGGATCTCGACGCCCGTGCGCGGGCCGTCTTCGCCTTCCGCGTGACGCAGCGTCGCGCGACCGCCCGGCGCAAGCTGCGAGAAGTACTCCTGGAAGTTCATCGCCACGGCGCCGAAGACCGCTTCGTATCTGGTCTCCTCTTCCTCACGGAGCTTCGCGATCAGCGTCTCCAGGTCGGCGCGAGCGCCGGTGATGTCCTCGAGCTGCTGCTGCAGGTTCGTGTAGCGCTCCTCGAGGTCGCGGCACTCCGCGTCCGCCAGGGCGTTGGTCGGGCCGATCTCTTCGAGGCGCCGCTCCAGCGACCGCATCTCACGCTCACGTGACTTGCCGCCGGGGATGTCTTCTGGCGCCACGCCGTTGGGCATGCGGGTGCGCATCTCCTCCATGCGCGCCGTCAAAAGCTCGACCTCCCGATTGAGGAGATCGAGATTGCCCTCGAGCGTGCTGGTCTTCAGGCGGGCGTCGATCCGAGCCTCCTCCAGGGCGACCAGCTTGCGGGCGCCTTCGGCCATCTCGGCCTCCTCCTCGGGAGACTCGGTCTCGGCCTCGCCGAGGTCCGCTCGCGCGGCGGCGACCGCGGCATCGAGCGCCGGAAGCGATTCGGTCGCGGCGTCGGCCGCTGCATCAGCAGCTGCGAGCCGGTGCGTGCGGTCCTCCGCAGCGTGCGTCAGCGCGATGACGTCCTGGCGCACCGTGTGCAGGCGCCGGCCGAGGTCGTCGATGCGGTCACGCCAGCGAAGCCTTTCGGCGTCGACCTGGTTCACCGTCATGCGCTGGTCGCGCAACGCCTCCGACTGCGATTCGAACTCCCGCTCAGCCGCGGCGGATCGCTCTTCCGCAGAAGAGGCCGCTCCCTCGAGCTCGGACAGCTTCTCGGAGGCGGCGTCTTCGGACACGCGTGCCATGTCCAGGAGACGGCGCGTCTCCGCGAGGCCTCCTGCCTCGGCAGCGCGCGCTCGAAGCTCGGAGAGCTTGCTGTTCAGGCCGTGCGCCCTCAGGGCGGCGTCGTCGAGCGTCTCGGCCACAGGCTCGAACTCCGCGATGCGGGCGCGAAGGTGGGCACGCCTCTCGGCGACGGCCGCGCGGCCGTCGGCCCCTGCGCGGATCATTCCGGGCACGTGATAGACGCCGTCAAGGGTGACGTCGCGTCCGGCCACGACTCCGCCGAGAATCGCGCGCGCGATGGCCTCATAGCCGGCCTCGACCCTCACGTGGTGGACCAGCGAGGCTGCGGCTGCATCAGCGGCGGCTGACGGGTACAGCACGGTGGTCTGGCCTGAGCTGCTGCCAGCGGCCTCGATCGCGGCCTTCGCGTCCAGCGCGACCAATGCGTCCGCGAGGGGCCCGAGCACTGCCGCGAGAGCCTTTTCGTAGCCCGGTTCGGGCTGAATCACATCCCCCAGCCGCGGCCCCGACGTGGCATCGGAGTAGAGGCTTTGCAGCCCGTCGAGCTCGGCCGCCAGCCGAGCCAGCTCGGTCGAGGCCGACTGCGCCGACTCGAGCGCTCGCCTCGCCTCAGCCGTCTCGGTCTCGATCGAGCTGATCTCGCCCAGAGCGGCGGCCAGTGGCTCGACGCGATCGAGCTGCTGCTCCAGGAACTCACGGCGCGTGCGCTGTCCGGCGAGCGTCGATGCGGCGGCGGCCGCCGCGCGGCGGGCCTGGTCCGCATCGCGACGAGCGTCCTGCAGCGGCGAGGCGTCCAGCGCTGCCGGCATCAGCGGGCTCACGGGCAGGTCCTCGAGTGCGGCCTTGGCCTGTTCGAGCTCCACGACCAGCTGACGCTGCAGGGACCGGGCCGCTGTCTCTCGCGCCGTGTTCGCTGCCTCCTCCTGCCGCACCGCTGTCGCGATGGCGCGATCGTTCTCCGCACGCGCAGCTGCAAGCTGCCTCTTGTGCTCCGCGTCCGAAAGCCACAGTCGCAGCTCGCCCAGCCGGCGCTGTCGGGCAAGGCGGCGGTCCTGCGCGGCCTGGACCTCAGCTCGCCCGGACTGGAACTCGCGCTCGGCCACAGCCGCCGCCTCGCGCGCCTCAGCCATCCGGCGGTCGAGCGACTGCGCCTGCGACGCGGCCTTGCGATGCGAGTCGCGCACCTCGCGCCACTCCTCCCACAGGATGCTGCCGCGGAGCGCCTCAAGCCGCGCCGACGCCTCGGCCGCCTCGCGAGCGGTGGCCGCCTGGGCTCGCAGGACCTCGAGCCTTGGCTGGATCTCGGACCTCAAGTCCTCGAGCCTCAGCATGTTCTGCGCCAGCTCGCCAAGACGCTGCGCCGCCTCGTGGCGGCGAGTCTTGACGCCTCGCACCTGGGCCGCCTCTTCGAGCAGCTGCCTTCGCTCGGCCGGCGTGCACACGACGATCGACTCGATGTCGCGCTGGTCGATGATCGCGTACGAGTCGAGCGTTAGGCCGGTCGATGACAGCAGGTGAAGCAGGTCGCGGCGGCGGACGCGCGTGCCGTTGAGGAAGTAGTCACTTTCCCCGTCGCGCTCCACCCGCCTCGAGATGGCGACCTCGGCGTAATCGACCGGCAGGCGGCCGGAGGTGTTGTCGAAGACGACGGTGACCTCCGCGAACGCCGCCCGCGAGCGACGCTCTCCGCCCGCGTAGATGACCTCCTCCATCTTCCGGCTGCGAAGATCGCGCGCCTGGCCAGAGCCGAGCACCCATTTGATGGAGTCGACGATGTTCGTCTTGCCCGAGCCGTTGGGGCCGACGATCGCCGTCACACCGCCTTCGAACCGAATTTCGGTGGTGCGGGCGAACGTCTTGAAGCCCAGTAGCTGCAGCGAACGGAGGAACAAGGGCCGCTTCACGGTAGCAGATGTGGTGGGCATTCCGCTATCAACTAGTGACGGTTTGGTGGCGTTACTCCAGCTCTCCGAACTGGCGGCTGGGAGGCGGCTCCGCGATCTGAGGAGCAGCGTCGTCTGAAGGTAACACCGACACGGGTACAGGCGATTCAGGCAGCGGCTCGACGGGGGCCGGCTCGGACTTGGACGTCCTGCGAGGCTGGCGCGAACCGCGCCGCGCCCTCGACCGTGGAGGCTTGATGGCGGTCGCCGGCTTGAGAGCGCCAACGAGGCTCTCCAGCGCCGCCCGGGCAGCTTCCTGCTCGGCCTCTTGCTTGGTCGAGCCGTGCCCGGTGCCGAGCGGCTCGGCGCCGGCAAACACAACCGATGTGTATTCGCGCTTGGAGCCGACCTTGGCCCCCTCGCTGTCGTAGACCGGCGTCTGTCCGAACCTTTCCTGCGCGACCTGCTGGAGGCGGCCCTTGAAGTTCTCGTCCTGGGCGGGCTCCGGCAGCGAGCGGTATCGGTTCAGGTAGTAGTGGTACGCGGCGTCGTAGCCCGCGTCGAGGAAGATCGCGCCGAGCAGGGCCTCGAACGCGTTGGCGAGCAGGGACTTCAGGCTGCGTCCGCCTCCGCGCGCGATGCCCTTGCCGAGATACAGGTAGCTGCCGAGGTCGAGCTGCTCAGCCAGCTCCGCGAGCGTGTTGGTGTTGACCATGGCCGACCGCGTCTGTGTCAGCTCGCCTTCGCTTGCGCCTGGGTGGTGCTTGTACAGGTACTCGGCGCTGATGAGCTGCAGCACCGCGTCGCCCAGGTACTCGAGCCGCTCGTTGTCGCGCGGCGACAGGTGCGGGCTTTCATTGGCGAATGAGCTGTGGGTGACCCCCTCCAGCAGGAGGCTCGGATCGCGGAAGTAGATGCCGATCTTTTGCTGCAGCTGCTGCAGCGTTGGAGATTGAGGCGCCGCGTCGGGTTGTGCTATGAGCCGGCCTTCTCCTGGATGTACTCCCAGGCCTGACCGACAGTCGTGATCTTCTCGGCGTCCTCGTCCGGTATCTCGAGACCGGTGTTCTCCTCGAACGCGTAGATCAGCTCGACCAGGTCGAGCGAGTCGGCGTTGAGGTCCTCCTGGAAGGAGGCGTCCATCGTCACCTGCTCCGGCTCGCAGCCGAGGCGCTCGACGATGATGTTCTTGAAGTCTTCGAAGCTTAGTTTCTGAGTTTCCAAATCATTGCCTCCAGTGCGGAGTGGCCCATTCGTGGGTCGAGCCCTACTGTATCAGCCCCGCGAGATCGGCTATTGCGGCCGGGGTTGACACCGACAGCGCCTTCGCACCGGGCGCCAACTCTTTCATCATCCCGGTGAGGGCTCGCTTCGGACCCACCTCGACGAACGTGTCGCAGCCCATCTCGACCAGGCCCTGCACGCATGCTGCCCACCGCACGGGCGACCGCAGCTGCATCTCCAGGACGTGAGGGATGCGGTCACCGTCGGCGTGGGGCCGGCCCGTCAAGTTGGCCATCACGGTGATGACTGGACGCCTCCATTCGATCCGATCCAGCGCCTTGCGCAGCTCCTCCGCCGCGGGTGCCATCAGAGGCGTGTGGAACGCGGCGCTCACGTTCAGCGGGATGACGCGCTTGGCGCCGGCCTCCTGCAGCCGCTTGGTTGCGGCTTCGAGGCCCGCGATGGTGCCTGCGATCACGGTCTGCGTCGGCGTGTTGTAGTTGGCCGGCCACGCGTCGTCGATGCCCGCGAGCGCAACTTCCACCGTCTGGGCATCGATTCCGAGCACCGCGCTCATCGAGCTCGCGCCCGCAGGGATCGCTTCGGCCATGGCGCGACCACGCTCGACCACGGCCTTGATCACCGGCGCATGTTCGACAGCATGCGACGCTGCCAGCGCGCCGTACTCCCCTACCGAATGACCGGCAGCTGCGGCCCACACATGACCTGCGCGTGCCAGCAGCGTCGTTAGTCCGATTCCCATGAAAGTCAGAGCGGGCTGCGCGTTCTGGGTCAGTCGCAGCTCGTCGTCATTGGCCGCGGTGAGGAGGTGGCGAAGATCCACGTCCGCGGCCGACGAGCACTTGTCGCACAGGGCCGACACCTCGTCGTCCTGGAGCAGGTCGGCGCCCATGCCGGCGTGCTGGGAGCCTTGGCCGGGATATAAGAAGGCGAGCTTAGGCATCTGCTTTTGTTGCTTTATCTACGTTGAACACCCCCACCTTGATCCTCCCCGCTAGCGGGGAGGTCAAATAGCACGCGCAGCTATTCGGTCTTTATTACCTCGCGGCCTGCGTAGTGGCCGCAGTTGGGGCAGATGGCGTGCGGCCGCTTCGGCTTTTTGCAGTTCGGACACGGCTGGATCTGCACGAGGGCCAGCGCAAGGTGAGAGCGCCGGCGGCCCTTCTTCGACTTGGATAGCTTGACCTTCGGTAGAGCCATGGCCGCCGAATTCTACCGGAGACGCGAGGCTCGGCCGCCGGGCCGGCGGCGGATCTTCGGCGCCCATGCGACCCATCTGCGGGCTCAGCTCCTGCGCTGCTCGCTCACGCAGTTCTCCAATGCGCTCGCTCCGCTGCTCGGAGCTTCGCCCACATCTGGGCCACCTGGATCGCCGAATCTCTCGCCGCGGTCCCGGCGACCGACCCTCAAGATCCGGTCGTCTGGTCCGCGGTCTCCTCAGCGGGGGCGGTGCTGGACTGCAGAGCCTCCACCCCGCGCCGCACGGTCGCGAGGGTTCGCCCAAGATGCGCTTCGAGCTGCTTGAGCTGCTCGAGCGCGTACGCCTCGGCCTCGCGAATGATCTGGTCGGACTTCCCCTGCGCGTCGCGCACGACCTGCGCCGCATGTCGCTCGGAGCGACGGAGGATCTCGTGCTCGGAGACCGTCTCCTCGGCGCGCTCGTTCGCGCGCGACATGATGCGGGCCGCCTCGGAGTGAGCCTCCGTGACAATGCGCTGCTGTTCCGCAACCGTCCAGTTCGCCTGCTTGATCTCGTCGGGGAGGTTGAAGCGGATCTGATCGATCAGCTCCATCATCTCGTCCTCGTTGACCATCACCTGCGTCGAGAGGGGAACGTGGCGAGCGTTCTGGATGAGGTACTCGAAGCGGTCCAGCAGCTCGTCGACCTTTATCTGTACTTCTCCTTCAACGCCCTCGCTATCGGCGGCGGCACCAGGTCGTCGACCTTCCCGCCGTAGCTCGCGATGTCCTTCAAGATACTTGACGAGACGAATATGTGGGCGAAGCCCGACATCAGAAACACCGTGTGGATGTCAGGTGCGAGCTTTCGATTCATCAGCGCTTGCTGAAGCTCTGCGTCGAAGTCCGAATACGCGCGCAAGCCCTTGATCAGCGTCGTCGCCCCGCGCGAGCGGGCGAACTCAACCGTCAGGCCCTTGAAGCTCGTGACCTCGACTCCGTGCCGGCTTTTCAGCGATTCCTCGATCAGCTTGATCCGCTCCTCGACAGTGAACAGAGGCTGCCGCTTTTCGGGGTTGGCAGCGACCGCGACGACAACACGGTCGAAGATGCTGAGCGCGCGGTCGACGACGTCGAGGTGGCCGTTAGTGAAAGGGTCGAAGCTGCCCGGGTAGACCGCGACCTTCTCGCTCACGGGCGCAAGACCGCCAGCATCGTGTCGCCGTAGCGGCGCTCGCGACCCACCTGGAGCCGGCCCATGGCCGGCAGCTGCTGCCTTCGCGAATACTCCGCCACCACCGTCGCCCTGGACGTGGATCGGTCTATGGCCTGCAGCGTGCGATCGAACACGGCGTCGCCATACGGCGGGTCCAGGATGATGAGGTCCGCGGCCTGCAACTCGTCACGTGACGCCTCGATCCAGCGGGCAACGTCGGCGCGAACGATGCGCGCGCGCTCCTTGAGTCCGAGGGCGTCCAAGTTCTGGCGCAGGATAGCAAGACCACGCTCCTCGCGGTCGACGAATGTCACGTGAGCGGCGCCGCGCGACAGAGCTTCGATGCCGATGGCGCCTGAGCCGGCGAAGAGATCGATGACCGTCGCGCCCTCGATGTATGGCGCCACGATGTTGAAGATGGCCTCCTTGACGATGCCCTGGGTCGGCCGGATGTTGCGTGGGGCCTTGAGCCGGCGGCCCTTTGACTCGCCGCCGGTGACGCGCATCGGGCTCAATGGCTGATGCGGATCGTGCCGGTGCCGTTGATGGTGCCGATGCGCGACGCGCCTTTCAGCGTCGACTCGAACATCGACGCGTTCTCCGGCGGGATCGCGACGAGCAGACCGCCGCTCGTCTGTGAGTCGCACAGCATCATCTGCTCGAGCTCAGGGAGGCCGCCCCACTCGACCAGGTCGCGATAGGCCTCGTGGTTGCGCCGGCTTCCGCCGGGGAACAGGTCACGTTCGGCGAGCTCGCGCACGCCATCCATGAACGGCACGCGGCCCCAATCGAGATCGGCGCCGCCCTCGATGTTCGCGAGGTGCCCGATCAAGCCGTAGCCCGTGACGTCGGTCGCGGCATGCACGCCGGCTGCGAGCATCGCCTGCGAAGCCTCCCGGTTGAGGGTGGTCATGACGCGGATGGCTTCGCTCTCCAGATCGGGCGGACACAGGCCGCGCTTGATCGCGGTCGCCACGAGGCCCGAGCCGAGCGGCTTCGTGAGAAACAGCACGTCACCGGCCTGGGCGCCGCTATGTGTGACAACGCGATCGGGATGGACCTCACCGATCACCGCGTAGCCGAACTTCGGCTCCGGGTCGTCGACAGAGTGGCCGCCCACCACCGGCACGCCGGCCTCCGCGAGCTTGTTGGCGCCGCCCGCAACGATCTTCTCCAGCAAGCCCGTGTCGAGCTTCTCGCGCGGGAACGCGGTGATGCCGAGCGCGAACATCGGCTTCGCGCCGACGGCATACACATCGCTGACGCTGTTTGCCGCTGCGATCGCGCCGAACGCCGTGGGGTCGTCGACGATGGGCGTGAAGAAGTCGACCGTCGCCACGAGCGCGCGATCGGGCGCGATGCGATATACCGCAGCGTCATCGCGCGACGCGGCAGCGGTCAGCACGTTGGGGTCGACGATTCGGGGCAGAGCCCCGATTACCTGCCCTAGCTCCACCGGGCTGAGCTTGCAGGCTCAACCGGCCCCGTGGCTGTACTCCGTCAACCGCAGAGGTGACACTTCGTTCACGGTCCTCACCCTAGCCCTTCGCGCCAGGCGGGAGAGGGGACAATGAGCCCGTGAGCCTCGTGTTCGCGGCCATCGCGCCCCACGGCGGGATGACCATCGAGGAGGCATGCGGGCCAGGCGAGGAGAAGCTCGCGATCGCCACCCGCAAGGGCATGCAGAGCCTGGGCCGGATGTTCGCCACGGCCAAACCGGAGGCGGTGGTGATCGCCACGCCGCACAACGTCCATGTCTCTGGCGCGCTCGGCGTCGTCGTGTCGAGCCGGGTGGCCGGCCAGCTCGACGGCGCTCCGAGATCCGTGGCCCTCGACTGTCCAACCGACGCGGACCTCGCCTGGCGGGTCCTCGCCTCCTACGTGGAGGCCGAGATTCCGTCAGTAGGCATCAGCTTCGGCGGCAATGACCCGTCGTCTGCCGTTGCACCGATGGACTGGGGCGTGCTCATTCCGTTGTGGTTCATGGGCGGCCGCAGCGACCCTCCAGTGCCGGTGGTCGTCGTGACGCCGGCGAGGGACCTGCCCGCGACCGCGCACGTCGAAGCCGGTCGCGCGATCGCCCGCGCCGCCGAGGCCTCGGGACGAAGGGTGGCGTTCATCGCCAGCGCGGACCATGGGCATGCGCACAGTGCGGACGGCCCGTATGGCTTCGACGAGAAGGCTCGGGTGTATGACGAGCTCGTGTGCGACATCGTCCGAGGCGACGACCTGCAGCGGCTGGTCGAGGTCGAGCCCGAGCTCGTCGAGCGCGCGAAGGCTGACAGCTGGTGGCAGATGCTGATCCTTGCGGGCGCGACGGGCGGCGACGGCTGGCGCGGCCGCCTCATCAGCTACGAGGCGCCCACGTACTTCGGCATGCTCACGGCCGCGTACACGCGGCGCGCCAAGAAGCCGGCGGCTAGCTGATCGAGGTCAGCTCGAGCCGGCGGACCACCGCCTGCGCCAGCGCCGGATGCCCCGACAGCTCGCGATCCGATGCGAGCACCGCCTCCGCCTCCTGACGCGCCTCGTTGAGAAGCTCCGGCTCGCGCAGAGCTTGCATCGCCGCGTCCGACATGCCGTGCTGGCGAGCTCCCATCAGCTCGCCGACGCCGCGGCGATTCATGTCCTCGGTGGCGAGCCTGAAGCCATCGGGCGTGCGCGCGACCAGCTCGAGGCGGTCCAGGACGAACATGGACTCGTCGTCGGTCAGCAGCAGGCAGTAGCTGCGGTCGGATCCGCGGCCCACGCGCCCGCGGAACTGGTGCAGCTGCGCGAGCCCGAAGCGTTCAGCGCCCTCGATCATCATCACCGTCGCGTTCGGCACGTCGACCCCGACTTCGACCACAGCGGTCGCAACCAGGACGTCGATGTCGCGCGCCATGAAGCGCTGCATCACGGCGTCCTTGTCGCGCATGCGTCCGTGGACCAGGTCGAGGCGCAGGTCCTGAAAAACATCCTTGCGCAGTCGCTCCAGCTCGGCTGTCGCCGAACGCACGGCGAGGACCTCGGACTCTTCGATGAGAGGACAGATGACGAACGCCTGACGGCCGAGGCGGACCTGCTCCCGGACCAGGTTGTAAGCGCGGCTGCGATCGTGCTTGGAGATGACCTCTGTCATCACGGGTGTGCGCCCCGGCGGAAGCTCATCGATGACCGACACCGCCATCTCGCCATAAAGAGCCAGGGCCAGCGTCCGGGGGATGGGAGTAGCGGTCATGGCCAGGAAGTGCGGCCGGCCGCTGCCCTTGGCGCGCAGCTGCTCGCGCTGGCGGGTCCCGAACCGGTGCTGCTCGTCCACCACAGCTAGGCCGAGCTGAGCAAACTCGACGTCCTCCTCGATGAGCGCGTGGGTGCCGACCACCAGCGCGCAGTGGCCTGACGCCGCGGCCATGCGCACGCGCCGCCGCTCCGGCGCGCTCTGGCTGCTGACCAATAGCTCGACCGTCAGCCCTGGAAAGCTCGCCTCCAGGTAAGAGCGAAACTTGCCGAGGTGCTGGCGGGCCAGGATCTCGGTCGGCGCCATCACCACCGACTGCAGGCCGGCCGCGTGAGCCATCGCCACGCATGCGGCCGCGACAGCCGTCTTGCCCGAGCCCACATCGCCATTGAGCAACCGGTTCATCGGCGATGGGCGCTGCATGTCCTGGAACGCCTCCCACGTCGAGCGGCGCTGGGCGTTTGTCAGCTCGAATCCGAGGCCGGCTTTGAAGGCGTCGATCACCTCCTGTCTATAGGGGATCGGGATCGCGGGTTCGAGCGCAAGGTTGGCCCGCATCAGCGCAAACGCCGTCTGCAGCTCGAACAGCTCGGCGAACGCCATTCGCTTCCTGGCCACCTGCCAGTCCGCCTCGGTCCTGGGCTGATGACCGAGCCTGACCGCATCGACCACCCCGACCAAACCCATGCGCAGGCGCGTCTCGGCCGGAAGCACCTCTTCGAGCTCCGAAGCGAGCGGCAACGCCTCAGCCACGAACTCCGCCATTCGCTTCGAGGTGATGCCGGCGACGAGGTGGTATTTCGCCATCAGCCCCCCGATTCGACTCGGCCCGGCGTCGCCGTCGGATTGCAGCGGCTCGTAGTGCGGGTTGCGCATCTCCAGCCCGCGAGGGCCGGACTTGACATGACCGGCGACCGCCACGCGCGCGCCTGCAGGGAGGCGATTCGCCAGGTACGGCTGGTTGAACCACACCACACGCATTACGTCCCCGTGGTCGTCAGTCAGCGTGGCCTGGGTGAGCCGGACGCGCTTGCGGTAGGTGACCTGCGCCGCGCTCGACGAGATCTTCCCGACCACGGTCGCCGACTCGCCGTCGCCAAGGTCGGCGATTCGCCTGGGGGCGCCGTAGATCTCCCAGTCGAACGGGAGCGTCATCAGCAGGTCCCTGATGGTTTCGATGCCAAGCTTCGACAGCCGCCTGGCATCCGCCGGCTTGACCTTGCTCAGAGACGCGACCGGTGAGTTCAGCGAGCGCGCCGCGATCGTGGCCATCAGCCAACCAGATTAGAGGCGCCGGTGCGCCGGACGGCCTGGCCCTTTACTCTGAATACGCGCCGAACATGGACCTGCCTCCCGACTACCCGCCGCCGCCACCACCTCCACCCCCACCCCCGCCGCCGGCCGAGGTGCCACCTCCAGCGGAACCGCCGCCTTACCACTCCGGGGAGCAGCAGATGGCCGCGGCGCCTCCGCCGGCCCGCCGATCGTCGCAGCGCCTGGGGACGATCCTCACCGCCCTCGCGGTGGTGGCCTTGCTTCTGGTCCTTGGCGCCGGGTACGGGATCGCGGGCTACGTGACTGCGGGGAACAAGCTCACCGCCGCCAATCGAGCCATCGACGCCGCCAACTCGCATCGCAGCGCGTTCGACAACGCGCCGTCGACATTCGACCTCCAGCGGTCCGACGCCAAGGCCTTCGTGTCGGACGCCGCCGCATGGGTCCGGAGCTGGACAAGCCAGTCGACGAGCATCGCGAGCGACGAGGCGACTCTGAATGCGGCCGGCGGCAAGCTGCGCGACCAGCAGTGGCTGACGGTCATCCGCAAAGGAAGCCTGGACAGCGCCAGCAGCCGCATCGACCACGCACACAAAGCCCTGGATGCAGCAAAGACGATCGCCGGCAAGCGGCAGGCCGAGGGAAAGTTCCTGGTGGCCTACGCGACTTTCCTCAACGACATCGAGACATTCGTCACCAAGGAGCAGGGAGGCGATTCACTAGGAGCGCTTGCTGCCGCGGCGCAGCTTCCGGCAGACGCTGACAAAGCCGTCAGCCTTTCCGGAGACCCTCAGTTTCCTTCGGAGCTGGGCGCATACATGCGGTCAGTGGCGACCGTTGCGAAAGATCTCGTCGACTACCTCAACGCGGTCACCAAAGGCGACAGTGCAACGGCCAAGTCACTTCAGACCAAGACCAACACCGACATCAACGCGGGCAAGGGCATCGACATCTCGCAGGTGTCGACCAAGGTCGACGAGTTCTACAAGCCGTACATCGACACCTACCACAAGGAGCTGTCGCTGGCTGCGAGCGGTTAGGCCTTTTTCCGGCGGGCCTCCGCAGCGGTGGCGAGGATCAGCTGCACCGCGAGTGCGACCGCAAGCACGTAGGCGACACCCTCGATGTGCAGCCGAGGCAGCGCCAGCCAGCCGGCGGCGAGGATGGCAACGCTGACCCCTGACTGGATCCAGTCGCCGACGAACAGGCCGATCACCTCAGACCCGGCTGCACGGAGCCAATTCATGCGAACACCGGCCTGCGGATGAACGCGATGGCTACCCATGAGGCGACGAAGTAGAGGGCAGCGAGACCGAGAATGGAGACGAAGTCGAGCGGCCACGAGACTCCCATGCCCTCGGCGGCCCAGAACGTGCCGACGCTCGTGAGGATGATCCCGACCGCGTACTTCAGCGTGTTCTCAGGCACCTGCGCGAGCGGCCTGCGGATGATCACGCCCGCGGCTGCCACGACGACCATTGCCAGCAAACCGCCCGCGACAGCCACACCCATGCCCCCGCTGGTGCCGCCTACCGCGATGACGATGAACACGACCTCAAGGCCCTCGAGGAACACTCCCTTCAGGGCCAGGGTGAACCCGATCCAGTCAGTCTTTTCGTGGTCCGCGCGCAGCGACTCCACGGCCTGTGCGTACGCTCGGTTCTCGTCGTGCATGGCGACCACGCCCGCCGAACGAAGCACCGCCTTGTGCAGCCAGCGCAGCCCGAACAGGACGATCAGCGTGCCGATGATGAGCTTGAGCGTCAGCTCGGGCACGCGCGTGACGATGAGCTGGCCGAAGATCGCGACCAGCAGCGCCAGCAGGCCAAGCGCGGAGAGCGCGCCGAGCAGCGGCGCACGCCAGCCCCTGGTGAGCCCTACAGCGAGGACGATGGTGAGCGCCTCGACAGACTCGACCGCGGAGCCGAGGAACGCGGCGCCGAACGTCAGCAGCTGTGCGCCCATCGAAGGAGAGATTACCTAAGCGCCTGCAAGCGTTTAATGGGGCGGTGCAGCCTGGCCTTTACAGCGAGCAGTCGATAACCAGGCGCATCAACCGTGAGAACGTGCTGCTGCTCGGCGGCGGCCGGGCGCTGCTGATGCAGCTGGCGCACCCATCCGTGGCCGCGGGCGTGGACGACCATTCCGACTTCCGCACCCACCCAGTGCGCCGCCTGCGCCGCACGATCCGCATGACGATGGCCATCGTGTTCGGCGACCGCGACACCGCAATGGCCGCGGCCCGCGCTGTCAACAGGGTGCACGCGCACGTCCGCGGTGACGACTACCAGGCGCTGGACCCTGGGCTCCTCCTCTGGGTCCACGCCACGCTGGTCGACTCGGCGCTGGTCACCTATTCGACGTTCGTTCAGCCGCTGACCGATCGCGAGCGCGACGAGTTCTACCAGGAGTCGAGGGTAATGGGCGAGCTGCTGCGCATACCCGGCGATGCGTTTCCGAGGTCGATCTCCGACTTCGACCGCTACGTGGCGGACATGATCGCTTCGGGCACGGTGTCGGTCACCGACCGCGCTCGCGCGCTGGGCGGGCTGGTGCTGCGTCCGCGGCTCCCGCTGCTACCGGGTCCGGCGATGATCCCGTTCGAGATCGTCACCGCAGGCCTGCTGCCTCAATCGCTGCGCAAGCAGTATCACCTCGCCTGGGGTCCTGCGCAGCGGCGCGCATTTCGTGTGGCCACCGCGACGGTGCCGCGGGTCGTCAGATTCACACCGCCCTTGCTGCGGGTCTGGCCCTTGCCGGGCCGAAACGTGACGCTTACTCCACAGACAAGATGAACGGGTAGTGGAGCTGCCCGCCCTAACTATGAGAAGGAACCTCGCGGTTCCTTCTCATCGGGCCGCTCAACGGCCGTACCCCGAAGGTTGTGTTCCTACACGTAACTGCCGGCCGGATTCGCGGCCCTGCTCATCCTCCCGAGAGGTTGTGGCCCACCTACGAACGCCGTGCCACGCCCGGTGACGCTTAAGACAAAGTCATGGCCGGGCGCAGCCCGGCCAACCCTGCCACGAACAGCTCTATCGCTACTCGACGGAAAGAATGAACGGGTAGTGGAGCTGCCCGCCCTGCTGGACCTCGACCTCCAGCGCCGGGTAGCTCGACCGGATCGATGACTCCAGCTTCTCGAGCTCCTCGTCACTTGCGTCCTCGCCGCGGTACACGGTGACCAGCTCGTAGTCATCAGGCCCGAGCCTGCCGAGCGCCCTCTGCACGACCTCCGAGTAGTCGTTGCCTGTGAACTCGAGCCTGTCGTTGACGAGCCCGATCACGTCGCCCTTCTTCACCCGCAGCCCGTTCGACCGAGTGTCGCGCACCGCGTGCGTGACCTCGATCGTCTGCACCCGCTCTGCCTCCGCGCGCATCGCCGCGATGTTCTGATCGACGTTGCGCTCCGGGCTGAATGCGACGACCGCGGCGACGCCCTGCGGCACGTTGTGCGTCTCGATGAGATGCACCTTCTTCTTGGTCAGGCCGGCGATCTCCTTTGCCGCGAGAATCACGTTGCCGTTGTTGGGCAGCAGGACGACGTGGTCGTAGGGGACAGCGTCGACGGCGTTGAGCAGGTCCTGGGTGGATGGGTTCATCGTCTGGCCGCCTTCGACGATAGCGTCAACACCGAGTGCCTTGAAGATCTCGACCAACCCCTTGCCGGCCACGACCGCGACCATGCCGACGCCGTTGGCGCGCGGCGGCTTGGCGGCCGCCGGGGCCTCGCCCTCGAGGATGCGGCGGTGCTGGCTCGACATGTCGCCGACGTTGAGCTTGAGCAGCTTGCCGTACCCGCCGGCGACGCTGATCACACGCGTCGGGTCGTCCGTGTGCACGTGCACCTTCACGAGCTCGGGCTCACCGACGACCAGCACAGAGTTGCCCAGCGATTCGATGTGATTGCGGATTCTCTCCACGTCGAGTGCCTGGCCTTCGATGAGGAACTCGGTGCAGTAGCCCCAGCCTCCTTCGGGCAGATCCATCGAGACCTGCGCGGCCTTCACCTTGGTCGGGACGGGGACGACGACGTCCGCCTCCTCGATGGTCTTGAGCATGCCCTCGAGGATGATCTGCAGCCCGAAACCGCCGGCGTCGACCACGCCCGCGTCGCGAAGGATCTGCAGCTGGCTCGGGGTCTTGAGCACGGCAGATCGCGCGCCTGCCGCCGCGGCGGCGATCACGCTGATCGCGCTGGCGTCGGGGTCAGACGCGGCCGCGGTGGCGGTCCGGCCCGCTTCACGCGCGACGGTGAGGATCGTGCCCTCTGTCGGCCGGTTGACCGCACGGTACGCAGCGTTGGCCGCCTCCTCGAAAGCGGCCGCCAGCTCCTTGGGCTGGAGCGCCGCCTTTCCCTCCACCGCCCGGGCGAAGCCCCGAAAGATCTGCGAGAGGATCACGCCGGAGTTGCCGCGGGCGCCCATGAGGCTTCCATGCGACGCAAGCCGAGCGATCCTGCTGACCTCTATGGCGTTCGAGTCCTTGATGTCTTCGACCGCCGATTGAAGCGTCAGCAGCATGTTGGTGCCCGTGTCGCCGTCCGGCACCGGGAAGACGTTGAGGCGGTTGACCTCCTCCTGGTTGGCAGCGAGCCAGTTCAGGCTCCCGAGCAGGGCCTGCTTGAAGAGCGGACCGTCCACGCTGGACGGCGGGCTCGCTCCTCCCAGCCTAACGCCGTTCTTCCCTGACGCCCTGGACGTTGACATTGACCTCCATCACCGGCACGTCGACGGATCGTTCCACGGCAAACTTCACAGCCTCCTGGAGGTTGTGGGCGACCTCGGTTATTCGGATGCCGTACTGGATGACCACATACACGTCGACCGCCAGCCCGCCTTCCACCTCGGACACCTCCACCCCTCGATCGACGTTCTCGCGGTGCAGCAGCTCCGCGAACCCGTCCCGCAGGCCCCGCGCCGACATGCCGGCGATGCCGTAGCAACCCAGCGCGGCGTGCCCGGCGACCGCCGCTACCGCGGACGGGAACACCTCAATCCGTCCCCAGGGCTGCGAATGACCGAGCGCCGTCGTCGTTTTCGAGGCCATGAAAGGCAAATGGTACAATTGCGAACCGCCGGCGACCTCTCCGGTCGTCGAGGCGCTCTCCCCCACCGGAAGGATTTTCATGGCCAAACGCTGCGCGATCTGCGGCAAAGAGCCGCAATACGGACACCACGTGAGTCACGCCAAGAACCGGGTCAACCGGAGGTTCGAACCCAACCTTCAGATGGGCCGCGTGACCATCGCCGGGCGGGCTGTGCGGGCCAAGGTCTGCACGCGCTGCCTGCGCACGTACGCCGCTTAGCCTCGCCCGCCTGAGCGACGCCACCTACTTCGTCCTCGGCCTGGTTTGCTTCCTCGTGGCCGCCGCAGCCCAGATCTTGTTGTACACAACGATGCTGCGGCGGGCGCTCAGGCTCTCCGATCTCGAGCTTGCGCGGCCGGCCATCGGGCGCTGGGTGAAGACAGTCCTGGTCTTTCAGACATTGGTCCTGCTAGCGACCGGCTTATACATTTGGGTGATGGCGTCGAAGCACCTGCATGGAATTGCGTGGACCGCGCCGGCGATCGGCGCCGTCATCGGCACGGCCCTTCCTCTACAACTGGCGGTGATGTCGATTCTTCGTGCGGGCCGGCGCTAGAGCTTCATACCGTGGACCTCGCCAAGCCTGGCGATGTCCCTATGCAGCGCGGCCCAGACGCGTTCCTGCGCTTCGGTCCCCGGCGTAACGCTCTCGGGGTCGTTCAGATCCGCCGCCAGATCGGGCCGCTCGACCATCTCGGCGAAGAAGATCGTCCAAGCACGCGGCACGACCTCGCGCACCGCATAGCCGCCGCCGCCTAGCGCGACCCATCTCCCCTCGCACAGCTCATGCGCGAGCTCGTGAAAAGCCCGTCCCACATGCGGCCATATGCGCGTCGTTCCGGCGAGATGCGCAAGGGGGTCGAGGTAGTGCGTGTCGCAACCGTCCTGCGTGACGAGCACTGTCGGCCTGAACTTCCTCAGCACCGGCGGCACAACGCGGTTGAACCCTTCGAGCCACGGTTCGTCCCACGTGAACGGCACGAACGGCAGGTTTACGGCCGCACCGCGGCCGGCGCCGTTGCCGGCGTCCTCGGGAAAGCCGGTGCCCGGGAACAGAAAACGGCCGCTCTCGTGCAGCGAGATCGTGAGCACGTCGGGCTCGCTGTAGAAGATCTCCTCGACGCCGTCGCCGTGGTGCACGTCGACGTCGATGTACGCGACGCGATGGCCTCGATTCTTGAGCCAGCGACACGCGATCGCCGGGTCGTCGTACGTGCAGAACCCGGAAGCTCGCGCGCGATGCGCGTGATGCAGGCCCCCCGCGGGGCTGAACGCGTGCAGCGCCGCACCGCTCTCGACCGCCTCCGCGGCCACCATGCTGGCTCCCGCGACAAGCGCCGTGCCATCGTGCAGGTGATTCGAGATGGGGTTGTCAGCGGAGTCGAATCCGGCATCGATGACGCGCTGGCGGGGGACGGTCTTGCCGAGCGCGGGATCACTCAGCTTCTGCACCAGGTCGACGTACTCCGGCGAGTGAACGAGCTCGAGCTCCTCGATCGTCGCGGCGCGCGGCGGCACGAGGTGGCATTGCTCGATGAGCCCTGTCGAGGTGATGAGCTCCATCGTCAGCTTGACGCGGATCGGCTGCAGCGGATGCTCATCGGACAGGTGGTGCTTCATCAGCTCATCGCCGTAAACGAGCGTCACCGGTCCTGACATGGCGCACAGCTAACCTAGCAGGGCGTGGAAGAGGTCGAGCTCTTCGAGTCGGTGCCCAATTTCTCCGAGGGCAAGGACCGCGCGGTGATCGATTCCATCGCCGCCGCCGCTGAAATGGCGCACGTGCTCGACGTCGACCCCGATCCCGACCACCACCGCGCCGTCGTGTCCCTGCTGGCGCCTCGCGAGCGACTGATCGAAGCTCTTCTCGGAGCGGTCGCCGCGGCGGCGGAACGCATCGACCTGCGCAAGCATGCCGGCGTTCACCCACGCGTCGGCGCAGCCGACGTGCTGCCGATCGTGCCCATCGGCACCACCACCATCGATGCGTGTCGCGGTGTCGCGCACGAGGTCGGCCACCGCATCTGGACCGACCTGCAGATCCCCGTTTTCTTTTACGGATACGGCGCGGAGTGGTCGCTCGCGGACATCCGCGCGGGCCGCGCCCAGCCCGACCTCGGCGGACCCGCCCTCCACCCTGCCGCCGGGGCCGTGTGCGTCGGCGCGCGCGGGCCGCTGGTCGCCTTCAATGTTTTGCTCCCCGACACCCCTGTCGGCGAAGCCCGTCGCGTGGCGAAATCGCTGCGTGAGTCAGCAGGCGGCGTGCGCGGTGTCCAGGCTCTGGCGTTCGAGCTCACCGGCGGCCGTATCCAGCTATCGATGAATCTGTTCCGGGTCGGTGAGTCCCCGCCGGAGTCGGTGATCGAGGAGCTTCGCCGCCGCGGCGTGCATCTGGGGGACCAGCAGGTCGTCGGCCTGTGTCCGGCGGTGGCCGCCAGCGAGGCTGCGTCCGGGCGGATCCTCGAGGCACGCGTCGGCGCGGCGGTGGCCCGAGAAGGCGCCCGCCGCGCCCGTCGGGCCGGCGGCGACGAGCTCGCCGCGCTGGGTCAGCGGCTGGCGACGGAGGCTGAGAGCCTCTCCGCACTGCATTCCTCGCAAGAGGAGCTGCTCGCGGGCGCCGAGCGCTGCGCGGCGTTGGCCCCCGTGCTACAAGCAGCCGTGCTGCTGGACGCCGAGCTGCAGTCGATGGCGCAACTGGCGGCGCGCGGCCTTCGGGATGCCCTGAGCGAAGCCACTCGATTGCGTTACGCCGCGCGGATGGCGGCGCTGGACCAGCGCCTCGGCTAGCTCTGTTTGGTGTCCATGGTCACGGTGCACGCGCCGCCGTTGATACGGATCGAGAACATATCGCCGGCTTCGGTACCCGCGCTGACCGATCCGACTGCCCGATGCTGCTGACCATCGAAGTCGAGGCTGACCGCTCCGCCTGACACGTTCACGGTGGCCGCGGTCTGGTTGGGCCTGTGCAGGTGCACGGTGAGCGCCCCGCCGTTGATCGTGATTGGCACGTCGCCCTTCGGAGTGCCGAGCGAGATGTCCTCGCGGCTCGCACCGGTGTTGTCCTCGAGCGATGCGAGCTGCACTTTTGTGAAGTCATAGGTGTCGTTGGCGGCTCCGCTGTGCACCGCAATCGTCCAAGGCATGCTCGAGCTGAGCTTCAGGTCCATCGTGAAACGCTGCTGACCGAAGATGTGAAATCCGCCGCTCTGCGAGATCTCGATGTGGCCGGTCGAGCGCTCGACGCTCACGCCTGGCGCCGGGCCCGAGTACTCGATGTGGGAGCGGAAGAGATCGCCGCCGAGGTCCGCGCCGGTGATCTTCAGGGTCGCGCCTCCGACGGAGATGTCCACCGACCCGTGGTCGAGGTTACCCGCCGGGGCGGACTTGTCCATTACCTGGGTGCCCGTCGGCACGGATGGGCCGGCGGCCACGTACGCGATCGAGCCGCCCACCGCCAACAGCAGGATGAGAGCGGCCGCAACCGCTGACGCGCTTGCGGATATGGGCAGGCGCGTGACCAGGAGCTCGAGTCCTATGACGATGAGCAGGACCGGCCACAGGTCGCCGAGGCGATACAGCCGATCGGCGGAGATGACGTTGGTGTTGACGAGCAGGGCCACCCCGCCGAGCAGGATGAGCACCGCCGGCCACAACAAGCCTCGGTATCGAGTGCCGGGGGACTGCGCGCTCACGCCGAACCTAGGGCCGCTGTCGCCGGATGATCAGCCAGGCGCCGAGCAGGATCAGGAGCACGGGCCAGACGATGTCGAAGCGCAGCCAATCGAGCAGACCCAGGTTGTTGAGCAGGAAATAGACGCCGATCACGACCAGGACCACGGGCCAGAAGTACTCCCTGCGCCACCTCATTTGTGGGCCGATTCTAGACCGGCTCGACAACCGCGAAAAGGTCGGGGTGCTCCTTGCGCGCCGCCTCGATCAGGTCCGCGCCGGCCACCGTCACCTGCACTCCCGACCCGTTGGCGAGATAGCGTGAGGTCACGCGTCGCAGGTCGTCCGCTGTCACGTTGAGCAACCGATGCTTGAATTTCTCGCGCTCCTGGAGCGTGAAGCCCGTCAGCCTGTTGACTGCCTCACGCCGTCCCTTGATGTCAGGTGATTCGAGTGGGTCAACGTCGCCGCATGAGCCGAGGATCGCCTCCTTGAGCTGCTCCGCCTCGATTGGCGAGTCGAGGACCCATGTCACGGCCCGGTCGTACACGTCGTAGGTCCTGGTGATGTTCGGGTCGCGGTAGGAGCCGAGCATGAAGAGACCGGCGCCGGTGCTGGCCTGCGCGTAGCCGCCGTAGGCCCCGCCCTTCTCGCGAAGCTCCTTGTGCAGGAACGTGTCCCTCAAGTAGTTGGCGAGCACCAGCAATGCCGGCGCGTCAGCGTTCGTGTACCGAACGGTCTTGAAGGTGCGCACGTTGAAGGCCACGGGCACTGGAGCGATACGTGCTTCGGGGACTGGGTGCTGGGCCGGCGGCTTCGGGCTTCGCGTCTTCTCCTTTTGTGCGGGCAGCGCCTTCACGAGCGACGCCAGATGCTCGCTGACAGTCGCCACCGTCGACTCCTCGCATGTGACGACAACCTGCATCGCCTCGGCCCGGAAGAGTGTCGTGCGAATTGCTTGCAGCTGGTCGATGATCGGACCGAGCTGCTGCTCGTCGAGCTTGGCCAGCTCGCGCATCGAGTGGAGCATCCGGATTCCCTGCAGCCGTTCGTTGAGCGCGCCCTCGGACGTGAGCTTGGACTGGGCGAGCAGGATCGCGAACTGGAATCCCAGGTTCGCCAGCGAGCTCTCGAGCCGGGTCGCGGTCTCCGCGATGATCTCCTTCAGCCGGGCGGGGTCGATCTCCAGCCGCGAGGTGAGGTCGGCGAGGATCTCGACGAATGGTTTGACGTTGCGATCGAGCGCTCTTCCCGACACCACGAAGGACTGGACGAAATCCTCAACTGCCGCGAGCGACTGGACCTGCGCGGCCGCGCCGACGCCACCTGTGTAGGCGGCGATCCGCTGAGCGATCTGGACGTAGTCCTGACCCGCCGCGCCCGATTGGGTGAACGCGCGGCCGAACAGGGGCAGCAGGTCCAGCTGCTCCTGCGGGAGCACTGAGAAGTCGGATCGGATGTCGAGGTACGTGACACCGTTGGTCGGCAGCACATAGAAGTCGACGGCTGCGCCTCCGATCGGCGTCGACCTGGGCGCCAGCGGCTCGAACTTCATCGGGATGTCGGTGAGCTCGAGCGTCGGCAGCACCGACAGGTCCTGCCTGGCGTCCTGCGCGGCTTTCAGCCTGAGCGCGTCCTCGGCGATCTTGTTGCGGTCCGGCTCGGACAGCGTGGCCTCGATGAGGGCCAGGCGCTCCAGCTCCTTCTTGTGCTTTCCATCCTCGAGCTCGGGGTCCGGCACGATCGTCAGCAGCGCGCGATGCGAGTTGTCGAGCAGTTCGGTGCGGATCACATTTTCGAACCACCGTCCGTCGCTCCTTTCCTGCTGCAGCCTCGCCAGGTCGGCGTCGAAGTTCATCGATGCGTACGGATCTCCGCCGTAGTTGTAGGCGGGGAGGCAGCTGAACATGACCTTCAGCGCGTATGGGAAGCCGGCGTTGGAGCGCTCGCGCTTCTCGAACTCGAGGCGATGGATAACCGCGTCAACCTGGTCCGAATCCACACCGTCCTTCGCAAGCTTCCTCAGCGTGTCGAGGACGACCTCCTGCACCTTGCCGGCGTCCTCGGTCCTGATGTCCTTCAGGCCCGCGCCGAAAACGCTTTCCTTGTAGTCGTCCTGCAGGCCGGTGCCGTCGGCCATCGCCGTCCCGAGCTTGGAGTCGATGAGCGCCTTGCGAAGAGGCGATCCCGAGTTGCTGAGAAGGACTTCGGTAAGCACTTTCATCGACAGCAGCCGAAACGAATCGGAGCTCGGGACGGTGACCCATGCCGTGAGGGCCTGCGAGCGTCGCGAGTTGTCCTCGCTCGCAACCGCGGGATAGGGCTCGGTCAGGCCCACCGGCTGAGTGAACCGTTTCACGAAAGGAATCGATGAGTCGACGATGATCCGCTCGAATCGAGAAAGCACGTTGCGCTCGATGGCTTCGAGCGTGGATTCGAGCGGGCGGTCGCCATACGTGTAGAAGAACGCGTTGCTCGGGTGGTAGTGCGACGCGTGGAAGTCGCGCAGCTTCTGCCAGGTCAGCTCCGGGATGTGCTCGGGATCGCCTCCCGACACGTGCTCGTATGTGAGTCCTGAGAAAAGCGCCTTGCCCATCGCGCGCTGCATCGCGGCTGCTGGCGAAGCGAGCGCGCCCTTCATCTCGTTGAAGACGACGCCCTTGTAGCGGAGGCCGCTCCGAGGGTCGTCAGGAGTCTCAAACTCGAACCGGATGCCCTCCTGCATGAACGCGTCCTGCTCGAGGCGCGGGAAGAAGGTCGCATCGAGGTAGACGTCGAGCAGGTTCGAGAAGTCCTTGGCGTTGCGCGTGCTGAACGGGTATGCGGTCCAGTCGGCGCTGGTGAACGCGTTCATGAAGGTCGCGAGCGAGCGCCGCGTCATGCTGAAGAACGGATCGTGCACAGGGAAACGTTGCGATCCCGCCAGGACGACGTGCTCGAGGATGTGCGCGACTCCTGTCGAGTCGCGCGGAGGCGTGGGAAAGAGGACCGTGAACCCGTTGTTGTCGTCGCCGCACTCGATGTGAATGTGACGCGCGCCGGTGCGCTCGTGCTCGAGCTCGATGAACGCGCCTTCGAGGCGCTCCAATGGCTCGCGCCGGAGAACTGTGTAGCCGCCGATCGTCCCCACGCCCCGCTTCGTCGCTTCGGACATCAATCGAGCAGTCTAGAGAGGTCACGTCGCCGGCTCGGGGCTACGATTGAACGAGGATGCTGTTCACCGAAGCTGAGCAGGAGTTCCTGCGCTCGCAGCGCCTCGCGCGGATCGCCACAGTCGGCCCGACCGGGTGGCCGCATGTCGTGCCGGTCATGTACAAGCTGACCGCTGAGGGCGCATTCGAGTTCGACGCAGACGGTGTCAAGCTGCGCAACATCACCGCGGAGCCGCGCGCGGCGCTCGTCGTCGACGGATCGCCCAAGCGTGGAGTTTCGGTCCAGGGGCGCGCCGAGGTCATCGGGCACGAGCGCGCGCGTCTGACGCCGGAGCGGAAGTTCACCTGGGGTCTGTGAACCGGCGCGCACCGGCGTGCCTACTCGCCCTTTTGATCCTGACTTCGGCCGCGTGCGGATCGAGCTCGATCTCTGTCGCGCGAACGCCGACGCCGCCTTCCGCGTCTGCATCTCCGCTGGGCAAGGTCTCGGACTGGCTCGAATATCACGGCACCGCCGCTCGCACCGGGCAGGGCCCGAGCTCGCCTGCATTTTCCAATCCTCGGCAAGCGTGGAGCGTGCCCGTGGATGCGGCTGTCTACGCCTCGCCATTGATCTTCAACGGTCGCGTGATCGTGGCCACCGAGAACAACACCTTGTACTCGATCAACCTGAACAGCGGCACTGTCTTCTGGAAGGTTCATCTGGGCACGCCGGTCAACGCGTCCACTCTTCCGTGCGGCAACATCAGCCCGATCACAGGCATCACCGGAACGCCTGTTCTCGATTCGAAGTCAGGGCGCATATACGTCGTCGCTTTTCTGGCCGGGCCGGTTCACAAGCTGTTCACGTTGGATGCAATCGACGGCTCGGTGCTGAGTCAGCAGGTCGTCGACCCGCCCAGCTCCAGCGCTGCCGTGGAGCAACAGCGAGGTGGGCTTTCGCTGGGCTCGGGTTACGTGTACGTGACCTTCGGTGGCCTCTTTGGTGATTGCGGTCCGTATCACGGCTACGTGATCGGAGTGCCTTTGGCCGGCGGCGCGAACGTCATGTACAAGACGCCGGCCGCGCGCGAGTCAGGAATCTGGAGCCCGATGGGCGCGACAGTGAGCGACTCGGGAACCGTGTACGTGACGATCGGCAACGGCTCCGAGACATCGTCGTTCGCCTACAGCAACTCGGTCCTCCAGTTGTCGCCGGACCTCAAGCTCCAGGCGTTCTTCGCCCCGTCCAACTGGGCCTCACTGGACGCAAGCGATACCGATCTCGGCTCGGTCGGCGTGACGCTGTTGCCGGACACCGGACGCCTCATCTCCATCGGCAAGGAGGGGGTGGTCTATCTGCTGGACGCCTCTCGGCCGGGTGGGATCGGCGGACAGATCAAAGCGCAGCACGTATGCAACGGGGCATGGGGCGGCACCGCGTGGCAGGGCTCGACTGTCTTCATTCCCTGCGCCGACGCGCTGGTGGCGATTTCCGTGACGCCGGACTCATTTTCGGTGGCGTGGCGATTTGGTCAGGCTCGGCTGGCTTCACCGATCATCGCGGGCGGGGCAGTGTGGGCGATCGACGTCACCACCTCGACTCTGTTCGCCCTCAGTCCGTCGTCAGGCGCTGTGCTCTATCAGCTCCGACTGAACGGAGGCCAGCACTTCAGCACACCTGCCGCCACTGAGGGCTACGTCGTCGTCCCCGCGGGCAACAAGATCGTCGCCGTGGCCGCCGCCTGAGGCCACGCCCGCCGAGGGGCTATCCCTGGATCGAGCGCAGCAGGTTCGCCATCTCGATGGCGGCCAGGGCGGCTTCCGCGCCCTTGTTGTTCTTCAGCCCCGAGCGCGCCTGCGCCTGATCGCGATCTTCCGTCGTCAGCACCCCGAACGCGATCGGGACGCCGGTGTCCAGCATCACCTGCATCAGGCCGGCAGATGACTGATTGGCGACGACCTCGAAGTGGTAGGTCTCGCCTCGGATGACGCAGCCAAGGCAGACGATCGCGTCGTGGCCGCCCTTCTCAGCCAGCGCCAGCGCGATCACCGGGAGCTCTAGCGCGCCCGGCACCCAGAACACGTCAGGATCCTCCACCCCGTGCTCCTCGAGCGCCGCGAGCGCACCGCGGAGCAGGCGCTTCGAGACGTCCTCGTTGTACCGCGAGACGACCACCGCGATGGTGAGGTCCTCCCCATGCAGATCAGGCGTCGATCCCTGCTCGCCCACCGTCACGCGCGCCTACAGCAGATGCCCGAGCTTGTCCTTCTTCGTGCGCAGGTACCGCTCGTTGTGCGGATTCGACTGCACGCGGATCGGCACCCGCTCGACCACCTCGAGTCCAAACCCCTCGAGCCCGTAGATCTTCTTCGGATTGTTGGTGAGAAGCCGGATCTTGCGAACACCGAGGTCGTAAAGGATCTGGCTGCCGATCCCGTAATCGCGCTTGTCCGGCGCGTGGCCCAGCGCCTCGTTGGCCTCGACCGTGTCCATGCCCAGGTCCTGGAGGTTGTAGGCGTGAAGCTTGTCAAGGAGGCCGATGCCTCGCCCCTCCTGGTGGCGTATGTACAGGACCACGCCCGTTCCCTCTTCGGCAATCGCGTCCATGGCGGCGTGAAGTTGCGCTCCACAGTCGCAGCGAAGGCTGCCGAAGATGTCGCCGGTCAGGCACTCAGAATGCGCCCTCAAGAGAACCGGCTTTTCCGGATCGATCTCCCCGAGCACCAGCGCCAGGTGGTTCTCGTGGCGCAGCACGTCCTCATACGCGTACAGCTTCCACGGCTGCGGCTTGGCGCCGCCGATCGGGATGGTCGCCTCGACGCGCCTCGTCACCAGCTTCTCGTTTCGCCGCCGGTACGCGATGAGCTGCTCCACCGTGATGAGCTTGATGTCGTGCTCGGCGGCGAACCGCTCGAGGTCTGGCATGCGGGCCATCGTGCCGTCGGCCTTCATGAGCTCGGTGATCACGCCAGCAGGAAAAAGTCCAGCCAGGATTGCCAGGTCGACGGCGGCTTCGGTTTGCCCAGCACGGGTGAGGACGCCACCCTCGGCAGCGCGCAGCGGAAACGTGTGCCCTGGCATCGAGAAATCAGCGGCTCTTGCCGCTGGATCCAGGACCTTCCTGACCGTGGCCGCGCGGTCGTACGCCGACGCTCCGGTTGTGACGAGGTCCTTGGCGTCGATGCTGACGCTGAAAGCAGTTCCCAGCCGGCTCGTGTTGTGATCGACCATCGGGGCGATGCCGAGCTCGTCGAGGCGCCTCGCCATCACCGGCATGCAGACGAGGCCCGATCCATGGCGCGTCATGAAGCTGATGTGCTCCGGCGTGACCAGCTCGGCGGCCACCACCAGATCACCCTCGTTCTCTCGGTCTTCGTCGTCGACGACGATCACGAACTTGCCTGCGGCAAAATCCGAGATCGCTTCGGGTACTGTGGCGAGCCCCATGCGGTACCTGATATTACTGGCGGAGGTTGCGGACGACGTAGCGGGCCACGACGTCCGCCTCGAGGTTGACCACACTGCCGGCGCGGTAGCCTCCCGCGATCGTGACCTCGAGGGTGTGCGGGATCAAGGCCACCTTGAAGGTGCCGGGCGGCTTGTCCACCGCGGCCACGGTGAGGCTGACGCCGTCCACCGCGATCGAGCCTTTGATGGCCACGAATCTGGCGATCGTGGAGGGCAGCTCGAAAGTGACTTCCTTGCCGGAGGCGGCGGTTGCCACCGACCGGACGGCCGCGGTCGTGTCCACATGTCCCTGGACCAGGTGTCCGTCGAGCAGAGAGCTGGCGCTGACGGGAAGCTCCAGGTTGACCTCTGTGCCAGCTCGCAAGGCGCCGAGGTTCGTCCTGCGAAGCGTCTCCGGCACCATGTCCGCGTAGAAGACAGGGCCCCGCTTCTTCACCACCGTGAGGCAGCAGCCGTTGACAGCCACGCTGCCGCCGACCTTGAGGTGGCGCGCGATCCCCGCGTGGTCGATGCCGATTCGGCCGCGTTCGGCCGAGACCACCTTGGAGACGGCGCTAACTATCCCGGTGAACATCTAAGTACCCGCTGAACAGGGTGTCATCCCCAAGCGTCACGACTTCGGTGTCGCGCAACCTGAGGGCGTCGTTCAGGTGCTCGATTCCAACGCCGCCGACGGGACCGGGAGCCTCGGTGCCGCCAATCATCTTGGGCGCGATGTACGCGTATACCTTGTCGACCACCCTCGCGGCCAGAAATGCGGCGTGCGTCTGACCGCCGCCTTCGACAAGAAGGCTCAGGATGCCTCGCTGTCCCAGCTGATCGAGCAGCGCGACTATCGGCACCCGCCCATCTGGCAGGGGCGGCAGCCTGAGCACCTCCGCGTTATCCAGGTCGCCGGCTGAGGTTGTCGCGATGATCGTGCGGTCCCCGAGGACACGCGCGGTTCTGGGTGTTCGGAGGTGGCTGTCAAGCACCACACGAAGGGGCTGGCGCGCGTCGCGGTCACCGTCGATGCGGGTCGTCAGCTGAGGATCGTCCTTGATCACCGTATTGACGCCGACCAGGATCGCGTCGTGCATGTGGCGCAGCTCGTGCCCGTGATTCCGCGCCTGCTCGCCCGTGATCCAGCGCGACTCGCCGGTTCGCGTGGCGATCTTGCCGTCGAGCGACATGGCGAACTTCAGCGACACGAACGGGCGACCGGTGGTGCGGTGAGCGACGTAGAACTCGTTCAGCCGCTTGGCGGCAGCTGCGCATGTGCCGACGTCCACCTGCAGGCCTGCGGACCTCAGCCGCT
>WNGI01000775.1_pt1 | contig 33460 bp, 30 predicted proteins | sample 5400621 | NCBI WGS metagenome assembly WNGI01 (sample SAMN13153374, study PRJNA577476) | soil metagenome | isolation source: 20 cm soil or saprolite under Garry oak tree replicate 1 | place: USA:California | collected 2016-06-15
CCGCCCTTCACGTTGAAGGAAAACCGGCCCGGGCCGTAGCCGCGGATCTTGGATTCGGGCAGGTAGGTGTAGAGCTCGCGGATCGGCGTGAACAGGCCGGTGTAGGTCGCCGGGTTGGACCGCGGGGTGCGCCCGATGGGGCTCTGGTCGATGTCGATGACCTTGTCGATGTGGTCGAGCCCCTCGAGCCGCTCGTGCGCGCCGGGCATCACCTTGGCGCGGTAGAAGTGCCGGGCGAGAGCGCGGTACAGGATGTCGGTCACGAGCGTCGACTTCCCCGACCCGGAGACACCGGTGACCGCGACGAACAGGCCCAGCGGAAACTCCACGGTGAGGTCGCGGAGGTTGTGGTGTCTGGCCCCGACCACCGTCAGCACGCGCTCGGGGTCAGGAATGCGCGGCCGTGGCGGCACCGGGATGCGCAGCTCGCCGCGCAGGTAGCGCCCGGTGAGGGAGTCGGGGTGCTCGAGCACGGCCTGGACGGGGCCTTCGACGACGACTTCGCCGCCGTGCCGGCCGGCGCGGGGACCGAGGTCCACCACGTGATCCGCGGACCGGATCGTCTCCTCGTCGTGCTCCACGACGAGCACCGTGTTGCCGAGGTCGCGGAGCTCCTTCAGAGTCGCGAGCAGCCGCGCGTTGTCGCGCTGGTGCAGGCCGATCGACGGCTCGTCCAGGATGTAGAGCACGCCGACGAGGCGGCTGCCGATTTGCGTGGCCAGCCGGATGCGCTGGGCCTCCCCGCCGGAGAGGGAGTCCGCGGAGCGGCCGAGGGTGAGGTAGTCGAGGCCGACGTTGCGCAGGAAGCGCAGGCGATCGTTCACCTCCTTGAGGATCGGCCGGGCGATGTCGGGGTCGAGGCCGGGACGTCCGTTCCCGCGCAGCGGGATGCTCTCGAAGAACGCCAGCGCGTCCGTCACCGCGAGGTCCACCACGTCGCCGATGCTCTTGCCGTGCAGCAGCACCGACAGGCTCTCGGGACGCAGCCGCTTGCCGCCGCACGTGGGGCACGGCTGCTCGATCATGTACTCCTCGAGCTGCTCGCGCACGCTGTCGGAAGCAGTCTCCCGGTAGCGCCGCTCGACGTGCTTCAGGACCCCGTCCCAACCCGACTCGTACGCGCCATGCCACCGCTCGCTGTCGTACTGGAACGTGAGCGTCTTTCCGGGCGCCCCGGACAAGACGACCTTCTTCACGGCGGCGGGCAGCGCCTGCCACGGCGCGTTCAAATCGAACTTGAATGCGCGGGCCAGACTCGGCAGGATGACCTTCCGCACGTAGCCGCTCGGCTCGCCCCACGGCAGGATCACCCCTTCCAGAATCGACAAGCTCGGGTCGCCCAGCACCAGATCGAGGCTCACCTCGCGTCGGGTGCCGAGTCCCGAGCAGTCGGGGCACGCACCGAACGGCGAATTGAACGAGAACTGCCGCGGCTCGAGCTCGGGAAGCGACAGGCCGCACGTGGGGCAGGCATAGCGCTCGGAAAAGAGCGTGGACGTGCCGCCGCGCACCACCTCCACCGTCCCGTCCGCGGCCTTGAGCGCCGTCTCGATCGAGTCGGCGAGCCGCGAGCGGTCCGCCCGGCGGACCACGAGCCGGTCGACCACCACCGCGATCTCGTGGTTCTGGCGACGGTTGAGCTTCGGGACCTGGGCCAGGTCGTACGTCTCGCCGTCCACGCGAACCCGTACGAACCCCTGCTTCTTCGCGGCCTCGAACACGTCGCGGAACTCGCCTTTACGGCCGCGCACCAGCGGGGCGAGGATCTCGAGCTTCGTCCCCTCCGGCCAGGCCAGCACCAGATCCGTGATCTGCGAGGCGCTCTGCCGCTCGATCGGTGAGCCGTCCTTGGGACAGTGCGGTGTGCCAAGCCGCGCCCACAGGAGGCGCAGGTAGTCGTAGACCTCGGTGATCGTCCCGACCGTGGAGCGCGGGTTATGACCGGCGCTCTTCTGCTCGATCGAGATGGCGGGCGAGAGTCCTTCGATCGCGTCCACGTCGGGCTTCTCCATCAACCCGAGGAACTGGCGGGCGTAAGCGGAGAGCGATTCGACGTAACGCCGCTGCCCCTCGGCGTAGATCGTGTCGAACGCGAGGGACGACTTCCCCGATCCCGACAGCCCCGTGATGACGGTCAGACTGTCGCGCGGGATTTCGACCGTGATGTCTTTGAGGTTGTGCTCGCGGGCGCCGCGAACAATCAGCGAATCGCTGGACATAGACTCGTAGGCTAGAAGGCAAACGGGTTCCCGGTCAACTCTCCGGGGGAGGATGGTGGAGGTTGGTGGAGGACGGTGAAGGTGGGTGGAGGTAGACACGGGCAAGGAGCACCCTCCACCATCCTCCACCATCCTCCACCGTCCTCCACCACCTTGCCTAACCTCAGCCGTTTCTCTAGGTTAGCCCTCCCCATGGCTCCGACCGCGCTCGTCGTGCTGACCACGCTCGCGAACGATGCCGACGCGCGGGCGCTCGTCACAGCCCTGGTCGCAGCACGCCTGGTAGCTTGTGGGACGCTTCTCCCGGGCGCCCGCTCGATCTACCGCTGGGAGGGACAGGTGACGGAGGAGGGCGAGGTCGTGGTCCTGCTGAAGACGGACGCGTCGAGGTGGGAGGCGCTGTGCGCCGCCGTGCGGGAACGGCATCCATACCAGGTGCCGGAACTGCTGGCGCTGCCGGTCGAGCGGGGGCTCGAGCGCTACCTGTCCTGGCTCACGCGCGAGGTGGTCGGATGATCCGCAAGCGCGAGCCGCGGTGGCAGTCGGCGGCCGAGCGGGCGCGCGTGGCAGCCGAGCTGATCGAGGAAGCGGAATCGCTCACCGAGACGAGCACCATCGCATCGCCGGCGGATGTCGCCCGCGCCGGCCTGCCTCCCCCGGTCACCGCGCAGCTGCCGTCGTCCCCACCACCGGCGCCGGGAGACGTGCCTGCACCCGCCGGACCAAAGCCTGAGCCGACGCTCGACGACGCCATCGCGGCCGACCCGGACAACGTCTCGCTCCTGGTCGAACGGGCCGGCCTGCTGGCGGGCGCGGCCCACTACCGCGCGGCGCAGCAGGATTACGAGCGGGCGCTGCACGTCGACCCGATCCATGGGCAGGCGCTCACGGGCCTCGGCGTCCTGCTCTCGCGCCGCGGGTTGTGGAGCGAAGCCGTTCCCCATCTGCGGCGCGCGTCGGAGGTCGACCCCGGCCGGGCAGCCGCCTGGTTTTATCTGGGCGAGGCGCTCAATCACGTGGACGAGCTCGACGGGGCCCAGGCCGCGTACGAGCGCGCCGTCGAGCTCGAGCCGCGCAACGCGCGGGCGCTCTACGGCCTGGGGATTGTGCTCGACCGGCTCAATCGCCCGGACGATGCCACGCGGATGTATCGCCGCTCGCGGGAGGCCGCCGGCAGGTGATCCGCGTGGTCGTGGACGATCTTGCGTTCCTCGCGGCGGGGGCGGTCGTGCGCCCCGCCACGACCCGTCTCGATCCGACCACGCCCGCCGTTCGCCGGCTGGAAACGGTGGGAGGCCCCGAGTTCACGCGCGGGTTGCAGGTGCAGAAGGAGCTCGCGGTGGGAGCGGCGGTGGTGACCGCGGGTGGAGGTGACCTGCCGGCGGAGTTCGTCATCCACGCGATCATCCAAAGCGACACCGAGCCGGTGACTCGCGACGGTGTGGCGCGCGCGTGGCGCGCGACCCTGCACCAGGCGCAGGAGTGGGAGTTCACGAGCCTCGCGGTGCCGCCGATCGGCATCGGGGCCGGGAACCTGTCGGTCGAGGACACCGCCGCCATCATGATGCCCATCCTCAAGACCCATCTCGCGAACGCCGCCTTTCCCGCGAGCGTATCCATCGTGGTGGAGACCCCCGAAGAGCGCGACGTGTTCGAGGCGGCCCTGCGCACGAGCGGGGCGGCCGAGTCATGACACGCCGGTCATGGGCGGTCGCGATCCTGGGCGCGTGGGCGGCGTCGCTCGGGTGGCTCGTGAAGCGGGAGTTCTTCCGCCCCACGGGCACACGGCTGGCGGAAGCGGCTCTGAGCGTGCCGCCGGGCGCCGTCTACTATCGCCTGGACGTCGCAGGCCAGCAGGTCGGGTTCGCATCGTCCACGATCGACACCCAGGCGACGAGCATCGGCGTGACGGACATCCTCGTGCTCCGCATCCCGGCGCTCGGTGTGCTGCACCGGACCGCGGCCATGAGCCGCGCGAGCCTGTCCCGAACGCTGCGGCTCGAGCGGGTCGACGCCCGGTTCGACGGTGACCTGGGTCGGTTCGCCACGCGCAGCCTCGTTGCGGGCGACACGCTGCTGACGGTGACCCTGCTCGCCGGCCCGGACTCCGAGACCACCCACGTCCCCCTGGCGCGCCCGATCGTGCTCCCGACCCTGTTGCCGCTGCGGCTGGCGTTTGGTGGCGAGCTGAAGGGCGGGAAGACCTATGCGAGCGTCGTGTTCGATCCGATCCTCCTCGCCGAGCACCCGGTGACGGTGCTCGTGGCGGCAGAGTCCACGCTCGTCGTCGCCGACAGCGCCGAGTACGACTCGACCGCCCTGGCATGGGTGCCCGCGCATTTCGACACCGTGCGGGCGTTCCGCATCGAGCAGCGCGAGGGGGACGGGAGGGGGGGGATGACGACGCGCGCGTGGATCGACGCGCAGGGCCATATCGTGCGCACCGAGAACCCGGTCGGCTTCGTCATGGAGCGGACCGCGTTCGAGCTCGCCTACACGAATTTTCGACACCGGGATACGACCCGTCTGATTCGCGCGAGCGCCGCTCCGGGCCCGGGCGATGTGGTGGCGACGACCATGCTCGCCGCGCGGGCGCCGCTCCCGCGCGACACGCTGTCGGTGGTTCGCGTGCGGGTGCGGGGAGCGGCGCCCGAGGCGCTCGATGTCGGTGGCGGACGCCAGCAGCTGAGGGGTGACACCCTGGTGATCCGCCGCGAGGCCGGAGCGGCGCTCGTCGCCCGCTACCGTCTGCCCGCCCGCGACTCGAGCCTCGCCCGCTGGCTCGTCCCCGCGCCGTTGATCCAGAGCAACGACCCCCGCCTCCAGGCGCAGGCTCGGCTGATCATCGGACGAGAGCAGGACGGGGCGACCGTCGTCCGGCGCCTCGCCACGTGGGTGCACGCCCATGTGGAGCGACGGGCCACCGCCGCCGTGCCCAGCGCCCTTCAGGTGCTCGAAAAGCGAGTCGGAGACTGCAACGAGCACGCGGTCCTGTTCGTCGCGCTGGCGCGGGCAGCCGGTCTGCCCGCTCGGACCGTGGTGGGACTCGTGCCGGTGGACGGGCGCTTCTACTATCACGCGTGGGCCGAGGTGTACCTCGGTGACTGGGTCGCCGTGGACCCCATGCTGGACGAGTTCCCGGCCGGCGCCGCGCATGTGCGGTTCGGTGTCGGCGGTCTTGCGCGGCAGGCGGAGCTCGTGCGCCTGATCGGGCGCGTCAAGCTCGAGGTACTATGATCCGACTGGAGAACCTGACCAAGCATTACGGCAGCTTCGTCGCCGTCGACGACATCTCGCTCGAGGTCCCGCGCGGCCTCCTCTACGGATTCCTCGGCCCGAATGGCGCCGGCAAGACCACCACGCTCCGCATCATCGCCGGCATCCTCCGACCCACGAACGGGCGCGTGCTGCTGGGCGGCGACGACGTGCATCGGAATCCGATCCCGGCCAAGATGCGGCTCGGCTTCATTCCCGACCGGCCGTTCGTGTACGACAAGCTCACCGGAGTCGAGTTTCTGCGCTTCGTGGCCGGGCTGTACGGCCAGGACGGCGACGCGGTAGAGCGGCGCATCGCCGAGCTGCTCGAGGTATTCGAGCTGGTGAGCTGGAAGGACGAGCTGGTCGAAGCCTACAGTCACGGCATGCGCCAGAAGCTGATCATCTCGAGCGCACTCATCCACCGGCCGCAGTGCATCGTGGTGGACGAGCCGATGGTGGGCCTCGACCCCAAGGCGGCCCGGCTGCTCAAGGACATCTTCCGCCAGTTCGTGGGCCGGGGCGGCACGGTGCTGATGAGCACCCACACGCTGGAGGTGGCCGAAGCGATGTGCGACCGCATCGCGATCATCCAGCACGGCAAGATCGTCGCCGAGGGGACCGTGGACGACCTGCGCCGGCAGCATCGCGCCGGCGACGCGAGCCTCGAGGAGCTGTTCTTGAAGCTCACCGGAGGGGTGCAGGTCCGCGACCTGGTCGAGGTGCTGGGCGATGGAGACGGTGGTAACGCGGCATGAAACAGCCCTCGTTGTGGCGGGTGCTCGAGCCCAAGTGGCGCACGGCGCTGCAACGAATCCGCGAGGAGCGCTCGCGGGGCGGATCCGGGAAGCTGATCACGCTGGTGATCGTCGGGGTCCTGTTCTGGCTGGCCGTCTATTTGCTTCTGTACCTGGTGCTGCGGCACTTCCGGGCTGACCCCGACCTGGGCTCCCTGCTCGCCGGGAAGGTACTCGGCGTGGTGCTCCTTTCCTTCATCGCGATCCTGGTGTTGTCGAACGTCATCACGGCGCTGTCGAGCTTTTTTCTCGCGAAGGACCTCGATCTGCTCGTCTCGGCCCCCGTGGACTGGCTGCGCATCTATCTCGCGAAGCTGAGCGAAACGCTGCTGCACTCGTCGTGGATGGTCGCACTGATGGCGGTGCCGATCCTGACCGCGTACGGGGTGACCTACCGGGGCGGGCCACTGTTCGTCCCCTACGCCGTGCTCACGATCTTTCCGATGCTCGTGCTCCCGGCCGTCGCGGGCTCGGCGCTCACGCTCGTGCTCGTGAACATTTTCCCGGCGCGCCGCACGCGCGATCTGCTCTCGATCGTCGCGCTCGGGGCGGCGGGCGTGGTGATCCTGCTGTTTCGGCTGATCCGACCGGAGCGGCTCGTCTCCCCGGAAGGGTTCCGCAACCTGCTCGACTTCATCGCGGTGCTGCGCACACCGACCTCGCCGCTCCTGCCGAGCGAGTGGGCCACGAAGGCGACGATGGGTTTCCTGCAGGGGGCCATCGACCCCCTGCCGCTGGTCTTGCTCTGGACAACGGCCGCCGCGGCGGTCACGCTGGGCGCGCTGCTGCACCGCCAGCTGTACGCGACGGGGTTCACCAAAGCCCAGGAGGGGGCCGAGCGGTTCGTCCGCGGCGGGCTGTGGCGGTGGACGGTGGGCACACTGCTCGCCTTTCTCCCGGTCGCCAAGCGAGAGTTCGTCCTCAAGGACATCAAGCTCTTCTTCCGTGACACGACGCAGTGGAGCCAGCTCATCCTGCTGACGGTGCTGGTCGTGGTCTACCTGTTCAACATCAAGATGCTGCCGCTGCACCGGGGCGAGCAGGTCGGCTTCTTCTACGTCACCCTGGTATCGTTTCTCAACCTCGGGCTCGCGGGCTTCGTGTTGGCGGCCATCGCCGCGCGGTTCATCTTTCCCGCCGTGTCGCTCGAGGGCCGGCACATGTGGCTCCTGCGCTCGAGCCCGCTCGACCTGCGGGCGCTCCTCTGGTCCAAGTACTGGGTGGGAACGCTCCCCCTGCTCGGGCTGGCGCTGCTGCTCACCGGACTCACGAACGTGTTGCTTCAGGTCCGACCCTTCATGATGGTGGTGGGCCTGGTGACGATTTGCGGGCTCACGTTCGCGATCGCCGCGCTGGCGCTCGGCTTCGGCGCGTTGTACCCGCAGTTCGAGACCGAGAACGCGGCCCAGATCCCCACGTCGTTCGGCGGGCTGGTCTTCATGATGGCGACGATCGCGCTGCTCGGTGCCGTGATCTTCCTGCTGTGGCAGGCCGTGTACCAGTACGTGCGGGCCGTCTTCCTGGGGCAGCCGGTGGTGGTGGACGCGTGGATGATCGCGTGGTTTGCGGCGGCCGCCGCGCTGTGCGCAGCGGCCACGGCGGTCCCGCTCTGGGTCGGACTGCGGCGGATCGAGCGCTTCGAGTTCTAGCTAGAGGGGGAAGTTGAGCCCCGCCAGGACATTGAACGACGTGTTGTCGGCAAACACGAACTTCGCTTCAAGAAACGGCTTGAACGGGCGCGCTTGGCGGCCCTCCCAGCCCGCGAACAGGTTGGCGCCCGCGTCGCTGGCACCGCTGGCGTGCAGGTACGCGAACCCCGCGCCGATATAGAACAGGCCGTACACGGTGGGCGGATGGTATTTCAGGTCCGCGTTCAGCCGAAACAGTGAGCCGGTCTGACCCGGGTAGAACTCCGCCGACGGCACGAGCGCCCAGCGCCGGCCCACCGGCAGGCTGAGCTGGCCGCCGAGGAACAGGTGGTCGACGTCGAAATCGTACCCGACCCGGGGGCCCACGGCAGGCCGCTCGACCCGCACGGCCCGCCCGCCCCGCACGCGGCGTTGCCCTGGTGCCGCCGTCGCCACCACGGCCAGCCCCGCGAGGACGATCCCGACCCGCACTGTGAGTCTCGTCACACCGGCGCTCCCAGGTAGAAGGTCGCACACTGATACCGGAGCGCGTCGCGAAAATCAAGGCATCGCCGGACACCTGTTGCTGGGACGCAACAAGGCGCTCCAGCCCTGCCCTTTCGCGGCCGAAGGCCTATGGCGCGACCGCCACAGCGCCTGTGACCCGCGCTCTCGTTTTCGAGATGTGCCCTCGCGCCTGCGTCTTGCTGAACCCTCGCGATACCGGTAGCTGTCCGCTGGTTGGCCTTGCACCCTCTCCCAGGGAGCCGCTATGCGTCCCGTCGCGCTGTCCCTCCTGGTCGCCTCACTCATGGCCACTGGTCCGCTGGCGACGCTGCAAGCACAGAAAGGAGACGCCCCGAAACGGCCCAATCTCGGAGTCGGAGCGGATACGAACTTTGCGCCCGCGTACTACGCGTACGGGATTTCGATGATAGAGCAGGATCCGGAAAGGGCCGCTGCGGCCTTCTACTGGGCGTCGCGGATCGACCCCTCGTGGGCACAGCCGCTATACGCCCGCCGCGTCGCGTTGCTGATCGCTCACCCGAGCTTCCTGGTCGGGTACCTGAACGGAACGCGCCGCTACATCGACTCCAAGGAAGCACGCAGCATCGACTCCCTCGAACTCCGCGCGCTCATGCTCGATCCGTTCCTCACCCGTGAACTCGATCGGCCGCTGGTCGTGGCGTTCGTGCGAGCGGTATTCGAGCTCGATCCCACCAGAGCGTCGACCGTGCGGTTCGATTACTTCACGGAGCGCTTCATGCGCAACGACGCGCCCCAGCGGATTCGCGCGCTTATGGCCGTCAGTGAAGGGCGCGTGCCCGACGCGCTCGATCTCTACCGCAAGGCGCTCTCGGAGGACCGCGATGAAGCGGCGGCGATCCACGTCGAGCGCGCACGCGCCTTCCACATGCTCGGCAACGACGATAGCACACGCGCGGAGCTGGCGCTCGCGCTCGAGCGGTTGCGGAAGAAGGAAGAGAAGTTCGTCTACGTTTATCAATCGAAGGCGTTGCTCGAACAGTGTATCGGCCTGACGCACGAGATCAGAGCCGAGTTCGAGCCCGCCCGAGAGGCGTACGGACGGGCGCTACAGGAAGACCTGAGCTATTACCCGGCTCACCTGCGGCTCGGGGCGGCCGCTCTCGCTGTCGGGGACACCGCGGGCGCCCTCAGCGAGATGGATCTGGCCGTCCAAATCAAGGGCGACGATCCCTGGGTGCGGTCCACGTATGGGGAAAGGTTGGCGCAGCTGGGGCGGGCCGCCGATGCGCTCCCCCAGCTTCAGAAGGCCGTCGAGCTCGACCCCTTCTACGCCGGGCCATACTATCTGCTCGGTCGCGTCGCTGAGGCCCTTGGCAAGCCTCGGGACGCGGCGCAGGCCTACCAGGGATTCCTCGCCCATGCGAGCGAGCGGGACACGCGCGCGTCCGATGTGAAACAGCGCCTGGCTGCGCTGGGCCTGACCGCCAGCGAGCACCCGTGAAACTCGTCTCGGCCGGGTTCGTCCTCGTCGTCGGCGTCGCGCAGGCGCAGCAGGGCCCGTCCAGCCCGATTCGGAAACGCACCGCGTACGAGGACCTGCAGATGTTCAGCCAGGTCCTGAATCAGATCCGGGTCAACCATCCCGACTCGATCGACACACACGATCTCTTCATGGCCGCAGTCGTGGGGATGGTGCATGCCGCGGATCCTCACTCCTTCGTTCTGCCGGCGACCCGCCTCGTCCCGGAGAAGGAGGCGGCCCTGCGGGCCGGGAAGCTCTACCCCGTGCCGATCAGCTTCGCGTTCTACGGCGGGTCGCCGGTCGTGGTGAGTGTAGCGCCCGCGTCGCAGGCGGCGAAGCTCGACATCCTGCCCGGCGATGAACTGGTCGCCGTCGACTCGCAACCCGTCCGGGCCGAGAGCGCCGAGGAGCTCGAGATCAGCCTGGCGGGCCCGAAAGGCTCGACGACCAAGCTCAGCCTGCAGCGTCGGCGCCTGGACGGCTCGGTCGTCACGGTCGAGCGTAGCGTGACGCGGGAGCGGGCGGAAGAGACGACCGCAGTCCCCGCCGCGTTCATGTTGCATCCGCAGATCGGCTACATCCGCCTCACGACGTTTGCGAGCGAGAAGGCCGCGGACGACCTGCACGTCGCGCTGGCGCGCCTGGAGAAGCGCGGCATGACGCGCCTGCTCCTCGACCTGCGTGACAACGGCGGGGGCAGCGTGGACGAGGCGGCACGGGTCGCGGGTGAGTTCCTGCCCAAGGGAGCGCTGGTCTACACGGCGGCGACCCGCAAAAAGGCCGAGGGTGAAAAGGACACGGTGCGCGTCAGCCGGTCGTTCTGGAGCCACGAGAAGCGTTATCCCCTCGTGGTGTTGATCAACAGCGGCACCGCGAGCGCGTCAGAGCTCGTGGCCGGTGCACTCCAGGACCACGACCGCGCGGTCATCGTGGGGCGCCCGAGTTTCGGCAAGGCGCTGTTGATGCGCGGCCTTCCCCTGGCGGACGGCTCGGTGATCATGCTGGTGGTCGGTCACGTAATCACGCCGTGTGGACGGGTGGTCCAGCGGCAGTACCGCGGCATCACGCGTCGCGACTACTTCCGTCTCGCGCGCGCCGAGCGCGACACGGCGGGCCGCCCGTCGTGTAAGACGGACGGCGGGCGTACCGTGTACGGCGGTGGCGGGATCTACCCCGACGTGGTCCTACCGGAGCCAGACCCCGTGCCCCTGTGGCTCGCACGCGCGCGCGAGGACGACCTGCCGCTCAAATGGGTCGGCGGCTACGTCGGCGCCGCCGGCGCCTCGCTCCCAGCCCTCGACTCGCTGGCCGCGCGTCCGGTCCTGCCGCCCGCGGCGCAGGAGACGTTTCGCGCGCTCGCCGCAGCACAGGGGGTCGCCATCCCGGCGGACGCCGGCGACCGGCTGCAACGGCTCCTGGTGTGCTCGGTCGCGCTGGCCAGGTGGGGCGAAGAGGGGTTCTATCGGATCGCAGCCGTGTCCGATCCCTCCGTGGAAGCAGCGGCCCGGCAGTTCGACCGGGCGGCACTGATCCTGAGCCAGGCGAAGGAGCCCGACTAGGCGGCCGCTGTGGCGGACGACCCGTGATGGGGTCGCCCGCCCGCGTAGCTCAGTGGACGCTACTGGCAACTGGGTACGTGCAACTGGATGTTCCCACCAGCCAGCGTGCCCGACGCGTCGTAGCCGGTTGACAGATGGAGCTTGAAGCTGTCGTTGCGTCCGGGCTCGCCGTTGTCCGCCACGTCGACTTGATAGGTGAACCCGTCCTGGCCATTCACCTGAGCAGTACCTTCGATGTGGCGCGTCGTCGTGTTCACCACATCGTAGGCAGTCACGCCGGTGCCTTTCACCTGGGGACCGTTGGCGCCGTGATCGATGTACGCCAGATGGCCCCAGAACTGCCCCTGCTTGATCCCGCCCGCGACAGCGAAGTTGGCCTTGGCACCGGAGGGCGTGCCTGTGATCCAGCCGCCGCCGGTGGCGAAATCAGCGCCAGTGCAGGCTGGCGGAGCCGGGGCCGGCTGGCACGTGATATCGGCGTGCGCCGAGGAAACGATCACGTTCGCAACCCCAGGCACGACGACATGGAGCGCGTTGACGGTGATGTCTCCCGCCCCGTTGCTCGTTTGCTCGTTGATGATCACCTCGCCGACGGGCAACGGCACTGTCTGATTGGGCTCACCCGAGATCGTGATGGTTTGGCCGTTCACGGACAGCGCCGCGATGTCCGAGCTACCGCTCGCCGTCGCGCCGCCGTCGCCGCAGACAGCCGTGGCCCGCGCTTGAAGCAAGCCGGCCGAAATCGTATTCCCCGCGACGGTCAGCGAGAGCTCGGCCACCGACGCCTCGGAGCGGCTCGCGTTGCCCTGACCCACCGTGGACGCGTGCAACACCTCCGCGGTCAGCAGGTCTGGCACCGTTGCCTTCAAGAGCGACGCGTCCTCCGCGCCCCCCGACGGCGGCAGCGGGCCAGCGTCGGCCAGCACCACGGGGGGCAGACCGAGCACCGTGGCCTGCAGCACCGTGGCGCGACCGCTGTAGCTTGTCGCCTGGCTGGCGGGCGAAGCGCTGACGTCTGCCAGCGCGCCCGCCAGCGGCGTGTGGCGCTCGGAGCACCCGAGGGTGAGCGCCGCAACCGCGAGCAGACCGGTGGCGAGCGCCGAATTCAGTCGAATGGCCATTGGGTGAGCCTCCTTCCTCGAGTCAGGGACTCGAGCGAGCTCTGGGACGCTCTCCATGGATGGCAAGGCCGGTGCCGCGATGCTCGTTCGCCACGTGGCAAGGACGCGGCGACGCCCGCGCGCATCGATGTGGGGCGGGCACTATGAACCGAGACGCGATTCGCAGCGCGGGCGCGTTGGAAGAAGTCCGACGGCCTGCGTCAGAGTCCGGCGGAGCGCTCTGTCGGACTTTTCTGACGCCGCGGCGGCGCCGTGGCTGAGCGGGGCACGAGACGGCGCTCGATCGCGTACCGAATGATCTCCGCGTTGGTCGTGAGCTTGAGCTTGTCGAGGATTCGCCTCCGGTAGGTACTCACCGTTTTCGGGCTCACTCCGAGCTCGGCGGCGATTTGCTTGAACGGGATTCCCGAGCCGAACCTGCACAGCACCTGGTATTCCCGGTCTGAGAGTGTCGTGTGCCGTGGCCTTCTCCCACCGCCTCTCAAGTCGGAGATGAGTCTACTGGCGAGGGAAGGGCTCACGTACGAAGCGCCGCGCACGACCTGCCGAATCGCATCGATCAGCTGCGCACGCGTATGATCCTTGCCGAGGTATCCGGCGGCGCCCGTCCCCAGCAGCCGCAGGGCATCCGGATCTCGCCCTTGCACGTTCAACACGAGCACGCGGCAGCGGGGGTAGCGGCGGTGCACCTCGCGGATCAGTCCCCGCGTCTTTGGCCCGCCGAGCCACGCGTCCAGCAGTATCACGTCGACTTCGCGGGGTTGCATCTGGTCGAGCACCTCGTCCGGGCTCGCCGCCTCGCCCACGACCTTCATGTCGGCGCACTGTGCGATCATCCGCTTCAGGCCTTCGCGGACGACCCAGCGGTCATCCGCGATCAGCAGCTTGATCCTTGAGGGCGCGGGGTGGAGCGGCGCGTTGGGCGACATGAACCCCCAAGCCGGATAAAGAAATGCCCCGTCGAGCCGCATGCGGGCGCAACGGGGCATGGAGTCCAAACTTCCTGGTAGGCAGTCTAGGACAGCGGACGCCCCGCCGTCAAGTGCGCTGGCTTAAGCGGCGACGCGCGCACCACACGAATGGCAGTAATGGGCGTCGCGCTCGAGCGCCGTGCCGCACCGGGCGCAATAGCCGGGCGCGGTCGCGAGGCGGCGGCCGCATTCCGAGCAGAAGGCAGCGTCGGATTCAGGGCGGGGACCGTGGGTCGGACAAGCGGGAACCGGGAGACGGGAGACGGGAGACGGCGCTGCGCCGATCCCTCCCGTCTCCCGACTCCCGCCTCCCGGCTGCTCAGCCCGCAGGGCGACCAGCGCTTCGGAGGTGTACCGGGTTTTCAGGGCGTCGTAGTCTGCATCGGAGAGCTTCCCGGTGGCGCGATCGAACTCGATCTCTTTCAGGGCGCGCAAGGCAACGGCGCGAGGACTGAGGTCGTCTTCCGGGTCCTCCCCCTCATTCACGATTCCCGTGTCCCGATTCCCGTCTCCCGTCGGCTCGGGTCGAAAGATCGGCCGCAGCACGAAATACACGGCGCCCGCCGCGAGCAGGATCCCCGCGACCAGCTCGAGCACCGTGGTCAAACCGAGAGCCGATCGAGCTCGCCGCGCAGTCGCTCGAGCTCTTCGGGCGTGCCCGCGGCGACGGGTCGGGCGGGAACCGCATCCGGCGCCGCCGTGCGCGCCCAGCGGCGCAGCACCAGGGTCAGGACCACGCCCGCCGCGATGATGAGCAAGGAGGGAACGAAGTAGCCCGCCAGGTTGAATCCGCGTTTGGGCGGCGCCATGAGGATCGCGACGCCATGCTCGCGCACGAACTGATCGATGATCTGGGGCCCCGTCATCCCCTGCGCTGCCAGGTCGACCACCTGCTCGTGCATCGCCGGACTGACGGTGCAGGTGAAGTCCGTGGTCCGGCAGGTGTACACGTCGAGATTGCAGCCGCATGTGCAGTGGAGCTGCTTCTCGATCGCCCGGATGACGGCGTCATTATCGGCGACGGTGACGGGCTCGAGGGGCCTGCCCGCGCGGGCCGGATCCCAGAGGCGGCCGGCGGGGCCCGTTCCGGGGAGGGAATCTTGCACGGACTGCCGGACGGGCGGACGGGCGGACAGGAACACCATACCCGCCATGACGCTCAGGAACGCGCGCCTGTCACAGTCCGCCTGTCCGCCCGCCCGCCTGTCCGCCATCGTCATTCTTCCCCAACCAAGCGCACCGAATATCCGGCTTGCGCCCGCTTCGCGGCCGGCGAGCCTCCCGGCCACATCACGATCAGGCCCCCGAGGGCGATGATCATCCCGCCGTACCACACCCACCACACGAGCGGGTTGATCGTGAATCGGAACACCGCCTGCTCGGTGCCGTTGACCACGCCGCCGAGGACGACGTAGAGATCCTCGCGCAGATCGCTCCGGATGCCGACCTCGCTGGACGGCTGGAACGTCGGCCGACCGAGCCCGTCCACGTGCTGGCGTTTCTCGGGGGTGAGCACGCCGAGCCGTTTGCCGTCACGGGTCACCTCGAGCGTCGCCGCGGTCACCTGGCGGTTGAGCGCGTCGTACTGCGAGATCCCGAGATGCGTGAGCCGGTAGGTCCAGCCGTACGGGCTCTTGATCGACGCGGACTCACCCGGCCGCAAGCTGGCCTCGGTCTCGGTCTTGAACGCCATGCCCGCGAACGCGACGAACAGGATGACGATGCCCGTGTGCACGATGTAGCCGCCGTACCGCCGGCGGTTGCGGGCCAGCAGGCGGCCGAGCGCCAGCGCATAACCTTCCCCGTACTGGCGGTGCCGGGCGCGCGCCCCACGGGCGAACTCCTGCACGACGGTGCCCGCGACAAACCCGCCCAGCGCCATCGCCATCAGCGCGTAGAAGTCGCGCATTCCCGCGACCAGCAGGATCAAGGCCGTGAACACGCCGACAGTGCCGGGCACCGCGAACTGACGCTGCAGGTTCGGGATCGAGGCTCGACGCCAGGCGATGAGCGGCCCGATGCCGGTGAGCGCGAGCAGCGCGAGCCCGAGCGGGATGTTCACCTGGTTGAAGAACGGCGGTCCCACGGTCACCTTGGTCCCCTGGACCAGCTCGGACAGGATCGGGAACAGGGTGCCCCACAGCACGGAGAAGGCGATCCCGATGAAGAGCAGGTTGTTGAACAGGAAGCTCGCCTCGCGGCTCACCATCGACTCGAGGCGCGCCTCCGCCCCGAGCAGCGGCAGCCGGCTCGTGTACAGCGCGAAGCTCGCCGTCCCCGCCACGACCAGGAACGCGAGGAAGAAATACCCGACGCTCGACTGGGTGAACGAATGCACGCTCGAGATCACACCGGACCGCGTGATGAACGTGCCGAAGATCGACAGGAGCCACGACCCGATGATCAGGGCGAGGTTCCACTTTTTCAACATGCCGCGCTTTTCCTGGATCATCACCGAGTGGAGGAACGCGGTCATGGTGAGCCACGGCAGGAGCGATGCATTCTCCACCGGGTCCCACGCCCAGTAGCCGCCCCACCCGAGCTCGACGTAGGCCCACCACATGCCGAGACAGATCCCGACCGAGAGAAACAGCCACGACAACAGCGTCCACTTGCGAATCGCGACCAGCCAGTCGGTGTCGAGCCGCCTGGAGAGCAGCGCGGCGATCGCGAACGCGAACGGGATGGTGATGGAGATGTAGCCGAGGTACAGCATCGGCGGGTGGAACACCATGCCGGGGTTCTGGAGCTGCGGGTTGAGGCCGTTTCCGTCCAGCGGCGTGTACGGCAGTCGCTGGAACGGGTTCGCGTGCCCGAACAGCATGACCGAAACGAAGAAGGCGGCGACGAGCGACACGACGCCAGCCACGTAGGGGAGGAGCTCGCGATGGTGGCGCGGCGTGAGCACCAGCGCGAGCGATCCGAACACCGACAACACCGTGGCCCAGAAGAGGAGGCTGCCCTTCTGGCCTGCGTATAGGGCCGACCAGGTGTAGAAGACCGGCAGATTACGGCTGGTGTAGGCGGCGACGTATTCGACGTTGAAGTCGTGCTGGAACAGCGCCCACTCGAGCGAGACCACGGCAACGAGGAGTGCGCCGCACATCGCGAACACGGCGTGGCGGGCGCTGTGCGCGAGGTCGGCACGCCCGTTGAGTCCCCCCACGAATCCCGCGAGCCCCCCCCAGACCCCCACGAGCAGGGCGAGCCACAGGGCCAACGTGCCGAGCAGAGTCATCTACGCTTTCGGCACCGCTTCGTAGCGCGACCCGCACTTGGCGAGCACGTTCGTCGCGTAAATCACGCCGTCCCGCTTGAGCCGACCCTCGACCACGACCTCCACACTGTCGGTGAACGTATCGGGCGGCAGTCCGTGAAACACGACCGGATAGCGGGCGCTACCGTCGGTCACCTGGAAGCGCAGCGTCTGGGTGGCGACGTCCCTGGAGACGGTGCCCGGCACCACGTGGGCCCCGACCTTCATGCCGACCTCATAAAAGGAAGGGTCGACTGCGATCTTCTGCGTCAGCTCCGTCGGCGTCAGGAAGTACTGGCCCGTCTGCTTCACGCCCGATGCCATGAGGTAGCCGACCGAGCCGACGATCAGCACGGCGCCGATGGCGAACTTCGTTCCCGCGTTCATACGCTCAATTATACCTCCCCGCGCCGTGCCTGCTCCAACGCCCAGCGCACCGCCTCTTCCGGCCGCTCGACCCGCGGAATGTCCACGCTCGGCACGAAGGAATCATGCAGGCCCACCACGGGCGTCTCGATGCGGCGCGCCAGGGCGATTTCCGAGAGCGTGCCCCAACCGCCCCCGATGGCGATCAGGGCGCCGGCCGCGCGCACGATCAGGGCGTTGCGCATCTCGCCCATTCCCGTCGCGAGCGCGACATCGATGTCCGGATTCGCTTCGGCCGGATCGCTCCCCGGGAGAATGCCGACGGTGAGCCCGCCGGCCTGCTTCGCGCCGCGCGCCGCCGCGGCCATCACGCCGCCGAGCCCGCCGCACAGCAGCACCGCTCCCTGCCCCGCCAGCAGCCGTCCGACCGCGGCCGCCCACTCGGCTTCCTGCGGCGTGCACGTGGCGCCTCCCACTACGGCGACGAGGGGGCCTCTCACCGGCGTCCCGCCGCGTCCCCGAACGGCGGCTGCTCGAGACCGCGGTCGGTCACGAACCCGCTCACGTAGCGCGCCGGCGTGACGTCGAAGGCGGGATTGAGCGCGGCGGCGGCCGCCGGCGCGACGGGCCGCCCCGCTACCGTCTTCACCTCCTCGGGGCCGCGCTGCTCGATCGGTATGCCGTCGCCGTCGGCGAGCGCAGGATCGATCGTCGTGGAGGGCGCGGCGCAGTAGAACGGCACACCGTGATGCCGGGCCAGCACGGCGAGCGAGTAGGTGCCGATCTTGTTGGCGAAGTCGCCGTTCGCCGCGATGCGGTCGGCGCCCACGATCACGAGGTCCACCCGGGCCTGGCGCATCAGCAACCCGGCGACGGCGTCCGCGATCACGGTGCAGGGGATCCCGGCATGCACGAGCTCCCAGGCGGTGAGCCGGGCGCCCTGGAGCACGGGCCGCGTTTCGTCGACGAAGACGTGCAGCCGTCGCCCCGCTTCGTGGGCGAGATAGATGGGCGCGAGCGCGGTCCCGATCCCGCCGGTGGCGAGCGCTCCGGCATTGCAATGGGTGAGCACCTTCGCGCCGTCCGGGAGGAGCGGCAACCCCGCCTCGCCGATCCGCCGGCACATGGCGCGGTCTTCCTCCCAGATGGCCGTCGCCTCGGCCTGGAGGCGCTCCCAGACCGCCGCCCCTCCCCACGTACCAGGCGTCCCCCTCGCGACCCGCGCCATGCGGTCGAGCGCCCAGGGCAGGTTCACTGCGGTGGGCCGCGTGGCCCCAAGCAGCCGCACCAGCTCGTCGACCCGGGCCAGGAAGCGTTCGCGCGGCGCCGCCCGCAGCTCCCGCGTTCCCGCGACGAGGCCCATCGCGGCCGCGATCCCGATGAGGGGCGCGCCGCGCAGCTGCAGCGTGCGGATCGCTTCCGCCACCGCTTCCCCACTCTCCAGGTCGCGCTCGATCTTCGCCTCGGGCAGCGCGCGCTGGTCCACGATGCGAACGGCGCCGGAGGGAGACCAGGCGATGGCTTGGACGGGCATGGGGATGAACCTAATGCGGAGTGCGGAATGCGGAATGCGGAATGTCAGTGGAGGGTCGAGGCGCGAGTGACGCCGCGCTGAAATTCCGCACTCCGCATTCCGCATTCCGCACTCTCCGTGTAGGATTCTGGCCATGGGATACCAAACTCTCCTGTTCGAGATCAAAGACGGCGCCGCGTTTATCACCATCAACCGCCCCGACAAGCTGAACGCCCTGAACGACCAGGTGGTGGACGAGCTGGCCGACGCGGCGGAGCGCGTGGCCACCGAGGACGCGATCAAGGGCGCAATCCTCACGGGTGCCGGGCCGAAGGCGTTCGTGGCGGGGGCGGACATTGGGGACCTCGCGAAGCAGGGCCCGTTCGACGGGAAGGCCCGGGCGCTGCGCGGCCAGGCGATGCTGCGGCGCTTCGAGACCTGCGGCAAGGCCGTCATCGCCGCGGTGAACGGCTACGCGCTGGGCGGCGGCTGCGAGCTCGCCATGGCCTGTCACCTGCGGATCGCCAGCGATGCCGCGAAGTTCGGCCAGCCAGAGGTCAAGCTCGGCATCGCCCCGGGGTACGGCGGCACGCAGCGACTGCCGCGGCTGGTCGGCAAGGGTAACGCCCTCCGCTTGATCCTCACCGGCGACATGATCGACGCCCACGAAGCCCACCGCATCGGCCTGGTGAACGAGGTAGTTCCGGCGGCGGACCTCCTTGCGACCGCGGAACGCACGCTGCGGGGTATCCTCGCGATGGGCCCGCTGGCGGTGCGCCTCGCCCTGGAGGCGGTGGACCAGGGGCTGGAGATGACGCTGGATGAGGGATTGCTGCTCGAAGCCAATCACTTCGGCCTCCTCGCGGCGACCGAGGACATGAAGGAAGGGTTGACGGCGTTCCTCGAGAAGCGGCCTCCGCGCTTCCGCGGCCGATGAGAGTAAGTCTTGCCACGACAATAACTTCTGGCTATTTTTAGTGGGTTATCTGGGGCACTCGCGGCGCCGCCGCGCTGCGCCACGGGGTACCCCGTGGCGCTTCTTGTAGGGGGGGACCCATGGCCGAACGGAGGCGCGGAGGGGGGAAGCCGACGGGGGTGGGAGAGGCATTGCGGGCCTATCTCGCCAAGTCGGGGCTCGCTACGCGGCTCGCGCAGGCGCAGGTGATCCCCGACTGGCCCGGGCTGGTCGGCCCGCAGATCGCCCGAGTCACGGCGCCCGAGAGCGTGACCCCCGACGGGACGCTGTTCGTGCGGGTCGCGACGAGCCCCTGGATGACCGAGCTGCAGCTCATGGGGCCGCAGATCATGGCGGCGATCAACGTCGGCCGCGGCGCCGGTCGGATCAAGACGATCCGCTGGCTTCTCTCTCAGTAGAGGGTTATGGCGAAGGCAAAACCTCGCGCGTCGAAGGACAAGAAGGACAAGGGTAACGGCGACTACCAGGCCGACTCGATCCAGGTCCTGAAGGGCCTGGAGGCGGTGCGGCGCCGCCCCGCGATGTACATCGGATCGGTCTCCGGACGCGGGCTCCACCACCTCGTGTACGAAGTGGTGGACAACTCGGTGGACGAGGCGCTGGCCGGCTACAGCACGCAGATCGACGTCACCATCCACGCCGACAATGCCATCACGGTGGTCGACAACGGCCGCGGCATCCCCGTCGACATCCACAAGACCGAGAAGAAGCCCGGCGTCGAGGTGGCGCTCACGGTGCTTCACGCTGGAGGGAAGTTCGACAAGAGCACCTACAAGGTCTCGGGGGGCTTGCACGGCGTGGGCGTGTCGGTCGTGAACGCGCTGTCTGAGAAGCTCGAGGTGTGGGTCGACCGCGACGGCAAGCGGCATTACATGGCGTTCGAGCGGGGCGAGACCAAGAAGAAGCTCGAGGTCATCGGGAAGGCGAAGGGCACCGGCACGACCGTTTGGTTCAAGCCCGACACGAAGATCTTCACGGAGACGCGGTTCGACTACGCCACGATCGCCACTCGGCTGCGCGAGCTCGCGTTCCTGAACAAGGCCCTCACCATCACGCTCAAGGACGAGCGCAAGGGGCAGCAGAAGGAGGAGACGTTCTTCTACAAGGGCGGCCTCGCCGAGTTCGTGAAGCACCTGCTCGGCAACCGCAAGTCGCTGCACCCCAAGCCGATCGTGTTCGAGACCACGCGAGAAGGGGTCGTCGTCGAAGGCGCGATTCAGTACGACGACGGCTACAACGACAACACGTTCTCGTTCGTCAACAACATCAACACCCACGAAGGCGGCACGCACCTGACGGGCTTCCGCTCTGCGCTCACCCGCACCATCAACGAGTGGGCGAAGAAGGACGGCCTCCTCAAGAAGGAAGATTTCACCCTCACGGGGGACGACGTTCGCGAGGGGCTGACCGCGGTACTGCACGTCAAGGTGAAGGACCCGCAGTTCGAGGGGCAGACCAAGACCAAGCTCGGCAACTCCGAGGTCGAGGGGATCGTGAGGAGTGTGGTCAACGACGCCCTGGGCGGGTTCTTCGACAAGAGCCCGAGCGTGGCGCGCACCATCATCGCGAAGGCGGTGAGCGCGGCGCGGGCGCGCGAGGCGGCCCGCAAGGCGCGCGAGCTGGTCCGCAAGAAAAGCGGGCTCGAAGGCGGGCTCCTGCCCGGGAAGCTGGCCGACTGCTCGGTCTCGGACCCCAAGCTCACGGAGCTGTACCTGGTCGAGGGCGATTCCGCCGGCGGCTCGGCGAAGCAGGGCCGGGACCGCACCTTCCAGGCGATCCTCCCGCTGCGGGGCAAGATCCTCAACGTGCAGAAGGCCCGGATCGACAAGATTCTCTCCAACGAGGAGATCCGGACGATCATCACCGCGATCGGCACCGGGGTGGGCGAGGACTTCAAGATCGACGAGGCGCGCTATCACAAGATCATCATCATGACGGACGCCGACGTGGACGGTGCCCACATCCGCACCCTGCTGCTCACGTTCTTCTACAAGGAGATGAAGTTCCTGATCGACGCCGGGTACATCTACATCGCGCAGCCGCCGCTGTATCGCGTCGCCAAGGGCAAGGAGGAGTTCTACGCCTACGACGAAAAGGAGCGCGACGCCTACGTGAAGCGACTCACGAACGGCGAGGCCGGGGCGAGCCACGGGAACGCCCTGATTCAGCGTTACAAGGGGCTCGGGGAAATGAATCCCGACCAATTGCGCAACACCACGATGGATCCGGCGCGCCGCACGCTCCTCAAGGTCACCATGGAAGACGCGTTCGAGGCGTCGCAACTGTTCGAGACGTTGATGGGCGACGAAGTGGAGCCACGGCGGAAATTCATCGAGGAAAACGCGAAGTTCGTCCGAAACCTCGACGTGTAAGAACGGGAAACGGGATACGAGAAACGGGAAACGTGGCCTACGTGTCCCGTTTACCCTTTCCCGTTTCCCGGGCCAGTTCCTCGATGCCGTCTTTCGAGACGCGGTGTGAGATCAACGGCAGCGGTTTCTCGGCGAGCTTGTCGCCGATTACGATCGCCTGCGCCAGCGCCTCGAAGCCGAGCTTGATCCCCGCCGGATCCCTGGCGAACACCGAGGCGATCGGCTCCCCCGCCGGGATCTTGTCGCCGGGCTTCACCGTGATGACGAACCCGACCGTGGGATCCACCACGTCGTCGACGGCGAGACGCCCGCCGCCCATCGCGACGACGGCCCGGCCGACGATCTTCGGCTCCACGCGCTGGACCACGCCTGTGCGGGGCGCGTTGTATACCTCCACCTCCTGCGCTTGCGGGAGCACCGACGCATCCTCGACGACCTTGGGGTTGCCGCCCTGCGCCTCGATCACCCGCTCGAACTTCTCGGCGGCGAGCCCCGACCCGAGGGCGTTCTCGAGGCGCTGGCGCGCCTTCTTGGACGTCTTCTCCACACCGGCCGCGAGCAGCATCTCGACACCCAGCGCGTAGGTCACCTCCATCAGATCCGCCGGCCCCTCGCCGCGCAGCGCGAGGATCGCCTCCTCGGTTTCGAGGGCGTTGCCGCAGGCGCGCCCGAGCGGGCGGTCCATGGCGCTGAGCAGCGCGACGGTGGGGCAGCCGCGATCCTCCCCGAGCGCGATCATCGTCTGCGCGAGCTCGAGACTCTGCTCGAGCGTCGGGAGGAACGCGCCGCTACCGCGCTTCACGTCGAGGACGAGCGCGTTCAGCCCCTCGGCGAGCTTCTTGGACATGATGCTGGCGGCGATCAGCGGAATCGCGGCGACGGTGCCCGTCACGTCCCGCAACGCGTACAACCGGCGGTCGGCGGGGGCAATCTCGGGCGTTTGCCCGATCATCGCGCAGCCGAGCTTCATCACCTGCGCCCTGGCCTCCGCGAGCGAGAGTCCCGTGCGGAATCCGGGGATCGCCTCGAGCTTGTCGAGGGTGCCGCCGGTGTGGCCGAGCCCGCGTCCCGACATCATCGGTACGGCCACACCACAGGCGGCGACGAGCGGCGCGAGTACCAGCGACACCTTGTCGCCCACGCCGCCGGTCGAGTGCTTGTCGACGCGCGGTGTCGCCCACGAGTCGAACGCGAGCCGCTGGCCCGAGGCGAGCATCGCGTCCGTGAGGGCCGCGAGCTCCTGGCGCTCGAGCCCGCGGAGCAGCACCGCCATGAGCAACGCCGACATCTGATAGTCGGGGACGCGGTCGGCCGTGTACGCCGCGACCAGGGCGGACCACTCCTCCGCCGTGAGCGCACCGCCGTCGCGCTTGCGCTCGATGAGGGGCACCACCAACATTACCGCCCTCCCTTTTCGCGGAGTCTGCGATGCGCGGTCCCGGGTTCCTGCTGATCTGCCTCGCCGTTCCTGTGCTGCTCGCCGGCCAGGCGCAGCCCACGGTGGCGGAGCACATCGCGCTCGGCGACAGCGCGTACGCGGCGCTCGCACCGCAGCAGGCCCTGGGACACTATCGCGCCGCGCTCGCCCGCGATTCGACCAACTACGCCGCGCTGTGGAAAGCGGGGCGCGAGGCCGTGGACATCGCGAAGCAAATCGAGGGCAAGGACGACTCCTCGAAGCAGGTCCGCGACAGCCTCTACAACCTGGCGCGGGCGTACGGTGAGGCCGCGGTGCGCGTGAACCCGAACGGGGCGGACGGGCACTTCACGGTCGCCCAGGCGCTGGGCCGCCTGTCGCGTACCAAGGGCGGCAAAGAGCGTGTCCGCTTTGCCAAGCTCATTTACGACGAGGGCATGAAAGCTCTCGCGCTCGACTCGACGCACGACGGCGCGAATCACCTGCTCGGCGCGTGGCATGCCGAGGTCAAGCGGCTGTCGGGGTTCCAGAAGTTCTTCGCCAAGGCGCTGTTCGGTGGCGGGTTTCTGGACAAGGGCAACTGGGAGGACGCCCAGCGGTACCTCGAGCGGGCCGTGGCCCTGAAGCCGCAGAATATTTTCCACCGCCTCGAGCTCGGGGAGGTGTACGTCGACGTCGGCAAGTACTCCAAGGCGCGCGAGCAGTTCACCGCGATCGACCCCCTGCCGATCGCCGACGTGCTCGACCACGAATACAAACGGGAAGCCAAGCAGATCCTCGACGACATCAAGGGCGAGAAAGACGAGACCTAGCGCCGGCCCATCAGGCGCTCGATCTCGGCCGTGGTCTTGGGCGCCTTGGCGGAGAGCCACTCCGCCCCGGTCGCCGTCACCAGCACGTCGTCCTCGATCCGCACGCCGAGGCCCTCCTGCGCCAGGTAGATCCCAGGCTCGATCGTGAACACGATCCCCGGCTTGAGCGGCGTGTTGTAGTCGCCTGGGTCGTGCACGTCCATGCCCAACCAATGCGACAGGCCGTGAATGAAATAGGCATCGCACGTCTCCGCACCGCATAGCGTGCCCGAATGCGCGCGCATGTAGTCGCGCGCGATCCGGTTGAGCTGGGCGATGGTCGCCCCGGGACGCGTGGAATCAAATGCCGCCTGCTGGGTCGCCAACACGAGGTCGTAGATGGCCTTCTGGCGTGGGGTGAACTTCCCGTTTACCGGGAACGTGCGCGTCACGTCGGCGGTGTACTGACCCCATTCCGCGCCCGCGTCCACCACGACCAGGTCGCCGTCCCGCGTCTGGCGCCGGTTCACGTCGTAGTGGAGCGTGGTGCTGTTGGGACCGCTGCCCACGATCGACGGATAGCCCACGCGATCGGCACCGTTCCTCCGGAATTCCGCCTCGAGCGCCGCCTCGATCTCGTACTCCCTCGCGCCCGGCCGGGCCGCCTGCATCGCGGCGATGTGGCCGAGGACCGAGATGTCGATCGCCTTTCGCATGCGGGCGAGCTCGTCGGCGTCCTTCACGAGCCGCAGCGAGTCCGCGATGGGGCGCAGGTTGCGCACGTCGCGCCCCGCGAAGACGAGATCGCGGAGCCGCGGCTCGTCGCGCGTCGTCTGGTCCAGGGGCACCCGATGCCCGTGACGCGCACCGCCGTGCTGTCCGGCCCGAGGCGCAGGCCGGTCCAGCGCTCCTGGGCCGGATTGCGCGGAGGCAGGAACAGCACGGTCTCGACGGCGCCGCCGCCCGCCGCGAGGAGAAGCCACGCGTCCTGGGTCTCGAGCTCCGTGAAGTAGAAGAACGTATTGCTCTGGCGGAAGTCGTTGTCCTGGAGGTAGTCGCGCTCGAGCTCGCGCTCGTGGGCCGCGGGCACCAGCACGACGCCGCGGCCGATGCGGGCCAGCAGCGCGCGCCGCCGCGCGGCCACGCTCGCCGTGTCGACGGGGCGGCCCATGCCCGGCGACTCCGGCACCGGCGTCCAGGCGCCGAGCGGCGGCGCGGGGCTCGCACGGCCTTGCGCGGCGAGCGTGGGCACGACGACGCAAGCAGCGAGGATGAGCATTCGCATGGGCTCCGAAGCTATCGCGCGCGCGCGCGCGCGGCAACTTGACGCCGCCTCCGCCGGGGACGCAAACTACGCCATGACTTTCCTCTCCGCTCTCGAGGCGCGCGTTGCCGAGCTCGAGCGCGAGCGCAAGCATCTGCTCGCCGTCATCGAGATCCTCAAGGAAGTCTCCACGTCGCTCCACTTCATCGATATCCTCCAGGCCATCGCCCGCAAGCTCGGGGAGGCGTTCGGGCTGGACCGCTGCTCGATCTTTCTCGCCGAGCGCGGGGGCCGGTCCGTGCGCCTGGTCGCCTCCTACGAGGACCCGACCATTCGGAACTACGTGGTGGACCTCGAGCGCTACCCGGAGCTGAAGCGCGCGATGCAAGGGGGCGAGACGGTGTTCATCCCCGACGCGGCGACCGATCCGAGCTTGAAGCACGTCAAGAGCGAGCTCCTCAGCCGTCGCGTGAAGTCCATCACGGTGGTGCCGATCACGTGGCGGGGCGTGGCGATCGGGGCGATCTTCCTGCGCACCTTCCGCGACGGCCCGGCGTTCTCCGACGACGACGTGCGATTCGTGCAGGTGGTCGCCGCGATCACCGCGCAGGCGCTCCGCAACGCCCACCGCTACGAGCATCTGGCCCAGCGCCAGCAAGAGACCCGCGAGACGATGCGGCGCATGGAGCTCGAGCGGGTGGCGCTGCTGTCGTTCCTGCGCCGCCTGCTCGCGGCGTTCGGCGAGCGCGAGGGCGCCTGGGCCGAAGGGCTCCTGCCGCGGGCCTCGGCCGACGAGCTCGACCGGCTGGTCGGCGTCGCGATGGCCGTCATTCAAGAGGAAGCCAAGGGTCGGTGACGGGTCCTGCCGCACGAGCCGCCGAGCTGCGGCGGCTCCTCGAGCGCGCCAACTACGCCTATTACGTGCTCGACAAGCCGGAGCTGTCCGATGCCGAGTACGACCGCCTGTTCCGCGAGCTGCAGGAGCTCGAGGCCAAGCATCCCGCGCTCCGCACTCCCGACAGCCCTACGCAACGCGTCGGCGCCGAGCCCGCGACGGCGTTCAAGAAGCACCGCCACCTCGTGCCGATGCTGTCGCTCGCCAATGCCTTCAATGAGGCGGAGCTCGCCGAATGGGAGAATCGCAACGCCCGGCTCGTCCCGGAGGTCCGCACCGCGGGCTATACCCTCGAAGTAAAGATCGACGGGGCCGCGGTGAGTCTCACGTACGAGAAGGGGTTGCTCGTCGTCGGGGCGACGCGCGGGAACGGCCTGGTCGGCGAAGACGTCACCGCCAACCTCCGCACGGTGGTGGACGTTCCGCTGCGGCTCCGGGGCAAGGGCTGGCCCCAGCGGATGGAGGTGCGCGGCGAGGTGTATTTCTCCAAGTCGCGTTTCGCGCAGCTCAACCACGAGCGCGAGCAGGCGGGCGAGCCCACGTTCGCGAACCCGCGCAACTCCGCCGCGGGATCGCTGCGCCAGCTCGACCCCAAGATCACCCGCAGCCGCGGCCTGCGGATCTTCTGCTTTCACGTCGAGGCGCCGGGCCAGAAGCTCCCCGTCGCGACGCAGCACGAGCTGCTCGAGCAGCTCACCGCGTGGGGATTCCCGGTCGAAACGCACCACGCCCTCGTGCCCGATCTGCCGCGCGCCAACACGGCAATCGCCACGCTCGAGCAGGCCCTCCCCGCCCTGGACTACGGCGCCGACGGCGTCGTGGTGAAGGTCAACCCCCTGAGGCTGCACGCCGAGCTCGGCACCGTGGGCAACCGCGAGCCACGCTGGGCCATCGCCCGCAAGTTCGCGCCCGAAGTCCAAGTCACGAAGCTCAAAGAGATCCGGATCAACGTGGGACGCACCGGCGCGCTCAACCCGTACGCCGTGCTCGAGCCCGTGGAGATCGGAGGCGTCACCGTCACCACCGCCACGCTCCACAACTTCGACCTGATCGAGGCGAAGGACATTCGCGAGGGTGACTGGGTGGAGGTCACCCGGGCGGGGGAGGTCATCCCGCAGGTGCTCGGGCCCGTGCGCGAGCGCCGCACCGGGAAGGAACGGAAGTTCAAGCGCCCGGAGCGCTGCCCGGTGTGCCACTCCAAGGTCGAGTACCCGTCGGACGAGGTGATGGCGTACTGCTCCAACGTCTCGTGCCCCGGACGGATCCTCGAGAGCATCGTCCACTTCGCCGCCGTGATGGACATCCGCGGCCTGGGGTACGAGCGGGTGCGCGCGCTGCTCGACGCCAAGCTCATCAAAGACGTCGCCGATCTGTACGAGCTGACGCCGATGCAGCTGCTCGCGCTGGAAGGGTTCGCGGAAAAGTCGGCCCAGCAGCTGGTGGACGCGATCCAGGCGTCCAAGCAGCAGCCGCTCTCGACGCTGCTGAACGCGCTGGGGCTCCGTCACGTGGGCGCGCAGGTGGCGAAGCTCCTCGCCCGCCACTTCGGCACCATGAAGGCGCTCCGTAACGCCTCGGTGGAAGAGATCAGCAACATCCGCGGCGTCGGGATGGCGATCGCCGAAGCCGTGGCGGGCTTCTTCGACGAGACCAAAAACCGCAAGCTGCTCGACCGCCTCGACAAGCTCGGGCTCACCTTCACCGAGCCGACCGCCGCCGAGGCGAAGGGCCCGCTCGCCGGACAGACCTACGTGGTGACGGGCACCCTCCCGTCACTCTCCCGCGCGAAGGCGGCCGAGCTGATCGAGGCCGCGGGCGGGCACGTGGCCGACAGCGTCTCGAAGAAAACCACGGCCCTGGTGGTCGGTGCGGACGCGGGGTCAAAGCTCGAGCGGGCCAAGGCGCTCGCCATCCCCATCATCGACGAGGCGGAACTCTTGCGCCGCGCACGGGCCAAACCCTAAGTTGGCGTCCCAGATGAGCGCCCCCCCGTCCATCGCCGCCGCGACCGAAGCGCTCACGATCGGTCGCGCCGCCCTGCGGCAGCTCCACGACAGCCTGCTCCGCGACGCGCCCGACGCCGCCGTCTCCATCCTCCAGGAGGTCGGGTTCGCCGCCGGCGGGGGCGTATTTCAGGCGTTTTGCGGCTGGCTCCCCGCCGAGACGGGCGTCGCGCGGCCCGCCGACCTCGACGCCGGCCGCCTGAACGACGTCCTGTCGACGTTCTTCCAGACGACGGGGTGGGGCACGGTCAGCGTCGCGCCGCTCGGCAACGCCGCGCTCGTCGTGGACTCGAGCGACTGGGTCGAGGCCGCTCCCGGGAGCGCCCAGGAGCCGATGTGCTTCTTCTCCGCGGGCATGCTGGCGGAGTTCTTCGGCCGCCTGTCGGGGGAGCCCGTCGCGGTGATGGAGGTCGAGTGCCGGTCTCGGAACGACGAGCGGTGCCGCTTCCTGTCGGCGTCGCCGGATACCCTGAACGAGGTGTACGAACAGATGAAAGAAGGGAGAGGCTACGAAGAGGCGCTTCGCCCCGTGTGAACCCCGTCGACGATCAGATCCGCGAGCTTGTCAATCGCGAAACGAGGGCATGGGACACTCAGGACGCGGAGCTCCTCGTGTCGTGCTTCCATCCGGCCATGGTCTGACGTCAGCGACGGGCTATCGACACCCCCTCGAACAGCACCGACGGCGCCCACCGAGACCCCGTCCAGCGCGCGTCGTTCCCGAAGCCGGCGACCTGCTTCCATAGCTCGTACGCGTTTCCCGCGACCGCGGCATCCTTCACACGGCCCGTGATCTCGCCACGCTCGATGCGGTACGCCAGCGCCACGGGATGACTGAACGCCCCGCCGATCACGTTCCCCTGCCCCACCCCAATCAGCTCATCGACGAGGAGGCCGTCTTGGATGCTTCCGAGGAGTCCGCCGCCTAACTGGAGGGGCGCAGCATGCCGCGCCCCTACAACGTTCGTGACCGCCCCTGTTTCGTTCATCACAATATTCGTGTATCCCGGCACCGGTTTCCCGAAGATCCCGCGCGTCCCGTGTCCCGTGCTTTCGGTCTGCGCGCGCGCCGCCGTCTCGAGGTCGTAGATGAACCGTTGCACGACGCCGCGTTCCACGAGACACACGGTCCGGGAGGGCAAGCACTCGTCGTCCAGGGGACGAGACGCGGTGCGACCGACGCGCAGGGGATCGTCGGCGAGTGAGAGCCGGGCGTCGAACACCTGCGCGCCGACTTTGGCCCCCAGGGGGGAGATGCCCTGCAGCACCGCTTTGCCAGAGAGGGCCTGCGTCACGGGAAGCATGAGCGCGGACAGGCCGGCGGGGGTGAAGACGACGGGGAGGGCGCCTTCGGGCGGCGCGACCAGGCGGAGCGCATGATCGAGCCGCGCGTTGATCGAGGCGACCAGCGCCGCCAGCGCCTCGTCCGAGGGAAGATCCGCTCCCTCGAGCGCATCCGAGACCACGAGCACGTCGTCGCCGGCGATGCGCCACACGTCGGCGCTCACGCCGAATGCCGTGCCGCGATACTCCCCCCCAGCCCCGGCGGTATTGGCGACCCGCGTCGCCGTCGTTTCGCGCTCGATCGCGACGTTGACCCGGCATCCCTCGCGCTCAAGCCGGGCCAGGAGAGCGCGACCGATGCCGATCAGGTCGTCCAGGGATGCGTTCGCCGCGCGGTCGAAGAATGTCGTGACGGTGGGAAGGGCCGCCGAGGGCGGGCCAGGGAACGCGAGGTCCAGCTCCTCCCCCAGCTCGGCCGACGCGAGCGCACGGCCGACGAGCTCGTCGGGGGCCGCAGCGGTGGCGGTGGTTCCCGCGACACCCACCCGCCCGCGGTGACGGACCCGGAGATTCGCCCCGGCTTCTTCGGTGGTAGCGGCCGACTTGAGTCGCCCCCACTCGAACGCAACCGTCGTCCGCTCGAAGCGACGCCACAGCGCATCGGCGCCGCCGTCGGCACGGCGTCGCGCCAGCTCGACGAGCGGCGCGATCACGCCCCCCCCACTTCGCCGCCGACCAGCGCCTCCTCGATGCGGACGTGTGGTGCCCCTTCGGTGACCGGGAGGGGGTACTGGCCCGCCTTCCCGCACCCGCCGCCCATCTGGTTCCAGCGGAAGTCGGCGGCGATGTGATCAATGCGGTCGAGCGTCTGGAACAGGTTCCCTGCAAGGACGACGTCCTTCACCAGCTCCGCCACCCGCCCGTCGCGGATCATGCGGCCGTAGGCCGCCGTGAACGAGAAGTTCTCGAGCATGGTCTGACCGCCGAACGCGCCGCAGGCGTAGACCCCGAGTTTCACGTCGCCGATCAGATCCTCGAAGCTGCCGCCCCCCGGGGCGCCCGCGATATAGGTGTTCGTCATACGCACGATCGGCGCGTGGCGAAACGATGTCGCGCGCGCGTTGCCGGTCGGCCGCTCGCCCATCGCGGCGGCGGTCTCGCGCGAGTGCAGCCGCCCGACCAGGATGCCGTCCTTGATGAGGGTGGTGTCCTGGGTCGGTGTTCCCTCGTCGTCGAACGGGAGCGTCCCGCGCAGCCCGGGGGCCGCGCCGTTGTCTCCCACGTTGAGCACCGGCTTCCCGAAGCGGCGGCCCAAGGTCATCATCTCGCGCGCCTGGGGGTTCTCGTACACGAAGTCCGCTTCGGAGAGGTGCCCGAACGCCTCGTGGATGAAGACGCCGGCCAGCTCGGGATCGAGGACCACGGGATACGTGCCGCCCTTCACCATGGGCGCGTCGAGCAGCTCGACGGCCCGCTCCGCGACCTCGCGGAAGCCGGCCGCCTTGTCCTGCACCGAGGTCCAGCCCCGGCGAAGCCCGATGGACTCGAGTCCCTTTTCGATGGTGCCGTCACGGCGCGCCACCGCGGTCCCGGACAGCGTGATTTCGGGCCGCAGCTCGTGCAGGATGGTGCCCTGCGAGTTCACGTACCAGTACTCGCTCACCTCGTCGCGGTACAGGGCGAGCGTGTCGACGATCCGGTCGCTCACGGCGAGCATGGCGCCGTTGTACGCCTCGAGCAGCCGCTTCTTCTCAGCGATGGGCACGCCGCGCACGTCTCCGTCGAGATCGAGCAGGGCGTCGGCCTGGTGGGGGGAAACGTCGGCGAGACGGATGGGCGGCTCCACCGGCACCGCGCGCGACAGGTCGCCGGCACGCGCCACCATCGCCGGGAGCCGATCGAGCGACGTGAAGGAGGCGACCCCCCAGCCGCCCCCGGCGTGCAGCGCGCGCACGAAGCCCCCCTGGTCCTCGCTGGCCGTGGCGGAGTCGAGCCGCCGGCCGCGGAAAGTCACGGCCGTGCTCCAGGTGCGTTCGACGCGGATTTCGGTGTAGTCGGCGCGAGAGCGGGCGAGCGCCGCGGTCAGCCGGTCGATCAACCGCCGAGTTCCTTGAGCTTCACGGCGTAGTCGGGCCGCATGACGATCTCCCCGTCGATGATGACCTCGCGGTCCCAGGGAAGAATGATGAAGTTGTCGGTCGCGAGCGCGTAGAAGTCCGGCCGGAACTCGCCGGTGCGGAACGAGACGGCGGTCTTCACGGCTGCGGGCTTGAGCTCGCGCACGGCGTTGAGGGCGAGCTTCATGGTGGCCCCGGTGTCGCAGGTCTCGTCCACGATCAGCACCCGCCGGCCCGTCACGAGGCGCGTCGGTCCCGCAATGACCACCGGTCGCCCACCGGTCTCCGTGCGGGTGATGGCCATGGAGGCGAAGTCGCGCTGCAGGATGCTCGCCACCACCGCCCCGGGGATCACACCCGCCCGAGCGATACCTATCACCACTTCCGGGTCATATTCCCGAAAGATCTTGAGCGCCAGCGCCCGGCACATCTCGCCGAAGAACGGCCAATCCACCTCGAGGACGCCGTGCGGCGGCTTGCGCGCGGCGCGCGACGGTGCGGAACCGCTCCTCGAACCCGTGCACGCTGCGCCACCCCTTGCGGAGGCCGATGGACTCGAGGCCTTTCTCGATGGTGGCGCCCTCGCGCGCGATCGCCGTGCCCGACACGACGACCTCGGGGCGCACCTGCGACACTGCCGCCCCCTCCGAGTTCACGTACCACACCTCGCTGACCTCGTCCTGGTAGCTCGCCTGGGTGTCCACGATGCGATCGGAGACGGCGAGCATGGCGCCGTTGTACGCCTCGAGCAGCCGCTTCTTTTCGCTGAGCGGCACGCCGCGCACGTCACCGTCCAGATCGAGCGCGGTGGCGGCTACCTGGGGCGGCGTGTCCGCAAGGCGGATCGGCTCGTCGAGGCGGACGGCGCGGGACAATTCGTGCGCCCGCGCGACCATCGCCGGCAGCTCGTCGAGGGACGTGAACGAAGCGATCCCCCAGCCGCACCCTTTGTTCAGCACGCGCACGAAGCCGCCCTCGTCCTCGCTGACGGTGGCCATGTCGAGCCGCCGCCCGCGGAAGGTGACGGCGGAGCTCCAGGTGCGTTCGACGCGGATTTCGGTGTAGTCGGCGCGGGACGCCTTGAGCGCGGCCCCGAGGCGATCCTTCAAACGCCGGGCCCCAGGTCTTTCAGCTTCTCGGCATAATCGGGCCGCACCACGATCTCGCCTCCGATGATGACCTCACGGTCCCAGGGGAGGATGATGAAGTTCGTCGTTTCGAGGGCGTAGAAGTCGGGCTTATACTCGCCGGTACGGAACGAGACCGCGGTTTTCACCGCCGCCGGCTTCAGCTCGCGCACGGTGGCGAGGGCGAGCTTGATGGTGTTGCCCGATTCGCAGGTCTCGTCCACCAGCAGGACGCGCTTGCCCGTCACCAGGCGCGGCGGTCCGGCGATCACCGCCGGCATGGCTCCGGGCGCGTCGCGCGTGATCGCGATCGAGGCGAAATCGCGCTGCAGGATGCTCGCCACCACGGCGCCGGGGATCACCCCGGCCCGGGCGATCCCGATCACCACCTCGGGGTCGTACTCGCGGAAGATCTTCAGCGCCAGCACGCGGCACAGCTCCCCGAAGAACGGCCAGTCCACCTGTAGCACGCCGTGGGGCGTCTTGCGGGCGGCGCCGGCGGCGCGGGAGCCGACGTT